>Ga0208951_1001529_pt1 | contig 10034 bp, 6 predicted proteins | sample GreLakmeMI27MSRF_FD_187702 | JGI IMG/M metagenome (GOLD analysis project Ga0208951, IMG submission 187702) | Freshwater lentic microbial communities from great Laurentian Lakes, MI, USA - Great Lakes metaG MI27MSRF (SPAdes) | ecosystem: Environmental > Aquatic > Freshwater > Lake | place: Great... | reverse complement strand
CAGCTCATGAATGGAGAGCAGAGCGAAGGGGGGCTCGCAGCGCAGCAGAGGCAGCGCTTCCACAGCGTTGCAGTAGACAAAGCAGTGCACACGGCACAGCGGCAGAGCGCGGCACAAAGCAGTCACATGGTCAACGATGAGTCTCATGTGCGGAGCCACCAGGTCGCGCAGGCTCGCCTTGTCAGCCGCAGACGCAGAATCCAGCCACTGCAGCACAAACGGGTTCATAGGATCGTCGTCGGTGCCCACATGCGATAGGTCCACCGACAGCAGGTTGTCCTTGGCGCGTGCACAAGCTGCGCGAAGCAGCGTCAGCGTGCGGTCCTCCCCAGCAAGGAAGCGAGGGTTGACGCTGCAGCTCTTGCTCAGGTCGACGCACGTCCAGAAGCTGGCGTCCTCCAGGAAGCCCCGCCAGCCGCGACGCACCTCGCGCGCGCGCAGGCGTTCATCCAGCGGCAGGGAACTCAGGATGCGCCCCAGGAAAGCCTTTGCGAAGTCGCCCTCAAGCAGGACCAGAGGCACCAGCGGGTGCTGCAGCTCGGCCACGCGCGCGCCGCGACGTGAAGGCATCGATACGCGCTTGCAAGACACAGCAAGGAGGCGAGGGCGACAGAGAGTGTGCATCTTCGATTGCACTGTTTGATCTGGCGTCTGGGCATCTCTGAACGGCGTGTGAGGCATCCATGCATCACAGGCTACGCCACGTGCCACAAGTACGGGCGAGGCGGGCGTGGGAGCTCTCAGGAGGCATCTTCGTCCGCTTGCCTGCGAGCTGCCAAGACGGCATCCACCTCCCGCAGCTCAGGCAGCAGCTCTCCGGTGACCGAGTGCAAGCCTTCAAATGTGCGGAGGCTGGTGTTTGCGCTCACCGCTGGCAGCACCACATCGCGCACAAACTCGGGGCTGAACCGCTCATCGCTAAGATAGAGCTCTGCCAGGCCGGTGCTGCCTTTCAGCGCATCGAAGATCAGCCACTCCAGCTTCACCCAACCGGTTGTACGGCACGTCCAGTTTCCGTAGGCTGCTGCTGCGTGCGATAAGATGTGCCAGGCACTCGCCGGCAGCTCGCTGAACGGCAGGCGATCCCTCCGTGGAGTTGCCACACAATGAGAGCTTCTGCAGAGCTGGGAGCCCCTCCAGTGCAGCGATGAGCTGGGTCGCAACTGCCATGTCATCCCAGAGGTGTACCAACACCAGCTCCAGCGCCTTTAGGCTCGTGCAGTTACGCAGCGCCTCGCAGAATGCGGGCAGCGCAGGGCCCTCGAACAGGGCAGCATTGTCATTTTCGACGCTCAGACTTTCAAAGTCAGGCGACTGGAGCAGCCGAGTCAGCGCAGGCAGCGCAGTCTGAGAGAATCCACAGTCACTGAAGTGAGCGTCCTTGATACCGGCAGAGATAGCACCGTCCACCAGAACGTCCAAAACAGCGCGTGTTGCCAGCAGCACAGTGGAGTTGTGGAGCTTCTCCATCCCCTTGTACCCAGCAAGAGCTGCAGCCATGACCAGAACTGATTGATCATCCAAAACATCAGCCTCGTCGTCTCCCTCGTCGTCGCTGTCGGCCTCGATGTCAGGCTCGTCCCCGTGGCGGACTCCCATGTAACGAATGGTGAGCAGAGCAAAGGGGGGCTCGCGGCGCAGCATAGGCAGCGCCTGGACGGCGTTGCAATGTAAGCTGCAGCGCACACGGCACAGCGGCAGCGCGCGGCACAATGCAGTCACTTTGCCTACGTTGAGTATTGGGATGTGCGGAGCCACCAGGTCGCGCAGGCTCGCCTTGTTAGCGGCAGACGCAGAATCCAGCCACTGGAGCACGACCGTATCTCCGCTGAAGTCATCGAGACCCGACAAGTCCACCGATTCTAGGCAGCCCTTGGCGCGTGCACAGGCTGCGCGAAGCAGCGCCAGAGCGAGGCGCTCCCCGCCGTGGTAAGGGTGGTCGAAGAAGTGCGGGTTGACGCCACAGTTGGCGCTTAGATCAACGCGCGTCCAGAAGCGCACGTCCTCCAGCAGCGCGCACCAGCCGCGGCTCACCTTCCGCGCGCGCAGGCGTGTGTCCAGGGGCAGCAGGTGCAGGATGAGCTTGACCAGTTCGCCCGGCAGCGGGCCCAGAGAAAGCTGAGAGAGGGCAGCCTCGCGCAGGCCGCGCACGCGGTTGGCGCGGCGGATGAGCATCGAAACACGAGAGCGTGAGGCAGCCGGGAGGCGAGGACACGTGTGAGTGCGCGTCTCGCCGTCTTCGATTGCGTCTTTGATCACCTCCAGTCGTCCTCTCCGCCTTCCGCGTGTGCGTGATGGAGGTGCCGCGTGCCAGCTGCGCTTTCGAGCGCGGCGGCGCTGTGGCGAGTTGCTCCCGTGCTGCGGCTGCGCCACACGCCACCTCAAGGCCCACCGGCCCCGCTGCCCCCCGCGGGGTGTGCCCGCCCGGGGCGCTCGCATGCTCGCCTGCCCAGAGGCTGCGCGGGTGCAGGGACCCCAGGGGGCTGCGCGCCCCCTTCCCAGGGAGCGCCGCCTCGCGGCCGTCGCACACCCTTTTCCCTCTCCTCGCCGCGCCCAGCGACGTCTCCAACATGACCGCCGACGGATCGGCGCGTGCCCTCGCACGCCGGCGCGGCGTCATGCTGCGTGCGACCGTCTGTCTCAGCACTGCGCGCACTTTGCTGACGCGCCCCTGCCCCCGCCACCTTCAGGTGCAGAAGGTGCCCGTGTCGCGCATCCGCAACTTCTCCATCATCGCGCACATCGACCACGGCAAGAGCACGTTGGCAGACACGCTGCTGTTGCGCACAGGCACGTTGGCTGCTCGGGACGCTACCGCGCAGTTCCTGGACAACATGGACTTGGAGCGTGAACGGGGGATCACTATCAAGCTGCAGGCTGCGCGCATGCACTACACAGCCAATGACGGTCAACTGTATGTGCTGAACCTGATCGACACCCCCGGGCACGTTGATTTCAGCTACGAGGTGTCGCGCTCGCTGGCGGCGTGCGAGGGCGCGCTCCTGGTGGTGGATGCGTCGCAGGGGGTGGAGGCTCAGACGGTTGCGAACGTGTACCTGGCTTTGGAATCGGACCTGGAGGTGATTCCCGTGCTCAACAAGATCGACCTGCCCGGCGCAGAGCCCGATCGCGTCAAAGCAGAGGTGAGCACCGTGTTGGGACTGGACTGCAGCGGCGCCATCTTGGCCTCTGCGAAGCAGCGCATCGGCATTGACGACATCCTGGAGGCGATTGTCGCGCGAGTGCCTCCTCCCGCTGACAACAGCGCCAAGCCCCTGCGTGCGCTCATCTTCGACAGCTACTACGACAGTTACAAGGGCGTGGTTGTGCTCTTCCGGGTCATCGACGGCATCTTGCGCAAGGGCGACACGGTGCGCATGATGAACACGGGCGCCACGCACGAGGTCCAGGAGCTGGGCGTCATGTCTCCCGGCCAAAAGCAGGTTGCAGAGCTGGGCCCGGGGGAGGTTGGCTATTTCGCGGCAAGCATCAAGGCTGTCGCGGACGCGCGCGTGGGCGACACTGTCACGCTGGCTGGCCCGACCGGCGCCGTGGACATGCTGCCCGGGTACGCAGAGGCGCAGCCAATGGTGTTTTGCGGCCTCTTTCCGGTGGACGCGGACGCGTACGGCCTCCTTCGTGAGTCCCTCGGACGACTGCAGCTCAACGACGCCGCGCTGCGCTTCGAGCCGGAGACCAGCAGCGCAATGGGCTTTGGATTTAGGTGCGGTTTCCTCGGGTTGCTGCACATGGAGATCGTGCAGCAGCGTCTGGAGCGAGAGTACGACCTGGACCTCATCACCACGGCGCCGTCAGTCGTCTACAGAGTCACATGCACGGATGGATCGGTGGTGACTTGCGATAACCCGTCGGACCTGCCCGGCGCGGACCGTCGCGAGAGCATTGAGGAGCCGTACGTCAAGCTGGACGTCATCGCGCCATCTTCGTACACGGGCGCCATCATGGAGCTGGCGCAGGAGCGTCGCGGCGTGTACAAGAACATCAGCTACATCACCGAGGAGCGGGCCACGCTGTCATACGAGCTGCCTCTGGCTGAGGTTGTGACTGACTTTTTCGACGAGCTCAAGTCGCGCACGCGCGGCTACGCGTCCATGGAGTACGAGTTCATCGGATACCGGGAGAGCGACCTGGTGCTCTTGGAGGTCAAGATCAACGCCGAAGTGTGCGACCCCCTCGCAGTCATCTGCCACCGCGACAAAGCCTACAACATCGGCAAGGGCCTCGTCTCCAAGCTGAAGGAGCTCATCCCGCGCCACCAGTTCCAGGTGCCCATCCAGGCCGCCATCGGCACGCGCGTGGTAGCGAGCGAGAAGATCAGCGCCATGCGCAAGGACGTCCTGGCAAAGTGCTACGGGGGGGATATTAGCCGCAAGAAGAAGCTCCTCAAGAAGCAGGCTGCGGGCAAGAAGCGCATGAAGATGTTGGGCAGCGTGGACATCCCGCAGGACGCTTTCATGGCCGTGCTCAAGATCGGCAAAAACACCGACAGCGGCGGCGAGCGCGAGGAGTAGTGAGCAGTTTGAGCTATTCATGCACTATTTCACGCACGCACACACACCCGATCACGCGTCTGTTGTTGTGGGAGGCAAGCGTAGAGGCTGCATCGCAGCGGCGACCCGCTCCATCGCCTTTGCCACGCGCTGGCGCCTCGCCTCATCGCCCGCGCACAACACCTCTCCAGAGCGCAGCGCGACGGTGCAGCAGTTGTCGCTGCCCGCTTCGCCCACCGTGAGCGTGGCGGCCTGCTCATCCAGCACGGTGGCCCCAAACTGTGCCTGCATCATCTGCGCCAAAAGGCGCCACAGCGCAAGCTCCTCGCCTGCAGTTCCGCGCGCGGCCGCGTGCGCGTCCTCCGCGGCGGTGACAGCCGGCGGCGAAGGGTCCAGGGAGAGGACCGTTGCGAGTGCCGCGTCGGCCACCATGTCGCTAATGGGGTCAGACACCCACTCAAAGGTGACGTGGGGTGCCCCGGGTGCCGTACCGGCTGCCAGTGTCACCCGGTGCGCGATGCAGAAGGCGAGGGGCAGGGTTTGGTCCGAGTGGTTGCGCGCCACAGCGGATGGGTTCTCAAGCTTCACCTCCGCAGGAGGGGCGACCTGCGCGGCGCCACGCACGTCGTAGACGCCCTCGAAGAGCGTCTCCAGCGCCAGACGCACAGCCGCGAAGGGCGCGGTGCAGGGCACGAGCTGTCGCTGGCGCAGGCTCCCCGCTCGCAGCGTGGTGTACTGCTCCAGGTCCTCCGGGTGTAGCAGCACGTGCCCGAACTCCTTGCGCACCAGCACGCCCGACAGCGGCTCGCCGGCGGCGCAGCGCTCAGCCAGCCTGCCGAGCACGCGAGCCACCTTTTCGCCGCGGTGCGAGACGCTGACGGCCTGACAGTTCTTGGGCGTGTACACGTGGAAGGGGCAGCGGCCCTCAGCCTCCGCCTGCGCCTCCAGCGCGCGCTTCAATCGCTGCATCTCCACAGACTCGCCGTGCACCAGCACCACGTGCTGCGGCGCCAGCTCGCTCACGAAGGCGCTGGTTTGCGGGAAGTCGGCGTGCGCAGAGAAGCTGATTGCGTCCACGGCGCATTTGATGGGCACCACGGCGCCCGCGCGGGTAGTGACTGTTTTGGCGTCGCTGAGGATGTCGCGCGCCAGGGTTCCCGCAACTGCAAAATCTGCGATGATGACCCCGTTGCGCGCGTCGCCGCACCACGCCTCGAACAGCTCACGAGAAAGGCCCGTCTGAAGCATCGACGGAGTCGCAAGCACCACGCACGCGCCGCAGCCGTCCAGCTCGCGGCCGCCGGGTGCCAGGTGCCTGACGTGCTTGAGCGCGAACGGGTTGGCCACCTCGAAGGCGAGCTGCATGTCGGCATTGAGCATGTTGATGTACGTTTGATACACGGACAGCGAGCGTCGCGCCAGGCCGGACGCCTGGAAGACGGGGATGTGACGAATATCCGGATGTTTGCTCCAATAGTCCTCCAGAATGAGCAACAGCTCCTGCGCGCGCCCGAGCGCCACAATGGGGAGGAGCACTTTGCCTCCTCGCCGAACGGTGGCTACAACCTTGTCTGTGAATCGCCGCTCGCGCTCCTCCTTGGGCGAGTGCGTGGCGACGCCGTAGGTGCTCTCGACGATGAGCACGTGAGGGGGGAGCGCAGGCGTGTCGGCGCCCGGTAAATGACGGTCCGCTTTGCGCGAGTAGTCGCCAGTGTACAGCACGCGCAGGCCCGCAATGTCAACCTGGAACATGGCGGCGCCGAGCACGTGTCCGGCCCGGTACGGCGTCACGCGGATACCGCTTAGGTCTAGCTCTTGCTGATAGTCCACGCACTCAATGCGCGCCATGCTCGCCGCCAGGTCCTCTTCGCTGAACAGCACGTCGTCCTGTGAGCCCCGGTTGAGGCGCACGAAGTCTGTGAGCAGCATGTTGTAGATTGCCTTGGTCGCGTGAGTCATGAAGACGCGCCCCTTGAAGGGCGTGTGCGCAAGCAGGAACGGCACCGCGGCGCAGTGGTCCAGGTGGAAGTGCGTCACCAGGAGCACGTCGATCTACGGCGCGGATACGCGTCAGCGCATGCACCGCGGCAGTTGTTGCGAGTGCGCGAGCGCACCGTGCTCAGGTCCACGTCATCGAAGTACGGCAGAGAGGCGAGGCCAGACAGACCCGGGTGGATGCCGCAGTCCAGCAGCACGTTCTTTCCCTTGTAGGACAGCAGGATGCATGAACGCCCAACCTCGCTGCCCGCGCCCAAAGGCGTGATCTCCAGACTGTCTACAGAACCGCGCGCAGCCTCTTCCGACGCGCCGGCTGCGCGCTTGGACATCGTTGCAGCGTGAGAGCGCGTAGCGGGGCACACGGATGCTTGCCTCGTACATGTTCGACGCCGACAGTCGAACACCGCGCCACTTGTGCAGCCCTGGCCGTACTGTGACGCCTTGGCGTTGTCGTGGAGCGCAGCGCAGCTAGAAGCACGAGCGTGGCACTGAGCTCTGGGCACCGTCCAAAATGTCCTCTCCCACTCTGCCTCTGGCTGGCAAGACAGCCATCGTAACGGGCGCCAACAGCGGCATCGGTGCGCCTGCGCGCGGCCTTGCGTTCTGCTCACGAAGGCTGAGTTGCCGCGTCGTCAGGCTACGAAACCGCATGCGAGCTTGCTGCGCGCGGCGCAACCGTGGTGCTGGGCTGCCGTCGCCTAGACGCGGCCGAGCGCGCGGCGGAGAGCATCCGGCTGGCGCACCCGCACGCGGCTGTGAGCCACGTCGGGGTGCCTCTGGACCTGAACAGCTTGAGCTCGGTGCGCGCGTTTGCCGCAGCCTTCGAGCAGAGCCATGGCACGCTGCACCTGCTGGTGAACAACGCCGGGCGCAACTTCTGGGGAGAGAGAGCCTTCTATTCGGAGCAGGGCGTGGGGGGCTGCGCGCAGATCAACTTCCTGGGATGTTTCGCTCTCACCAGCCTTCTCGCCGGCCGGCTGCTGGGCAGCGCGCCCAGCCGTGTGGTCACCGTCTCCTCGGTGACGCACCGCAGCGGCACTTTGGGACTGGGTGCCGCACGCTTTCTGCGTGATTGGTCCTGCGGCACCTACGCAGACGCCAAGCTTGCCCAGGTGCTCTTCGCGTACGAGCTGGACCGACGCGTCAGCGCCAGAGCCGTACGTTCCGTGGTAGCGGACCCAGGCGCGGTGCAGACGGGCATTTGGGCCAACACGCCCCTCGCAAAACCAGCAATCAAAGCTGTGATGGACCGCCTGTATGCGCCGCCAAAGGAAGGCGCCGCCGCTGTCCTCTTCGCATGTACCGCCGACCTGGCGGCAGAGGAGGCGATCGCGGAGTGTGGCACGCCAGGGTCAAGGAGGTTTCGCGAGGCGGGTCGGTTATACTTTGCACGGGGGTTATTCGCGCGGGGTCCAATCACCGCAGATGGGTGGTTACCCGGAGCGATCTGGAAGGGCGCCGCGCTGCTTGCGTCGGTGGTGGACCAGCCGCTAAGGCGGGCCACCTGCGGCAGCGCGGGGGGCCGAGTCAGCGCCGTGCGAAGCAGTCCGGAGAGCTATGACCGACTGAGGGCCAGGGAGCTTTGGAACGCGGCAGCGGATGCGGCGGGACTGCCTCAGGAGGTTTAGGAGCAGTTGGGAGTTTTTTGCCGTACGTCGTACAATCAACAAACAAAAAGCGCGCCAGCTGTGTGCGTGTGTGGCGCAGCGTAGCGTGCGGGGCGGTGTGAGAGAGGGATGGCGGTGCACCTCCGCGTGCCTTGGCCCCTCCAAAGGGGTGCCACTTCTGCCTCCCGTCGTCACACCGCGCCGCGCCGCACCTGCGCTCGCGCAGCGCAGCGCCAGGGCGAGCCTGGACCCCACCAGCTGCTGGGTGCGCGCTCTGCGGCCCGTCGGGGATTCGGTTGGGCGCTGAGCGTGCGCTGTGCACTTTTTCGCAGGCGTCACCCCTGGGTGCTCCTCCGACGAGCTCCGCTCAGCCTTCCGCGCAGCCATCAAGCGCCATCACCCCGACGTCAAGGGCGGCAGCGGCGAAGTTGCGCGGAGGCTGCTGAACGCGTACCAGACGCTGCGTTCAACCGAGGACTCCACCGAGGTGCCAGACGACGCCGCTGGGGCTCCCGGACACCTGAAGCGTCGTCACGCGGGCTTCTACGAGGACCTGGTGGCTCGTGCGGCAGCGTCTGACTATTTCGCGGGCTGGGACGGGGCTACAATCACCCCCTCTGACCTCCACGCCTGGCAGAGCGCCGTGCTGCACGCGGAACAGCACCACGCGACGCGCAGGACGCGCCAGGCGGAAGATGCGCGACGTGTGGCGCGCGAGGCGGACGAGGCTTCTCACAAGGCTGCAGGACTGGCACTGGCTGTGGTCACTGCCACGCTCGCGATGATGGCGAGCAGCAGCGTGGGCGACTCGAAGGCGATCAGGCTGCGGGTGGGCGCGCCGCCAGCCGCGGGGCGGTGCTTCGAGCGCGGAGGGGGACTTTGTCGGTTCATGCCCCACCTTTTCAGCGACAACTGAGGAGGCACACGGACGCACGGGGTACGCACACGGACGCAATAGCGGGTTTAGATACATACGGACTGGATTTCGCTGGCGCCTCATCGTCTGCTATCGTCAGCACGGAAGGAGGCTTCCTCGTCTGCCAGAACGCGAGCCTCCAGGATGACCACCACATCCTCCATCGCAGGCAGCGGCTCTCCGGCAACCCAGCGCACGCCTTCCAGCTCACGGAGGCTGGTGTTTGCGCGAACCGCAGGCAGCACCACATCGCGCGCAAACTCGGCACTGAACTGTTCATTGTGCCCGAAAATGAGCTTCACCAGGCCGGTACTACTTCTTAACGCCTGGAAGAAGGGCTCCAGTCCAGCCTCACCCAACCCGTCATAGGACAAGTCCAGGCCCCGCAGGCTGCTGCTTTGTGCGATGAGACGGGCCAGGCACTCGCCGGCTGCTTGCTGCGCGGCAGGCGTGCGATCCGTGGGGTTATTCCGAAGTTTCAGCTCATGCAGAGCTGAGTGACCTTCAATCGCAGCGATGAGCTGGTAAGCAGCTGCGGAGTCGGCCCAGAGATTGACCCATTCCAGCTCCAGCACCCTCAGGCTCTTGCTGTTGCGCAACGCCTCGCAGAATGCGGGCATCGCAGGGCCCCCGAACAGGTCAACCGCATCGTTTCTGACTCTCAGACGTTCAAAGCCGGGAGACTGGATAAGTCGCGTTAGCGCAGGCAGCGCGGTCTGAGAGAGGCTACAACCACCAAAGTACGTGTCCTTGATACCGGCAGAGACTGCAGCGTCCACCAGAGCATCCACAGCGCGTGTTGTCAGCGGCACCTCATTGATGTTGAGCTTTTCCATCCCCTTGTACGCCAACAGAGCGGATGCCAGGTCCAGTAGTGCTTGCTCGTCCTCGTCCTCTTGAAAGAAACGAAGCTTGCCAATGGAGAGCAGCTCGTATGGGGGCTTGCGGCGCAGCAGAGGCAGCGCCTCCACAACATCGCACTCAACGGCGCAGCGCACACGG
>Ga0208951_1001528_pt1 | contig 10034 bp, 9 predicted proteins | sample GreLakmeMI27MSRF_FD_187702 | JGI IMG/M metagenome (GOLD analysis project Ga0208951, IMG submission 187702) | Freshwater lentic microbial communities from great Laurentian Lakes, MI, USA - Great Lakes metaG MI27MSRF (SPAdes) | ecosystem: Environmental > Aquatic > Freshwater > Lake | place: Great... | reverse complement strand
ATATATACTAATAATGCGCCAATAACTAATATATGTAGTATATTGACATATTTCATTCCTAATCTTACAATGCCCATTTACTATTTTAATATACTAAGTTTATTATATTTTGGATTTTATATTTTGGATTTTATATTTTGGATTTTTTTATTTACTTAGATTTCCAATATAATATTTTGGTAAAACACTTTCGCTTACAAAACTAGGATGATTAACAGATTTAAAAAGTCGCGTTCCATCTTTGCCGACGGCTTTTAAAATAACGTCTCCTCCTGGGTGTGTTGGGATCCAAGTAGTAATATCATAAACCTTGTTTTCAATTATTGTCCAAGCATCATTTTTCTTATTATGTTTTTTGACTTCGCCTAATGTAAACGCTTTTTTTTCGCTACCACCTAACGTAGTATCTTCTACTTTTACTTGTAGCTTACTTTTGCCTCGTTTAATTGAACGTTTTAAAGTATTGGTCTTAGTCTTAGCTAATATTTTCACTAATTTAGCTATACAACTTTCAGACGTCATTAAAGCGCCTTCGCACCATGCCTGATACTTTGAATAATTCTCTCCAATAATAAAAACACGAGGATAAGGATTTATTAATTTAACACTTAAATAATCAGAGTCTACGTCTTTTTTCCAACACGCCACACCAGCATCCCAAAAATACATTTTGATATATTTACTTAAAGGCACCTTTATATTATAAATGCTATATAGCAAATTTAGTTTTGTGTTTAGCTTAACTTTTACGTAATCAAGTCCCTTGCTAGTTAATAAGTTATTCCAATAGCGCGCATTAGCGCAATCACTATAGCTACTCATAATTAGTCCATTGTCTGAAGAAACAGGAATCACAAATTGAACGTTAGTATTTGTAATTGTTTTTTCAATATTTTTGAACCACACAGAGCCGTTATCTTGCTCTTTATCATAAATCTCGTAAATTCTTAGCAAATTTATTGAGTTTATAGAGTTTAACTCGCTTAGTAAAGGTTTGAAGATTGTCAATTGTGTCAAGCTTTTTTTAGGAATAGCGCATATTACATATTTTGAATATAATGTGTCTGGGCTAGACCCTTGTGTATTATAATTTGCAACACTTATTTCAAATAGGTCACTAGAATCATTCTTTTTATAAGTTATATTTTCAACATTGGAGAGATTTTGCAGCCTTATATTATGCGATTTATAAGCCTTTGTTTTTTTAATAGCTAACAAGAGCCGTTCTATTATTTGTTCTAGTCCTCCATTTAATGTAAAAAAATCAGAGCTCTTATTATAATCATATTTAAAATACTCAATAGCATCATAAGCGTTTAATTCATTCAAGTCAGAAGAATATTCAAACACGTCCTCAACTTTTCGAGAGAATGATGCAGACACATATTTTGTAATAAACTCATACAAATAATAGCTTTGTTTTGTCGTCTTGCCTAATTTGGAAACTAGGGGGCTAAAGAAAAATTTGCTTAATTTTTCCATAATGTAGTCTTTTGTTGATGTTTTATTGCTTACTTTGTTATTTGCAGTTACTTCTATATATGTTTTAGTATTTGGAATGGGGACTATTTTGGGTTTTAGTCCAAGTTCATTTATTAAACTATTTATGAGTTTATGATGATATCCTAAGCGTCCTGCGCCTAAATCCATAACATATTCTTTGTTGTCTATAGTTTCTTTATACGAATATATTCGGCCGCCATAGCGCTGTCCCGACTCTAATAATATAATTTTTAGGTGTGTATATTTTTTTGACAATTTATATAAGGTGTAAACACCCGCTATGCCTCCACCAATAATTACTACATCATAATTGTTTGTAGCGTTATGATTTGTTTTATTTTTTTGTGTCTTAGTCATTTAATTATATTATATTATTATTAACTTATAGCAAGATAATAATAATATATTTATAAATCTCTCAACTTTGTATTTCTAATTTTCTAATTTTCTATTTTTCTAATTTTCTAATTATCCAAACTCCTAAGTATATTCATAGCATAAGTAACGTTGTCACGTGCTCTAGCTAATGCTTCACCAGCGATTTCTTCGATTCTGAGAAATTCATTATAAGTTGGAGAGTTTGTACGCTCGTCGTGACTTCGATTACTATTAGATTGTTCGTAGTTGAAAGTGTTGAATGCTGCATTATTATATGCTTGTGTTGCTAAGCGTCGCGCTTCTAATGCTTGGTTTCTAGCAACTAGCGCCTCTTCGTAAGTTATATTTGGAGGTGCTAAATGTGCATAGGCATTATTAGGTATAACTGTTCTACATAATGGACAATTAGCGTGTCCAGCGCGCATACTACTTTCTAAACAGCCACTATGAAATCTGTGTGTGCATCCTAATTTTGTAATAGCTTCATTTTTTGCCATAGGTTCATGACATATTGAGCATTCATTTGTTTTTTCCAAATTTGCATAAATTTGTTCAATTGAGCGGGCGTGTCTTCTTCTAGTTTGTTTACCTCTAACCCGTTTTTGAAGCTTTTTAGCTGCCGAACTTTTTCTTCTTCTTCGACTTGAAGAACTTCGACTTCTTGAAGGCATATAATATAATATAATATTTTTATATAGTTATGTTATAATATAATAGTGTTGTATTAATGCAATCGTTGTGATTCAGGTAGTGCATTATACATAGCTTCTGCTCGCTCGTTCGCTAGACGATAACGTTCGCGAGCTGCCCTTAAATTGAGTTCTTCTATTTGTAAATCTCTAATGCTAATTCTTTGTCGTTGCGTTGCTGTCCTCTCCGTTGTTCTTGTTGTCCTCGCTAATATAGTTGCTATTCTTTGTTCTATAACTTTTATAGCCTCTCGCGCTGCTATACTCTCTTGTAGTGCTTCTATTACTGAATTTGTATTATTATCTTGTATTTGTCTATTATTTATTGTTCTAGCATTATATAAGTTTCTTAGGATTTGTAATGGTCTAAATATTAGGTTTCTAAACGTTCGTCTATTTCTAGTTCTAGCTCTAGTTATACTTCTAGTTTGTAGTGAAACATTAGTTATAACTCTTCTACAGTTAGGGCATTTATTATTATATTTCAAAGCCTGTTTTATACACTTAGTATGAAATATATGTCTGCATGGTAAAGCAATTGTAATATTTTTTGTCATAGGCTCAAAACATATTGGGCATTCATTGTCAATCGCTTTTATTGTTTCTTTTAGTAATTTTACTACTCTTCGACTTCTAGTACCTCGAAAACTCGATTGAATTTTTTGTGTTGCTGCTAATTTCTTAGTTCTGTTAGCTCGAAAACTTGATTGAATTTTTTTTGACGCATTAGATTGAATACTAGATGATGACATATTATTATATAAAGTTATTATATAAAGTTATTATAAAAATTATATAAAGTTTAAATAAAGTTTTTATAAAATAATATAAGGCTATAAAAATAGTAAAACATTACAAAAGGTTTGGAGTTTCATCATCACCAAGGGTCTGGATGTTCATCATCTCCACCAAGTTCATCTACTATTCGCGTAGCATTATTCCTAATCACTTGTGCGCGATTTAATAAATCAGACGTTCTATAATACATATTAGTAACATCTTGGTCCAGTGTTCCATTTGTTCTAACATTTCTATAGTTCTGATAATTTTCAGAAGCTTCATAAAATAGCCTTCGTATTTCATCTACAATTTGGCGTGCGTTATGTTGAATATGTAATGCTTGAGTTCTATTTGGCATTTCTGACGGGTCGGGTAGTTGTTCTATGCGTTGTTCTAGCATTTCAATTTGTTGTAGACGTTGTACTATATATTGTCTTCGTTGTATTGGGTCTAATATTGCTGGTGGTGCTGCTGGTGCTTGTGGTTGTTGTTGTGAAAGCGGAACATTACCAAATGTTCGATTTGCTCTTCCTTCTGGTACATATGGTATATTAGTTACAACACTCCTACAAAGAGAACATTTTCCTTGACTTCTAGATAACCAATTTTGTATACAACCTTTATGGAATCTATGTCCGCAAGGTAATACTGTAGCAACATTATTAATCATAGGTCCAAAGCATATTGAGCAATCGTTATCTGTTGCCATAGAATCTTTTACTCTAGCTATTAGTTTTCTAGTTTTGTTACCTTGAATTTTTGCTCGGGTTCGTGTCTGAATTTTACGCGAAGCACTTGACCTTTGCCTTTGAATTTTTCTTTTTCTACTTCTAAACTGTTTTTGAATTTTTTTAGCAGCTGAACTTCTTAATCGCGATGACCTACGTCTTTGCGTTTGCGAAGGCATATATTATATTATAATATAATATAATATAATTTTGTGCTATATTATATTATTTTATTCTATAGTATATTATTTTTTATTCTATAGTATATTATTTTTCTCTATAACATAGCATAAAAGTTTTTATAATAAGTAGTTAATACATTCCACGTATTAATCTATTATACTCATCTGGTGTTATTCCAGTAACAGGATGAGTATCAAGCTGTTAGTTTCTATTATAATCAGCTGTTGGTATTCCATTAACACTAATAGGAGCCCTTGTTCGTATAGGTGCTGATAGTCTCCTATGTGCTTGTAACCAAATATCCCATTGTGTATTTGCTAGCTCTCTGTATATGTTTCCATTGCGTGGTAAGGTGTTAATTACTCTTGTTGAAGCGTCCATAAACCTACTTGCTTCATCAAATGTTGTTGCGTGGCTCATATTATCTATTAACGCATTAGCACGAGTAATAGCATCAATAGTTGCTCTGCTTTGTCTAGGTGGTTCTTGTAATCGTGGATACGTTTGTAGCCATACTTGGTTTCGTTCTTCCCTGAGAACTGCTCGTTCTCTTTCTGGTAAGCTATCAATTAGTATATTTGTTTCATTTATCAAGCCAATTGCTTCAATCATAGTAGCAACATTAGCCAATCCTGCTATTAACGCATTGACAGTATTAATAGTAGTATTAATATTACTAGTAGGCATTGAAATAAGCCTTTGTAGGTGATACGGTCTTCCTGGTTCTATAGATGCTCTACAAAATGGACAAGTCGGATTAGTGGCATTCCATTGTTCAATACACTTTCTATGAAATTTATGACCGCAACGAAGCGTTTTTGTAAGTCTTGGGAACAACATAGTACCATAACATATACTACAATTCTCAAAATTTGAATTTGCTAACGCTTTTCTAAATTTTTGTTGAATTCTTCTTGTAGCAAGTCTTTTAGAGTTTAGTTTTGATAAATCTGCTAGCGCTTGTGTTCTGCTTTTTCTTTTTCTGAACGTGTTTTGAATATCTGTAACTACTTTTGTTCTTGGACTTAAAGAAACGCGTCTTGGACTTACAGACTCTGCTATTGCACTTAAAGCAGGTTCTGTTGGTTCTAAAGCAGTTAATTCTTCTACAGGTGCTGGAGCTATACTAGCTCTAGTTCTTCTTGTTAATAATCTTTTTCTTAAACTTCTTAATTTTGCTGTTTTATTTTTTATAAAGTCCATATATATATTAGTATTATATTTTTTTATAATGCTATAATATAATTAATAATAGACTATGAATTCTAGTAAAAATAAAACTAAAACTAATACTAAAACTAAAACTAAAACTAATACTAAAACTAAAACTAAAACTAAAACTAAAACTAAAAATGTGTCGCAATTATTTAAGTTGATTAGTGAAAAAAAAATATTTTTAGCATTGATTTTCTCAAATTTACTACTTCAGCACTACATTAGTTATTATGTAAGTGCTAATATTAATTTAGACACACCTAAAGAAGAAGAGGAAAATCCTAATAAATATAACACTATTATTATTGTTAGTGCTTATATATTAGCTACAATATTTGTTTTACTTTTAATTTTTGTTCCTATGTCTATAGTGGTAAAATTTATAATATTTTCTCTCTTTTCAGTTACATTTGGAATAATATATGCCTCTCTAAAACACAAATTTGACCCTGGTTTTGTGCACGGGTCAGCTGTAGGAACAGTAATACTTTTCGTTTTTATGATATTATTTGGGCTAGCACTAATAATGAGTGGCATTCAATATACCAACAAAGTGGCTTTCGGTATATTTTATGCATTAGTGTTGTTAATAATAGTAGGTGTTATGCAACATTTTATGTATAATTATTTAGTTATTACAAAATTATTGCTAATTGTTTTAGCTGTCTTATTTGCATTATATATTGTCCATACAACAAATAATATATTGCTACGCGACTATGAAGGAGATTTCGTAACTGCCTCGTTTGATTATTATATAGATATGTCTAATTTTTTTTATGCATTAAAAGTTGATGCTGATTAATTTTATTTTATACTATTTTATTATAAAACTATGAATTCTAACAATTCTAATAAATCTAATAAATCTAATAAATCTAATAAATCTAATAATTCTAATTTAGCAAATAAAAGAAAAAAATCTATTTTTAAGAATGATATATCACAAGTATTTAAGTTGATTAGCGAAAAGCGCTCTTTTTTTGCGTTAATTTTAGCAAATTTATTAGTCCAACTTTATATTACTTATTATGTAAGTGAAAATGTCAAAGTCGATGAGGAGAAGAAAGGGGCTAAAAAATTCAGCAGCAAATTTATTGCTGCGGTTATAGCAACACTAGTTATTATTTTAATTTTAGCATTGGTTCCTATGCCTGTATGGTTAAAATTTATATTCTTTTCTCTCTTTTCTGGTGCTTTTGGCGTAATTTTAGGATATAGAAAATCAGGATTAGATCCTAATGTAATTAAGACTGCATTTGTTGGAACAGCTAGTATTTTTGTTTCTATGTTTATATTTGGACTAGGACTAATAATGAGCGGTATTCAATTAGGGTTTAAGACTGCATTAGTGTTGCTTTTTGCCTTATTAGCACTAATTATTGTTAGCATTGTGCAAATTTTTATTGTTCAATCGTCGTTATTAAAAAAAATAATAGTCATAACTTCGTTAATATTGTTTTCAGTATATATTGTGTATGATACAAACAGTATATTACAACGCGATTATGATGGCGACTTTATAAGTGCATCGTTAAACTATTATTTAGATTTAATTAATATTTTTAGTGCATTATTGGGTGATTAATTATTGGGTGATTAATTATTGGGTGATTAAGGTATAGGAATAAACTTCCACCCTAAATCGTCACAAATTTTCTTCCATATTTGGTCTTGTTCTATGCGCTTTTCACGGTCTTTTAACATAGGAAAATATGGTAAAAAACTGCGCTCATTTAATAATTCGCATAATTTATATAATGTATAATAATAGTTTAAAAAATTTACTCGTTCTTTAGGACAATATTTCGAATATGGCTTTTGTAGTTCCATAAATAAATTGCATAGTGTTTCTTCGAGTTCTGCGCTCATAATAGGCGGTCTAATTCCTAGTTTATCTTTAATAAATGGTATATGTTCGTAATATTTATTGTAGCCCAAATTTTTCAATATTTCTTTAGTTTTTTTATTTGACAAATCGCTCAAACTAATGCGCTCTTTTTTTATTTGGTTTTTAATGTTTTCAAAAACTTCATCGGGTATATTTGTGCTTTCTTTAGCCTGAAATTGCGCCAAAATCTCTTTTAAATGATTTATGCGTTTATATGCATAAGAGCACACTTCTTTAGGTGGTTCTTTATAGGATGGTTTATCTATATCTATTAAATATTTAATGCTATTAGAGCAATTAGAGCATATTGTCATACCTTCGCTTTCAACAAATATAAGCTCTCCATTATTACATATATTACATATATCGGATGGATAAATAAACTTGTCATAATTTAAATAATTAGGGTCAATATTATTGAAATATTTATCAATATTTTTATTGCTATCGTTTTTAACTAATACATTTTTATTTGAATGCTCTAACAAATTAGAAGACGCATCTTGAATTAAATTTAACGAAAAGAATTGTTTAACAATATCATTTTTGTCAGAATTTTCTACCATTTCATTAGATGATATATTTTTTTTATTTTCAAAATAATCAAAAATATATTTAGAATTATTCAAATAATAATTCTTTTCTTTATTTTTGAGAGCTTTTATTGTGTTTTTATTTTTATTAATAAGTTCTACTATTTCCGTTTTATTTTTTGCTTTAATTAACATAACTTCTAATTTATCAATTTGTTTTAAACATTTAGGGATGACTACATCTTCATTATGTTTAAAAGATTTTATTATTTCATTATGTTTATTGTCAAGTGTTGTTTTTATAACGCCTGTTCTCTTCATAGAAAGACTAATTATATTTTTAGTGTATTAAAAATTTATATATTAATTTTTGTAATTGTAATTGTAATTAAATAAAATGATTTAATTATATTATAAAAATTTAATAATACAATTAATTTTTTATTTATACAATTAATTAATTAATTAAATAATTAAATTAATTTTTAAAATTTTTTTTCTTTAGGAATATTATAAAAAAATGGCTGGTGGTTTAATGCAATTAGTCGCCTATGGCGCTCAAGATGTATATTTAACAGGTAATCCCCAAATTACTTTCTGGAAGGTCACCTATCGGCGTCACACTAATTTCGCGATGGAATCGATTGAGCAAACTTTCAACGGCCAAGCTGACTTCGGTCGCCGTGTTACTTGCACCATTTCGCGCAATGGTGACTTAGCTTTCCGCACCTATTTACAGATTACACTCCCTGAAATCGGTCAAAGCTTAAAGAATACTACCGGTGGTGTATATGCCAGATGGTTAGACTTCCCCGGTGAGCAGTTGATTTCGCAAGTTGAAGTTGAAATTGGTGGCCAGCGTATTGACCGCCAATATGGTGACTGGATGCACATTTGGAATCAGCTAACACTATCAAAAGAGCAAGAACGTGGCTACTACAAAATGATTGGCAACACCACCCAATTAACATACATTTGCGACCCCACTTTCGCCAATGTTGACGGCCCTTGCTCCGCCGATGGTGTTCGTCAGGTGTGCGCTCCCCGCAATGCGTTACCCGAAACAACTCTATATGTTCCACTACAGTTCTGGTATTGCCGTAACCCCGGTCTAGCTCTTCCATTAATTGCTTTACAGTACCACGAAGTAAAAATCAATTTAGACATTCGCAACATCGAAGAGTGCCTATGGGCTGTTACTGACATCACCGGTGCGGGTGTCAAAGTTACAAATGCATACAAACAGTCGCTAGCGGCTGCCTCGCTCTTTGTTGACTACATTTTCTTAGACACCGACGAGCGCAGACGTATGGCGCAAAATCCCCACGAATACTTGATTGAACAGCTTCAATTCACTGGTGACGAGTCGGTTGGTTCGTCGTCCAACAAAATCAAATTGAATTTAAATCACCCGTGCAAAGAATTAATTTGGGTTGTCCAGCCCGACATCAATGTTGATTATTGCGCGTCGCTCACAAGCAACCACTCGCTAAATCACTTGCTAGGTGCTCAACCATTCAACTACACTGATGCGCTAGATGCGCTCCCCAATGCTATTCATGCCTTCGGTGCCAAGACCCTTGTTGGCAGTGGTCAATTCATTACTGGTTCATCGATGTTCCAAGATCCATTCTCTAGTGAGTTAATACCAGGCTCAGCGTTCACCTCGGTTACTACTCCATCAACTGCTAATGGACCTATGAATACATCCGAATCGGGTGTTTCGGATGCCGGCACATTCGTTTTAGCTGAAACTGCGCTAGATATGCATTGCTGGGGTGAAAATCCAGTTGTAGTTGCCAAATTACAGCTTAACGGCCAAGATCGCTTCTCCGAACGTGAAGGCACCTATTTCGACCTTGTCCAGCCCTTCCAGCACCACACCCGTGCTCCCGACACCGGTATTAATGTTTACTCGTTTGCTCTAAGACCGGAAGAGCACCAGCCTTCAGGAACCTGCAATTTCTCGCGCATTGACAATGCCACTTTACAGCTAGTCCTTTCGAACGCGACTGTTCAGGGTGTTTCCACCGCGAAGGTGCGCGTATATGCGGTTAACTACAACGTTCTCCGCATTATGTCGGGTATGGGCGGTTTAGCGTACAGCAATTAAATAATAAATTTTGTGTTTAGC
>Ga0208951_1001527_pt1 | contig 10037 bp, 14 predicted proteins | sample GreLakmeMI27MSRF_FD_187702 | JGI IMG/M metagenome (GOLD analysis project Ga0208951, IMG submission 187702) | Freshwater lentic microbial communities from great Laurentian Lakes, MI, USA - Great Lakes metaG MI27MSRF (SPAdes) | ecosystem: Environmental > Aquatic > Freshwater > Lake | place: Great... | reverse complement strand
ATTTGAATTATTTGCAGTTGCAAGAGCGTTGCTCATAACTTAGGGCGCTAGTGTTCATAAAGTAAATGTATTATTTAAATTTTTACAAATTATAATAAAAAACTAAAAAATTTTTTCGTTGCTAATTCTCGCCTTAAAAAAGTCGAGCAACGCAACGTATGATAAACCAATGGAAGCGACAAAACCTAAACGATTAAAGAAGCTTTTTTACCTCGTTTTCTGTAATATCTAAACCGCTAAAGCGAAATAAAACACTATTAAGCACGCTGGCAATCTTTGCAGCCTCAAGCGCTGTTAATTGCCGGGATCCGCTTAATACTTTACGAATAGAATTATTTGGCATTATAGATAATTTTTCTAGTTCTGATATATTAATAAGATCCTTATAATCTATTAAAGCGTTAATTACTGATTGCACGTAAATTCTAGCTATCATATCATAAAATTAAATAAACAAAAAAAACCGGATTAGTATTTAATCCGGTTTATATGACGTATATTTTACTGTCACAGGCGCCCCTACCCGCTCACAGCCCGCGCCCCCGCAAAGCTGTTACCTATTCGGGGCGCTATAAATATATATACATTTATTAATTTAAATAAATTTTTTTTTCTTTTTCTCTACGATCCCTTAAAACATTGTTAATTTTTCCGCTTGCATAGATCCATTTATCAAACTGTTTAGCCTGGTCAAATTTGCTAGCCTGGCTATTAATTAATTTTAATAGTGTACTATTTGTAAATGCTTGATTACCAATATTATATATTAAACTAATTAGCGCCGTTCTTTGATTATTATTTATAGTTTTTTTTAAAACACTATTTAAAAATGTATTAATTTCTTTAATTGTAATATCTAACCAGCGCCCGGCCGTAGGTTGATCTATTTTATCAGTTTTTAATACTAATCTGTTTTTGTCATAATTATAATGATTACCGTATCCAATAGCATAGCCATTCACATCAAAATAAGCTAGCGGGCTAAAGCCCTCAAATTTAGATATTAAGCTGGCAGCCTGGACAGATCCACCGGAAAACAAAATTAATGCCAGGGCTGAAAGCGAAATAAATAATAATTTATTATTCATTATAATTTATAAAATTAAATTACCTGGTAACTGTACTGATAAACAAATAAATACAAAGAAAGCGCCCCAGGCGAAGTAAATTTTAGCGAAACGGTTGTTGTTGATGATATACTGGTAATAATTCCAGCCGTTCCATCATTATTTGCCGTACCGCTTGCCTGTATACTACTCGCAAAAGTACTACTAATTGGAAGCGTCAAACTAATTTCTGTTGCACCTGTTGCCACAGTAGTAATAAGCGCCTGACCGCTTACCGTTACTACATTACCTATTCTCATATATTGCGCTAAATAAGCTGATCTAGCGCTAGTGTTACTTATATTAACAGCTGTTGGCGTATAAGTTCCGGATTTAATATTATCAGCGGTTCCATTTATTCCTAAAGTACCGCCAAAGGTTGCCGCCCCCCCATCTGTAAAAAGCAACTCGTTTCGACTTGCGGTGACATTTCTAATTGAAAAACCTGTATTGCTTGTACCATCAATACCCGCAACCATTTTATAGGTTCGTACTGCTGCTGAATTAGTGATTGTATATCCCGACTTACCAGCATCATCAATAGTTACCAATACTCCAAGAGATTGCACAGTCACCGAGCCACTAAAGGTAGCTGCTCCTGTGGAACCTTTTAGACTTAATGTTGGTGTTGAATAAGTTGTACCACCATTTGCAGTAGAAGGAGTAAAATCTAAACTTTGATCATTAATATTTTGTGCTGATATTTGCCAATTTCGTACAAGGCCACTTGTATTATAAAATTCAATTCCAGTAGGATTAGAAGATAATCTAATATTACCCAGAGTATTAAATGAACTAAACGTAGAACTTGTACCACTTAATGCTGCACCTAAAGTAGTTGCACCAGCAAAGTAATTTAATCCACCTGCTGAATAAATTGAATAATTTAAAGTACCGCCCCTAGTTTGATTTTCAATATAAATACCATAATCATTGGTTAATGTAGCGGCTGCTCCCATCTCAGGATTTTGAACATATAGACCATATCCATTTGTAGCAGTTGCAGCTGCTCGAATTTTACAATTAGCCCAAAATGCTGAATTAGCCGTACCATTCATTGCAGCATCTGTAAGTATTGCATATTGAGAAGTACTTACTGTAGTTGTTCCTCCTACAAAGATGGCAGCATAATTTTGATATGCACTTGCTCCAACTGATAAACCTGCTTGCACAACACCTGTACTTGTAAAATTATAAGATGTTCCTGCTAATGCACCTGTAAGAGTTCCGCCAGCTAAGGGCAAATAAGCAGCTAAAGCACTAGTAAGCGCCAGCGTTCCGCTTGATCCCGGCAAAGTAAATACAAAAGCGCCCTTATTTATTGTTGATCCTAAAGTTAATATCCCTGTAAAATTAGCCGTTGTTCCTGTTAATCCGCCTGTAAGCGTTCCGCCTGTTAATAATAAATATAAAGCACCTAAAGCAGCATCGGCAGCTGTTACAAAAGCCGTGGTGGCTAATTGTGTTGTATTTGTTCCAGGCGAAGCAGTCGGAGCCGATACAATTCCTGTAAAAGTTTTAGCGCCTGCAAAACTTTGCACGCCTGTAGTTACAACACCGCCAAAACTTGCATCCGCTGGCTGTAAATTTAATACCGTTCCGGTAATTGTGCCACCGTTTGCATTTGCCGCTGATCCTATTGCAGCTAAAGACAAAACACCACCGCCGGAAATTTCAGCTATTAATATAAAGGATGATCCGTTATCCATATAGATCCCATACGGCGCATCAGTACGAAAACCAATTCTAAAGGGAACCCCGGCAACCGGAAACGAAGCAAAAGGCAGCGCAAAAACCATTGGTACCCCGGTTTGATTTGTTACGCTGGCATCAATTGATACATTGCCCATAATTATAAATAAACTTTAGATATTACGACTAGTTCATTTGTTCCAGCACCGCTAAAAGTAGCTTGAAAAGTTCTAATTAAAATTTCCCCAGCGTTTCCACTAATATCATAAGCTTGTGATGGCTGCAATACTACGGCGTTATCAATTGTACAAACCGTTGTACCCTGGTTCCGAAAAAATATACTATTACATTCGCCTGGAATTTGAGCGGTTACTCTGTATACCTGGTATTCTAGCCCTGTTTGATAATAACCTACTTTTAAATTATAGTCGCTCATAACTAAGAAATTAAAGGAATATTACATAAAGTATTTTGACTGTTTCCGCTAATTTGATTTATTCGCATTTCCTGGTAATAATCAAAATTTTGATTATTTGTAATATTGGTAGGCAGGGGGGAAGTACTTAGCAATATATCATCGCCTGGTAATGTAAAAAATTCACGCTCATTTGATATTGCCTTTGGATTAAAAACAGGCGGCGACATTTCGCCTGGAATAACAACAAACTTTTTTTGATTGTTATAATATAAATATAACGCTACACCAGCCCCGGCCAATAAAAGCAGCGGCAAAAGATTTGTATCTTTTTTAGTATTTCTTTTTCTTATTGCCATAGTTTTGGGTTTTTTTTGCTTTTTGCCTGTTCTAGTAATTAGTATTAAAAAGCACTATTTATATTTAGGTAACATTTTTACTATATTAATTAATTGGTTAACCTGTTCGGCGCTGTACCGATCATTTGGATAAACCGAACCAACAAGCCAAGTTAATAGATCAGATCCGGAAACAGCCTGGAAGCGATCAGATAAAAAAGATACCTGGCTTTGTGTTTTTAATTGCCTAAAAACAGCCAGCACCGCGCTAAAATCATCGCTAAAAAAGCCTGTACTTTTTAATATTTTATTTACCAGGCTATCGGCGCTAGATCTAGTTAGCAACAAGGATCCCATAGGAGCTGATTTATAAAAATTTGGCAAAAACGCGCTAAATTTATTTAATATCTCTTTATTAATATCATTTGTTTGCGCCTTATCTTCGCCCCCAAATAAAGAAGTTAGGCCGCTAGTAAATTGGCCGCCAATATATTTAAAAAGCAAAACTCCACCCAGGCCGATTACAGCATATTTAATTAATTCGCTTTGATCTTCCTTAGTCATACATATCTAGCATTGACAGCAAAGATTTAAATTTGCCTGGATCCTTTTGCGCTATTGCAGCTAATTTCATTAAACTATCGCCTAAAAAAGGATCTACTTTTTCTAAAATTTCAATTGCTTGATCAATTTTATCTTCCTGGTCGTTTGATAGGCCATTAATTCCGGCATAGCTTGTATTAATCGGTTTATTTTCCGGTATTGGAATATTTAAACTTTTTAATATCATATTAGTAAGCCCGGAAATAAGCGGGCTTAACTGTTCAGCCATTCCAGGAATAGCCAAAACCTTATTTATGTTTGCTATTAATCCGTTTTGCGCTGGCTCAATTGCTTCACGCTCCATTATTCCAGCCAGCGCGTCAACCTTATCAGAAAGAGCCTGTAATTTTGGATTATTTTCAAAATTTAAATTATTACCAGCAATAAAACCAGCTGGCAAAGTATACTGATCAAACACCCTAAAATTTAAGCTAGCATAAACCGGGCTTTTATCTGTTATTAGGTCGTTTTTATCTAAACCAGGATGAAGCTTTAAAGTAAACGGATCCCCAACTTTATTGTTTTCAAAAACGCGCAAATTTGTTTCGAGCATATCGCGCCCTTTGTCGGGATCGTTTTCAGCCCAGGAATAGCAAATTTGTCGGCCGTTCCAAACAGAAAAATACGGTGTTTTTACCACCGTGTCAAACCACTCCAGCACGCCATCCGCGCCTATAATCCAGGACTTATTCATTAAACGTTAATGTTTACACTATCGTCATTATACCACACCTCAAGCGTTACAACTGAAGCAGTCGGAGCTACTTTAAAAGTTAAAAAACATTTATCCCAAGAAAACACGCGCGGAAACAATGGCGGCGGATTATTAGAATAGGGATCTGTTGTTGCTATCATTGAATTAAAAGATAAAATTGGCTTATTCTGTATGACTTGCATTCCGCCCTCCTGCATTGTAACGCAACAATCTTTTAAATTGGCCGTACTCATTGGAGTTCCTCCGGTTATTGGGGTTGTTGTAATAACCCCGGCAGTATATACAGCAATATTCTGTATAACTGCATTTCGCAAATTTGGCTGATCAGGAAATTTAACTACACCAGCGACCGCGGTACAGCTAATCTCAATAATTTGCATTTTATATAATCTGTCCATTTGTTAAAAATTTAAAAAAAAATGAAATTATTTAACAGTTGTCACATTTTGGAATAAAACACCGCGTTGCAAAATAACCACGTTTGAAGTTGATTGAATAGCAGCCGGGCCGCCCTTTAACACTATTTGCATTTTCATATTTGCGGCGCCGTTTATTACTAATCCACTTTCACAAGGATAAAAACTGTCTGATCCTAAATTTAATTGATCTTGTTGCGTTGGCGAAGAAGCATAATACAGAGCAGCCAACTGCTGAATTTGCGGCGCGTTGTAATGTTTTAATAAATCCCAGGCCGGCATTACTTGCACGTTATTATTCAATAGTTGTAATTCGCCGTTATAAAAATTCCATAAAGCCGCAGCCGCTCCCGAAGTTGAAAAAACAGTCGCATTAGGGTAGGTGTAAGCCTTAGCCGCTGTATCTGTCGGGCTGCCAATAGTAAAAAACATTGCAATTGAATTAGATATAAATATATCTTGCAAATTAATGACTTTGTTTAAGCTTCTAACCGGGCCGACTGGCTGGCTAGTGATTAAAGGAATATCATAAGTAGATTTTCCAACCTCAAGCAAGGCTTCGCCGCGTATAAAGCTGGAAGTAGGAATAGCGCTAGAAACATCATAAGCCAGTCCGGTATTTGGATCGCGTAATTTAGCTAACGTATTTAAAGCGTTTTCGTATACCATTCGCGCCCCTACTTGCCCCATTCCCTCAAATAATAAATTATTTTTTACACTACCAACAGCAGCTGCAAAAAACAAAACAGTCATAATTGCCATACAGGCAAAAATTGACAAAGTAGTAACAGCGCTTAATACTGCACCGTAAACAAGCGCAGAGCCTAAAACTAGTGCAGCGCCTAAAATTAAAGAGTTAAAAATTTTTAGATTTTTCATTTTATGTTTTTTTAAATTATTTCTTAGTTGTTTTTTATTTAGTGGTGGGTTTTTTTTGCTTTTTGCCTGTTCTAGTAATTGGTATTTAAATTACCTATCTGACATCATTAAAAAACGATTTATTGTCTGATCCGGATTAGGCTCAGATTGAACATTATTATTATTATTCATACCGTTTAACATTCTAGCCCGGTTATATCCGCTGATCATTGGAGTTTCGTGCATTCCGCTAATTACAGGAATACCGGAAATAAGCCCAAAAGATTTACCAAGGATTAAAGCGCCGGATATTCCCACGCCTGTACCAATTGCGGCACCGTTTGCATTTTTTAATAAATAATTAGGTATGATATAACCTAAAGCAATCCAGGCGGCGCCCTTAATTTTTGGATCTAAATTAGGCAGCACTTTTGCACCTAGCATAGATCCAGCAATAGCCCCGGCGGCACCCAAAGCAATATTCATTAATGGATTTACATCTGCCTTACTTGTTCTAAAAGTATTAACAGCACCCATTGAGCGGCGGCGGCGTACCGGAGCGGCTTTTTTTCTTCTTTTGATCATGTTATTTAATTTTAATTGATTTTTTTTATTTGTTTTTTAGTTATTAGTATTTCCTTTGCTATGCCTGACCGCTCTTTTGCAGTTTTTGCCATATATTTCTTTGTTTCTTGCTCAATCAAGCGCTTAATTAATAAGTTCTTAGCTTGATTTAATAAACTTGCTACAGTTGCCGCGCTTTTTATAGTTACAGCGTTTACAGGCTTTAATTTCATTGCTTTTTTTATAGTTGCCATAGTTTTATTTTTTAGTAACAAAATATAATAGAGCCGCGCCACCTAATAAAACAATAGGTAAAATGTATTTATTTGTACCGCTAGCCCCTGGCTGATCAGAAGTATTTAAAAAACTTGTTATGCCGCCTGTAGGTAAATTATAAGAGCGCTTTTGATCATCAGATAGCGGCGCGCCTTTTGAAACAAAATAATTTATTATATCTTGATCAGTTACGCGGCGCCCCCATTCGTTATTCTGTTTTAATTGACTAGTTCCATTAAAATCTAACCAGCGTAAAAGCTGCTCATATTCAATATCCGGCCGACCGTTTAAAATTACATCAGCCGCAGCCCAGCCAAAATTATGTCCTAATTCACGGTCTGAAATATTCCAGCCGTCTGATTGCGCGGCAATATCTCCAGGCTCTTTACTTTTTTTACCAAATAGCGGCAAAATTAATTTAGCAATATCAACAACCTCGCTAACTACTATACCAATTTTAGCTGGATCAATATTACCTATGCCATTATTTTTAATTTGAGCATCAACAAGCATTATTGCCTCAATATATTCTAGATCAGATATACTGCCTTCAATTAATGATCCATTAGACAGCCGTTCTAATCTTTCAACATTTAAGCCGTTTTTAAGACTTGTTAATATTTCTATGTCATTATTATTTTCTTTTATAGTGGTATTTACCATTTCTGTAATTCCACTTATTCCAACTAGAGCCATATTTGTAAAAATTTCATCTTTATAAAAATTAGGTATTAATGTCTGATCATTAAAATATTTTACCTCCGGTACTGGATCGATCCATATTTCTTGATCAGTACCTGGGTATAAAACTGTAAAAACGTGAGTAGGTGTTTTATTTTCATTTTTTGAATAGCTAGCAAATCTTAAAGCATAAGGAATATTAAAATATTCAAAAAAATTTAAACTTTGAATAATACCAGCACTAAACAAAGCGTAACTTTTACAGTCTGCCGTACCCTTTAATATTGCAGCTGGCGCCCTTACTGTTTGAGTTTTACCTGGCTCCATTTTATAAGGAACATTAAACCTCAAAAAGTTCCAAATATTTTCCGCTGTTTCAAGTACTGTATTTCCTAAAAATAACTCTGATATATAATCATAATCCATAAAAAACGATTTATGGAATGTTATCATATTTTTTTCTATATCGGCTGTAGTTTGATCATTAACCAGCACTACCCGGTTACCACGATCCGGCAATAAATTAACTAAGTCACTTTTTAAAACCATATTAAAAAGTATAATTAAAATTTATAGGCAGCGGCACGCCATCAACAACCGCGGAACCCGAAAAATCAAAACCCATTTTATAATTTGCCACAGCTTGCAGCGCTCCCAATAGATCCGGTTTAACAGATAAACTTATAAGCGTTCTATTATATGGCTGTATTTGATTAACTGTACTTGAATTTACATTTGCTACAAATGCCCCATTTTGAAAAATAGAGCCGTTAATTTGACTAACTTTTGCAGAAACTCCGGTTGGATTATCTACTTGCATCTTTATAATTAATCTAAAAGGATTACCGGAAACTGAAAAACCAGCCGGGCTAAATTGTATTTTATTAAATAAATTTATTTTCCGGCCTATAATAAAAGCGCCGACACCTAAAAGCACATAAAGAAGCGTATTATTATTTTTCATTAAACCGGGTTTAAAAGATTACTGTTTGCATTGTACAAAAAAGCAAGTAATTTTAAAATATTTAGGAAAAGCAATATAAAATAAATATTTATATATTTTTTTTTTATAAATTTCTTAAATTGCGGAGCAATTAAAAAGAAGCTTATCCGGTTTTATATGCCACAGGAGTGCAGCTATTTAAAAAGATAAACCTAGATTGACAGGCATTTATTTTAATTTTTGGAATTTCTGGAGCCTTAAACGGCTGATCTTGTTTTAATCTTCGAATTTTTGGTTCAAAATACCGTATACTATCCAGGTGTTTTCTATATTCTAGTTGATCATTTTCCGATAAAACACAGCTAGCAGACAAATTATAAAATCTTATAAAAATACAATGATCCATTAACGTGACCTCACATTCATTTTCCTTTTCTAAGCGTTCTATATTTTCTCTATTTACGCCATCAAATATGGTAGTGTAGTATTTTGCTTGTTTTAAATTTTGTGAACAATCCCAAATTTTGCCTTTTGTGTAGCATTTACGTACATGATTAAAATAAGTAGCTGGTAAAGCTGTATTTAAATAACCCTCATCTGATTTAATTACGCGCCGCTTTGAAAATTTTTTAATCCAGCAAGCGGCCGCCCGATCAATGCCGCCGTTTTTTTGCATATATTTTATTAAGTAGCCCTCAATATTTTCTATTTTATCTACTTTGTGTACATCTGTAGAATTGGGGTTTTTATGGCCAAATCGGTTGTAATAGTCATTTAACAAGCCATTTTTATCCTGGAGCGCATTCCATTTATTTCTTAATTTTTTATGATCAATAACAAAATCGGTTGTAATATGGTAATGTATTTGCCCTCTATTTTGTATTTCGGCTTTCCATACATAAGATTTCATTGGGTATTTATCTCTAAAATGTTTTAACATTGGTTCCAAAAGTATTTTATGCGCCTCGCTTGCATCTAAATTTTTAGTTTTATCAGATACCGTAAGCGTTATAAAATTTAATTTAAATTTTATAAATCGCCCGGTTGCTGGATTAATTACATATTGTGCGGGCGTTGATTGAACCATCAAAGAAATTGCTTTAGATAGTGTTTTTTTAGATCCAGCAGTAACCGCCCCGGTGTAAGTTTTGGCGCCTTTAAAGTTTTCTATTCTAGAAATAGCGTCATAATCTTGATAAAAGCCGTTTTTATGCTTTTTTGGTGGTGGTGTATTGTATTGATCATATAATACAATGCTATTACTACGTATTTGGCAATACGGTATTTTTATAAAACGATAGGAATTTGAATTATTTGCAGTTGCAAGAGCGTTGCTCATAACTTAGGGCGCTAGTGTTCATAAAGTAAATGTATTATTTAAATTTTTACAAATTATAATAAAAAACTAAAAAATTTTTTCGTTGCTAATT
>Ga0208951_1001526_pt1 | contig 10040 bp, 10 predicted proteins | sample GreLakmeMI27MSRF_FD_187702 | JGI IMG/M metagenome (GOLD analysis project Ga0208951, IMG submission 187702) | Freshwater lentic microbial communities from great Laurentian Lakes, MI, USA - Great Lakes metaG MI27MSRF (SPAdes) | ecosystem: Environmental > Aquatic > Freshwater > Lake | place: Great... | reverse complement strand
CTGCCACTTGTGACAACGGCCAAAGCAATATTGTTGGCGACCGCCCTAGATCGGACCGTACCAACGCTTAGGGCAGGACCGGTCCCGGCCAGAGCGGCCGTGATCTGCGCCGCTAACTGCGGGATTGGTGCCGCAGGGCTGGCTCGTAGTAACTCTCGTTGTGACGACATGTCCATTGCAGCCGTAGGCTATCGCTTGCAACGATATTGGAGGAAATGTGAGCAAACCGATTAATCACGAGGCTGGTAGCCGTGAGATTCCCGCCTGGATAAGTGCCCCAGGTGGAGAGGGCTTTGCCGACATCAGATATCAGATGGGGGATGGCATCGCCAAAATCACAATCAATCGTCCTGAGATTCACAACGCATTTCGCCCGCAAACGATTATCGAGTTAATAGAGGCCTTTTCATTGGCGCGTGACAACGAAGATATTGGAGTCATCATTCTCACAGGTGAAGGCACTGAGGCCTTTTGTTCGGGTGGAGATATCGGCGTTCGCGGAGATGATGGATATTTGGGTGATGATGCATTATCGAAAAAAGGTATTGGTCGTTTAAATGTTTTGGATCTTCAGATACAGATCAGACGGACTCCTAAACCAGTCATTGCAATGGTCGCTGGTTGGGCTATCGGAGGAGGACATGTATTACACGTCGTCTGTGATTTAACAATTGCCGCTGATAATGCCAAGTTCGGGCAGACCGGACCGAAGGTTGGTTCATTCGACGGTGGATATGGCGCAGGCTTATTGGCGGCCCATGTAGGTCAGAAGAAGGCGCGAGAGATTTGGTTCATGACACGCCAATACGATGCACAAGAGGCGCTGGCTATGGGCTTGGTAAATACCGTTGTTCCAATCGCGCAGTTAGAGGCTGAGACGCTCTCTTGGTGCCGCGAAATGCTTCGTAACTCACCTCTTGCACTTCGTCTATTAAAATCTAGTTTGAATGCCGCAGATGATGGACTGGCTGGAGTCCAGCAACTAGCCGGTGATGCAACACTATTATTTTATATGAGCGAAGAGGGCCAAGAGGGGCGCGATGCCTACAAAGAGAAGCGTCTACCAGATTTCAAGAAATTCCCTAAGCGTCCCTAAGCAATGCTCGACTCGATACTGGGCTCACTCAAAGTTGTTGCACTTGCGACCACAACAGATTTCCGTTCAGTCACCTCACGTGAGGTAGCACTTTTTGAAGGACCAATGGGTTGGGCAGAGTTCTCCCCATTCCTTGAATACAGTTTTGAGGAATCAATTCCATGGTTAGTCAGTGCGATAGAGGCTGCCTTTGCCCAAACTCCACAGTTGATGAGAGGTGAGATCGCAGTTAATGCAACGTTACCGGCCCTAGATGATCGAACTGACATAGAGCGCATTCTTGATGCTTTTGAAGGAGTGAGCGTTGTGAAGATCAAGGTAGGTACCCAGATTTGCGCTGATTTAGCCCGAGTTGCCTGTGTGCGCGAACTTCTACCTCATGCCAAAATTAGGATAGATGTCAATGGATTATGGAGTGTTGACGAAGCTTACGAATTCTTAGATCAAGTAGGTGAGATTGAATACGTTGAACAGCCATGTTCAACGATTGAAGAGTTACGTGAACTCAAAAAGCGGTGCACAGTAAAGATTGCAGGTGATGAGGTGATCAGAAAAGCGAAAGATCCCTTTGAATTAGAGCTCACTGGCGCGATTGATATCTTGATGCTGAAAGTAGCACCTTTGGGTGGAATCTCTCGGGCTATGGAGATTGCACGGCATCATCAGTTGCCAGTGGTGGTCTCAAGTGCTCTAGAGAGCGCAGTCGGGATATCCCACGGTCTTAAACTTGCAGCAGCCCTTCCAGAGTTGAACTTTGCCTGCGGCCTTGGCACTGGTGCCCTACTCGCCGTAGATGTAGCAAAAATTCCTATCATCAATGGAGCTATGCGTGTTAGAGATGTGAGCCCAGATGCTGATGCAATTGATAAGTATGCAGTATCAAGTGAGCGGTTAAACTGGTGGCGTAACCGTGTTCGTATGACCTGGAATGCTGGTGCACAGTCAATTGCTCGAGAAAGGGGATGGTTGTAGTGAATACATCAACCTCTTTGGCACGCATGATTGTGCGTCAAATTATTGAAGCGGGAATAACCGATGTTGTTATCTCTCCAGGATCTCGTAATGCACCCCTAACCCTTGCCTTCAATAGCGCAGCTACACGTGGATTGATAAAGATCCATGTGCGCATAGATGAGCGTACGGGGGCCTTCTTTGCACTTGGTTTGATCAAATCGACGGGGCGTCCAGTACCGATCGTGTGCACGAGTGGCACTGCAGTCGCAAATTTTCACCCAGCCGTCTTGGAGGCCAACCACACTAATGCCGCACTCCTGGTTCTAACCGCCGATCGTCCAGCCATGTTGCGACGAACGGGTGCAAATCAAACAACCGAGCAGGTGCGCATCTTTGGCACGGCCGTGCGCTATTTCGCCGACATCGATGGTCCAGTCTCTCCGATGGAGCTTGCGCTAGATAGTTTGCGCTCGGGGCCTGTGCATTTGAACCTTCAATTTGATGAGCCTTTACTGCCCGATGATTCAACGCAGTGGCTCAATGAGATCAAGGCTGCGCCTGAGGCTTTTTTAGCGCGCAGAAAAACGATGACATTGAAACTACAGGCAAGCCGTGGCATCTTGGTAATCGGCCATGATCGTGCTGGATTTTCAGTAGAGGCGATCACAAAGTTCGCTAAAAAACTGAATTGGCCGATTATCGCCGAGGATCCTCTCTCCTTTCCTGATGCGATCGCACATGCCTCTATCTTTTTGACATCTCCCGCCATCCGTAGTGCTCTTACCCCTCAGGCGGTGATAGTGATTGGTCGAACGACGCTTTCACGTTCTGTGAACGCATTGATCACTTCAGCACCATCGACCTATGTCATTGATCCTCGAATTGCAACGGTTGATACCCATAGGCGCGCAGAGAAGTTGTTCACAGAGATTCCAGTCATAGATACCGTTATGGCATCTGATGATTGGCAGATGAAGTGGCAAAAGTATTCAGAGCGATGCGCGAAGTTGATCGATAATTTTGATGGCTGGAGTGAGGCGACGATCGCTAAAGAGATTGCCCAGGCAATTCCTAACGGCTCTGCGCTCTTCATCTCGTCATCGCGGCCGATACGTGATCTTGAAGGCTTTGCAAAGCCCCGTACTGGAGTCACAACCTATGCCAACCGTGGATTGGCAGGAATCGATGGCAATATATCGACGGCCCTGGGTATCGCATCAAGCCACACTCAAACATATGCAGTGTTGGGTGATCTAGCTTTTCTCCACGATGTGACGGGTTTGATTCAGAGAGAAGATATCAACTGCACCTTTATCGTGATCAACAATGATGGAGGTGGAATATTTTCCACTCTACCGCAGCGTGGAGTCGAGGGATTTGAAACTGTCTTCGGAACACCTCATGGATTAGATCCTGCCGCTATCGCGGCCTCATTTGGTATACCTTCAAGCACAATTACGACAATCGAGCAGCTGCGCAAGATTTTCACGCACCCAGTCAAGGGAGTCTCGGTCGTTGTCGCTCATGTTGCATCTCGTGAGATGAATGCAGATAACTTGCGCTCAATCTATGATGCCATGAACTCTATTTAAGCCAACGCGCTGCGCATAGGGATTAGCTTTGCCTCGCTCTCTGCTAATTCTTTCGCTGGATCCGAGCTAGCGACGATTCCACAGCCGGCGAAAATCCTTATCGAGTTGCCATCAATCTGACCACACCTCAGAGCAATTCCTAGTTCGCCATCTCCTGCGGCATCGATCCATCCGACTGGGCCTGTATAGCGCCCACGAGACATACCTTCGATCTCGGTGATGAGTTCAAAGGCCTGCTCTCGCGGAGTCCCACATACTGCCGCCGAGGGATGTAGTTGTTCCAGAATTGTAAATGCATCAACGTGGGCTAACTTCTCGGCTAACGCCCCGGTCACATCGGTCGCCAAATGCATCACATTTGCCAAGTGCAGGACGAACGGTGATTCAGGAACATTTGTCGATGTGCAAAATGGCTCGAGTGCAGCGGCAACCGACTGAACTGCATAGATATGCTCTTCAAGATCCTTTGATGATCGTGCCAAAGAGGCGGCCAAAGCTAAGTCGCGTTCATCATCCCCAGTTTTACTAATCGTGCCAGCTAATACGCGTGATGTGACCATCTTGCGAGTAAGGCGTAAAAGGAGTTCAGGCGTTGCACCGACCAAGCCGGCCACTGCAAAACTCCACGTCGATGGATACTCCTTGGCTAACTTTTTTAGAATCTCCCGTGGCTCGATATCTGTTTTAGAACGGCCCGTGAAATCACGTGCCAGTACAACTTTATCGAGTGCCCCACTATTAATTCGCTCAACTGCAGTGGATACACGGCTCTTCCATGCCTTATCTGCATCTTTATCTATATCCCATGTGATGGAGTTATGAACGAGGGGTGCTGGAGTCAGATTTAAATTAGGTTGTGATGATGAGCCAATCCAGGTGATCCACGATCTATCCCCTTTCTTTCCGACTATGACCTGCGGAATGATCAAGACCGATTCCTCATCAGATGAAAATGAGAAGGAAGTAAAAAGCACTGGTCCCGTACCGTTTCCATGCACAGAGTTAGTGATCGCAAAGCCCTCAAGTTGTTGCAGCCACCATTTTCGGGCATCGGAAAAACGTGTAGGCCCACTTACAGTCGTTGTTGCATACACCCCCCATCCCACCAGACCCTCTCCAGCTCGAACCCATGAGAGAGGATTGGAATCAGGTAAGAGATCGAGCAGGGCTAGATCGTGGGCACAGTGGGTTGTTGTTACCGACGTCAGAGTGGACATAGCGTAAACATCTAGTGGGAAGCTCCTTGCCTCATGAAGTTGTGGCGAAGCCTACTTCAAGGGAGAATATTGTTATGTCTCGCGCTAATCTCGGTAAAGATCCAGGTGAAGTAGCGGCGATGTTTGATGGAGTGGCAAAGCGCTATGACATCCTCAACGATCTCCTATCACTCGGTCGCACGAAGGCATGGCGTCGGGCGGCGACGAAGATCATCGCTCCAGCACCGGGAATGAAGATCCTTGATCTCGCCGCTGGTACTGGCTCATCCTCGGAGCCTTTGCATAAAGCTGGCGCAACCGTGCTTGCGACTGATTTCTCTCAGGGCATGCTCGCCCAGGGCCGACGTATGCGCCCCTATCTGAATTTTTCCAAAGCCGATGCTCTCAACCTCTCCTTTGCTTCAGAGAGTTTTGATGTAACGACAATCTCCTTTGGCCTTCGAAATACAGTTGACTATCGCGCCGCTCTGATTGAGGCCAGGCGAGTAACCAAGACGGGGGGTCGAATCGTCGTCATGGAGTTCTCACACCCGACCTGGCCCCCATTTCGTAACGTCTATATGCGATATTTAATGCGCGCCCTTCCCGCGATCACTCGCAGGAGCGCCACAAATCCAGATGCCTATATCTATTTGGCCGAGTCGATTCAGGCCTGGCCAGATCAAGAGGGCCTAGCCGATGCCATGCGGGCCGCAGGCTGGAGCGCAATCACCTGGAAAAACCTCAGTGGTGGGGTTGTTGCAGTTCACAGCGGGATAAGGGCGCAGCGGTCAGCGCCATAGCGCCACCCACTTTAGAATCCTCTCGTGCCCCTTACATCCAATCCATATATCCCGATCCTGGTGCTCGGGGCTATCGGCTTTGGCTTTGCGATCTTCTCGATTGTGGCCGGGGCTCTGACCGGACCGGCTCGCTATAACAGGGCCAAGCTCGATGCCTACGAGTGTGGAATCGAACCATCACCACAGGCCGCCGAAGGTGGGCGATTTCCAGTCAAATACTTTCTCACCGCCATGCTCTTCATCATCTTTGATATTGAAATCGTCTTTCTCTATCCCTGGGCAGTGACATTTGATCAGTTGGGACTCTTTGGTCTGATTGAAATGGCCATCTTTATCGGAACCGTCTTCGTCGCATATGCCTACGTATGGCGCCGCGGTGGATTGGAATGGGATTAAAAAAATGGGCCTAGAAGAGAAGATCCCAAGTGGTTTCTTATTGACCACAGTCGAAAAGCTCGCCGGCTACATGCGCAAAAACTCCTTGTGGCCCGCTACTTTTGGGCTGGCCTGCTGTGCTATCGAGATGATGGCCGTTGGCTCTGCCGCTAAATACGACATCTCACGTTTTGGTATGGAGGTCTTTCGCGCATCTCCAAGGCAGGCCGATCTAATGATCGTTGCTGGCCGTGTCTCTAACAAGATGGCTCCAGTGTTGCGTCAAATTTATGATCAAATGTCGGCCCCTAAGTGGGTACTTGCGATGGGTGCATGTGCTTCATCGGGTGGAATGTTCAATAACTATGCGATCGTGCAGGGCGTCGATCATGTGGTGCCAGTAGATATCTATCTCCCCGGCTGTCCACCACGTCCTGAGATGTTGATGGATGCGATTTTGAAGCTTCATGAAAAGATAAATGTCGAGAAGCTCGGTTCAAATCGTGCACAGGTGATTCAAGAGGTCGAGCTCGCTGCGATGAATGCCAAGCCGACACATCAAATGAAGGGCCTGCTCGCATAAATGAGTGAATCTGGAATGTTTGGCGCCCACGGTACTGGTGATACATCTGGTTACGGTGGCCTTGTTCGCACGGCAGTGTCTGCAGGCTCCTCGCAGCGCCCTTATGGTGGTTACTTTGATGATGTCGCCGATGATTTAGAGCGTGCATACCCTGGATTTTCTGATGCAATCGAGCGTGTTGTTGTCGATCGTGGCGAACTCACCCTGCATGTGAAGCGTGAAAAGTTAGTTGAAGTCGCTCTGATTCTGCGTGATGTTCTCAAGTTTGAAATGTGCATGGGCGTCTCTGGAGTCCACTACCCAGAAAATCTGGGCCGCGAACTCGTCGCCGTCTATCCACTCCTATCGATGACCAATAATCGACGTATTCGTCTTGAGGTCTCGGTGCCAGATTCGGATGCTCATATCCCATCCCTCGTTGAAGTATGGGCCGGCAACAACTGGCATGAGCGCGAGACATTTGACATGTTTGGAATCATCTTTGATTCTCATCCAGGTCTGACGCGCATCTTGATGCCGGATGATTGGGCGGGGCATCCTCAGCGCAAAGATTACGCACTGGGTGGAGTCCCAATCGAGTACAAGGGTGCGACCGTCCCGGCACCAGATAATCGTCGGAGCTACAAATGACGACAACTGATCCATACGCACCATCGCGTGAGACTACTGAGGGAACAGTCTTCTCTGTCACCGGAGGTGATTGGGACTCACTAGTTCAGGAGATAGGTTCAACCAAGGAAGAGCGCGTTGTAGTCAACATGGGACCACAACACCCCTCCACTCACGGTGTGCTGCGTTTGGTTCTAGAGCTCGAGGGTGAGACCGTCACAGAGGTTCGTTGCGGCGTCGGCTATCTACACACTGGAATCGAAAAAAATATGGAGTACCGCAATTGGACCCAGGGTACGACCTTCGTTACTCGTATGGATTACTTAGGACCGATCTTTAATGAAACTGCTTACTGCTTAGCGATTGAGAAACTTCTTGGAATCACCAATGATGTTCCAGAGCGTGCCAGTGTCATCCGTGTCATGATGATGGAGCTCAATCGCATCTCCTCGCATATGGTCGCACTTGGAACTGGCGCTCTCGAACTGGGCGCTATAACTCCCATGTTCTTTGCTTTCCGCGAACGCGAGATTGTCCTTGACCTATTTGAGATGATCTCTGGCCTAAGGATGAATATGGCCTATATCCGCCCCGGCGGAGTGCAGCAGGATCTTCCCGAAGGGGCGATTCCAAAGATTCGTGATGCAGTGTCTCAAATGCGCAAGAATTTCAAGGACAACACCACTCTTCTTGTAGGAAACGCCATCTGGTTGAAGCGGACACAGGGAATCGGCTATTTAGATTTAGCGGGAGCAACGACACTTGGAATCACGGGTCCCGTTCTTCGCTCAACTGGTCTTCCATGGGATCTGCGTAAAGTCCAACCATATTGTGGCTATGAAAACTACAACTTTGACGTCATCACAGCCGATACATGTGATGTGTATGGTCGATTCTTAATCCGCATGAATGAGCTTGAGCAGTCATTGCGTATCATCGAGCAGGCCTTGGATAAGTTAGAGAAGTTAGAGGGCGCACCAGTCATGGTCTTAGATAAAAAAATCGCATGGCCGGCCCAGCTAGCACTCGGTAGTGATGGCCTTGGAAACTCACTCAACCATATCCGCGAGATCATGGGCACCTCGATGGAGTCACTCATCCACCACTTTAAATTGGTCACCGAAGGCTTTCATGTTCCAGCAGGTCAGGTCTATCAAGGCGTTGAATCTGCTCGCGGTGAGCTCGGAGCACATGTTGTCTCTGATGGAGGCACCAAACCTTATCGAATGCATTTTCGTGAACCCTCATTCAACAACTTACAGGCAACTGCTGCTATGAGTGAGGGTGGAATGATCGCCGACATTATTGGTGCGGTCGCATCAATCGATCCTGTGATGGGAGGCGTTGATCGCTAATGGCATATTCAATAGATGAACGTGCAATGATGGATTCAATCATTAAGCGCTATCCACGCTCTCGTTCTGCAGTCATGCCCCTACTGCACTACGTGCAATCACTCGCTGGCTATGTCAACAATGAGGGCATCGAACTCATTGCCAAACTCTTGAGCCTTGAGGCGGCAGAGGTCTCAGCTGTCGCGAGTTTCTATACGCAGTACAAGCGCACTCCAGTCGGTGAGTACCACGTTGGGGTCTGCACAAATACTTTGTGTGCCGTCATGGGTGGCGATGCGATCTTTGCTGGGCTCAAAGAGCACCTGGGCGTGGAGAATGATGGAGTCACCAGTGATGGCAAGGTATCTCTCGAACATATCGAATGTAACGCCGCTTGTGATTACGCCCCTGTCGTCATGGCCAACTGGGAGTTCTATGACAACCAGACCGTGCAGTCGGCAAAGGATCTGGTTGATTCGATGCGCACTGCACATCCAATTCCACCAACACGTGGTCCAAATACCTTAGTCACCTGGAAAGAGGCATCGGCAGTCCTTGCAGGTATCAACGATGGCAAGGCTCATGAAGGTATCCAAGCCGGAGCTCCCACGCTCCTAGGTCTAAAGATTTCGAAAGAGGGGAAGTGATGACAAAGTTAGTACCTGTTCTTTCAGCTCATTGGGATGAGAAAGATTCATTCACTATAGAGGCCTATACCCGTCATGGTGGATATAAGGCTTCACAAAAAGCCTTAGCGATGGAGCCTGATGCCGTTATTCAATTAGTAAAAGACTCTGGCCTTCGTGGTCGTGGTGGCGCAGGTTTTCCAACTGGGATGAAGTGGGGATTTATTCCACAAGGTGATAACAAAGAGCATTATCTAGTTGTGAACGCCGATGAATCCGAGCCAGGAACATGCAAAGACACTCCACTGCTGATGGCAAACCCACACGTACTGATTGAGGGCTGCATCATTGCCGCCCATGCAATCCGCGCAAAGACTGCATTCATTTATATCCGTGGTGAGGTCACCCATGTTGTGCGTCGAGTCAATCAAGCGATCGAAGATGCATACAAAGCGGGGCATCTAGGCAAAGGTATTGAGATCGTTCTTCACGTCGGAGCAGGTGCATATATCTGTGGTGAAGAGACCGCCCTCTTAGATTCCCTTGAAGGCTTTCGTGGTCAGCCCCGTCTGCGCCCACCATTTCCAGCGATCGCTGGTTTGTATGCCATGCCAACAGTTGTGAACAATGTCGAGTCAATCGCCTCGGTCCCTGCGATTGTTTTGAATGGTGCCGAGTGGTATCAATCAATGGGAACTGAGAAAAGCAAGGGAACCACCTTGTATTCGCTATCGGGCCATGTGAAAAACCCTGGCCAGTTCGAAGCCCCCCTTGGCATTACTCTGCGTGAACTTCTAGAGCTTGCAGGTGGAGTACGTGAAGGTCATCGTTTGAAGTTTTGGACACCAGGCGGTTCATCGACTCCGATCTTT
>Ga0208951_1001520_pt1 | contig 10054 bp, 8 predicted proteins | sample GreLakmeMI27MSRF_FD_187702 | JGI IMG/M metagenome (GOLD analysis project Ga0208951, IMG submission 187702) | Freshwater lentic microbial communities from great Laurentian Lakes, MI, USA - Great Lakes metaG MI27MSRF (SPAdes) | ecosystem: Environmental > Aquatic > Freshwater > Lake | place: Great... | reverse complement strand
TATATACATAGTTATAATATTTATAAACATTACACAAATAATGAATTTAAAAAAAAATTATATTGAAATTATAAATGAAAATAGCGATTATAATTTTAATAAAGAATTATTACAAATTATAAAAGAAACAACAAAAAGCAATACTAATGACAATGACAATGACAATGACAATGACAATGTAAGTAATGAATGTGATAATGTAAGTAATACTAATATAATTAATAATGTAAGCAAAAATTTTAATAACTATATTTTTTATGGACCTTCATGTTCATATAAATATAAAAACGCGTTAAAACTTTTACAACATTTTAGTGCAAGTAATTTAAAATATGAAAAAAAATTACATATTGATTTAGCAAAAACAGATTTTTATATAAAAATTAGTGATATACATTATGAAATAGATGTAGAAAATTTCATATACAATAGTAAATCTTCTTGGAATGATATATATACTATTATATATAATTCTATTGCTTCATCGTGTAGTAAAAAAGGATATATTGTTTTTCGTAATTTTGATAAAATTAATTATGATTTGTTAGATTTACTATATAATTATATGCAAAAAGAGTTATTTTCATCTTTAACTATTAAATATATTATAATAACAGAAAGTATAAGTTTTATACCATATAAAATAATAAATATGTGTAAGGTTTTATATTTTTCGAAACTAAACAAAAAAACTATACATGGATTGTGTAATAAAAATAATAAGCAATTTTTAAAACATTTAAATACTAATAATGCTAATGATGATGATTCAATAAAGCAACTTTGTTACAAAGTAAATAACCCAAATATTTTTAGTTATTTAGATATTTCAAATAATTTAAAATTTATTGAGCATCATAAATCAATATGTGACACATATATAGAACTTATAACCAACACTAATTATAACATTAAGAATATTCGCACTTTATTGTATGATATATTAATATATCATTTAAATTGCCACGAGTGCTTTTATTATATAATAAAAACACTAATTCAAAAAGAATTAATAGTTAATAGTAAAATAAGCGATTTAATTTATAATAGTTTAATTTTTTTTAAAAATTATAACAATAATTATAGACCTATTTTTCATTTAGAAAGTTTTACATTATATTTAATAGAGTTAATAAATGAAAATAAGTGAAGCCATTAAGGTTTTAAATATTACAAATTATACTATTTATAATATTAAAAATATTAGTTACAATGAATTAAAAAAACATTATCATATACAATGCTTAATATATCATCCGGATAAAAATATTAATAATGAAAAATCAACGTTGATTTTTCAAAATATTAATCAAGCATATAATAGTTTAAAAGAATTAATAAATATTAGCAAAGATGATTGTAATACTGATGATAGTAATAGCAATACTGATGATTATAATTATTATATTTTAAATTTTATTAATTTTGTAACAAAGTATTATTGTAATAGTGAAAACAATAGTAAGTTAGAAGATTTGGAAGAAAACATAAATAATATTAAACGCTATGCTAATAGTCATATTCAAACTATTTTAGTAAATTTGCTTGATAATTTTTCAATAGTTATTTTGGAAGATTTATATATTTTTTTATTAAAATATAAAAAAGAGTGTTATTGTGAAAATGATACACTATCAGATAATATTATAACAACCATTAAAACAATATTACAAGAGAAATTGTCAAAATATAATATTTATATTTTAACACCCAATATTGTCAATTTACTTAATAGTGACGTTTATAAATTAACAATAAATAATGATATTATTTATATTCCTTTATGGCATAATGAATTAAATTTTGAAAATAATATTATAAAAATAGATCCTTTATTGGATACTAAATTATCAATAGATATTGATAATAATATTCATTATACTTATACTAATACATTTAGTAACATAATAGATTTATTAAATTCTAATACAAATATAACTATTAACATTGAAAATTATACTTTTAATATATTAATTAGCAAGTTAACATTTAGTAAATACCAAATTTATAGTATTAAAAATCAAGGATTATCAAAAATAAATATTAATAATATTTTGGATAATACTTGTAAAAGCGACATAATTTTTCATATTAATTTATCATAATATTTATCATAATAATAAAAAATTTATAAAAAAAATATAAATTTTTTATCTTACTTGAAATATGCTATGCTATGCTATGCTATGCTATGCTATGCTATGCTATGCTATTTTTAATTTTAATTTTAATTTTAATTTTAATTTTAATTTTAATTTTAATTTTATTCATCAGACTTCTTCTTTACAATGCGTTTCTTTTTTGGGGCATCTTCAACTTGGACTTGTTTTGCTTGAACTTCTTCTTCTTCTTCTTTTTCTTCTTTTACTTCTTTTACTTCTTTTACTTCTGTGTTTTTTGACTCAGTTTGTTCTACTTCATCATCGCTGTCAGGAACTTCTGTGACATTATGTGGAACTTCCTCGCAGGCATCATCATCATCGGTTACTGGAGCAACCATCTTTTCTTTATCTTTTTCAGATAATACAATATGACACTTTCCACTTAGAGTTGTTCGAGGCTTAACTACTGCCTGAAATAATTTCCATGTAACTCCAAATTTACCATTGGCAACCCAAATACCACCACACTGAATAATTGTTGCTACATTTGAACCCTTCACAATAAAATCAATAATTGAATTATTGTCGTCATTAGGAAATACTAGCGTTCCACTATCATTATATAGTTCAACATTCTTAAAAAGATTTTCCCAAAATTGAATTTTCACCTTTAAAGTTGGAGCACGTGAATAATCAAATTCATCCGATGCCTTATCTTTAGGATATTTTAGCATTGGACTCCATAGCGCATCAACCGCATCCGCACTCATTTTAGGCTTACCAAGCCATTCTTTGCAATTAATAATCACATCGCTCTTAATGCGTGTTTCAAGTTCTTGCATATTCTTAAGAAACGCAGCACATTCTGTATTATTATATTCTTGATTGGGAAACTGAAGTGCCAGATCATATGTTTTCTTTCCTGACTTATCATCCGACCACTCATTAACACCCCACGTAAGCATAAGAGGTGTGCTAAGATATAGTGATTTCATATTGTGCTTGTTAAGAATACCAATAGACTTACCATTATTAGCATTTAACTTTGGCTTGGTATACACAAAATCGGTATTAACATTGAACGCAGCACCAGATACAATAGTCGCCATAATATATTATACTATATTAATAATTATATTGTTATTTTTTTAAATCAATTTTTTTTTTTATTTATTTTTTATTTATTTTTTATTTATTTTTTATTTATTTTTTATTTATTTTTTATTTATTTTTTATTTATTTTTTATTTATTTTTTATTTATTTTTTTCAATAAATTATCAATATATATGTCTAGTATAAAACAAGAAAAATACAAGAACTTGCCAATAAGAGTCTCAAGTCTATAATAGACCCTTGTCAACGTGATTGCGTTTTTTAATATTTAATCCATTATTAAGCATTAAATATTAAAATAATTATAATTTGTTTTTTTACATTTTTACATTTTTACATTTAAGCAACTGCTACTACTGGAACTACTGGAACTACTGCTGGTTCAACTTTAACTACTTTGGGGAAATGAGGTCCCATATATTTTTGAAGATTGAAATATGTAAGATCTACAGAATCTTCAATTTTTAAGAGTTGAGTTAGTTGCTTGTCTGGGTTAATTTTGCGTCCGTTACTCTTGTCCTGAAGATTGTTAGCACGAATATATTTATTGATTTCACGAGTTACATCAGTACGTGCCATTTCTGTTCCGCTAGGTTTATCTAAGAATTTGGCAAGTTCATCACTAATTAATGATGGTTTGACAAAACCACTTGGGGCACGATTACCCTTGCGGCGTTTTTTGTTGCTTTGTTTCTCGGCAACTTTTAACTGCTTTACTGTGATTTTTTCTAGACTACGTAGTTCAGTTTTTAGCGCATTGAAACTAGTTAGCATAGCTTGAAATTTGGAAATGAATTCAGAAAATCCAGTGCTAATAGAATATTCGCCGACATCACTGGTAACAACTACATTTTCCATTTCAGATAATACGACAGGAACATCAGGAACATCAGGAACATCAGGTTGGACACTTTCTGGAACCTTCGATTTTGTCGATCTACTAGTTTTGGGTTTTGTTTCTTCAGTCTTTACTTCAGCAAGTGGGTCAGTTACTACTTTTGGTGATTTAGATTTTTTTGTTGGTTCAGGAGTAACTACAACTGGGGACGCTTCAACTGGTGTGGTTGTTTGTTCGGATTTTTTCTTGTTCGAGGGCATTTTTATAATCTATAATAAAAAAATTCTTTTAAGTTGTTTTATTAATAAATATATATTATAAAATATTTTGTTTTTTAAAATGCTAAAATGGGTAAGAAAATGAACGAATTTAAAAAATTTCTAGTTTTTTAAAAATAGTTTTTTTTAAATAATATATTTTAAAAATTATGTATTCTAAAAATTATGTATTCTAAAAAATTATGTATTCTAAAAAATTATTTATTGACTAACTGCCTCATATAACCAAGGTAAATTATTTGCTGCGTCACTAGATACCATTGTTAAAGCACATAATACATAATAACTTCCAAGCAAGCAAGAACTTTCATTGATTCCTTTATTTATCATTAAATCAATAATTACAATACTATATTTTCTAATTTGTGTAAAATTATATTGTGGTAAATTATTTAGATTTAGATGTTCATCATAAAACGGATTTCCATGTGGAGGTACTATTTCTCTTTTAGTTTCTTGACTTAAATTTGCTCTATAAGTCCATATTTCTACTAATTCTCTTATAAATCTAATAAGTCCATATTTCTCAAGTTCTAAAAACCACTTAATATTTGTGTAATTTCCTAAACTATCAATTCTTTGAAACAATGTTAAGATTTTCATCTCGACTTGTTTATTTATTGAGAGATGTGCCAAGTCATCGTAATTTAAATCAACATGTATTTTTAATAAATTACTTAGTCGAATATATTCTAATAATTGTTTTAAAACATCATATGAAAAAAATATATTTGTAAAGGGATTCTGAACATTTAATAAACCATCATTACTAGAAGTTCGGTCGTTTGGTGTCCTAGTTTTATTATTTTTTGTAACTTTCATAAACAAATTATAGAGAGATAATACATCAAAACCATATACGTGGTCATTGTCATCTTTAAAACTAATAAACTGATTATATGGAATATTATTTAAATTGTCTAATGTACAAAAATCTACATCATTAGAACATAATGTTTTATTATAAAATCCAGGACCATGTAGTTTAATATATTTTTTAGTCAAATTACAACGCACCAATTTTTGAATATTTATTATATTATAACTAAAATATAAATAGTTATATAGACGCTTTTTTAAATGTTCCTTATTTCCAGTAGTTTTCAACTTATGATGTTTTGCTATTAACTTTAATTGTGAAACACTATAATTTGTTGTTAATAAATGATTATATTCTTTATAATTAGGCACACTGAAATCTTCAGTAACTATTTTTATAAATGCTTTTTTGTTTTTAATAGGTAAATTAAAATAATACTCCAAAATATTATTCTTAACTGACAAATCAGTTTCGTCATTGCATTTTTTCTTTTTATGCACGTTGTTTATTATATCAACTTTTATAGCATTAATGTTATTCATATATTATTATTAGTTTATTATTATTAAGTTTATTTTTATTTTTATATTTTTATTATATATTATAATCATAAATCATCATTTTTAAATTGGTTAACATATAATCTCTCATATTTTGTACGTCGTTTGGTTTGTTTTTACATGTTAATAATTTACGCATTCTTAATTTTAGATTCTTATTGTGCTTATGTGTTTTAATATTTGTATATTTGATTGCATATTTGCTTGCATATTTGTTATGTTCTAGTTCAACCCTATTTATAATTTTAATAAATAATGGATCTTTGGCATATTCATATAAATTAGCAAATAATTTATTTATACTTGTAATGTCTGCTTTTAATTTAATATTTATAGCTGAATTGGTTTCAATATTATTCACATCAGAAATATTGTTTAAATCAAATAACTGCGAATTTAACATATGCTCATGATTTATTAACATTAAAGTTTTAACTATAAAATACGAAAAAATGTGACTATTTTCTTTATAATTTGAATTTGAATTATTTATAAAACTATTATATGTTAATTTATTATAATGAAGAATTTTACTTATTTGATATAAAGTATGCACCAATTCTATTTTATATAATCTCTCAAAATTATAAATAAATTCATGCAAATTTTTAGAATATTGATAACTATTAATACACAAATATAATAATGATGTCCAAAATTCTGTTAGTGATTCATTTATACCTACTTTAGTATAATCCTTATTAGCAAAAGCAAAGATATTTAAAAAATTGTTATAGTTTTTATTTTCAGTAAAATTATTATGTAGTGCCATATCTATTCCATAACCATGAATAGATTCATGAACAAATACTTTGAAAAAATCTTGCTTTCTATAAATAAATATTGAACCACTACTCAAACAAGTATAGTTAAAACCACTATTAACATTTTTAGGACCCAATATTTCTTTATTATTATCTTTAGTTATATCTAATTTTTTTAATAAAGGTGTTAAAAAAAAAGTGATGCTTATTCCATGGTTTGAACAACTATTTACTTCATTATTCAAATTTTTAGATATTTTAATTAATATTTGCAAAAATACTAACATATTTTTAACAATGTTGTCTAAATTATTTATATTTATCTTAGAATAAACAATAAAATCAAAAACAAATTTTTTATTATGTATTGTATTTTCATAACTAATTATTTTACAATTATTTATATTGTTGCTAATATAAGTTATTATATTTGCATCTATATATATACTTTTACTTAAATGGTCTTTTATTATTGCGTTTATTTTTTCGCTTGGATTAGTATGTAAATATCTTGATTTAGTTATATTTAAAGTATTTATAATCTTATTAAAATCGCTAAATTGTAAAAATATATATGTTAAAAAATTACGCATTGTATTATTTTTTTTTATGCTAAAATAATGTGCTATTTGTGATTCTTTTTCTAATAGTTTTAATATTGGTTTGTAAAAAATAAACATTTTTTTGGAATAGCTATCCGCTATTAAGTTATTTTTTTTAATTTGATTAACACCAAGTTTTAATGAATTTGGTTTATGATAACTTTTACTCATATTATAAATATATAATATTATGTTGGCAATAATATTATATTTAATGTTATTTAATATTATTTAATAGTAATACATATCTGTGTTTCTGTTATATTAATAGCAAATTCTTGCAACTTATCGTTTAAACTAGTAATGTTAGATATATTGTCATCAATAATTTTATCTATTTTATTTAATTTTTCTTTCAATGTAGGGTTACTATTTAACTTCATATCCATGATATTAATCAAGCCTTTAGACGTTCCTGGGTCTGGTATTGCTACTTGCTTTGGTGTTGATCGTAAACTATTTTTATTTATTAATGATAATAAAATACTACTTAATAAAAGTAAACCAGTTGGCATTTTAGAAGAGTCTATTACGGGTTGTACTATTGCTTGTTGTTTTGGTTGTAGTTGTAGTTGTCCTAGTTGTCCTAGTTGTACTTGTGATTGTGGTTGTAGTTGTGTTGCTAATTCATTTCTAGCTAGTGCTTTTGAATCTGATACTAATGATACTAAAATAGTACTTAATAAAAATAAACTACTTGTTATTCTAGAAGATTCCAATTCTATTTCTACTAATAGTGGATGATCTGCTTGTCTTGTTGATGCTCTTTCTGCAAATTGTACTGTTCTTTCTTGTTGTGGTGCTGATTGGTATGTTGATGCTAATCCGGATGCTGTATTTAATCCTGATATTGGTGTTACTAAACTATTTCTATATGTTGTTGATAATAAAATAGTACTTAATAAAAATAAACTACTTGGAATTCTAGAAGAACTTGGTTGTATTGGGATTAATGCTGATGCTGTATCTGATGCTAATACTGTATCTGATGCTGCTCTATCTGATGCTGCTCTATCTGATGCTGATGCTGATATTGGTATTAATGCGTTTTCTTGCACTAAACTATTTCTATATGTTGTTGATAATAAAATAGTACTTAATAAAAATAAACTACTTGGAATTCTAGAAGAACTTGGTTGTATTGGGATTAATGCTGATGCTGTATCTGATGCTTCTGCTCTTCCTAATGCTGTATCTGATGCTGTATCTGATGCTAATGCTGTATCTAATGTTGATAATGTTGATAATGTATCTGATGCTGCTCTATCTGATGCTGATATTAGTATTAATGTGTTTTCTTGCACTAAACTATTTCTATATGTTGTTGATAATAAAATAGTACTTAATAAAAATAAACTACTTGGAATCTTAGAAGAAATTGGTCGTATTGGTAATGGTTTTGATGTTGTTAGTGGTTTTAATGGTGGTATTATTGTGCTTTCTGAATCTCTTGGGTCACTTATATTCGATTCTCCTGCTTGTCTAACTAGTTCATTAGTTGCTAATAATTCTGAACTTGGTACTAATGATACTAAAACAGTACTTAATAAAAATAAACTTGTTTGTATTCTAGAAGAATCTAGTTCTATTTTTGCTGATGCTGCTCGTGCTTTTACGTCCATATTATATTATATAATATGTTAGTTTATAATTATTTAAACTAAATTTTCTTTTAGTGAAGTAATTATTTTTTTATTTAATTTACGTCCGCTTGCCAATTTTATATTTTCAAATTTTTCAATATTAGTGCTCTTAAGAGCATTCAATAAATTTTCCATATTTTTAAATTCATTTGCTAATGCCAATGCTGAAACATTACTAATACCTGGTATTTGCATAAGCATAAGTTGAAATATATTGTCACTATTTATATGTGATTTTTTACTTGTCTTAAGTGTGCTAATGTAACTTATATTATTATTTTCATTATTATTTTCATTATTACTTAAATCACTATAAAATCCCGGTTTATTTTCTCTTAACAACTTAGAAGCAAAAGCCAATAATATATCCCCTGTTTCTGTTTGATTTAAAACATTAATTACAGAAAATCCTTTATAATAATTGAGAGAAAACAATGATGAGTATAATGTATTTCTAAATTTGGGATTGTATTTAATTATTGCTCCTTCTAATAAATAAATAATATTATGATTATGTAAAGTTGTTTCATTTAATCTAAATGATTGCTCACTATAACGTCCATCTTTAATAGATGCTTCTAAATCAGCAAGAGACTTTCTCTCAATAATTAATAGCTCTTTAGCATTTATTTCATCATAAAAAACATAATCACCTATGTCTAAATTTTTCTGAACAATTGTAATTTTATTACTTGAAGTTTCATTTAAAGAAATAATATAATTAACTAATGTTTTCGGTTCTCGTAAATCAATTAATAATTGCATAACTATAAAATTATTAAACTATTATACTAATTAATGTATAATAAAAGTTATTTAAATTAGTATTATTTATATTATAATAATAGTAATTTTTTGTTGCTATTTAACCTATAAATTTATTAACCTATAAATTTATTAACCTAATATATGTCTGTTGCGAACTGGATTATATAAGGTTGTAGCTTTATTACCTAGAAAGGCAATACATGTTAGATTATTTTCTGAAGTTGGGTTTGTAACACAACCTTTTGTTAAAGCATCTTTGGGTAAATTATAGTAGTATCCAATTATTCCTGTTACATTTGGTCTTACACCAACGGTCGAATTTGAACCTGCCATTGAACCAAAGACATTTGTGCTGTTTGTATATAAGTTGCTACCGAATTTAGAAATTTTTTTGCCTGGCATCTTTTTATAATAATAGTTATTATTTTATTTTTTTATTTTATTTTTATTTTATTTTTTATTATTGTTAAATAAATAAATAAATAAATAAATAAATAAATAAATAAATAAATAAATAAATAAATAAATAAATAAATAAATAAATAAATAAATAAATAAATAAATA
>Ga0208951_1001519_pt1 | contig 10057 bp, 1 predicted proteins | sample GreLakmeMI27MSRF_FD_187702 | JGI IMG/M metagenome (GOLD analysis project Ga0208951, IMG submission 187702) | Freshwater lentic microbial communities from great Laurentian Lakes, MI, USA - Great Lakes metaG MI27MSRF (SPAdes) | ecosystem: Environmental > Aquatic > Freshwater > Lake | place: Great... | reverse complement strand
AGTCGGAGTCACCATAGCGCGGCCTAGAATAGCCGTCACCTTGTCAAGCGAGTGCACGCGCCATCGCCAAGCGGCCCGCGAGCACGCATGTGGACGGAGAATGCGGAGGCGGGAACAGTGCAGTTCCTGCCTCTGCTTCACGACGACACCGACCACACGTGTACCTGAGTATGTGCGGGTTACTGTCATACACAATTGGTGCGCACTGCTTGGTGCGTCTCTGTGGGTCTCAGCCCTAAACTTACGCCTGCGAGGGCGCTGCCGCGACGGTTGCGGCGGCGGCGGCAGGCACATCCTCCGGCTGCAGGCTCTTGCGCGCCAGCGCGGTGGTGTCCACCGCCTTCTTCTGGAAGTAGAACTTGTAGGCCACGAAGGCACCGACGGGAATCAGGATGAGGAGCACCAGAGCGCCCAAGTCATCGTTGTTCTTCTCACTCGAGGAGGCGACCGCCACGGGCGTGGGCGCCACAGCCACCACGCTGGTGCTGGTGGGAGGCACCAGGCCGGCGCTGGTGAAGGCGGTAGCCAGGGCAGCCTGCAGGCCCGTCGCCAGGGAGGCGCTCAGGGTTGCCGCACTGCTGGTGCTCAGCACCGTGTACGTGACGACGATGCCGCCCTGCAGCAGGTGGCGCCCGGAGGTGGCACCCACGTTGGCGATGTTGGTGATGGTGACGGAGGAGGTGGGCACAGTGAGAAGGGTGGCGACGCCGGCGACGAAGGCGACCTGGTGAGCAGGCGTGAAGGTTGCCACCGTGTAGCCGCCCAGCGTGGCGTACAGAGTCGCCAGCTGCGGGCCCGGGGGCGGCGGCGAGGGGATGCCGCCCTTGTAGATGACAAACTGGTCAGCCACAGTGCCGGCGACAGTAAAGCCGCCGCCATAGATGTAGCGCATCGTCAGCGTCTGGCCCTTGACGTCGATCACCAGGGAGCCGCCAGCCTGCTGCGCGATGGACTTGGTGGCGGAGGCAACGTACTGGTAGTTGGTGGCACTGTTGGCAGTGAACTGGCCGCCCGCGCCCGCAACCACGTAGGTGGTGCCGCCGTTGGCGGTGAGGCCCACCGGCTTGACGAAGGTGGCAGCCGACACGCTGGCGTTGTTGGCGTAGGTGCCGGCGGTGTAGCCGGACGACGCCATGGTGCTGGCGTATGCGCTCTGCAGGCCGAAGAAGCCGGCGATGGGCAGCGTGCGCTCGTAGCCGTGCGAGTGGCCGTGGAAGCAGATGTCCACGCCGCCAGCCTCCAGGATGGGGTTGTAGAGGACGCGCATCTCCACCATCTCAATCTCGGTGTCGCTCTTGTGGCTTCCGTCGCTGTGGCTCGGGTGGTGGTACTGGCACAGGATCCAGTCGGTGTTGCCAGCCGCGGCAACGGCGGCCAGGTCAGCCGCCAGCCACTCCATCTGGTTGGGCGAGCCTGCGGCGGTGAAGGCAGCGGAGAAGCCAGCTACGTTGGCAAGCGCGGGCATGGTGACCACCGGCGACGCGTACGTGGACAGGCCCTCCGTGGCGCTCCACAGCTTCGAGTTGCTGCTGCGGGTGGTCATGGAGTCCAGGGACACCACGTGCACACGGCCAATGTTGAAGCTGTAGTAGCGCATCGTGCCGGAGACCACGCCCGGCCCGTTCAGCAGGCTCGCCGAGTTGGCCAGCGGGACGCCGAAGGCCGTCTGGTAGCCAGACTGAGCAACGGGGGTGTACAGCCAGCTGTATGCGTCGTGGTTGCCGATGACGGGGTAGATGGGTGTGCGCGACATCAGGCCACTGTACACGTTGAACAGGTTGTACTGGTAGAGCGGGTCGCTGCCGGTGTTGTAGGCGTTGTCGCCCAGCGCCAGCCAGGCGTCGGCGGTGCGGCCGGTGGAGGCCTCATAGGCGAGCCAGGCGTCGTACACGTTGGTCTGCTTGCCACCGTCCAGCACCACGCTGGAGGGCACGCCGCCGGTGATCGTTCCGAAGTCTCCGTGCGCCCAGAAGCGCACGTTGGCGCTGCCGGCGACGCCGCCAGGGGCGGGGGTGGTCTTGAAGCGCTGGTTGTTGCTGCCGCCGGTGCAGTTGTTCGCCACGCCAGCCGCGTACATGTACACGGTGTTGGGCGTGAGGCCGGAAACCACCACGGTGTGCTCAATCACGCCCCCGGCGTCCGCGCTCACGGTCTGCACCAGCGAGTTCACGCTCGTGCCCAGGCACACCACGCTCGCAGCCTTGGTGGCGCTGCGCCACTTGATGGTGGCGCTGGTGGAGTTGACAGCCATGAGGTAGGGCGCGCGCACGGAGGCGGGCACGTTGGGCGTGAGGATCATCTTGGTCGCGCTGTACGTGTTGCAGTCGAAGCTGGAGTTGGTGGCTCCCGGCCACATCAGGCCGGTGAAGCCCATAGCGTTGCAAGTGTTCAAGATGGTGGACATGGGCAAGCCGATGGGGCCGGTGCCGATGGGGCCGTTGCCAACCCCAAACGCGCCAAAGAACATGCCCGCGAAGTCAGACTCGCAGGTGCAGTGGCTCAGCGGCGAGCCGGTGTTGTAGACGCTGAACAGGGCGCTCAGGCCGGAGCAGCAGGGGGCGAGGTTAGAGGCGGAGGTGAGGCCGAGGCAGGTGTTGTTGCCGGACAGGAAGGCGTAGTAGCCCGGCAGGCCGTTGAAGCCGTTGGCCAGCCAGGTGTTGCACTGGACGGAGTTGGGGTCTACGCCGAGGCTGCCCATGGGGTTGTTCCAGGCCACAGGCATGCTGGTGTCCATCATCGGCACGCTGTTCGCGAAGGCGGTGGCGGTGGCTGGGTAGTCCGAGAAGACGCCAATCACGTTGGGCACATCGTACTTGAGCGCGTAGAGCATGAAGAGCTGGTCCTCATAATCCAGGCTGCTCACGCCCGCGTGGCCGCCGCCGTAGTAACCGCCAGTGGTGGTGGGGTACTGTTGCAGGTTGCCGGCGCTGATCTGGGGGAAGGTGGTGCTGGTGGGGGCGCCGAAGCTGGCGCTGGATCGCTCCACGGTCCAGGGCATCAACTGGAGTCCCTTGGCCGCAGCCAGGCGCGCCATCTTGGAGGCAACCATCAGCGCGCCCTGGGGCACAACCACATCCGCAATGGAGATGCCGCCAACCTCCACGCCCGCGGCGCTCGCTGCGAAGACGTCGGCCCAGCCGTTAGCCAGCGTGCCGTTGCTGCACCAGGTGCAGGTCCTGCCCATGGCGATGTTGGGCACGCCGCTGATGTTGGTGATGCCGGCAGCGTAATTGCCGTAGTACGGGTCGGCGCCGCCGACAGCCAGGTTGGCGCCGACGTACTGGTAGAGCAGCGCAGCCATCGCGTTGGGCTTGGTGTTCACGTACATCGCAACGGCCATCTCGAAGGACTGGATGGCCCAGCAGGACTTGCCGGGGGTGTTGCAGGCGGCCTGGCTGTTGACGTTGGGGCTGATGGCGGTGTTGAGGATGCTGATCATGGCGTCGCTGATGGCGTTAACAACCGCCACGCAGTACGTGCCCTGGGTGCAGGTGGTGAAGCCGTTGGGCGCGTAGGCGGCCAGCTTGGCCTGGCACAACATGTCGCAGGTCTTCTGCTCAGGCACCAGGTTGCGGCCGGCGGCAACGGTGTAGGCCGCCATGCCTGCCAGCGTGGCGGGGTCGGCGAGGCAGGCGGTCTGGTTGGTGGTGTTCTGCAGCGTGTTAAAGTAGCCGCTGCGGAAAAAGGGTGCGCCCAGGTCCACATTGACCTCCGCGGTGTTGCCGAAGGTGAGGTAGTCCATGGGCGTCAGGGCGCCCGTCCAGCCGCTGCCACCAATGTCCTGGATGGCGCACAGCTGGTTGTACTGCGCCAGCGAGAAGTCGTAGGTGCAGCAGGCGGCGGAGGCGGACGTGAGCAGGGTGGTGCCGTTGTAGGTGGCGGGCTTGAAGGGAATGGAGCACAGGGGGGCCAAAGAGGGGATCAGCAACACGTTGGTGGTGGTGTGCAGGTCGCAGGCGGAGTGGCGGCAGGTCATCTGCATGTCTAGCGTCGGGGCAACGTCGCACTCGATCCAGTCAGCGCCCATGGCGATGGAGGCCTGGTAGCCCTGGTCGGAGTGCTCCGGGTGGGTCATGGGCGTGCCGCGGTGGGCGACGCTGAAGGTGTTGGGCGCCAGAGGGTAGTCAACCAGCTGCGCGCCGGAGGTGGCCAAATTGTTCTTCATGAAGGTCATCAGCTTGGTGCGGTAGGCGCAGTCCGCAGCACTGGTGCTCACAGTCGGCAGCCCAGTCTTGTTGAGCGCCAGACCGCCCCAGTCAGCCAGGGCGGGGCCGGTGGGGATGTCATAGTCGTAGAAGGTGGCGTCCTGGCCAGCAGCCGCGCACAGGCCGCCGCCGCCGGCGAACATGCGCCAGATGTGGATGGGGCTCAGCACGACCGGCGTGGCAGCGATGGAGTTCACCGGGAGGGTGTTGCTCAGCACGCCAATCGGCGCGGCAGCGTTGGGGGTGGTCCAGCCCACACCCAGCGACACGGGGAAGGTTACGTCCATCTGGGGCACGCAGTTGGCGAATGCGGTGGCGGTGCCCGGGAAGTCGGAAAAGACGCCGACGCTGTCGGGCATGGTGTAGCGCAGCGCGTAGAGCATGAACAGCTGGTCCTCGTAGTCCAGGCTGCTCACGCCGCCGTGCTGCTGGTACGCCCAGCCGGTGGTGTCGTAGATGTTGTTTGTGGGGCTGAAGATGGAAGTAGAGCGCTCCAGCGTCCAGGCCACCATCTGCATGTTGGTCTTGTTGGCGATGTTGAGGACCTCGGCGGAGGCGACCATCAGGGCGCCCTGGGGGCGGATCATGTCGGACAAGCTGGCGGCGCAGTACTCGACGCCGGCGAGGCCGAGGGAGAGGACGTCCGCCCAGCCGCCGGCGCTGGTGCCGTTGACGCACCAGGAGCAGTTGGGGGAGCCCATCGCGGTGCTGTTCACGCCGCCGATGGTGGTGTAGGCGGCGGGGTAGCTGCCCAGGTAGTAGTCGCTCTGGGTGGTCAGCAGGTTCTGGCCGTGGACCTCAAACAGGAACGCAACCTGGATACCAGGCTTGGCGTTCAGGTAGGTGGTCACGCTCTTCTCAAAGGACTGCACGATGGGCGTCGGGGGGGTGTAGCTGGTCACCGCGGCGGTGGCGGTGACCACAGTGTTCACAATCGCGTCGCTGATGGCGTCGATCACCGCAGGGCAGACGGTGCCCGTGGTGCAACCCGCGATGTTGTTGGCGGCAGCCAGCTTGGCCTGGCACATCAAGTCGCAGTTCTTCTGCTCCGGGATGAGGCCCGCTTGCTTGCCGGAGCTGTACACCTGCGCTGCCATGCCCGCCAGCGTCGCCGGCTTGGCGGGGCACACGCTGGGGTTGCTGGCCGACCAGCTGTACACCTGCAGCGCCGGGGCGCCGCCGGACTTGCCGCACAGGGTGTTGTACTCGGAGAGCAGCAGGTCGTAGGTGCAGCAGGTCTTGCCGGGCACGGTGCACTTGGCGGACAGCGCGGGGATGGCCAGGATGTTGGTGGTGCTGGACAGGTCGCACTGGGAGTGGCGGCACACGGGCTGCATGTCCTTGGTCACAGCCACGTCACACTCGATCCAGCCGGCGCCGTCAGCCAGCGCCTGTGCGTAGCCCTGGGTGGTGTGCTCTGGGTACACCGTGGGCGCGCCGCGGTGGGAGATGGACCAGCGGTTGGTGCGGAGCGGGTTGGTGCAAATCAGCAGAGAGTCACGCATCCAGGTGAACAGGCGGCGGCGATAAGTGCAGTCGGCGACGCCCATGCCAGCATTGCACTGCCCGCCACCGCCGGAGAACCAGCGGGAGACGTGCAGGCCGTTGATGTTGACGCTGCTGGTGAGGCTCACGTCAGCGGAGGTGACGGTGGCCACGGGCGCCGGAAGCGCGCCCGTCGCCAGGCCGCCGTTGGTTCCATAGGTGCCGTTGGTCCAAACCCAGGTGCCCGGCACAACGCCGCCCACGGTGGAAACGCAGCCAGGGCCAGCGGAAGTGTTCAGGTTGTTCATCACACCGGGCACGGCGGCGGCGATCTGGTAGGCGTAGTCGCACATGATCTTGTAGCTGGGGCTCACCAAGGTGTCGACGGTGAAAACCTGGCCGGTGTAGGTGGTGGGCGTGACCTTGAAGACGAGCACGCCGTGCTTCTGGCGCGAGGCGACCATGCCGTTGGGGCGGTTTGCAATGACGAAACCATCCTCCATCATGTTCAGGAACTGGTTCGTCGGAGTGCTCAGAGTGTAGCCGGGCGTGGGTGCACCCAAAGCTGCATAGGCAGAGAAGGAGTCGCCCCATCCAGGAGAGGAGACACCACCGCCAGCGAACTCGGAGACGGCCGGGGCGCCGGTGGTCACGTTGCCCTTGATGGTGCCCAGCCAGAAGCCGTGAGCGTCACCCGAGTTCACAATGGGGTTGTTGCCAGTCATCAGTGCGGTCATGATGGCCTGGCGCTCGTAGTAGTAGCCGTCGTAGCTATCAACGTTCCAGGGCAAGCCTGCAAGAGCGCCGGAGCAGATGTTCGGAGAGTTGGCGCAAAAAACACCGCCCAATATCCCACCGCCCGCCGCCTGTGAGCTGAGGCGACCAGCGCCGCCAACTGCGGTGGCGTTCAATATATCGATAGACTCCGTGATCTGGAACACAGTCTGGGACGCCCACGCCTGGAAAGAAATGTTGGCCGCCTTGGAAGCCGTGAATTTAGTGCTCAGGAAGTTCACACCGCTGGAGCCAATGACGTGCTCGGCGGGATTGTTGTAGTAGGTGCTGGACGCAGCCATACCGGTGAAGGCGGTGTTCAGGGCGGTGATCTGTGCCTGAGTCCAGGTGGCTGGCTGAGTCCAGGTGATGCTCGTTCCAGCTGCGTTGAGGGTGGCAATACCGGCAATGATAGCCGCGCGAGCGACGGGGGAGCACTGCGCGTCAGCGGTAGTGCCGTTGAAAGTTCCGGAGGGGCAGGCAGTAGGTCCGAGGGGCACACTAGAGCCGTTGTTGTTCACAGCGGCAGAGCTGGTGCGGTATGCCACGCGACCCTCAGTGAGAGCGTAGGTCATGAGGGTGCCGAAGTCGAAGCTGCGCGTCAGGCCAGCCAGGCGGCTGCGGTCGAGCGCCGTGATGTTGCTCACCGGCGCGCCGGGGATGGCCTGGATGCCGTTCACGATGTACCCCGTGGAGGTAGCGCTGGTGATGGGGTTGGGGTAGGCAGTGGCGGCGGCGGCGGTGACAGCCGTCAGGTCAGCGGCGGTGCTGCCCACCTGGGCGGTGCCGGTGTAGACGACGCCCCCCGGCTCGCGGGTGGGGTTGTACTCGTACATGGCCTGCAGCGCGTTTTCCATGCGCACGTAGAAGTCGCCCTCGGGGTAAGCCGTCTTGTCGAGGCCGGCGCCTTGGCCGCCTGTGGGCTGGTGGTTCTGCGCGCCCGTCATCCAGGGGTTGTTGGTGTACTCGTGGTCGTCGGGGAGCATAATGAGGGGCACCTTGCTGCCCAGCAGCTGCATGCTCTGGTCCAGGCGGTAAAGGCGGTAGCGACGGCGGTAGTCGTCCAGCGTCACAATTTCGGTGGGCGGGTCCGTCACCTGCGTCCGAATCTTCTGCGTCTCATCCGGGTAGTACAGGTCTGCGTACTCGTAGATGTTATCGCCGACGTTGCTGTAGAAGTCCAGGCCGTCGATCTTGGCCAGCGTGTCGTAGCCGTTGAAATAGCCGAAGCCCCAGTTGGAGCAGGAAACGACGGCGTAGCTGAGCACGGTCATGGTGGGGTTGATGGCGCGGAAGCTGCCCACGGGGCTGCTGTGGGTCATGGCACTCGTCACACCCACCGCCGGCACCACCACGTTGAAGCCGTAGTACACCAGGGTGCCTGCAGCCTGCACTGTGTAGTTCACGTCCAGCTTCACCGTCCAGTCGCGGCTGCCGTCGGTGGTGTACACGCCGCTCACAAGCGGGCTGCTGCCAGTGGCGCTCAGGCCCACCCAGAAGTTGACGGCGATGGGGAGGTAGCCCGCGGCGGGGGCGTTGTTGTAGGTGTAGAGCACATTCTCCGGGTCAGCAGCCGCCCAGGAAGACTGGTCGCCAGCCGGCTGGTAGCGTGTCCAGATCATGGCCCGGCCCGGCATGGGGTCGCCACTGGCCACGCCGGAGGTGAAGCCGACGCCGTAGTTGACGAAGGTGTCGCCCGCGCGCCAGGGGCCGTTGGCGGCCAGAGGGGCGCCAGTGGCCGGGTGCACGCCAGCGGTGATGCTTTTCATGTTGGTGCTGTTGGAGCCCCACTTGTAGCCAGCGCCGGTCCAGGTCGCCACCGAGGCGGTGTAGAGGCCGTCAGTGGGCTGCGCCGCAGCCTTGACCACCAGAGAGGCCAAGGTGCATGCGAGGAGAGCGAAGGAAGCCATGCTTACGATCTGCGCAGCGGGAGGCGGCGCATCAGCACCAGGGTGACTCACAACACGGGGCGGAGGGGTGCCAGAGCGGTAGGACCGGCGGCGGCGAAGCAGCGAGCAAAGTTCTCTGTGGCGAGAGCCCTGGAACATGTGCTCTTCTGCCACATGTGAGCCTCCTGCCCAGCGAAGCGGCGGTGCTGCGGCCGTCCTGTCTCCTCTGAGACCCGTTCCCGGCAGAGGGGCACGCCGCAGGGTAGGCGGCGGCAGGGCGCGCGTGGAGCAGGCGCAATCCCAATATTCCTTCTGCCGCCAAGACAGCCCCTGTGCTCGCACGCACCTTGGTTCCGTGCGCGTGCAGCGGCGCTCGGACCGAGCTGCAGGCGCCCCGGCGTGACCTGAGAGGAGCGGAGAGGGACAGCGTGAGTGGAGGGAGGAGCTGACATGCGGCGGCAAGCGTCCGCGCTCGCGGCAAGAAGCGTGCTCGCTGCGCGCGCGTCGCGCACCCTGCGGACTCGCTTTCGTCTACCAACCAGCGCCCGAGGGCGAGGCGGCGGGGGAGTGGCGGGCCCGCCCGCGCGCCCCCCGCCGGTGGTGTGCGTGCGTTGGTCGGTGGTGGTGGCTGCTTGTACGACATATACCAAGCAAGTCCCATCGGGGTCCCAATGACGTGGCCCAGTAGAGTGAATCCAGCAAAGCACAAATAATAATGATGAGTTCACCAACTCTTGGCAGTGAGAAGATGAGTTGTCCAGGTGCCGAGGGAGGGTCGATGACGTGCCAAAGCCAGCCAGTGCAGTGTGGCTCAGCATCAAAGAATCCAGTGCCGCTGTCACAGCAGCAGCTCCATCGTAGACCACTGTAGTCACGAAGTGCACAACTACAGCGAAGCAAGCAGCGGTCGGTGCCGTCCGTCGTAGTGGGTTCGGGGCCAGAGTGCGTGCCCGCGCTAAGTTCAGCACGATACGTCGGCTGGCTGAGTGAGCAGAGTCAGCTTGGACCAGACGTAGGAGGCATGCGGGCCTTGCACTCTCTAGGGGTTCAGGTATGAACCTCTGCGCAGCCCAGTCGAAGAGGCCCAGCGAGCGACGATGACGCTCGACCGCAACAGGTGACCACCAGCTGTCACGACGTGCATCAGGTCGCCGGCAAGTAGCCAGCCAGCGAAGAGCGAACTGCGTAGCCGCCGTGGGCCCCGCCGCCGTGGACGCCCCGCAGCGCAATGTTCACGGCGGCCGCCCGTCGAATCCCCGGGCAGAGGTGCCCAGGCTGGTTCAGTCACCGGGTAGCGCGTAGAAGGCGCACAACAAGCGCGGACTCGGCGGGTGGCCGGTGCCACCCCAAGTAGTCTTTCCAAGGCCTTCCAAGTCGCCACACAAGCTCAACTCTTCCACGGACGTCCATCGTTGCTTCGAGCACACTGCAGCCTGGAGCGGGCGCGTGAAGTGCGATTGTAGAACAACAGTTGAACACGGTGGGGGTGCCAGCAGGCACTCCAAGTGCGCTCGCTTTCCCTGTGGTCTCGGCTCTGGTGCAACATGGTGGGCGCTGTGTCGTGAGCGCTCCCCCCTCTCCACGCCTTCCACGCCTTTCCACGCCTTTTGCCTTCCAGGCAGCCCCTGGCAGCTAAAGCGCCTCCAGCCGTGTCGTTGGAGCAGCTCCGCCGCCGCCTTGGTCGTCACGCAGCCAGGTGAAGGA
>Ga0208951_1001517_pt1 | contig 10057 bp, 8 predicted proteins | sample GreLakmeMI27MSRF_FD_187702 | JGI IMG/M metagenome (GOLD analysis project Ga0208951, IMG submission 187702) | Freshwater lentic microbial communities from great Laurentian Lakes, MI, USA - Great Lakes metaG MI27MSRF (SPAdes) | ecosystem: Environmental > Aquatic > Freshwater > Lake | place: Great... | reverse complement strand
GGCCCCCCCGGCCCAGCCCCCGCGCCCTCCGAGCAGCACTGCGCCGCGCTGGAGCGGGCCCTGGCCGCGCAGACGAGCCGCTGCGCGACGCTGGAGCGCACGCTGGCGCTGTGCGCGGCGGAGGTCAAGGCGCAGCGCCAGCGGGTGCTCGTCTCCGAGCAGGCTGCGCAGCGGCGGCTGCAGGACGCGCACTGCGCGCGGGTGGAGGACGCGGGCGCGGCGGAGGGCGCGGCTGCGGCGGCTGCAGCTGCGCTGTCCGCCGAGCGCGCCCGCACAGCCGCCGCGCTCGCGCAGCTCAGCGCGCAGCACGAGCGCCGCGCCGCGGCCGACGCGGCGTGCGCGCAGGCGCAGGCGGAGGCGACGCAGCTGCGGGGCAAGGCTGCGGCGCGGCTGGCGGCGGAGCAGGTGCTGGCGGCGTCGCGCGCGCGGGTGGACTGCGAGGCGCAGCAGCGAGACGCAGCCTGCGACGCCACCGTGCGGACGGCGCTCGCGGAGCTGGAGCGGCTGCGCACAGCGGCGGAGGCGGCTGCTGAGGAGGCGCGCTGCGGCGCTGTGAAGCTGGCGGAGAGCGTCTCGCGCGCGGAGGACGCGGAGGCGCGCCTGCAGGCGGAGAGCAGGCAGCGCCAGGCGGCCGAGGCGGCCATCGTGGCGGCGGTGGCGCTGCGCAACCGCGTGCGCTGCAGCCTGGAGGAGGGGCAGTCCGCAGCTGTGGCGGCGGCGGAGGAGGCGGCGGGCATCGCGCGCGCGCACGCGCAGGACGAGGCGCGCCGGCGGGCCGCGGCGGAGGAGGCGCTGCAGGTGGCCACCGAGGAGCTGCAGTGGCGCCGCACACAGCAGCAGCACTCGCCGGCGGCGGCTGGGCAGCAGCGCGCGCAGCCTCATCCCCGCAGGCCGCACACCCCCCCGGGCCCCGCCGCCGGCGCCTCCCCGCCGGGCAGCCCCGCGTCCGCGTCCGCGGCGGGGGCGGCGTCGGCGAAGCAGGAGCTGGAGTTTGCGCTCGCCTTTGCAACCGCCGAGGTGCGCAAGTGGCGCGCGCTGGCCACCAGCCGCTCCGCCACGGAGGCGCAGCTCGCGGCCAGCAACGTGGAGGCGCTGGAGGGCGAGCGGCGGCTGCGCGGGGAGCTGCAGGCTGCGCTGGCGGGGGCCACCGCCGAGCTGCAGTCGGCGGCGCAGCAGCGCGCGCGGGCGCAGGGCGAGGCGCAGGCTGCGCGCGCGGCGCAGGAGGAGGAGGCGCGGCGGCGGGAGGACGTGGAGGCTGCGCTGGGGCTGGCGGCGCGGCAGCTGAGGGCGTACCGGGAGCAGCTGGCGCAGGCGCAGGCGGCCCCGCCCGCCGGCGGGGCGCAGCAGCAGCAGCAGCAGCAGCAGAGCGCCACCGAGGACTCCGCCACGGCGTCGGTCGCAGCCGCCACGCGCGACCGGCGACTGCGTGAGGACAAGGCGCGCGCAAAGGTGCTGGGCCCGCAGCAGGCGCAGGCGGCCGCGGCGGTGGCCGCGGCGGAGGCCATCGCGGCCGCGGAGGCGGCGGCGGCGGCGCGGAGGCGCCACCGCGCAGAGGAGGGCGACCGCGCCGCAGATGTAGCTGCGGCGGCGGCCCGCGCGGCTGCTGAGGCGCAGCAGAGCTTTGCGGCCGCGAGGGGCGGCCCCGTGCGGCCCAGCTGGGAGGCGCAGGAGCGCGGCTGGGAGCTCTTCGCGGCGCAGCAGATGTTGCCCAGCGCGCCGCTGGTGCGACTCAGAGACGTGCCCTGGCCGGACTTCGACGCGCTGGCGGAGGACGGCTCCACCGCCTCGGATCCCAAACCACACCAGCTCCCGGGCGCGGGCGGACCGCCCAGGGGGGTCCTCCTGCGCGCCCTGCAGACCAGGTGGCACCCAGATCGCTTCGCGCAGCGCTTCGGCGCGCGACTGGCGCCGGAGGAGCGAGAGGAGATCTTGCGCCGGGTCACTGAGGTTGCGGCGCGCGTCAACAGCCTCAAGGAGGGCTGAAACAACGCAGTGGAATACAGGGACAGCGGTCGTGACGAGACGGTGACTCGAGAGAGTGGCAAGTGTGAAGAGCGTGTCTGTCTCTACTGCGTGTGAATGCTCTGTGCGCATTGAATGTGCCATTGTTGGCTTGTGGCGCGGCAGCCAGGCGGGCCGCGCCTCCTTGACTTGGGCTGCGCTGCTGGCGCGGGAGGGATGAGATCCGCGTCCGGCAGCGGCAGGCGCGGGCGGCTCAGTAGCCCAGCTCAGCCTCCTGCTGGAGGAGGAAGGCGATCTTGCCAGCCTCCACAGCTGCGCGCCACGCCACCGGGTCCTCCTCTGAGAAGCGCTTGTACGCCTCCGCCCCCCCCATGGAGGCAGCGATGAAGCGCATCATGGGCCGCTCGAAGAGGTGTCGCGGGTAGTCATCGCCCAGCTCCATGCGCAAGATGAACTCCTCGTCCTTCAGTTTCCCGCGCGCAACCTTCAAGGCCTGCATGCTGGCGTCGATGCGCGCGTCGGCCGCGTGGATGCGGCGCTCGATGGTGTGGGTGAATGCGGCGATCTTTGCCTCCACGCCCGCCAGGTCGCCCGGCTCGCAGCCCCACTTCTCCTCCAGAGTCTGCTCTGGCTCCTCCGGCTCGGCTGTCTCCTCTGCAGCCGGGGGCTCTTCCGCAGGCGCGGGCTCCTCCGCCGCCGCGGGCGGATCCAGCGCCGGGGGTGGCTCGTCCAGCGCCATGTCCTCCATGGCGCTGGCGACGTCCTCCGCGCCCAGCGGCAGCAAGCTGGGCTGCCACACCCGCAGCATGTCGGCCACGCCGGCGGCGCTGAGGCGTGCGCTGGGCACCATCGGCTCGCCGGGCTCCAGCGGCTCCGGGAACCAGTTGGGCTGCGCCAGGACGCGGTCCACGAAGCGGTCGTAGGTGACGATCGTGGGTGGCGGCAGTAGCGCCTTCTGCTCCTGCATGGCCAGCGCGTACGCAGCCTTCTCCTCGTCGCTGGCCTCGAAGGTGAAGTCAAACTTGGTCATGGGGTGCCAACGCTGCGCCTCGGTGGCCACCTCCAGCTCAGCCTGGACGCCCGCCAGCCGCGCCTGCTGCGCCGCCAGCCCCACCGGGTCGCAGTTGTCGTCTCCGCGGTACAGCATCACCGCGATCTTGCGGCGCACCAGGAAGACGATCTTGCTCAGCCGCTCAACCGTCAGCGAGGCGCGCCCGGCGTAGAGACCGCCGTGGACGCGCATCGGCGGCGGCTTGTCGCGCACCTTGTAGGTGTTGTCGATCCAATCGCGCTGCTCCTGGATCTGGACCTCGATATCGTTGAAGGCGCGGTCGTACTCGTGCGGGGAGCGCAGGCGCGTCCAGTAGCCGTCCACCAAGGCAAAGGGCTGCGACGGCCAGAACTCGCTCGCCTCCGGGTTGTAGGGGGGCACGAAGTTGAATTGCCCCTCGCGGTTGTACTCGTCGTCGGCGCGGTACTCGGGCGGGATGGGCGGGTCCTCGTGCGGCAAGTCTGTGCGCACAGGAAGAGCGGGCGCGTCTGAGACTGCGCATGCTGCGCGGGCTGCGCGAATGGGGCGCACCTGGCAGCTCATAGCCCCACTGGCGCAGCTGCAGCTGCTCGAAGGGGTCGTCAACTGCGCAAAAGAGTTGGGGATGTGAGGTTTGCTCGCGGGCGCGCGCAGACGCACTGCGCACTCGTGTCTTCGCGCTCGAAGCGCCCCGGCAGGGTGCGGTTGTTCGCTACCGCGCGCTTCCACCGCACGTCCACCTCATCCTCCGCCGACTCTTCGGAGAGGACGGACTCGTCATCGTCGTAGTCTTCATCCTCGTCGCCCTCCTCTCCCTCCACAGCCTCCTGCTCCTCCCCGCCATCCTGCTCGTCACCTTTGGGCGGGTCAGATACACGCGTAGGCGGGGCAAACAGCGAGGCGAGGGGCGCGCACGGATGATCTCGCCCGTCACATTGTCTACCATCACCTCTCCCATGCCCTTGGGCAGCGGCGCCAGATACAGCAGGCTGCTATGGTTCCACGGCAGAGTGGACGGGTCCACGCCCTCCAGCATCGGCGTGGTGCCGCCCCGCAGGTTCCAGTTCAGCTTGGCTTTGTGGCCGAACATGCGCAGCGCGGCGCTGCGAAGGCCGCGTCAGAACGACGCGAGAGCAGGCGCGGCAGAGGGCACGCACGCATCGTAGGCGTTGGCAGCATCCAGCTCGTCGGTGAAGCTGCCGAGGTAAATATTCTTGCCGCCCTTCGTCTTGTCCCAGATCGCCGCTTTGAACTTGTTGCTCCCCTTGCTGCGAGGGTTGGACAGTGTCAGCGGGGTTAGGCGCAGGCTCGCGTGTAGCAACGCACTCAAAGTTCACGCCCCGGTAGGCGCTGCTGCCCTTGCTGAACGCCTTCTTGACGCCGTGGCTCTCCTTCCACGCCTCCAGCGTGGTAGCATCCAGCTCCAGCTTCTCCGCCGCGGTCAGCGGGCCCATGTTGGGCCCACTGTCGACGCCCTTGATCAGATAGAGGCCGCTGTGAGGGAGAGCAGTGCGAAGGCGAGGGCGGGAAAGTCAGGGTCACTCGCAGACGCGCGCGCTCTCGCGCAAGAAGCGAGGCACCCGTTGCGCACATATCGAAAGCCTTGGCGGCGAGTTCCGGCGTGGGGAAGGTGCCCATCTTGATATTCTTGCTCCCTCTTCCGTCATCGTGGCTGAGCTCCGCCCGCCAGTTCTTGCGATGCGCAGTCACGCCCTTGAAGCTTGACATATCGGCAGTCAGGCACTGCGCAGCGCCCTCAGCCAGTCCCCGACGGCGGGGCGTCTTTGCTTCAAACCAAAGTTGACTTCACAATTCTGCACGATTGCGCCTCTGCACGATGCCTCAGTCTCCGGCGTGTCGTTGCAGATTGCACGCGCACATGCCCGCGCGTGTTCTCGCAACTACGCGGTCCACGGCTTGAAAGCGCCCTCGCTTTCGCTCCAGACGCTCCATCGCCCCGTTATGTCGCAGAATGCGCCCGTGGCGAGGTCGAAGCCAAGCCCAGCCTCTGCGCTGGTGTAGAGCCCGCTGGGCGCGTGCCAGGCGTAGCCAAGAGGCACGCGCAGCTGCGCGGCGGCTGCGACAGCAGCAGCAGCGGCTCGCAGCTCCGGCTTCTCAACCGCTCCGCGCGCGGCATCCCCCCCGCCGCGGGACTCCAGCAAGCGCCGAAGCTGCGGCACAGACCAGGCGGCAAAGTCGGGCGCGCTGGATGGCGCGGACGGCGCGGCTGCGGGCGTGAGGTCGTCGTCATCAGCAAACATGTCGCCCCCAGATGGCTGTGGCTGGCCCAGCGCCGGCCTCTTTGCGAGTGGCTCATCCTCCTCATCCGCGAACATGTCCGCTGGCGGCGCTGCAGATGCGCCGAGGGCGCGCGCGTCCCGCTCGAAGGACTCTTTGCTGAATGAATAGACGTCGTACTCTCCGAACGCCATCAGCGTGCTGCTCAGCTCCGTGAGTCGCTCAAAGGCTGCGCGCTGGGCGGGGTCCAGCGCGGACGCGCGGGCGGAGAGCAGCGCAGCGCCGCGTCCCCCTCCCGCAGCAGCTTTTCCGCGTCCCAAGCCCTGACCCTGCCCGCTCATGCGCTTCAGGCCGCGAAGCACCGACTCGCCGGGAAGCAGCAGTTGCGCGATCTCGAGCTTCATGCGGCCCAGCTCCGCGTTGGGCAGCGTGGCGGGCTTGGATGCCTCAAGCTCCGCCTGTCGCCGGCACTTGTCTGCTTGCGCCTCGTCCACTTCAACCCCCTCCAACCAGGCGTCCTCCCCGGCGTCAGCATCGCCAGCGCCCTCTACGTAGTGCCCATCCTCGTCGAAGTGACCGCCCTCGCGCTCCGCGTCCAGGTTGAACGGCTCGAACGGACCCTCCTCCTCGCCGCCCCCGGACCGACCGCGCTCCTCGGCAGCCTGGATGGAGGAGACGCCCAGCAGCTCCGTGTCGCCGATGTCTGCACAGAGAGCGAGTGGGAGTGAGGGTCTCCGTCTCTGAAGCTGTGCGGGAACGCACGCTTTGCGCCGCGACGCTGCACCGCCCTCGCAGCGGCCGCTTTTTGAGCCTTGTCCTGCGCGCGGGGGGGGCGCGTGAGGCGCGGGTGTGGCGCAGAGGCGCAGCGCTCACCGTTGGGAGCTCATCCTCGTCCTCATGCGCGAAGCTGACGCTCTTCTTGTCCTTGGCGGGCTTGACGCCGCCCTTGTGGCCCTGGCGGGACGCCTTGGCTGCAGCTTCCGCGGCCAGGGCGGCAGCCACGACGCTCTCGGTGCCGCCCAAGGGGGCTGGGGCGTGCGCTGCCCCCTCTTCCTCCCACTCCTGGCCAAGGCCGTCGACACGACGGCGAGCTGCCACGTCATCGGGCACGTAGCCACGAGGACGCTTGCTCAGCAGGCGCGAGCCGGGAACCTCAGCCATCGCCTCTGCTTCAATAGCACTGGCGCTCTACACGCCACGCGACTGCGCAGAGAGCGCGCAACGCAAGGGCTCGCGTAGGGCGCCAGAATTCGCGCGTTTTGTTCCAAGCTCGCTCGCCAAAACTAGCCAGCCGCCGAGCGTCGTACACCGCGTGCCACGTCACTCACGCCTCGCTCCCTACGCAAGCCTGTCGTCACAGCATCTGCCGGCTCAGCGCAGCCTGTGCCTGCGAGTGCCCTTGTGTTGCTGAGGTCTTAGCAAGCACATTGGTCGCTCTAGGCCTCCACCGCCTGCGCCTGCATTTTCTGGGTGGTTCGCCGGCTCACGGACGCCGTCACAGCTGTTTGCAATGTCTGGGGGGCGCGTCGCGCGGACGTGCGTCCCTCCACAGGGCGCTGGTCTGTTCCGAAGGCATGCCGTGCCCGAGGAGCCCGCCCTCGCAGAGGAGACGTTGCCCGCGGAGGCGGAGGCTGCGCTGCTGGTTGACTGGGCGGGCTGTGTGGAGGACGCGCAGACGCTGCTGGCGGAGCTGTCGGAGGCGCTGGCGGCGCAGCAGGCGCGCGACGAGGGCAGTCGGCGCGTGGTGAGTGCTGCGCTGCGCACGCTGGCGGACTGCCGCGCGGCGGTGGAGTGCGGTGGCGCTGAGTACGACGCAGAGTGCGCAATGCTCGCGCGACTGCAGGACACGCTGAGCGAGGCCACTGCCAAGGAGTTTTGATTCTTGGGAGTCACACCGCCTTCGCTGGCTCCATCGTCGCTCCACGACCACTTGCATTCAACACACGCGCCGCGCGACTGCCAGACGGGCATTGCGCACGATTCCTGAGCCTGGGAGATGTCCCTTGATACCTCAGTCGTGCTTGCCGAGAAGCTCGCGGCGCGCGGGGCTGACCTGGAGGCTGGTGCGACTCAGGCGTCGGTGGCCCCGGATGCTGCGGCCGCCGAGGAGCTCACCGAGGTGTGCGCATCCGGCCAGCAATGCGCTCGCGCCCTCGCCCTCCACTGCACCTCACTCCTCTATCCACAGGCGCCAGTCTCCACGTGCCTGATGTGCGACATCGACACCTTCCATCGTGCGTGCACACGGCGCTGTTGCCTGCACGCGTGGCTGCACGTGAGAAAGACTGACCTTCTCCTTAGCGCCTGGCAAGCACGCACCCGAGATTCTGCGCGACGTCCGCGCATCCTTTGCGCCTCGCTCCATGCACGCGCTGCTGGGCCAGTCGGCGACGGTGCTCAACATCCTCTCTGGCAAGGGCGCCGGCGTGGTGCACGGCACGCTGTTGCTCAACGGCCGCGCAGTGAAGCACGCGGAGCTGAAGCATCACGCCTCTTTGGTTCCCCAATACGACATCATGTACGACGCGCTGTCGGTGCGCGAGACGCTGCTCTTCTACAGCAAGCTTCGACTGCCGCCAGCCACCGCGACGGCGACGTACAAGCGAGTGGATGCGCTCATGGAACGTCTGGGTCTCACCTGCTGAGATCACCCGTCGCTCCTCTTCCTGGACGAGCCTACCAGTGGCCTGGACAGCCACATCGTTGGAACAGGCGACAGCCCAAGTGCATCATCTACAGCGCCCCTCGCCCGGCCTGTGCCGCATCGCGTGATGCTGCTCGCGGCTCTGCTGCTGTGCGCCATCGCGCGTCTCGGTTCGGCCGCATCGGCATCGTCCGGTGCTCACTTCGATGTCTGCGTTGTCGGAGCGGGCCCTGCGGGCGTTGCCGCCACGCAGACGCTCATCGAGAAAGGCAAGCGCGTGGGCCAGATGGCGCTACGCCCAGATGGTGGGGCTGGGCATAGAGCCCTATTTCAAACCAAACAGCAGCTATGTCTTCGCGGGCGGGGACAGTTCGCCCATTCTGCTTCCTGAGTCCCCCGACTACACGGTGTCCATTCCCGGGCTGCAGAACCTGCCTGGCATCGGAGACGCCTTTAAGCGCTACGCGGAGAATTACAGGCGCCTGACGCCTACGCTGCGGCTGCTGGGCGGCCTGCCAGCCATTCTAAAGGCTAATCCTGGGCTTTCCGCGCCAATGGACCGCTGGATGGCCGACATCGGGGCCGCCGCACTTCTACCCATTGCGGCTCAGAAGATGCTGCAGACGGGCTATCAGCACCTATCCCAGACAACGGCGGCGTCATGCCTCCTCTACCTCACTCCGTTGAATATGGTGCGCCCGCGGCCTTGCGTGTGCAGCCTTGCTCGTGCTCTTAGCTGCCAGTGACGCTCGTCCCGCGCAGCTGTCTATCCTGGGCGAGGATTTTCTGCGGAACGTCGCCGGCCAGGACCCAGGATCCTATCCCCCGGAGGCGCTGTCTGCGTTTTCCAACGATGTGGGCTTTGCTGAAGTACTGCAGCGCATGAGTATGCGATGGCCGGCGGGCACAGTGCGCACGAGCGTCTCCATCACATCCGTCCTGCGCCCCACCTCCTCCGAAGCTGGGGACGTGTCCGTCACCTACAGTCAGCCCGGAGGCGGCAGCACGACGATGCGGTGCGGCAAACTGCTGAACGCGGTGGGGCAGACGGCATTTGGCTTAAGCTATCTGGGGATGGATGATGTGGAGAAAGCCCTCTTTGAGCGCGTGAGCTACACCCGCTACTTTACCACTGCGCTAATGGTGACCCCGAAGCTGCCCACAGGCGGATGGTTCTTCGTGCTGCCGCCGCCGCCAGATTCCGGCGACAACCTGCGATTCATTCTCAGCCACGGCCTCGTAGTCGGCGGCGACAAGAACGTCAGCAACGGTCCGCGTCCAGCACGACCCGTCATTGCCGCACTGACCGATCCGCAGCCATTCAAGGGCGACGTCACTTCCTACATCGGAGTTAACTACGGTGCTGCTAGCCGCCCGACAGGCGTGCCCCTTAGCGCGGATCCGGGCCTGCTGGTTGCATACAGCCTCAGTGACGTCCCCATCACTGCGGACGCGGTTGCTGCAAAGGCTGCGCGCACCATCAGCGGGCGCAACCGCAAGGCGATTGTGCGCAAGGTCTACGAGCACATCTATCATCCGCGTCCGAGCGTGAGCGACGTGCAGGGTGGCTGGTACCAGCGGCTGGACGATATTCAGGGTCGGAGGGGCACCTACCACTGCGGCGGAATGCTCACCTTCTGGGTGTGCGATGCGCGGGCAAATGCTGTTTTGGCGTCACCATCACATCACTCACCATTGACCCGCCCTCGACCACGCACGCAGGATGTGGAGCAGGCGCTGCGCTCCGGGATCGAGGCAGCTCAGCGCTTCTTCTGACCGTGGCACCGTGTAATTCAAGATCGATGTGTGTTTCCGTCTGCCTGCTTTGCGTTTGCTGCTTAGCCCGCAAGAATTCGCACTTTGGATCAATGCTCGCCTAACTTTCCAGCCGCCGAGAAGTAGTACGCGCTTCCTGATGCCAATGGTGCCAGCATGCGGCCATAGATCTACAGACAGGGGCCTGAAAATCGTTTGCTCGTGGGCCTCAGCTTTACTCGCCAGCGCCTCCTCTTTAATTTCTTCGAGGAGCGCCTGTCCAGCTGTGTATGACGGCTGGTGGCCTGCATTTTCACGGTCGGCCGCTGTCGCTGGTCAGACCGCTCTCCTTCCGCTATGTACTTGTTGCTTGGATTCCTAAGGCATGTGGGTATGCTACGGCGATTACGGTTGGTGTTTTCCAGGAG
>Ga0208951_1001511_pt1 | contig 10068 bp, 10 predicted proteins | sample GreLakmeMI27MSRF_FD_187702 | JGI IMG/M metagenome (GOLD analysis project Ga0208951, IMG submission 187702) | Freshwater lentic microbial communities from great Laurentian Lakes, MI, USA - Great Lakes metaG MI27MSRF (SPAdes) | ecosystem: Environmental > Aquatic > Freshwater > Lake | place: Great... | reverse complement strand
ATGCTGACAGGCCTTATAGGGGCTGGGCGGGCGCATTATAAGCTTATTATAAGGCGTTATCAGCTCCTGGAATTATAAGGCACCTGCCTTATTTGCCAACCCAGCCAAATACGAGTCGGGTCGGCCTCAGCAAGCGCACTTCCTGGCACCCGCACTTCCTGTGCTCTTCTGCGCGTGCGCATTCGCCCGCCTGGCAGTGGGCCGCGATGGAGGGTTTCTACGGTGTGCTGTTCGCCGTGCTCTCCGCCGTGTGCCTGGTGCTGGAATGGCCGCGAGCCTCGCTGGGTACCAAGCCCGCACAGCCGCTGCCAGCCCCTTTCACGCACTTCCGAAACAACTACCTCCTGGTATACAGCCTCATGATGGGTGCGTGCCACGCTCGCCGCCCAGCCGCGGCTCTTGATACGCAGGGCGCGTTCCCCTCTCCCTCCTCCAGCCGGCGACTGGCTGCAGGGGCCCTACGTCTATGCCCTCTACGCCGCGTACGGCTTCAACCAGGGCGACATCGGGAAGCTCTTCATCGCGGGCTTTGGCTCCTCCATGGTGTTTGGGACAGTGGTGGGCTCGCTGGCTGATAAACAGTGCGCGCCCGAACACCCCCCTGTCACCGCCCTGTCGCTCTGCGCGCGGCTGGCACGCAGCCTGCGCGCGCGTGCAGTTGCGGTGCGCGTGCAGGCGTGGCAGGCGCGAGCGAGGGCAGGCGCCCGCATGCACGTGGACCTAGCGCCCCACAAGTTGCAGAGGCCCTTTCTGTCCTAACGCCCCCTCCAGCGGCCGCAAGAGCGCGTCGCTGCTGTATTGCGTCACCTATTCGCTGTCGTGCTGCACGAAACACTGGAACAGCTACCGGGTGCTGATGGTAGGCCGTCTGTTGGGCGGCGTGTCGACTTCGCTGCTCTTCACAGCCTTTGAGTCCTGGCTGGTGTCCGAACACAACAAGCGCGGCTTCGAGGCCGCCTGGCTGAGCGGCACCTTCAGCAAGGCTGTGTTCCTGGGCAACGGACTGGTGGCCATTCTGGCGGGCCTGCTTGCCAACACGCTGGTCGGCACGCTGGGGGCTGGCCCCACGGCGCCTTTCGACGCCGCCGCGGCGGCGCTGGTTGTTGGCGGAGTTGTCATCTGGGCCACCTGGTCGGAAAACTACGGCACGCACGACCCAAAGAAGGACTCACTAGCAAGGGCTGTGAGCGTCAACGCATCGGGGAGCATGGTTCAGCTGGAGGACGGCGAAGGCGCAGCCGTGCGCGGGGTTGATGAGGGGGCCGCCACTGGCGTGGTCGCTGGAGCGCACGCCCTAGCGGCGCAGTTCCGTCACGCGGCGCAGGCCATTTCTTCCGACCCGCGGGTGGGGCTCCTGGGGGCTATGCAGAGCCTGTTTGAGGCGAGCATGTACAGCTTCGTCTTCCTCTGGACCCCGGCGTTGAGCCCCGGGGGCCAGGATATTCCCCACGGCATGATCTTTGCAACATTCATGCTCTCGTCCATGATCGGCTCAAGCATCGCCAGCCGGCTGCTGGCGCGTAGCGACACTCGCCCGGAGCTCTTCATGCAGCGCGTGTTCGTGATTGCCGCGGCGGCGCTGTCGGTGCCGGTGCTGGTGGTGGTGGCTGGCGTGGGCGCAGGGCCGGCGTGGGCGCGGGAGGGACGCGTCTCAGGGGTGCGTTCGCCGTTCGAACGCGGACAGTTCCCCTCTCTTTGCCGGCCTCTGACTGCGCTGCGCGCCAGGGCATGACTTTCTCGGGGCAGATCCAGTTCCTAGCCTTCAACGTCTTCGAAGGATGTGTGGGTCTCTTCTGGCCATCCATGATGAAGGTGCGTGCGCCTGTCGTGCCTGGGTGGCGTGACCGACTCACTCGCTCCGCCCCACAGATGCGCAGCCAGTATGTCCCGGAGGATGTGCGCAGCACCATCATGAACATGTTCCGCATACCGCTGAACCTGTTTGTGTGCGTGATCCTGTACAACGTGTCGCTGTTCCCGATCTGGATGATGTTCTCCATGTGCGGCCTCTTCCTCCTCGCCGCCGCCCTCGCGCAGCGCAAGCTGGAGCGCATCACCTCCACGGCCGCCAGCGCTGGCGAGAAGACTCAAGCGGCTGCTCCGGCGAGCCCTCGCAGGGGGTGGGACGAAGGGGAGCCATCGGTCAAGGATGGTCGATAGTGTCCTATACACACACGTGTTGTTCAGCGCTAACGGCGCACCGCGGAGGGAAGGGTTGAACGACGGTTGGCCAGCAGGTTGGCAAGCGGCAAGGTGCAGCGGACCAGCGGTGCACATTTCTCTGTCGCCCCCTTTTTCTCCGTCGTTTTTCAGACGATGGCGTCGTCTTTCCCTCAGGAGCTGGCTGCGCTGGCGAGTGCGGGTAAGTTCGTGGAGGCTGGCGCGCTGTGCGAGACAACGGAGCTTGAGGTGCGAGGCGGGCGCTCCTTGTTGGCACACGGCGCTCACGCGGCGCGTAGCTTGGCGGCGTCTTCTCGCCGGACTGGCCCTTCGCGCTGCACCTGCTGGGCCTGGTGATTGCAGACAAGCTGTGCGTTCGCCCCTCGCTGCGCGCCTCGCCACACGCACGCTCACGTCCCTGCGCGCCGCAGAGAGCTGGCGCGACTGCTGTGGATGCGCATGCCCGCCGAGGTGAAGAAGGCACGCCCCGCCTGGCCGTGCGATGGTGCTCTGTCAACCCCGCCTCTCCTCTCTCGAGCTCTCGCTCACGCCACGCGCGCAGGACGAGGAGCTGACGTGCGTGTGGCAGCTCCTGTGCGCGCTGTGGAGGCGCGACTACGAAGGCATCAGCGCTGCGCTGCGGTCGAGCGCCTTCAGCGCAGCCGTGCAGCCTGCGGTGGCCGCCTGCGCCGCTGCGCACCGCCGGTCGACGCTGGAGCTGCTCTCCGTGTCGTACAGCACGCTGTCTTTGTCTGACACGGCCACAGCGCTGGCGATGAGCGAGCCGGAGGCGCTCGCCGCAGTCACTGCCCTGGGCTGGACAACGCTGGAGGGGCTTGGCGCGTGGCTGGCGGTGGCACCTTCCGCAACGGTGCCGGTAGGGGGCGGCGACCCGGCGGCGCTGCTGCACGCGCTCGTGGAGCAAACCGCTGCATGACAGAGCGATCATTGCACACGCGCGCACTGCGCACCCAATAGGGCTCGCACGCAGCCAGACGTGCGTCGAAAGCTTCAAATTCTTCAAACTCTTTGTTCTCGCCGCTCTTGTCCTCTGTCACTCCAAGAGGTGCCGACTCAGCCCATCCGCTGCCGCTTCGCGCCCCCGCCGCTGCCGTCGTCAGCATACGCGTACGTGTATGACTGCTGCTGCGCGGCTGCGGCTGCTGCTGCGGCTGGATGGGCGTGGCCCTGGCCAGCTTGCGCTTGGGCCGCATAGTACGCCATCCACGCTGCCGTGTGCTCAGGACCACCCGGCGTCGGTTGCGTCTGCTGCGCCGCGCCCTGCGGCTGCTGGGCTGCGCCCCCGTACTGGGCGTAGTAGTCCGCGTAGGGGTTGGGTGGCCCACCGGGAGCACCACCTCCGCCAGGCTGCGGACCCCCACCAGCTCCCTGCAGCGTCGCGGAGCCTCGCCCGCGGCCGGCGCCCTGGCCGCGATCCGGCGCGCTGTAAGCGCCCCAGGGATCCCCTTGAGGCGGCCCACCCGGTGCGCCATACCCGCCGCCGGGGGGCCCCGCCGCAGGCGGAACCCCCATCCCCCGCCCCGCACCACCGCCCCACTGCGCGGCTGCGGCCATGTACTGCGCCTGCTGCGCTGCAAACTGCTGCTGATGCACCGCAGCAGCCATCGCCTGCTGCTGCTGCTGCTGCGCCATCCGCAGGCCCGCCATCTGAGCCTGCTGAGCAGCGAACATGGCAGCCGGTCCAACCATGCCCATGGCGCCCGGAGGAGGGCCATAGCCCATCATGTGCGGCGGCGGGGCGCCCATAGCGCCCATCATGTGAGCTGGGCCCAGTTGCATCATGCCGCCTGGCCCGGGGCGGGAAACCATGCCTCCGCGCGCGCCCATGAACGTGTGTCCGGGGTGAGGAGGGTATCCGCCGGGCGGCCCGCCACGGACACCCCCCCCTCCCCCCGCACCCCAGGGACCCTGCGGCTGCGGCATCCCCGGCGCGCCGCGCGCCGGCGGCAGGTGCGCCCCGCCTTGCTTGGCGCGCATCTGCATCTGCGCCTTGTCCGCCGCCTGCTGCTGCGCGTTCTTGGCGGGCCGCGGGGGCGCCATGTGCTTCGTCGGGTTGCTGAAGTTTGCGCGCAGCCGCATGGCGGGCTGCACCTCCAGGCCGTCCAGCGCGGTGCGCGCCGCGTGGGCGGCGTCGGAGCGCGCAAACTCCAGGAAGGCGTAGCCGCGGGGCTGGCCTGCCTGCGGGTGGGTGCCTGGGAACAGGGGCAGCGACACGTCCGTCACCACGCCGTGCGGCTCCGCCAGCGCTCGCAGCGACGCGGCGGTGGTTGACTCCCTGGGGAACTGGTCCACGAACAGCGTGCGCGCAAACATCTGGCTGGCGCGCCGAGTGCACGCCGGCTCAACCTTTATGACGCAGCCGTCAACCTGACAGCTGCTGGGGTTGGCCACCACCGCCCCGGCGGCGGAGGGGAGCACGAATTCGACGAAGCCGTAGCGCTTGGGAGCGCCTTGAGGGTCGTGCATCGTCCACGCGCGAGACACCGCCCCGCCCGACGCGCCAAACGCCTCCGCCAGTCGCGCGTCGTCCATGGACTCCGGCACGTTGGACACAAAGAGCAGCGGGTTCATGTTGGGGCCGCAGTTCAAAGCCCCAAGCACGTCCAGGCTGCTTAGGCGCCCCTTTCCCAGAGGTACGCTGGCCAGCGGGGGCGGAAGGCCGCCAGGACGGCGCGTCTGCTGCGCGGCGGGGTCCACAGGGAAGGCCACTCGCAGCGCCTCCAGCAGCGTCTCCAACGACGAGCCTTCCGCAGGCGAGAGCCGCACCACCGCAGCCATGCGTCCTTCATAGCTCTCGAAAGTCACGTTGCCCACGCTGCCGTGGGGGCTCAGCACCTCCTTGATCTGGCGAGGGTGGCGGCGGTGCGTGAGCAGGCGGGAGGAGGAGCGCATGTGTGCGGAGGTCAGCGTGCCTCGTCAACCGTGGTCCCGTCCGGCAGCAGAGAGAGCCGAAAAGCTGGCTCCAAACGCCACGCGTCCGGGATGGTCATGCGCTCCCACTCCTGCGGCGGCGCGGGCTGCGAGGGGGAGTGAGCGCGAGGCGCTAGGGTTGGGCGCGGGCGACAGCCCATCAGGGCGTCCCTCAGCGCCAGAAGGGGTGCAGGCGCCTGGGCCGACTGCGCGGCGTCGCACCGGCGCGGAAGGGGGCACTGGCGTGGCTGCGCCGCCCGTCGCAGCCGTGCGCTGCGAGCCGTGCACTTCCTCCTCCAGGGCGCCCATACACTTGGCCGGCCCAGCCTCGGCAGCCTCCTCACCGCCGGGCAAAGCCTCAGGCGCCACGCTGGCAGTCGCGGCGTCCCCCTGGGCGCGCTCGCTACCTTCTTCGGGCACGGCGTCCTCCACGACGCATGGCGGGTGGGCAGGCGCAGCCTCAGCCTCGACAGCAGCAACAGCTGCAACCTTCTTCCTTCCGCCAGCCTTCGGCATGCTGTGACGGACGGCTTGCGGAGGAAGCGAGGCGCAAGTGACGTGGCACCGAAACGTACGACCACCACGCTCACGGTTGAAGAAGGCGGCTGCTGCTCAATGCACGCAGTGTCTACAGCGGCGCAGGCGCGTTGCCAGCGTTCATGGGTATGACGCGGTTGCGATTCTGCTCCTCCTTCTCCGCCTTGATGCGCTTGCACTCAGCCTTGTGCACCGGCCAGAACTGAGCCATGCACGCGTTGCTGCAGAAGGACGCGGACCCACATGCGGAGCAGGCACGGAGGCGCTTGTCGGAGGCACCGCAACCGGCGCAGAGGAGCGGTGCAGGGCCACCACTGCGGCACTCCAGCAGCTCGATCAGCTCCTGGTTGCCCGGGTGGTAGTGCCGTGCAGCATTGAGCATCATCCGGCATGGCAGCAGCGGGATCAGCGCCGGCAGCGAGGAGCGCGGCGCAGCAGTAGCGGTGACCAAACGCCGCTGCAAGGTAGAGGGCTGTCTCGCCCTGGCTTGCCCGGGCGTCAATCTCCGCAGGGCTCATCTTCTGGTTGTCAGGGCGCCCGATGAGCAGCGTCACACAGGCCAGGTGACCACCAAGAGCGGCAGAGTGGAGGCAGGAGATCGAATTGCTGTTGTGTGCCGTGCGTGAGGCCCCTGCAGCCAGGAGGGCCTTTATCATGGCGTGATACCCACCAGCGCACGCGAGGTGTAATGGCGTTTGGTTGTACGGCCGGTCAGGGTCACCCGGGGGGCGTTGTTTGACTGTGCGCACATCGACGTTGTCCGCAAAGTGGGGCAGCAGCAGCTTGAAGGTCTCCGGCTGGTTGGCGATGATGCTACTATGTAGCACGTTGTTGCCAGAGACGTTGAAGATGCGCAGGTCCGTGTGCGGGATCAGCTCACGTGCACAAGCAAGCTGACCATCGCAGACTGCATCGTGTAGAGGCGTATCTCCCAAGTTGGTCAGGCTGTTGGCCTCGGCTCCAGCCTCCAGTAAGAGGCGCATCACGTCGATGGCTCCACCTTGGGCGGCAAAGTGCAGCAGTGATTGATTGCCCTGCTCAGGGGTGGTCGTGCGAGGAGATAGGCCGTCAGCGAGCAGCAGCCTCACCAGCGTGGCACTATTGTTCAGCGCGCTGTTGAAGAGCATGTCCACTTTCTTAGTACGCGGAGTCCGGCGCAGGAGGGCCGCGAAGTTGGCTGCCTCACGAGGGTTGGCAGCACAGCGAGCGTTGAGCGCGGCGTCCTCGGCACGCAGAGCAGCCGTGGCAGCCCCGGACATCCTTGTTGAACGGTGTGTGGCTCACACAGGCGTCGCGGGGCAGCGCAGCAAGGCGCGAGGGCGTGCGCAAGGCGTAGAAGGGTTGGCGCTCAGTTCAGCCCGCGCAGCCTACGCGCGCACAGCAAAGAGCAGAGAGCACCACAGCAGCCCTACGGCACCCACAGGCTGCCGCGATACGCACAGGGCGGAGACACAGGCGGTGGAGGCCCAGAAGAAAGAGTGCGCTCACGCTTCTTTGCTCTGTGAACACGAGGACGCGCAAGGGAACAGGCTGCACAGAGCCGGCGAATGCCGTGAGACAGGCTAGCGGAGGGAGCGAAGGTGCGTCTGACGTGGCAAAGAAACGTACGACCACGACGCTCGGTAACTCTGTAATTCAGACAGCCCGACACCACGACGCTCGGCTGCGAAGCTGGCGAAGAAGGCTCTGACCACGCTCTCTTGTCCCTCCGGCAGACTCATGCAGTGCTCGTCTCGCGGCGCCCGTGTCCACGGCGGCCTCTGCATGCGCGCCTCGTGCGAGTCTCTGTCTGCCCCCGCGCACGGCCAGCTCAGAGGAGGCCGTAAGAGACCGCGCCGTAGTCTTGGGGGCAGAGCTGGACGTGTTCTCGTTCGCCGCGGTGGAAGTGGAGTGGACGGGGCCTGCACGAGCATGTGTGGGGAGTGGCGCGATCCACTGCTCGGAACACCTGTATCCCCACCTGGTTGACGCAGCACTGGTTTCATAGCCAGGCTGGGTGACGGGTCTCCTCGAGCGGGCGTGGGTGCCCACAATGGACTTCTTGGACTGGCCTCGTCATCGTCACAGCCGTTCCCCGCCAGCTGCAATGGCGGCACTGCAGTCTGACGTGACCGTTGCGGTGGACAGCCCCGCGGCGTGCGGCGTGCTGACCTGGGAGGGTGTTTGCGTCAGCGTGGTAGACAAGAAGGGCCACAAAAGGCAGATTGTGCAAGACGCTACGGGCATCGCTCGCCCAGGGCAGCTGCTCATGATTGCCGGCCCGTCTGGGTGCGGTAAGAGCACGCTGCTGGACGCCATGGCAGGGCGGCTGTCGCGGAACGCACAGCTGGTGGGCAGTCTCAAGGTGAATGGCTACCCCGCGACCCTTGCTTATGGACGCAGCGCGTACGTGACACAGGACGAGGTGCTGATCGGCACCCTGACTGTGCGCGAGACCATCACGTACGCGGCACGCCTACGGCTGCGTGGCAGCTTCGAAGAGCAGTCTGCGGTGGCTGAGCGCGTCATCGACGAGCTCGGCCTGGTTGAGTCAGCAGACACGCTCATCGGCACCTGGGCCATTCGCGGAATCAGCGGCGGCCAGAAGCGCCGCGTCGCCGTCGGCTGCGAGCTGGTGGTGCAGCCCACACTGATTTTTCTGGGTACGCCCGTTGCGAGCATCAATGCATCACCTCTTGACAACGGCTTTGGTGCCGTGGCGCTACAGATGAGCCCACCTCAGGTCTGGACGCCGCCGCCGCGTACCATGTCGCGCAGGTTCTCAGGCGCCTGTGCAGCGTCGGCGGGCGCTGCGCTGCCGGCCGCACCGTGGTTGCAGTCATCCACCAGCCTTCTTCAGAGATCTTCTTCTTGTTTGACTCCCTGGTGTTGCTTGCGTCGGGCAGAATGGTGTTTCTCGGGCCGGTAGACCGTGCAGAGGGCTTCTTCGACTCTGTCGGCCTACACACGCCCCGCGGGCGCAGCGTTTCTGACCACCTTCTCCACCAGATCAACGCCGACTTTGGTGACGCTGCTGAGATTCGCAAGCGCGTCGACATGCTCTGCGACGCATACCTGTCTTCAGCGCAGCGAACAGACGTGGAGAACGCCATCAAGGCTGTCTGCGCGTCTCCGGGTCCCCAGTTCGAGGCCTCTGCCACGCCGCCCAATGTTCTGCGGCAGACCGCGGTCCTGACGCAGCGCAGTCTGACCAACAACCTGCGCGACGTTGGCATCATCTGGGCGCGACTGGTCATGTACCTCTGTCTCTGCCTGGTGTGCGCCTTTGTGTACTTTCGCATGGGTCACACCTGGCAAGACGTGTACAGCCGTGCTGCCATCCTCTTCTTCACCGCAGCCTTTTTGGTGTTCATGAGCATCAGTGGTGCGCCCGCCTTTGTGGAGACGATGAAGGTGTTCACGCGCGAGCGTCTCAACGGATACTACCCCGTCGGTGCCTTCGCTGCGGCGGACACGCTTGCCGGCGCGCCTTTTATTGCGCTCATCGCGTTGCTGAGCGCCGCTGTGCTGTACTTCATCTCAAATCTGAACTACCACGGCTTTGGACGATTTGTGTACTTTGTGCTCAACCTCTACGCAGCGCTTCTCACTGCGGAGTCACTCATCATGTGTTTGGCTCCACTTGTGACGCACTTCCTGATGCTCATCGCCATTGCCGCAGGCAGGCATGTTTGGCGTGATGATGACCGTCTCAGGCTTCTTTCAGCCCAGAGGCCAGCTACCCCGCCCGGTGCTCTTCTATCCGATGCACTTCCTGTCGTTTGAGACGTACCTTTTCTACGGCTTTCTCCACAACGAGTTTGGCGGGACTGACGGCTGGGGTTGTCCCTGCAGCGCCCAGCCCGGCGGATGCCCGACCCAGCTGGGCGGGCCGCAGTGCACGTTCAGCGGCACGGACGTCCTGCGCTACTGGCAGGTGCCGCTCTCCTGGAACAAGTGGGTGCTGTTTGCCGTGCAGCTGGCCTGGGCGGCCTGCTTCCGCCTGCTCTTCTACGTGACGTGCAAGGCCAAGGAGTGGCGCTCGCGCTGATGGAGCCGCGGGTTCGGTAGTACAGGGCGCAGGCTGTTCGTGGGAGCAGCAGCAGCGAGCAGGACAAGGCTTGCTACCTAGAGGCTCTAGATAGGTTTCAACGCATTCCGCTGTTAGTAGCACGCATTGTCTAGGGCGGCGCAGGCATATTGCCAGCTTTGACTGCTATGTTGCGGCTGCGAGTCTTCTCCTCGTTGGCCGCCTGGATGCGCTTGCACTCCGCCTTGTGCACCGGCCAGAACTGAGCCATGCACGCGTCGCCGCAGAACGACACGGACCCGCATGCGGAGCAGGCGCGGAGGCGCTTGTCGGAGGGGCCGCAGCCGGCGTAGAGGAGCGGTGCAGGGCCACCGCCGCGGCACTCCAGAAACTCGATCAGCTCCTGGTTGCCAGGGTGGTAATGCTTGGCA
>Ga0208951_1001508_pt1 | contig 10075 bp, 22 predicted proteins | sample GreLakmeMI27MSRF_FD_187702 | JGI IMG/M metagenome (GOLD analysis project Ga0208951, IMG submission 187702) | Freshwater lentic microbial communities from great Laurentian Lakes, MI, USA - Great Lakes metaG MI27MSRF (SPAdes) | ecosystem: Environmental > Aquatic > Freshwater > Lake | place: Great... | reverse complement strand
CCGAGATATTTACACCCTGACCCGTGACATCAGTGATCGGGTCAGTCGCATGGAAGGGAGGATCGAGAAGTGAGCAAGCTCCCCCTCCCACCCGCTGAAGTCCCCGTCCAGCCTGACATCGCTTTGCTTGCCCCGTTCTTCCGTGAAGCGGTGAAACGGGTAATCGAGGACATGAAGGCATGGGGTTATACGCCGCAAATCTTTGAGACAATGCGGACCAACGAACGGCAAGCGTTCCTGTACGGCTTTGGCCGCACCTACGATGATGGCCGTAACATCGTCACCTACAGCCAGTCGGCAGACGACACATGGCACGGCTATGGCTTGGCCGTGGACATCATCTGCGCCAGACGGAAGTGGAACGCTGGTCCGCACTTCTGGAACGTGCTAGGGACTTCGGCCCGTAGGCATGGGCTGGTGTGGGGCGGGGACTGGAATAGCAACTGGTCGATCAACGACGAGAACTTCTCAGACAGACCACACATCCAGTGGGGCGCAACACGCCGCAGCCCCTCGGCCAACGCCGTCGAACTGCGGACGAAGGGTGGGTTGATCGCCGTCTGGACGGCGGTCGCGGCGATGTAGCTGCGCCTCTATATACAGAAGAACACCCCGTGGCTCACGCTGCGGGGTTTTCTTTTAACTGCCCTCTTGCGCCCTTAGTCAACCATGCGTATCATTGCCTTTCGCCAAGTAGTCAACCGATAGACAACACACACCGGACCCGCTTATGCCGATCATGAGACTGGAAGAAGACGCACCTGTCACCATCACCATCGCCAGCACGGAAGCCTCACTGGGCAAGTTTGGCCCCCAATGGCTCTTCATTGGCGTGGATGACTCCCGACTGTACATCTCCGAGCAGTCCACCCTGCGTGGGCTGGAACGCCTTGGGCTCGACACCACGACCTGTATTGGCGAGACGATCCGCTTCTCTCGCGTCGTCAAGAACGGGACCAAGTTTACGAACCTCGACCGTGCGACGGCTGGCGAAGCGGCTGCTCCGGTCGCGGCCCGTCCTGCCCCTGTTGCCCGTCCCCAGCGGTCGGTGGCCGAGCTGGGCGTCCTGTACGCCGAGTGCGTGGATGCGGCCATGATGTCGCTGGGCATGAAGCTGGAAGCTGCCGAGATTCCCTTCGACGCGACCAGTATTCAGGCCGCTGCCGCCACCATCTTTATTCAGGCGAACAAGTAATGGACAAGTACATCACGATCAATCTGTCTCCCGAAATGTTTGCGACCCTCACGGGTCTCACTGGGTTGGCTGTGTCCGTCATGAAAGACGACCGCGAAAACGCGCAAGAGTTTGCCACGATGTTGTCAGACCCAACCACTGAGCAGACGGCAAAAGAAATCATCGACTTGTTGCAGTCGATCACCCGCGATATCATGGACGGCCAGTCTGGCCCTGTCCCCTCGCCCAAGATTCAGATCGTCAGCTAATGACCACGATCACCAACAAGCACGGCCTTCCACAGTCCATCGTGGATGCCGTTGCTAACGATCCGTATGTCGGGGGAGGTGATGTATCGGCCACCAAGCTGATAGACGCGCCTCAGATCATGCAGTTGACCCGTCAGCACAAAGACCAGATCACGGTAGATGTCAGCGATAGGGTCTGGTCGCTGTTCGGTCAGGCTATCCACAGCTTGCTGGAGCGAGCTGGGATGCGCCGTCAGGGCATGGTAGTGGAGGAGCGCCTGTTTGCCACCATGCTGGGCTGGCAAGTGAGCGGACAGTACGACTCGATGGACCTTGAAGCCAAGATGATCAGTGACTACAAAGTCACGACGGTCTACAAGGCCCGTGGGTCGGACGCATGGACGCGCCAGCTCAACGTGCTGCGCTGGTTGGCTGTCAAAAACGGCCATGAGGTGAACAAGCTGGAGGTCATTGCCATCTTCCGTGACTGGCGCAAGTCGGAGGCGATGCGGAGTAGTGACTACCCGCAGTCTCCGATCCTGTCGCTCCGCATCCCTGTCTGGGACATCCAAGACACGGAAGATTATGTAGCTGATCGGGTGTCGCTGCACCAAGCGGCGGCGAATGGCGTCCACATCCCCTGCTCTGACGAAGAGCGGTGGGCCAGCCCGACCAAGTTTGCCTTGATGAAAGACGGCAACAAGCGAGCGGTGCGTTTGTCCGACACCCGCGAGGGGCTTGGTGTCCCGACCGAGGGGCAGAGCATTGTCGAGCGGAAGGGAGAATACAAGCGATGCGAGCGATACTGCGACGTATCTGCGTGGTGCCAACAGCGACTAACGGGAGGAGACGATGCGTGATGAAGACGAAGAGCGACACTGTGGTAACAAGCCGAACTTTGCCAAGCGCGAGAAGGTGATTGATTTGTATGACTCTGGCATGACAATGCGAGCCGTCGCTGCGGTGATGGGCGTCTCGCACCAAGCCATCCACCGGATGCTCTGGAGAGCAGGTCACCCACGACGGATGCGTGGTGGGAATACCGGAAGCCACAGCCGACACGCCAAAAAATAAGAGAGAGCCATGCCAAACTTGAGCATCATCCCCGCCGCCGCCGTCGCTGATAGCCGTTTGACTGATGTCCATGTGCGTGTCCTCTGCGCCATCGGTACCCATACAAATCGCCTCGGCGGGAACGTGTGGGCATCCATCGCAACGCTGGCAAAAGAGAGCAACCTATCCGAGCGTACCGTGCAGCGGTCGCTGGCTGCACTGATTGAGGCAGGATACATACGCAAGACGGAACGGATGGGACGCACGAACTTGTACGATGTGATGCTGGATGGTGGGGTGTCTACCGAGTCACCCACCCCCGTCACGACTGTCACCCCACCCCCGTCAGAGCAGTCACCCAAACGAGTAAAGGAACGATATACTCTAACGGGTGATGACACCCAATGCATGGCGTACTGCTGGAGTACCTTCCCGAAGCGTGATGTGCCGAGTCCGTATCCACTCTTCGTGGTTGCCTATCGCGATCTTCGCACGGCGGGTGTATCGTGCGATGACATCGCCAAGGCGGCGCACAGCTACGCTGCCTACGTTGTCAAGAACGGCACGGAACAGAAGTATATCAAGACGATCCATCGGTTCTATGCAGACGATTCGTGGAAGGCGTTTTGTGAGCAGACAGTGGGCGGTCGCACTCGCGATGAGTGGGCACGGTCGGGTCAGGATGTCGAGGAGTTTGACAAGATGGCGGCAGTATGAGCGCGCTCTTTCAAGGCGAACTAGAGCTGACTGCTCACGCTCGACGCACCGACCCATCGACCTCGCACGAAGCTGCCGCATCATTGTCAAGTGACGCGCTGCGGAAGAGTCAGTACGCCGTGCTGTCAGTGTTGCGCGAGCGTGGTCCGCTGGACGACCAACGTCTGCTGCGCGAGTATGCGTTTAGTGAACGGCTACCGCAATCCGATAGCGGTCTGCGGACACGGCGCAAGGAGTTGGTCTCGCAGGGTCTTGTCGAGGACTCTGGCGTGAAGGCATCCTCAACGTCGGGGCGCAGGATGATCGTGTGGCAGGTGACTGACAAGGGCATTTCACGCTATAGGGAGGGGAGATGAGTCATAACATTAGTTTGCCTCGCCATCGCTACGTCTACGTTATCCCCAGCTTCGTGTTGCGTGACCCGCTGCGGACGGCGCTGATCCCTGCCATGTGGGTCGGGGTTTCTGTCACACCGGGTCGTGCGCTGGGCTGTCATGTCCTACTGGAGAACGGCGCGCTGGTGGTGGATGTCCCGCTTCATGCGCTGAGAAGCCAGATGGTGACGTACGAACCGATCCCTTTGCCAGAGTTGGTGTCGTGGGATTGCTTCGGGTGGAGTGCGGAGGCATGGCAACCCGAAGCGATCTCTGGCCTGTCGTGTGCAATGCTCAGTGAGAATCACAAGGATGTGATCGGGAAAGGCACCCTCTGGTTTGCCATCGACCACATGGGCGACGGATACTCGATGGCACCGGAGCAGCACAAGCACTTGTGGATCGTGGAGCGAGAGAGTGATCGGGCGTTGATGCTCTTGCCGCAAGACCGCGTGTTGATCGAAGACAGCAGCTTCACCCACGTTGACGGCATCCCGCCGATCAAGCGGCAGTCGATTGTGTGGTACGCTGAGTGAACACGCTTGATGCACGGGGTGTTCTTGTGGCATCGCTGATGCGGGGGCACGGGGCGAAGCGGTCTGGCAAGACGCTCTCGTTCCGCTGCCCACGGCATGACGATGGCAAGGCAAGCGCATGGATTGGTGATCATGCGTGGGGCTGCGCGGCGTGTGGGTTTACGGAACCGTTTGCAACGCTGGCCGACATCCTCGGCGTGACACTGCCAGAGGAGAAGTCCAGCAGCACGGGGCTGACACTGCATGAATATGCAGAGCGGAAGGGCTTGGCACTGGCCGGCTTGACCAAGGCTGGTGTCGAAGAACGCATCGGCAAGTACGGACAGACACTCGTCGCGATCCCGTACCGTCGCGCTGATGGCACGACGATCCGCACGAAGTGTAGGACACGGAAGGGGACGTTCTGGGATCGGGACGGGGAAGGGACGCCGCTGTACGGGCAGGATGTGTTAGCCGCTGCCCCTGCTGGCCCTGTGCTGGTCGTAGAGGGTGAATCAGACTGCCATGCAGGGTGGCAGCGGGGGGTGACGGTGGTGGGCTTGCCGGGGGCTTCGCAGTGGAAGGGGGAGTATGCCAGCCTTCTGTCAGGCCGTGAGGTGATCGTGTGGCAGGAGCCTGACGAGGGGGGTGCGACGATGGTGGCAGCGATCTCTGCGTCAGTCCCCAAGGCTCGCATCCTGCGCGATGTGAAGTATCACGATCATCTTGTCAAAGACTTGTGCGATCTGCACCAATCGGTGCAAGCGCATGGTGATGACTGGGATACCGTGTGGCAGTCGATCATCGGCACGACCACACCGATTGGGGCAGAGCCACCTGCCGTGATGTTTGACAGCATTAGTGGTGATGTGCTGACGCAGATGTTGGATGAGAAACTTGCGCCAGTGGATGCCGTGCCGACACCACTGGACTCATGGAACAGAGTGTGTGGGTCTGGTGGGGGTGGGGTGGGCATCGCACGGGGGTGGATGGTCACCATCGGGGCCAACACGGGGACTGGTAAGTCGTTGATAGGTATCAACTTAGCTGCCAAAGCCATCGAGTACGGCGAGACGGTCACGTTCATCTCGCTGGAGATGGGGCGCAGCGAATTGGCTACACGCCTGTTGTCGGTGGTCGGCAACGAGACTGTGTCGTTGCTGGAGCAGGGTCCGTCGTTTGACAAACACGCCTATCAAAAAGCAGCACACGCACTGGATCACATCCGGGAGCGCACCGGGGGTCATGTGCTTGTCAATCGTCGCCCGTTGTCACGCATGGCCGATGTGTCCGCGTGTATCAAGTATCACGCGGAGACGCACGGCTCCAGCTACTTCATCATGGACTACTTGCAACTGGCATCGGTCGCACACACCAGCCACATTCATGATCGCATCGAAGCGGTGTCGCATGAGATACGCGAACTCACACAGCGATTCAACATTCGCATGGTCGCCCTGTCGCAGTTTAATCGACAGACCAGCGCGGCACGAAGCGAACGCCCGATCAGTCAAGGTTTAATGGGTGGGTCGGCGATTGAGAACGACAGCCATCAAGTCTTGTTGTTCGATCACTCGCGCTTCACGCGCAGTGGACAGTTGGCAGATACATGGTTGATCGTAGATAAGAATCGTGTCGGTGGGATGTGTGACATCCCCGTGCAGTGGGACTTTAGAACGCTGCGCTTGACACAACGGGTGCCGAGTATCCGCGAAGAAGAAGAAGTCCACGGCACGATGCTGCCACGATGGAAGGAGCGACACTAATGCTGACGTTTGATGTCCCGTGGCTTGCTTTGTGCAGTGATAACCGGAAGTATGTGACGCGATTCATTTTGTCAAAGCCCTACCGAGCAAGCAAGGCGCTGATCGCAGCACTGTCGGTGGAGGCAGCGACGGCACAGCAGTGGCCTGTGGTCGGGTGTGATGTCGGGCTGCGCGTGATTGTGCGTGAGCCTGACAGACGCCGCCGCGATTTCAACTGGTCGAAGAACTTGAAAGACGGGATCACTGAAGGCGGCGGCGTGTGGCTCGACGACAGTCAAGTCAGAGAAGAACAATGGGAGTTTGTCAAACCGGACAAGCACACCGCTGGTGCAACGATTCACATCTGGATACTGGAGGAGCGATGACGTTCGATGACTGGGACATTCAGAGCGAGGACGACGGGCTAGACTTTGAGCGAGCGTATGATGCCGCTGTCAAACGTCACGCGAAGATGCAGTGGCAAGAAGACCGAGACACTGGGGAGCAGTTGGACCCGCTGCCAGAGTTCGGGGCAGACGAAGAGGAGGAGGCATGAGCGACCGCTGTTGGTGCAATATGTGTCTCCAGATGGTCCGCGCCGACGACATCCATAGCTGCTACGACGCAAAGGCCGTGGCAGACCATAGAGAGGCCGAGCGGGACGAAGTGATACGGCTGCGCGAACAACTCGCCGCGATTGACACTCTGCACAAGCAGTGGGTAATCAAGTTTATCAGTGGGTACGAGCGGTCAAAGGGCGTCGAACGGTTAGTTGATGCCATCAGCAAAATCCTGCACCCGCAGGAGGAGGCATGACTATCCCTACCCCGTACCTGTGGCCGCTGGGGTGCCTCGCGATGATCGGGTTGGTTCATGCCGTGTTCGCCATCGAAGAGGTAGTGCACAAAATCATGCAACGATTCCGATGACCCCCGCTCAACTCCGCAAACACATCCGCACCCTCGCGCACCACGCCGAGACGATTGCCGTCCGGTGTCGAGCCGTCGAAGAAGCACTGACAAAAGGCGAAATGTTCGGAGTGCCCGTGTCAGAAAAAAAGATCGACGCGAATATCAAAGACATCGAAACCAGATTCACACAAGCCGCCGCCCTAATCGGGATCAAGCCATGAGTGCTAGACTGTACCTCACCCACAACGACCGCTATCGTGTTCGCTTGTCTGACAACTCGACCGTCTCGTGCCGTTGGGATGACAGCACCCTCCGGTTTGTCGTCAAGGGGCTGCGGGGAAACCGGATCATTGCCACTGCCTCTATCCGCGATGTCTCGCCCATGACACCGAGCGGCAAGACGATTGCGTGGACTTCCCTCGGCGACTGCTTCCGCGATATGCACAAAGGGAAGGGCGTGAGGGAGCGGAAGGAGCGATGGGACAGTGGCTCTGCCTCGCCCCCTGCATGGCGGCATCCGTATCAAACGGCAAAGTCATAACGCACAAAAAGGGACACCCCCGTTACCGGAGATGTCCCTTTCTGCTATGAGCATCAGTCCCCGCCAGAACCGATGCTCACAATATACCGTGACTTGCCAGCTTGTCACGGTTGACAAGAGCTACCGCTCCCGTGTTGCCAGTCAGTAGCCCATGCCCTCCGCGAGACCGAGAGCGAGCCAGAGGAGAAGCATGAACAACAGAGCCAGCGCGGGGTGGCGGTCGAGGAACGAAGGGCGATTCATCGGGCAGACCTCAGAGCGGCGAGGATGTCAGCGGCAACGGTGCCAGCGTGTGCTTCGCACATCGCGACATGAACCCAGTCCGGTGCCCTTAGCTCAACGGCGGCAGCTTTGATTTCCTCACGGGGAATGTCTCTCCGTGTTGCCATCGCGTGACAGTAGTCGCACTGTGCCGACGTGTCGCGCTTGAGTGTCATGATCATCATGGTCAGTCCACCCACGTAATCAAAAGCAGCCGCGTCTCGCTGGGATGCGCTTCGTAGGTGTCGCGGTGCGTATCGTCGCCGTCGTCCAGCGCCAGCCACTCGGTGCGGCCAGCGAACTCTCCGGTCGCCGTTGGCTTGCCAATCCACTCGCCGCAGCTACGGTCTGCGGTGACGGCGTAGATCGGGTAGAGCTGGTATGATGTCATGCTAGTGATCGGGCGCATGGTCAGTTCTCCAGAGCGGTGAGAGCGGTGAGATACTCGGCGGCTTCTGCACGGCCAGCCTTTGTGGTTTTCTTTGCCATCTCGGCACGATAGCGCAGCGTCTCGGTGATGTGTTCCGCGATGTCACTCGGCAAACGGTGAACGATGTCGGCGGGGATGGTGTGCAGTTCCCAACGAGCAGGGCGGCGAGTCTTGGGCATGGTGTGTTCTCCAGTGTCGGTGGTGGGGGCGACGGTGTGCCGCCCCCGTTGTCTGTTACCGTGTTGCCGTGCGCGTTGCCAAGTAGGCGACCAGCTTCGTTGCCAAGTCCAATCCACTAGAGCCAACCACCGAGCGACCGAAGTGGCGCTTCATCGCCTGTGCGCGGTGAGCGCCGCCAACCACCGCCCCAACCAGATCGACACCCTTCGCTCGCCATGCCGCCGCATCGACGGCGCGGTCTGTCAAGTCGGCGTCGGTGTAGACCACCGTGACATCGGCGTCGAGCAAGTGCGGCTTCAATGCGTCGAGCGTGTCGGCGACTGACTCGCACTCTTTCATCGCGGCTAAGTAGCCAAGCGCGGCATCGGTGGTGTTGGCGGGAATGTGTGCGTGCTTGTTGCCGCCTGTCAGCCACACCGACCCCGTGATATCACCGCTGCGAAGCAAGCGGAGAAAGGCGGCGATGAACACTTGCGCGTGTCTCACGAAGTCACCGCCCATCGAACCGCTCATGTCCATCACCAGCACCATGTTCGGCGCGCCTCCCACTTCAACCGCCTTGGTGAACGGTCGGTCGTTGCCGCTTGCTGCGTTGCCAACGTGCAGTCGAGAGCCAGTCGAGACGAAGCGGCGTTCGTTGTCATTGCTCGCCGCAACTATCGTCTCGCGCAGCTTTCGGGCGATGCTGTCGGCCTGTGTTTTGTTAACCATGTCAGAGCGCTCCAGTGAAGTCAGTCCAGTGAACCTGCTTGGCGTTCGTCTTCGGTGTGCCCTTCGGCATCACCACTTCGCCGCTGTCATCGACTTCGATGTGGGCATCGGCTTCGGCTGACGGGGCATCGGGAATCGCACCGCTTCGGGTTGCCGTGCCACCAGCACTGCCGTCGTTGTCATCACCGATATCGTCGTGCAGTTGGCCCTTGGTCACCGTGTCAGGCGGCGGAGCATCGGTGCCGAAGCGTTCGACAAACTCTTTTGCCAGCTTGATGACTTCCCACGAATCGACCGCGTTACGAGAGCGAGTGAAGAACGATTCCAAGTCAACCAAGTCTTTGTCAGGGGCTGACCACTGCGAACCCCATCCGCTGTTCTCTGCCATTTTCATGTTCAGGATGGCGTGGATGGCGTTCTTCGCGGAGTGGATTCTGACCCAGCGCACCCATTCAAACCAGTCACTCTCGACCGTCTTCGCTTTCCACTCGATGCGAATGTCTTCCAAGATGTTGAACACCGCGAAGGGCACACCGTCACGGCGACACGTAGCGGCCAACGCTGGCACATCGCGCACCGTCGCCAGCCCATGCCATTTCTCGTGCCGTAGAATCTGCGCGGCGAAGGCCGTGGCGTGTCGGTCGGCGCGGTGCAATGCCGAACCGCGACGGCTCCAACCCGCTGGCTTCTCGATGTTGGTGTGGAAGCGGTTGCCAAGGCGCACCGTGTGGGCATCGGCTTCGAATTTCCAGTCTCCGGTGTTGCTCTCGGAGACTTCGCTTTTGACCGTCACTCCGGTCATCTTGGCAAGCTGTCCAAGATGCCCCGTCGAGCGGCGAGCGGTGCGAAGGGCACGAGCGGCGAGCTTGTCGCCTGTCGAGAGATAAGTGATCGTCATGTTAGCGCACTCCAAGCGCGAGCTTGACAAGGGACACCGAGGTGGCAGAGGCAACGTCCGTTTCACCGCTGTCGATGCCCCAGTGGGCGCACCGTGCTTCGACGCTGTCTGCGATGGCGGCGCAGATCACTGCGGCGGTGAGAGAGCCAATCCGAGCAGACCACTCCAGCGCGTTCTCCAAAGCGCGGAAGTCGAGCGAGTACTTGAGCGAGCCATCCGCGACAGCGGAGCGAGAGGCAACAACAGCGGCGGTGAACTTCTCGGCCAAGTCATCGGCGGCGGTCATGCCGAAGCTGGCCGCGAAGGCTAGCGCGGTG
>Ga0208951_1001507_pt1 | contig 10076 bp, 8 predicted proteins | sample GreLakmeMI27MSRF_FD_187702 | JGI IMG/M metagenome (GOLD analysis project Ga0208951, IMG submission 187702) | Freshwater lentic microbial communities from great Laurentian Lakes, MI, USA - Great Lakes metaG MI27MSRF (SPAdes) | ecosystem: Environmental > Aquatic > Freshwater > Lake | place: Great... | reverse complement strand
ATTTAAATGTTTTAAATAATTACAATAAAATCTTACAAAGAATACATAATAAAATTAAATATATTTCAAAAAATATAGTTAATGATAATTGTTGCTGGTATGTAATGCCTGAAATGGTAATAGGTGTTCCAAAATATGATTATAAAGATTGTACGGCATATACAATAGATAAATTACGGGCAAATGGATTTATTGTAAGATATACGCATCCTAATCTATTATTTATAAGTTGGAAACACTGGGTTCCAACTTATGTGCGTAATGAAATAAAAAAGAAAACTGGTAATGTTATTGATGAATATGGTAATATTATTAATAATGATGACAAAAATACTAATGCTAATGCTAATGCTAATGCTAATGCTAATGCTAATATGATTAATGCTGTCGAAAATAAAAACAATAATGATAATTTATTATTTTCAAATAATAAACAAATTAAAAATATAAATACTTCGTCAAGTAAAGAATATAAAGATGTAAAATCTTATAAACCATCCGGAAATTTAATATATAATAATAGCTTATTGGAAAAATTACAAATAAATTAATTAATTAATTATTTGATTTACAATTATATATTACTTGATTTACGATTATATTTTTTTGTTTTTTTATGATGTTTTTTATTTTGTTTCTTATAATATCTTTTTGTTTTTTTACCACCCTCTAATTGGGGTGGTCTCTCAACATTATTAACATAAATTTGACTTCCATATTTATGTATTAATGTAACTCTAATTTTATTAATAATACTATTTAATGATTTAAAAATATCAATATGTAAATCTAATAATATACTTTTTGCTTCCTCTGTAAGCTCTATTATTTTTACATATGTTAAACTTGGATTAATATTTTCTATTTCATTAGTTCTAGCATTGAATTTTATTAATTTTTTAATTATTGAATCATATAATCTATTTCTATTTTTAAAATAGTTCGCTATCATTTTTTGTAAGAAACCTTTTACGCTACTTAAAATATTTAAATTTGTTAGATTTAAGTTATTGGTTTTACAATAATTTTCAATAAATGCCACATTTTCTTTTGTAAAACATTTCTCTAATTCTTTTAATTTAGCATTAGTGTCTAGTGTATATTTTTTATTTTTTTCATCTATTTCTTTTAAATAAAATGTAACATCATTTTCTAAAGTATCAGATATTTTTAATCTTAAAAATTTAAAATTATTATCATTAAATATTAGCGAATTTTTTAAAATAAAATCTGATAAATATACTTTTTTACTACATATATAATTTAATAGTTGCGGCAACTTAATAACTAAGTTTTCATTTTTTATAATATCTAAATTTTTATTTAAATAATTAGCAGTAAAATTTTTTGATGTTAATTCAACTTCCTCATTTTCAAACAATATTACAAATATTGAATAAAAAACATTACTTGAGGTTTGTAGTTTAGCACTTCTTTGGGGTTCATCTTGTGGAATTTCATTTTTAACACCTTCTGCTTTATTTCGTAAAGGGTTAAGAAAATCAAAAAATCCACCGCCACTTAATGGAATATTAGGTTGTATTCCTGGTAGTGGTTGTTGTTGTTGTTGTTGTTGTTGTTGTTGTATTTCTTCAGGATTAGGTTGTATTTCTTCAGGATTAGGTTGTATTTCTTCAGGATTAGGTTGTATTTCTTCAGGATTAGGTTGTATTTCTTCAGGATTAGGTTGTATTTCTTCAGGATTAGGTTGTATTTCTTCCGCTATTGGTATAGCATCTATAATTTTGTTTTTATTGTTTACTAATGAACTATAAATATTAAATGTTTGAAAAATACTTTTAATAATAATATAAATTTTAATAAAACTTAATGAAATAATTTTGCATAATATTCTTTTTTTATTTAAGATTCTGGTTTCTTCACTATTCTTAGCCAAATTTTTGGATTGTAATATTTTATTTAAATCTTTTAAATCAAAAAAATATAATACCTTATTATTATAGTTATATTTTTCTTTACCATCACCATATATAGTAATATCAAAAGGAATTTTAACTCTATTTATATAATTTTCAAAAATTTCACTCGTTAGTATATATAAACTTTCACACTCATCGCATTTACTTTTATTATCATTTCTTCCATTAATTTTATAATCTTCAAAATCTGAAACAAAATTTAGTAATAAATTTGAATTATTCAAATAAGACGTAAATTTTTTATTTATAAATTTATCTAAATCTTCATCTGTTTTTGTCGAATTATTAAAAAAATTTGTAACAAAATTATCTGTTATAAAATTCATAATATTAATATATACTAATATATTATTAAAATTATATTATTAAAATTATAATATTAAAATTATAATATTAAAATTATAATTATAATTATAATATTATTTTAAATTGAAGTAAATAGGTTTAAAAATAAATTATTTAATAATAGTGAGAATTAAATGTTAGAATCATCACAATGTAATTATGAAAACTTCATCAATAAAGGTCAAAAATATAATAAACAAGAAACAAGAAAAAATAAATTAAAGGAAAATAATAATAAAAAACTATGGAATATTTTTGATGAAGAATTGAACTCTAATGTAAATATTGAATGTGTTTATATTAAAGAAGAAGATGCTCTTCTTAATGATAATTTATGTGTTAATTGTAATGAATCTTTACGTATAGGGGAAGATGGATTCTTAACATGTTCTAATAATAAATGTGGTCTTATTTATAAAGATAATTTAGATCAAACTGCTGAATGGCGATTTTACGGCGCAGATGATAATAGTCATAGTGACCCAACACGATGTGGAATGCCTATTAATCCATTGTTAAAAGAATCTTCTTATAGTTGTAAAGTTTTATGTCCTGGTAAATCAAGTTATGAGATGCATAAAATTCGTAGATATACAGATTGGCAAGCAATGCCATATAAAGAAAAGTCGCGCTATGATGAATTTCAATTAATAGTTAATATTTCACAAAATTCGGGAATTCCTAAAATTATTATAGATGAAGCAATGAGACTACATAAGAAAATTTCAGAAACAAAAACATATAGAGGATTAAATCGTGATGGAATTATTGCGGCATCAATATATATTGCTTGTAGAATTAATAATTATCCTCGAACTGCGAAAGAAATAGCAAATATATTTAATTTAGATAATGCTAGCGCAACAAAAGGTTGTAAAAATGCTTTGTCTATTATTAATGAAATTGAGCATAACAATAATGTAAATGAAGATATTACATCATTAAGTAAAACAACTCCATCATCATTTATTGAACGTTTTTGTAGTAAATTAAATATTAATAACGAATTAACAAATGTGTGTAAATTTGTAGCATTTAAAATCGAACAATTAGGACTAATTCCTGAAAATACACCGCATTCTATTGCCGGCGGTATCATATATTTTGTATCGCAAGTATGTAATTTAAACATTACAAAAAATTCAATAAATAATGTTAGTAAAATTAGTGAAGTAACAATCAATAAATGTTATAAAAAATTAGAAGCATACAAAACAACTTTAATACCAGAAACGATTTTACTTAAATACAACTAATACTTAAATACAACTAATACTTTAAATACAACTAATACTTTAATAAATTATATTTAAAAAATTATAATATATTATATATAATATAATGGAAACTATACCTAAAATAATTTTTATTGTTCCTTACAAAGATCGTATTCCAGAAAAACTACATTTTTCTATCTATATGAAATATATTATGGAAGATTATGATAAAGACGACTATGAAATATATTATAGTCATCAAATGGATTCAAGACCATTTAATAGAGGTGCTACAAAAAATATAGGTTTTTTAGTTATGAAAAAAAAATATCCTAATGATTATAAAGATATAACTTTTGTATTTAATGATATAGATTCTCTTCCTATAAAGAAAAATATGTTTAATTACATAACTACACAGGGTATTATTAAACATTTTTATGGATTTACTTTTACTTTGGGTGGAATTTTTTCAATAGTTGGTAGCGATTTTGAAAAATGTAATGGATTTCCTAATAACTGGGGCTGGGGTATGGAAGATAATGCTATGAATGATCGAGTTTTATTAAACGAGTTTATTATTGATAGAGAACAATTTTATCCACGAAATTCAAAAGCAGTCCTTCATATGTATGATACTCCAGAGAGAATAATTAATAACAAAGAACCTGAAAATTATATAAAAAAAAATTTAAAGGATAATTTAAATAGTTTACACGAAATAAATTATATTATTATTCCAAATAATAATACTAGTATAGAAAATAATACATTAACAAATGACAGCACAATAAAAAATATTATTAAAGTAAGTACTATTGAGCAAAAAGAATATATGATAAATATTTCTAACTTTACAACATTTGTGAATCCAGCAAATGAGCTTTTTTATACACAAAATACATTTTATGAAGGACGTCTAAAACCAAATGTGCTTGAAACTATAGAACATAAAAAAAGATGGGGATTACAAGCAAATTTTTTATAAAGTTAATATAAAGTTAATATAAAGTTAATATAAAGTTAATTTTATTGTATTAATTAGAATGCCTTATATTTTAGAAGTGCAAAAAATCGCTTGGAATTATAAAAGTCGACACTTAGGATATATGAATAAAATTTTTGAAACACAAGAAGATGCTTGTGTTTATTATAATAAATTTAATCAACATATGCTGCCATTAACTAATAAAAATAATTATTGTAGTGATTGGGATCCATATACTTACTTAATGTATATTGTAAGAGAGCATTTTTATGAACATTTACATATAGCACCTTTTGAAAATAGTAATAAAAATGAAAATAACAATAATTCTCTTATTTAAAAGTTATTTTCACTATGGTTCTACAGGAATTTTACCTTTATTTGGACAAGTAAAATCGTGAGTAAATAAATCTGTATCTTCTGGGTTTTCTGGTGCTGCTGTTCTAGTTATTGCTTCACATAATGGACATTTATATATTTTTTTTCCATCTTTATTTATTAAAACACTAACTTTAAACGTTTCTATAGGTAATTTATATGATGGTTCAGTATATAATAATTCACGCATTGACTTATTACTAAAAAAGCGCGGTATAAATGGTTTCAATTGTTCTTGTGACAATGTATTTATAATTATAATATTTATGTCACTTTGTTTCTCATTAATTAACCTTTTAAGTTCTGGAACATGTAATAAACCTATTGCTACAATAATACATTTTATTTCTGGATTTATAGCAAAAATGGATAATATATCATCGGAATATTCATTATTACAACTGCCTGTGTCTCTATCGCATAAACTTATGCTCGAATATTTTATAGGAATATTGGTTCTAAAATTTACATATTGAACTATAACAGATGAAGAATAATTATCTGTTCTTAAAACCTTGTCTATTAAACCTATAGGTGCTTCTGAATAAAAGTATGTTTTATTTTCACCAATTTTTTTAACAACATTATCAATTATATTTTTTTGTTTTTTTATAATGTTTAAATATTCTGCGTTATCTGTTTTGCTAGTATGTAATTCACCCATTAATATAATTGTTTTTTTTCTAATATCTAATTTATCTAGTTCTTCTAACTTTCCAGCCACTCTTTTTAGTTTGTTTTTTCTTATATTTCTTCTTGTTTTGTTTCTTCTTAAATTTCTTCTTGTTTTGTTTTTTCTTATATTCGTTGTGTGATATTTCTTACTTCCTAAATATTTAGTCATGTATATAATTATTATATTTTAAATGTTTTTTAACGATTAAAACATTTAAAAATATTATTCAACAGTTACAACTTTGGCTAAATTTCGCGGTTTATCTGGATTTAATCCTTTAGCAATAGAAATTTCGTATGCCAATTTTTGTAATAATATAGTAAATATTACTTCATTATAATAATCTAATTTATATAATAATATATATTTATTGTCGTGTATTTGTAATTCATCTATAACATTTTGTGAATTTGTTATTACAAATAAGTTTGTTTCTCGTCCAAGTATTTCATAATAAGTCGATTTTATATTGGCATAATTTGTATTATCATTATAATCAATTAATAAAAGAGTTAAATTATTATTATCCAATAAAGCAAATGGACCATGTTTTAATGAACCTGCTGAAAATCCCTCACAATGAATATAAGTAACTTCTTTTATTTTTAAGGCACCTTCACATGCTATTGGATATAATTTGTGCTTTCCCAATATAAATAGACTATTCATATTATTTTTAATAACATCTCTCAAAATAATAATTTTATTTGTAATTTTACTATCATTTAATAATTGAGTTATGCTATTTGGAAGAACTCTTAGACAATTCAAATTTTTTATATTATTTAATTCATTATCTACAAACCACATACTAATTAAACTTAAAACTATTAACATGCTAGTAAAAGATTTGGTTGATGCTACACTAATCTCTGAACCAGCATTTAAATATACCCCACAATCAACTTCTCGTGCTATTAATGAGTCTACATTATTTATAATTCCCATAGTTAAACATTTTTTTTGCTTACAAATTTTTAAACAATTATATACATCTATTGTCTCTCCAGACTGAGATAAGAAAATACATAAAGTATTAGAGTTATTTCTATTATTTGGTAAAGTATTTTCATGGAATTCACAAGCATTAACAATTTTAACATTTACAAAATAGTTTATTTCATTAAAATATATTTCTCCCATTATAGAAGCATTAAAACTGGTGCCACAACCAATTAAATAAATAAAGTCAATAGCATTAATATTATTTATTAAGCGGTCAAGTCCCCCCAATTTTATTCTATTATTATTAATTCGTCCTCCGTAATTGTATGCTTTTTGTATTGTTTCTGGTTGTTCCATTATTTCTTTCAACATCCAATGAGCATAATTTTTTTTAGCATTGTGAAAATCTTCATATATTGCTTTTTTAACATTGTAAATAGTATTATTATTATTATTATTATTATTATTATTATTATTTGATAAATCATATTCATTATATTCATTCAAAAATTTATAACTATTATTATTAATTTTTACAATAGTATTATCGCTCAATGGAATATAATCATATACTAATCCAACGAATCCATTTGTTTCTGAAGCACAAATTATATAATTATTATTATATCCTAAGAGCAATGGAGAACCTTTTCTTGTTATATAATATGTGTCTGGTATTTTTGTATAAATTATAACCAGCGCCCAAGTTCCTTCTAGTTGTTCAAGACTTTTTTTAAGTGCTTCTTCAAAATTGTTACTAGTTGATGTATAATACACAATTAAATTAGCAATAACTTCACTATCTGTATCACTATAAAATTTATAACCCTTCGCAAGCAAAAATTCTTTAATAGCTAAGAAATTATTAATTATACCATTATGAACTAATATAATATCTCCATTTTGTGAATAATGTGGATGCGCATTATAATCTGTTTTACCTCCGTGCGTTGCCCATCTAGTATGTCCTAGAGCAAATTTCGAAAAAATATTGCTTTCTTGATTTTTTTTTTGATATATCGATTTTAATAAATCAAAACAATCTTTTTTGGAAGTAGATGCTTTTTTTAATATATCATGCTTATTTGTATTTGAATTCATATAACATATTCCCATAGAATCATAACCCCTATTTTGTATTAATTCTAAACTATTAAAAATATGCTCCAAAGCATTTGTATTATTTTTAGAATATATAAATGTTATTCCACACATTTTCAAAATTAATATATTAGTTAGTATAAAAGTTCTAATTATTAATATTAATTATTTTATTAATATTAATTATTTTAGTAATATCGTTCTTTAAAAATCTTCTCCAAATTCAAAAGTATTTACTTTGGAATCTTTTGTTGCGAGCGAATATTCACTTACACGATCTTCGAAAAAATTGGTTTTTGTTTCAATGCTAATATTTTCCATCCATTCAAAAGGGTTTTTGCTTTCATAGATTTTATCACCTCCTAATTGAAGACTTAGGCGGTCAGCAACAAATTCAATATAATCTTTCATTAATACTTGATTCATGCCAATTAATCTACATGGAAGTGCTTCAGTAATAAATTCGAGTTCAATTGTTACTGCTTCACTAATTATTTCGTGAATTTTTTGCTTTTTAAGTGGTTTTAATAATTTACTATGTAATAATACAGCAAATTCCGTATGTAATGCTTCATCCCGCGATATTAATTCATTGGAAAATGTTAATCCAGGCATTAGTCCGCGTTTTTTTAACCAATAAATAGCACAAAATGCTCCTGAGAAAAATATTCCCTCAATACAAGCAAACGCAACTAATCGTGTGGCAAAATTGGATTTTTTATCATTTATCCATTTAATGGCCCACGCACCTTTTTTTTTGATACATTCATATTCCTCTAACGCATTAAATAATTTTGACTTTTGTGCTTTATCTTTTATATACGTATCAATTAAAGTAGAATAGGCTATAGAATGAATATTTTCCATAGCAATTTGAAATCCGTAAAATGCTCGCGCTTCACTTAGTTGAACTTCACCCATAAAGCGAACACCTAAATTTTCTAATACTATTCCATCGCTTGCTGCAAAAAATGCCAAAATCATAGATATAAAATGTCTCTCATCGTCGTTTAAATTGTCCCAATCTTTATTATCTTTTGATAAATCAATTTCTTCGGCCCTCCAAAATAAATCTTCTGCTTTTTTATACATTTTCCAGATGTCTTGATCCTTGATTGGGAACATTACATAACGATTAAGGTCTTCTTGTAACAATGGCTCTACAAAATTCTTGTTCATCCTAAATAATATATGTATAGATTTTTATATTTTTTCAATATATATTATAAAATTTATATTTTCATTATAAAATTTATATTTTAATTATAAAATTTATATTTTAATTATAAAATTTATATTTTCATAATTTATATACTATGAACTTCAAATTACCTAGAAATATTATTTCTAATAATATTTTAAAAAATGTTTTATATTTAGTAACTTCAGCATTGGCTGTAAGTTATATTATTAATGAACAAAGTTTAGCACTTTTAAGTTTAATTGTGATTGCGTGTGGAGTATATGTAATGAATAAAAGTATTGTTATTGCTTTACTTGTGTCAATTATTATTACTAATTTATTACTATCAATGAATTATTTAAAAGATTATGACGTAATGGAAGGAATGGAATCAAAACAACCAAAACAACCAAAACAACCAAAACAACCAAAACAACCAAAACAAAGAGTAACAAGACAATCTAGACAAGAAGAAGAACCAGAACAACCAGAAGAAGAACCAGAACAACCAGAAGAAGAACCAGAACAATAAATAGAGCAAAATTAAAGAAAAAACTATAAAAATATTATTCTTTTTATGTTAAATAATGTATGTATAAATTTATATTTATATTTATATTTATATAAATATAAGTATAAATATGAATATAAAATTCAAATTACCAAGAAATATTATTTCAAATAATATTGTAAAATATGTATTATATTTAATAACTTTAACATTAGCAGTAAGTTATTTTATAAATGAGCAAAGTTTAGCACTTATAAGTTTAATAATAATAGCGTGTGGAGTATATGTATTAAATAATAATGTTGTTATTGCTTTATTTAGTTCAATTATTATTACCAATTTATTATTGTCAATGAATTATTTAAAAGCTACTGATAATATAGAAGATCTTCAAAATAATGACAATTGCTGCAATGGAGCAACATTTTATACTTCAAATTTATTAAATTATAACACTTTAAGTGAAAATATAAATAATAAAAATAATTGTGACAATATGGAACGCGATATAACAGCACATCTTGAAAGTATTTCCAACAATGAATCACTAAAAGCTAGATTTTTTACAAAGTTATATTCCAATAATGATTATATGAAAGCAACAAGTATATGCAATACTATGGATCCAATTAGTTCTACTTATAATATGAAAGGAACATTATTTGAAAAATCTGATACAAGTTCGAATGTATTAGAAAGTCCTAATACATTACCCAAAGATATATTAGATTTATTAGCATTTAGTAATATTAAAAATAATTTAAATACAAATGAAAAAAATATTTTAGAAAA
>Ga0208951_1001505_pt1 | contig 10080 bp, 8 predicted proteins | sample GreLakmeMI27MSRF_FD_187702 | JGI IMG/M metagenome (GOLD analysis project Ga0208951, IMG submission 187702) | Freshwater lentic microbial communities from great Laurentian Lakes, MI, USA - Great Lakes metaG MI27MSRF (SPAdes) | ecosystem: Environmental > Aquatic > Freshwater > Lake | place: Great... | reverse complement strand
ACCAAAGCTTTTGTGATTTTCTTTGCTCGATCATCAAAACTTCCTGCACAACCAACCCAAAAGAGAATTTCTGGCGTTTCACCTTTGGCAATCATTTCAGACATTGTAGGAACATGTAAACTCATATATTATTCTTCAAAAACTTGAATATTTGTACTTTTTTCAATCATACTGGTAAATTTACCTGTAAAACGGGTAGCTCTTACTATATGATTGTCAATCCAATGATAATTTCCTCCTCTTGGTTTTCCCATTAACAAAGCATGATAATTGAATCCATTTTCCTTGAGCCACATTTCAGTTACAATTCTATGTTCTTCTACTCTAGAAGTAAAAAAAGTGATAATATGCCCTTCATTAAACCATATGTTAATTGTCTCTAAGGCGTCATCATAACGAGCGGCAGTTAGCATTCTTTCGGGTTCTTCATTTGGGATATCATCACAAATTGTTCCATCAATATCTATAAGGTAATTTTTTATATGTTCAGGCAAAATAGGTGAAAGTGCTTTCCCATTTTCATTTATCTGAATTAAATCATTAGATATTAAATTACTCTTCATTTGCCCAATTTAAGCGGTCGCTCTGTGAAAATTGCCATGGAGCACCATTGTTTTCTATATTTGTCAACATCCCTGTTAATTCTGTTGGCATCTTTGATTCTTCCATTACCAAAAATCTTCTTAAGTCGATTATGATAGAAAGCGGATCGATATTAATAGGACATTCTTCCACGCAGGCATTACAACTTGTACATGCCCAAATTTCTTCTTCTGAAATATAGGAATGCAATAAACTTTTTCCATCGTCAAAATCTTTACCAAATTTCCGTTGATTATTCCCTACCTCAACCAAGCGATCTCGTGTATCCATCATGATTTTTCGAGGAGAAAGTAATTTACCAGTTTGATTAGCAGGACAGGCAGAAGTACAGCGACCACATTCTGTGCAAGTATAGGCGTCAAGAAGATTTTTCCAAGTTAAATCTGTTACATCTTTTACACCAAATCTCAATGGAACTGCATTTGGATCAACTACTACAGCATATGGATCTGCACTTGGGTCGAGCATTAACTTAACTTCACTCGTAACCGATTCTAAATTGGTGAATTTTCCTTTTTTTTCGAGATTAGAATAATAGGTATTGGGAAAAGCTAAAAGAATATGAAAATGCTTAGAGTAAGGGAGATAATTCAAGAAAATGAAGACCATGATAATATGTCCCCACCACCCTATTTGCTCTAATAAATGAAGGGTTTCTATTGATTTTATTCCGCCAAAAAATACAGGCCCAATAAATTGACTTACTGTAAATCCATAACTGGAATTTGAACTCAATACCTGAGCGGCTTCATCAGCACCATTCATCGTAAAAATACAGACTAATAAAATTACTTCAAAAATCAGGATTAAATTCGCATCTTTCGTAGGCCATCCTTTTAATTCACTCATCCTTAAACGAGGGACTTTCAACATGTTTCTTCGCGCCAAGAAAGCAATTGTGGCAATAAAAGCTAGCACAGATAAAATCTCAATAAAACTTATCATGAAAGTATAAAATCCTCCCAAAGAAACACTTAATGAACGATGTCCTCCGGATAGACCATCAGCAAGAATTTCAATTAGTTCAATTTGAGTAATCACAAAGGCAACATATAAAGCAAGATGTAAAAATGCAGGAATAGGTTTTGAAAACATTTTTTTTTGTCCAAATGCAACTAGTGTCATTAGCTTCAGACGAGTCCAAAAATTATCAGATCGCTTAACATCTCTTCCCAAAAGAATATTACTTCTAACTTTCCAAATGTTGTATCCAAAGAAACCGAATCCAACAATTACAAGTAGGGAAAAGATAATAATTTTAACCATAAACAAAATTAATCTGGAATACTATCTAATAAATTACGCAATTTTTTTTCCTCTTTCGAGCTCAAAGGGACCCCTTTTGTCTTGCGGCCAGTAAGCGAGAAATGAATGTACCTCTCTGGATGAACTTGAATATCTGAAACAAGATTTTGTAGTTCATTGTTCGTTTCAACTAACTCATCATATAACTTTTCATCATGAATCAATTTACCCAATGTTCCATTTCCTTTGCTTGCATCATCTAAAACTAAATTTAATTTTTTGAGAGTTGTTTGAGCATCAAGTATTACAGTTTTAAAATCTGCAGTAACAAAATCATCTGTGATTTTCTTCGTATTTCCAATTATGGCTGTGATTTGCTCATTGCTTTTTTGCAGATTTGACGTAATCCCTTCAACATTTTGCATAATTCTAGAAAACTGGATTCTCTCAGCTACTACAAAACCTTCAATTTCGGAGGCAACGTTACCTAATTTCTGAATTGTCAATTTTACTTGTTTCAAGCTGCCCTCAATTTCTGAGGTAGCTGTAGTGTCCCAAAAAGCAGATAAAGAAATTACCATTTTATCAATAGAAGACATCATTCCTTGCAACTTTTGGGAAATAGGATCTGCATAGGCCTTTACTTGGGAAATCATATCTACACTTAAAGTTCCTGGTATTGAAGCTCCAACCCGATAATTTCCTTTAGAAAGATCAGAAGACAATTTTATTAAAATACCCTTACTAAATAAGTCTAAAGAACCTATTTCTATAGTTGTTCCTATTGGTAAAACTACATCAGAATTAAAAATAGAAAAGGTTATTTTAACACGCTTTTTAGGATTATTATTTGGGACATAGGCTATTTTTTTTACCTTACCAACAATTACTCCATTCAAAGTTACATTATTTGAAACTGCAAGTTGGCCAGAATTTTCAAAGTAGGAACAGTATTCCAAATCACCTCCAAATAAACTATTTCCCTTAAGGAAGTTAACTCCTATTACTAGAATAACAATTCCTAAAATGGCAATAAAACCTACTTTTAATTCTCTGGTTAACTTCAACTGTGTTATTTTTCTGCTAATTTAATAGCTTTTTCAATACTAATTCGTTCTCCGTTCAAGAAAGCTGCCAAAAATACATTTTGAAAACCTTTTTTAATTAACTCCACTTTATAGTTTTTGGCCAATTGATAATTAGAAAAATTCCCAATACAATATTTAAATAAATTATCTTGCTGGTATTCGTATACATCATAGCCTTTAAATAAACTATAAGATTTGTCCTTTTTTTGATCCCAAGCCTCAATTTGTACTCGAAAAATAACTCCGGAACTATCCTTAACAATTGTTGTAATCGAGGAAGATTCAACTTTTGATATTTCACTATTTTTTTCTATTACTTTAACATTCTTTTCTGCTAATTGATAATAATAGTTTTCAAAAGCTTTAAACATCAATTCTGACATATTTGACTGACCTGTTGTGTTACCCAAAAATTTCTCTTCGTTAAAATTCGTTAAAAACCCAGTTTCAATCAATACACTCGGCATGGTAGTTTTGTAAAGCACAAGAAATCCAGCTTGTTTTACACCCCTGTCGTATCTCCCAAATTTTTTAAATTCACCTTGTAATTTTTCTGCAAATAAAATAGAATGATCTAAAAAAACTTTTAATTGCAACTGTCGAACAATAATAGCATCAGTGGAAAGATCAATTTCATTATATTTTGCTCCTTTATCATCTTCTAAAGCAATTATAGAATTTTCTCTTTCTGCAACTTTTTGTTGGGCTTCTGTACGGTGAAGACCTAAAACATAAGTTTCCGTGCCATATGCTGCTTCACTTGCATTTGCATTAGCATGAATACAAATAAATAAATCAGCTTTTGCACGATTTGCAATGTTAGCTCGTTCGATTAATTCTACAAATACATCCTTATCGCGGGTATAAATTATTTTTATCTCTGGAAACTTCTCCTTGATCAAAGCTCCCAATTTTAAGGCCATCGATAAGCAGACTTCTTTTTCAAATGCAAAATTACCATGGCAACCAGGGTCTTTTCCACCATGACCAGCATCAATAACAACAGTTTTAATTTGCTGTGAATGCAAGGGGGATAAAATACTCCAAGTGAATACAGCAAATAAAAAAACCAATAATTTCAAAAGAAAATCGTTTTTCTTATACTCTCTTAAAATTGGTAACTTTGCACAATGCATATTCATACGACAAATTTAGGCCTTTAGTTTTGACTGCTAATCATTTAACAAGAGAACTTTTCTTCGTTGCATTGTTGATAATGTTTTCTTTTTTATCTGTTACAGCACAACAGAAAATCAAAGATTCTACTGTGATAAATGACAATTTAGTAGAAAGTATTATTTCCTATAGTGCTAATGACACACTATTTGCAGACTTAAAAAATAGGAAAATACACTTAGTAGGAAATGCTAAAGTTCAGATGGAGGATATTACAATTAAAGCAGGATATATATTAATTGATTTAAAAACAAATGAAATACTTGCATCTTATCGTTATGATAAAGACAGTAATAAAATTGAATTACCTGGATTTTCTGATGGAAATGAAGCAATTACTTGCGAAATAATGCGCTATAATCTAAAAACAAAAAAAGGATATCTAAAGGAATTAGACCTAAAGCAAGATGAGTTTTTTTTTCAAATGAAAACCGCAAAAAGGCAATCCAACGAGGAAGTTCATTACCGAAACGGGAAGTTAAGTACCTGTGATCAAGAAAATCCACATTATCATTTCCAAATGTCAAAAGGTATTATTATTCCAGACGAAAGAATTGTATCAGGGCCTTTAAATTTATACATCAATGGAATTCCTACCCCACTTGGATTACCCTTTGCAATTATTCCAAATCAAAAGAAAAAATCCTCAGGATTGTTATTTCCAGAATTTATTCCTTTATCTCAATATGGGTTTGGGTTCCAAAATTTAGGTTATTACATTCCAATAAATGACATGATGCAAACTTCTATTTATTCAAATATTTACAGTCGTGGAAGTTGGGGCTTAAGAAACGACTTGGATTATTCAAAAAAGTACGCTTTCACTGGAAATCTATCTCTTGGATTCCAACAATTTCGGTCGGGATTTCCAAGTAATCAAAATAACAATAAGGTAAGTGTAAATTGGTCGCACAGAAAAGAAGTGAAATCAAATCCATATTGGGGTTTCTCTTCAAATGTAAATTTCATTTCTGACAACAATTCCAAGAATAACTTAGACCCGATAAATCCTGAATATTTTAACAATAGTTTTAATTCTGATATCAATATCAATCGATTATTTCCCGGAAAGCCCTTAACGATGGGTATGAAAATTTCTGTTCGTCAAAATTCATTGGCTAAAAATATTTCCTTAATTAGTCCCATATTTAATGCCAATCTAACACGTATTTTTCCATTTAAAAATAGTTTTAAAATCAATAATACGGAATTTAAGAAAACCATTTCAAGAATTGGAATAAGTTATAACATGGAAGCTCAGAATCGTTCTACATTTAAGGATTCATTAATTCAAAAAGCTGATTTTGGAGCTATTTCAAGAGAATTTTTTAATGGTATATCTCAGAATGCGACTTTACAGACTACAATGGGCCTATTTGGGAATACATTAAAGATCAATCCTATTATGAATTATGGAAATAAAATCAATTTTCAGCAAATTGAAAAAACATATAATTCGACTGTAAATAATACAAATATCGATACATTAAGAAGATTGGGAATGGCTCAAGAATTCAACATGAGTATAAATATGACAAGTATTCTGTACTCCTATTTTCGAGTAATTGGAAAATCTAAGCCCCTAATGAGGCATCTAATGACACCTAGTATTGGATACCGATACGTACCAAAACTTAATTCTTTGATAACTTCTAATGCTGGTGTAAATCAAAATGCTATTGTTTATTCTCCTTTTGAAAGAAGCGTCTATTCTGCAGGAAATACTCAAGCTGCTTCGCTCCTAACATTTGGATTAAATAATTCTTTAGAGTTAAAAGTTAAATCTGAGAAAGATACACTTACAGGATTCAAAAAAATTCGCTTAATTGATCAATTTTCTCTCACAGGATTCTATGACTTTTTAAAAGATTCAATGCAGCTTTCTAATATCGCTATGAATTTGAGAATCAGTCCAGCTACATGGATAAATTTCGTGTCGAATGCAACTTTCAGCCCATACTCTTGGGATACAATAACTGGGAAGATAACAGGTGCATATGCAAGTGCCAAAGGACAGGGAATTGGAAGGATTTTAAATACAAGTTTGACGACTTCTATTACACTAGCTCCAAAAAGTTCTCGGGATAAAATTGCTGAAAGTGGAGAACAAAGAAACACAAATTGGGACAGTGATTTTAATTATTTCGCCTTGCATCCTGAGCAAGCAATCTATTTTGATATTCCTTGGAAAATATCCTTTTCGCACGTCTATACCTTAAATGCAAATCAAGCCATTAGTAATCTGTCAAAAGAAAAGATCTATCAAACTCAAACTTTAGTAATGAATGGTGATATAAGTTTTACAAAACGCTGGAATATTTCAGGAAATCTAAACTTAAATGTAAAAAGTTTAACCTTAACCAATGCATATATTTCCTTAAATCGAAATTTGCATTGTTGGGCACTGTCATTTTATTATGTGCCTATTGGTGGAAATAAAAGCTTTTTACTAAGTATCAGAAATACATCTTCTATTTTTAAAGATGCTAAAATTGAGTTTAGAAAACCGCCAGGATTTTTATAGATCTTATTTAATTTTTATTCCATCCCTTTCAGCTAAAACGGCAGTAAATTTCGCTCCAAAAAATACAATTTGTGCAGAATAATGCACCCAAGCTAAGAAAATAAAAAGAGATCCTGCAATACCCATATTTCCTAGGAAAAAATAATTATGTAGGTAATACTTGATTAATAATTGGCTTAAAAACAATAAAACTGAAGTTACAAAAGCTCCTTTTATCGCCAATTTTATAGGCACAAAACCATCGTGAATGTATTTGAAAACAATAGTAAAAATCAAAATATTACTAAAAATTGATATGAGGTGCTGAAAAAACTCTAAGGTAAAATCTATAAAGCCATTTTTATAATGAAGATAATTTGTAAAAGCATAAAAGATAAAACCCTGCAGGAAATACAAAAGGATGATAATGAATGCAAATAAAGCCAAAAAAGCAACCGATAAAAACCGAAAACCGATAAGATCCATAATAATATTTTCCTCGTGTCTTTTCTTTTTGCTAATATTAAAGAATTCATTGATGCTTCGCTTAAGGGAAACTAAAAATGCTGAGCAACCATAGAGTAATATTCCGATGCTTACGATCTCTAGGAAAAGACTCGGCTTATCAAAATTTACACTGTTTAAAAAATCCATTAGTCCTTTTGTATCCGAAATTCCTATTTGATTTTGAAGTAGATCAATAATAATGGTTTGCATGTTTTCTTTTCCCACTACTCTACCAAAAATTGAAGTGCTCAGATAGACAATTGGAACGAATGAGAAAAGTGTGTAATATGCTAAAGCAGCGCCGTGAAAGAAAGCTCCTTCAGAAAAATAACCTACAATCGAATCTTTGAAAACACTTAAAATAGCGTACCAAGGACGTTTGTTATTTTTTTGAGATAAGTCTGATGTATCGGATGTCATGCTGTTTATCAAAGCTATACAAAATTATTTCTTCTTGCTTTTCTGTCTTAAAATAATTGTGATAAAGCGAACCTACAAAAATTGAATGAATATAAGTCAAACAAATACCATTAGAATCAGAAATTTGATATTCATCTGGTCTGAATACTTGTTTTTCTCCATTATTTTCAATTATATTTATGGGGCCAAATAGGTAAGCCTGAGGATTATTTTTATTTTTATAATATAATTCTGTTGGACTATATTTTTTACTTAATAATCCATTACGAAGTAGACAAATGGAATCACACAAGCCAAGAACATCTTGACCTTCATGAGAAACCAAAATAATACTTACGCCCTCTTTATCCCGAAGATTTAATAAATGATTGCTTAATTTTCTGCGTAAAGTCGCATCTAAATGACCAAAAGGCTCATCTAGAAATAAGACTTTTGGCTTGTCTGAAATTGCACGTGCAATAGCCAAGCGCTGTTGTTCTCCACCAGAAATTAAATTAGATTTTACAGCTTTTATTTTTGTTAACTCAAACAATTTTAATAATTGTAAAACCCTCTTTTCTCTTTGGTTTGTTGGTAAAAATAAAATTGATTCGCGAATATTTTCTTCAACAGTATGGTATAAATCTAATTTAAAATCTTGGTTTACCATTGAGAAGTCTTTAAACCCCGGAACTAAGAGTTGTGCAGCGCTTGGTAATTTTTTGGAATCAAATAAAAGGGTTCCTTCATCTGGTGCTAATAAACCCGCAGCTATTTTTAAAAGGGTTGATTTTCCAGCTCCACTTTTGCCAACTAAGCCAATTATTTCAGAGGGGAATAACTTTAGGTTTACCTTTTTTAAAATAGCTTTATCGAAACTATGTGATATATTTTTTAATTCCAATATCAAAATACCAATTCCTTAGGGAATTCTTTAGATGCAATATAAATTCCAGGAATAGGATTTGCCATTGGTTCTAAATCCTTAATAAAAATTTCAATTTTCCAATGATGTTCATTTCTATTAATTCGCACTTCTGAAATAATACTTTCTGAGGCTCCAACATATAAATCTGGAGCATCACTAGAAGTAATTTTAAGCAAACGCATTTTTGGAACTTCAATTGAAAAATTTGAGCCATCGCCTAAAGATCCTGCTAAAAAATAACTGCAATCAATTAATTCTTCAACTTCTTTAACCCTACTTGAAATACTCATTTCGTCTTCCCAATCATACTTTTTGTTATCAGGAGTTTGCTCTCCATTGTTTTGAGAATCGGCTAATTCTTGAGAATATAAATCGTTCAATAAATAGGTGTGGATAGTATATTTCATAACTTAATTCTTTTCTTGATCGACTTGATTCTCTTTAAATGATGAAGGCAATAAATCCGGGACTATTTTTAAAATTAAAGGTAATAATAAAGCGCCACCTGGCAATAAAAAAATTCCAATAGAGGGCACAGATTTTAGAATATCCATAAATTGATTTTTTACCATTTCTTTCTCCTCTTTCGTCAATTCTTTTGTTGTAGATTTTTGAATCAAAGCAACTAATTCTTTGCTCTCTTTTAATTCTGAAATTAACTTATCTTTATTTCGGCCTAAGATTCGAATCCATCGATTTGAAAAACCCTGAAAAGCTAAAGAAGATCTTGATTCAAAATAAAAAGGCGAAGATTCTTCCTGCTTTTTGAGTAAAAATAAATCGCAACGTAATTCTGCTTCAGTTAAATCTTTTTCTGATAAACACAAAAAACCACCAAAGTCATAATGATACTTTCTATCTGCTAAATATGATTCAGGAGATTTATGAGCTATTAACAATCCCAATTCAAATGTAATTCCTTGTAAAAGTGGATTCTGAATAGTTGATATATTAAAATTACTTTTATTAATTCCATTATTTATATAGAATTCCATTTTTAATTTAGCATCTTTTTCAAGTTGAGAACAATTCAAAAAATGAGTTAATAAGCGTTGTTCATTATCTTCAATCTTACAGTCTACATGTGCCATATAAATAATCCCCTTCATTACAAAAGAGACATAGTTTGAATACTCTGAATCTAAGGAGGCGATCTTTTTGTCTAAGTACTCTTGAAACAAAATCACATCCAAGAAAACAAAACAATTTGATAAATAATTGAGCCAATAATTCGATTCAAAAATAGTAGTTTCAACTCGAATACGATTAGATAATTTAATTTCTAACTGTTCGACAGCAGAAGATTTAAAGACTTTATTAAACCAATTTGATTGTTCTTTTTCAAAATAAAAAGAATGAAGTAATTGAAAGAAGATATTTTTATCAAATGGCGCTTTTATTCTTTGCAAATAAGAATACAACAATGCTTCAAAAAGAAGTAATTTTAATTTTTCTTCAGTTGTGTACTTGTCGGTACTTATATTACTAAAATAAATAAAACTTGTTGGAACTCCATAAATCAAACCTGTTTTACTAGCTAAACTTTGAAAACTCTCCTCTTTTTGGTGATTTTCAGAAATAGATTCAAGAGAAAAAACCTTGTTTTCAAGCAGTTGAAAGTATTTTTGAAT
>Ga0208951_1001504_pt1 | contig 10080 bp, 9 predicted proteins | sample GreLakmeMI27MSRF_FD_187702 | JGI IMG/M metagenome (GOLD analysis project Ga0208951, IMG submission 187702) | Freshwater lentic microbial communities from great Laurentian Lakes, MI, USA - Great Lakes metaG MI27MSRF (SPAdes) | ecosystem: Environmental > Aquatic > Freshwater > Lake | place: Great... | reverse complement strand
AATATTACAACTTATGGAATTTATAATAAAATAACTTGTAATATATAGTGAAGCTGATCACTTCTTCAAATTTTCAACAAAGCTTACGTATCTAGGCCATCGTTTTTTTCTTCGCGTTGGTCTAGAAGTTAGAGGGTTTGGTGGTGGCGGAATAGGTAAATAGGGCAATGGCATAAGCGGAGACGGTGCCTTTGGTGGTGGAATAGGTGATGGTGGAATAGGCGAACGATAAAAGGTCTTTAACCCCTTAGCGAGATTAAACATTTTTTTAGAGTTTCTATGTTTTCTTTTATGTTTTCTCGATTGTGCCATTGTTAATATATATAATATCTAAATAAAATATATATATTATTCTTTAAATAGATTTCATAACTATTTAAAACTAATGTTCTTAGTATTATTATTAATAATAAACTATAATTATGGAGACTTCTATAAATATTACTTATACGCAAAATGTTATAAATGAAGAATGCGGTGCCAAAATATTAGCTAGCCTTGAAGACTTTTTTAAAACAAGCATATTAAAAAAAATAGCCGGTCACGAACTACCTTTAGTGCAAAAATATCGTAATTTTATTGAACGCTCCTTAGGTCGCTTTGAATGTTATTTTGATAAAACACTAGAACAGCAAATAATGGATTATTTGTTGCTAAATCCGCAATTTAAAGACATACATAAACACTGTATAGAGCACATTAAAAAACACAATGATGGATGTATTGAAGATATATGTTTTATACCCGTAGAAGCAAATACAGTCGAAGGCAGATGGCATAGAGACACTATTATAGAAAATGAAATAGCGGATTTTGAACGACCACTCTATTTATTATATAGGGCATCTTATATATTTTGATGATTTGGCGAATACTGAATTTTGCTTAAATAGTCAGCATAATAGTAATAATAATGCAGACATATATGAAAAAAGAATGATAAATGCAGAAACATATTCCAGTGTTTATTTTGATGGGCGCACATTACATCGGGGACTAAAAAATAATAGTGCTAATACACGATATGCTATATATATTTCATATACTGCTAGTAGCTATAGTGTTAAAGAAACACAAAATATATATTTATAATACAGTTCTCTATCTTCGTTTCTATCTTCGTTTGACTTTTTTATTTTGGTCTGATTTGATTATTATTTGTCTTAAACTGCGCCTTTGTTGTGGTTTAGCAGGTTCCAAATTAGCAGTCTCTAATGCTTTAGCAGACTCTAATGCAGGCTCTAATGCTTTAGCAGGCTCTGATGCAGGCTCTAATGCAGGCTCTAATGCTTTAGCAGGCTCTGATTTAGCTTTTGACTGCTTAGCCTTTGATTTCTTTTGCACTACTTGTTGCGGTGATTGCGACTTAATAATAAAGTGGTTTGGCGACGGTTCATTAAATAATGGTTTTGGAGGGGGTGGAATAGGTAGATTTGAGGTGGGTGCTCTTGGCAATGATGGTGGTTGCGGTGGTGGAATAGGCAATGAGGGTGCTCGCGGTGGCGGAATAGGTAAAAATGAGGGCGGACGCTGATAAAGACCTTTACCGCGATAACGCGATAATCTCCTTTTCTTAGATTTAGCTCTCCTTTTTCTTCTTGTAAGTGCCATATTCTATATATATGCTAAATATAATTTATAGAAATTATCTTTAAATCATATTTAATTATTTAAAGCGCGAAGTTTCTTTATTATTTTCTCTTCATTATTAATTGCTTTTTTGTATTTCTTCTTCTTCTTTTTGTATTATTTTTTTTATGTCCGCCTATGTCTGCATATTTTTTTGCACCTGCTTCATCCCGCCATTGTGTATAAGCTGCTAATTTACCACCTTCCATATATCGAGTAGGTCCATGAATGTCTCCTGATGTTGCTACCACAGGGCGAGCATTTGCTGCTATATCTTCTTCTTCTGTTACACTTAATACTATTTTTTTAGCTATTTTGCGTTCGACTAGTGCATTTTCATTAAGATCTCTATGATAATTAGCAAGAGGAAGTTTCAGTCTAGCTTTTGCATCATCCCAGTCTTCTTCAAGATAGGTATCTAAGAACCTATATTTTTCGTATTTCAGTTTTGCTTCATTTTTATTATTTTTAAGATTTTTAATCTGTTCTTTAATATTATTGTGTGCTTTATAATATTTATAAAGAGCCTCTCTATCTTTATCTTTATCTTTATCTTTAGTGCGAAATAAACCGAGAAACCCCCGTTTTATATTTGCAGTTGCTGTTTTAATTACTTCATCAAGCGTTGTTTTATAAACTGTTTCTTTATTCTTATAATCTTCGAGTGTTGTCTGCATTATATTATTATGTATAGTTTCATATACCCGTCTTGTCTTCATCTCAATTATACCTAAATTGCTTAGACTAAGTTTGGAAACCTGCATTTTTCCAAAAAAACTTAAATCTGCTTTCTCTGTTTTGTACAATTGACATGCTTCTTTATATGCTTGTGCACTAATAAACTCATTCTCTAGTTCTTCAAATTTATCCTCAGCTTTGTATAATTCTTGCTTTGCGTTATATAAATTATCTTCATCAGCTGTCATCCTTTCTTCAGATATGTAAGCGTGATATTTATCATTTTCGTCAGTTTCCCTCTTTTTCTGTTCCTCTGCTTCTTCTAGTTTCATTATAGCATTATTTAAAGCTAGCTTTGCCTCTGTATGTTGCATTTGTATTTTATTAAACGCGTTTAGTGCATTATTATTATTTATTCTTCCAATTTTGTCATTAATTAGGTCATTAACCATAACTTGTTCTCCTCCGCCAATATATTTACCTATTTTACGATGTCTTAAATTACGAACAGTTCTTCTAATTTTTTTTTGTTTAGAATCACGTTTTTTTCTCATTATACTATTATAATAATATACTATAAAATAATTAATATAAAATAATCAATATAATCAATTAGGCAGGTTACTCTTCTTTAATGTAACTGCTTGTGCACAGTTTCCTTATTATTTTTTCTTCATTGTGTTCCTTGTTATTTGCTATTGCTACTAGCGTATGTGTGTAATAATTTTGCTTAGTCTCATTATTTTGAAAATCCGGATTTTCTTTTGTCCAATTACTTAAAGCGCAAAATTGTTTAGTGGATACATCTTTTATTGCTTTTCTGATTTTATCTTTATTGACATCTTTCTCCCAATTGTCATCGTCTTTTATATATAATGATTCGCGTTTTAAATCAGTACAATGAATAGGTCGCTGATATAATCCCAGTTTATTCATATTTTCAATTATTACATTTGTTAGGCCATTAACTAGCCCATTTTGCTTAGTATAGTCAAGCTGTTCTAAACTAACCCGTATAGACTTTATAAAATCACTCATATTTATTGCATCCTTACATCTCTCATTTAAAAACACTTGTATATTAAATTTATTGTTTTGTATATGATTATTATTATTAGATCCCACCATCGGTATTAATTCACTTATCTGATTTTGCTGTTTCATCATATGATCTTGCTGTTTTGTAATAATTTCTCTCATTTCTTTATTGTCGTTAAGTAATTTAATTATTATATCGTTTGTTAAAATAACTTGATCGTCGCTAACGTCACACGTTAACTCGTTTGTGCGCTTTTTTGCGCTTTTTTCATTCAAAAAAATACATTTTTTTTTATGGTTATGTAAAGAACCCCTATATGGATAGGATTTTCCGCAATCGCAACAAAAGTTTGTCACGATGTCGTTTTTTTTTGCGCTTTTTGTTGTATAAAGTTGTAAAAAAGTTGTATTTTTATGCTTAGGTGTCAAGAGATGTCTGTTGAAGTCACATTTCTTACTTGACTTATAGTCACAATTTTCGCACACAAAAAAAGTTGCGCTTTTTTGCGCTTTTTCGGTTGTCATTTGTTGTATATTTATACAACAAAAAAACTCCTAAATCCTTTTTTTTTATTAAAAATATTTTATGGTAAGGCGTTTTTTAGGTCATTTTATAAAACTTTGTTATGCTTATGCTTACAAAAGTGAAAAAACAGTCTTTTTTAAAAAAATTTTCTATAAAGGGTTGCCTATTTCAAAAATGGACATTTATAAATGTCCAAAAACCAAAAAAATCCTTAAATTATTTTTTACAAAAAAAACTCATATTTTAACATATAAAATTTATATGACGCTAATGGTAAGAAAAAGGGAATTCACCAATTTTTCACTTTTTTCAAAAACTTTGCAAATTGCAAAAATCCAAAATTCAAAAAATGCAATAAGTTAATTTTATAAAAAAATTATATAAAATTAAAGTATATAACTATTTTATAAGTATGAGTGAAACAATTAGCGAAGAGGTTTTAAGGACAAAAGTATCCAAATTACAAGCTAAAGAATTAATCATATTAAAATTTACTGCTGACTGGTGCGGACCTTGTAAAAAGATTAAAGACACTTGTACAAGATTTGAACAAGTAAAACCAAAGTCTATTCAATATTATGAAATAGACATAGATGATTCTATTGAATTATATATGAAATTAAAAAAAATGAAAATGATAAATGGAATACCAGCTCTTCTTGCATATACTAACTCTAGTAAAGAGCATTGGTATGTTCCGGACAAGTGTCACTTAGGCTCGGAACAAGCAGGTGTGGAGTTATTTTTCAATGAATGCATAAAATATGTTGCATAATAAATTAAGCGTTTATAGTATTTTTTTAATAGACTTATTAAATTCGTCTATATTAAATTCCGGAAAAATAACGTGTCCTTCATAGAAATATTTACAAAAAGCATAGACAATGTTATAATCTGTTTTATATAAATATTCATAATTATTTAATAAATAATTATGTATTTCAATAGGTAATAAGCCGAGACTTTTTTTAGGCAACACGTGACATAGTAACAGCTTGTCATTTAAAACGTCATTATTTTCAGCAATTACAAATTCACTATTAAAATATGGAATATAGGAATATAAATCACTTAATAATGGTGGATAATTGTATTTAAAGTGTAATGTCCAATTTTTGCACGGCGAAGTATAATAATTATAAACCCACTGCAAAGTTTCCAAATAATTCGTACATAAAGTTTCAATATGCTTATTATAATCCGGCTTATTAGAGTTTATTGAAAGCAAACTATAATAATAGCGATGGGCCCAGTCCTCTTCATATGGATTTATAAAGGTTTCAATATTGCGCTCCCACGATGGAGTAGCCGAAAATTTAAACGCAATTTCTTGTTCATTAGTTTCAGGATAAAACTTGCGCCCTTGCTTCTCTCTAATAGTATATACTTCTTTAATAAATGATTCTTCGTGTTCGGCAAGAGCCTTAATATATTTTTTAAAATTATGCCAATTAATAGTGTTATTACTTAGTAAAAAGTCGTTAGCTCCAAATAGCTTTTTATAACATTCAAGCAAAATAGTAAAGCCATTAAGTCTAATGTTTAGCGCAGGAAAATGCGGTAAAAAGTCATTTCCTAGCAAGAAACATATGAAAATGTAATCTTCGATTTTATTATAAAATCCGCTATTGTGTGTTTTATTAAATGATATGTCCATAGTAAATTGTGCCTCTCTTAACCAATGAGGCGTATCACTCTCCATAATTATATCATTTGTAATCTCTCTATAAATAATAGAGCCAAGCAAATTAATGTTTATAATGTATTTTTCGTTTTCACTAAGCGACTTATCCAATGAGCTAATAAAAACCGGAGTTTCTCTGTATAAATAAATATGCTGTGTGTATTTTAAATGGTTTAATGAAAGCATAATTAAGTCGGCATCCATACCATAAATCACACTGTTTTTATTGGCAATAGAAGTAGATTGCCTTATATATTCAAATAATTTATGCTCGCCTTCGCCTGCTTCGTTAGATAAACTCAATACTACATTTAAGGGTTTATGCTCAGAATTAACATAGTTGCCATTTTTGAAATGCAAACTTAAGGCATTATTCAAATCCGCCATAAAGCATGTTCCAGGAGTGATGGCACAACTATCCCATAAAGCCTCAGTTTTGAATAAATTGCTTTGGTAAGCAGATTTATAACGTCTATTTTTTTGCTGGTTTATTTTAGCAAAAGGCGGAACTCCATCAAATGCAATATAAACAGTGTCAGAAGGATTGATAGCCTTAATAATCTCTCCTATTTTAATAATAACATTTTCAATAATGTAACTTTCAAATTGGTCCTTAGTTTGAAATTTTTTAAAATCTAAACTGTCATATATGAGAGAATTACAATCCAAGAACAGATTAGCTATATTATTATTCAAAAATTGCAGTTTTGAAATAATAAGATTATGGTTTTTAATTAAATAACTAAAGTAATAAGGAATACCCATAACTGAGTAATAATTAATAGACTATAAATATATTTATATATAAATATATCAATTTTCACAAATATTATTATAAGTTAAAAAACATTAACTAATATAGAAATATTATATAAGTGTAATTTAATGAGTATTTATGAAGAAAAGTTAGAATATTTCAAAAAAGTGATAGATGATATAGCAAAAGGTTTAAATTATTACAATGGCTTGAACATAATGACATATAATGAACACAACAATGCATTTAGTGCGTTAGAAAAGACAATAAACATAATTAATTCTATAAATTATGAAAATATTATAGATGAATTGCAATATATTAATAATAGCATATCATCTATAATAAAGAATTATGGGTGCTACTCTTTTGAAGACATAATAAATATATGCTTAGCGTGTTCTTTTGCTGAAAAGAATTTTACAAATGACTTAAACTTAAGTGATAAATATAAATTATTAGTAAAGCACTTGCATCCTTTAAATTATAATATTATAAACTGGACTGCAACTAATCAAGCAACAAAAGCAAATCAAGCAATAAATCAAGCAAATGCAAAAACAATTTCAAAACTTAAAATAATAGATGAGAAAACATTATTAGAATACGCTAGTTTAGAATGCTTTGACTTAGCTCGAACAAATTCAAACTTTATAATAAAAGTCCACGGAATTAAAGTAATAATTCATGACTCTAAAAATCAAAAAACACTAGTAATAAACTGCTTATGTGACGATTTATTGACGCTAAATAATAGTAATAAATTTATAATAAATAAAAAAGAAAGCATAGCCAAATATATAACAGCTAATGGATTAAACACTAGTAATTGCTATAATGCAGACCTTTGGAATAACTTTCTAAATAATTATTCATTAAAAGAGTTACTTATATATAGCCCGTGCGACTTATATAATAAATATAGCGCTAGCGTTAATCAAATAGCTGTATATAGTCAAAAAACACTAGAAATGTTGGTTCAAGATTTTATAAGCTTTGATTTATACAATCAACGCGCAATGCTAATACAATTATTATTAATAAATAATAAAGCAGATAATTTGTATATAGCTTATATTTTATACGACATTTTATCTAACGATAAAAGTGCTAGCGCCAATGAGCAAATAAAAATATATAATAGCTTGAACTGGAATTGTAAAAAGCACTTAAAAAACGCTTTGCAAAAAACAGTTGAATACACAAATGAGTTATTAAATTTTGAAACGGCAAAAATTCCGTTGGAGCAAAGCATATATTTTATGAAAGCAAACATAAATGTGAAAGAAAAAGCATTACAAAAATTAAAAGAAATAAAATCAAAATCAGAAGACACCGGATCAAAAGCCAGGCAATATTTAGACGGGCTAAAAATACCCTTTGCTATTTATAAAGAAGAGGAAATATTAAAAATCAAATACGAAATAAGTAGCTTACTAAACAACATAATAAATCCACTAAAAAATAGCAATTTTCTATTATTAAGCGCTAATAGAGATATAAGTAATATACTAACCACAATTCATAGTATGAAAAATAATAATAATATTATAAATATTAATATTATTGAAAAAATAAGCACTAATAAGGGTGTCATTACTAATGAATTATTATTGCTTATAATTGAATATATTGAACATAATAAGAAAAAAATAAATGCACCATTATTAAAATCATTAAAATCATTAAAATTAACACCTAACGGCGAAGTTTATGATAAAAAAATCTTTTTAAAAGCTAATTTACTAACTTTTATTAAGTCTTTATATCTTAATCCTAATAATATTAATAATATTAATAATATTAACGAGCTGGCTAGTAATGAAATGGCTACAAATGAAGTATTATTATTTTTTAAAGAATATATAAGCAGTGACTATTACAATTATTTATTTTCTATTGAAAAGCATATAAATCAAATCAATAGAAAAAATGGCGAAATTATTGCATATATGAATGAATTCAATAATATATTAGATAGCGCGGTTTATGGTCATAAAAAAGCTAAATTACAAATTGAGCGAATAGTAGGACAATGGATAAATGGCGAATCATCGGGCTATTGTTTCGGTTTTGAAGGGTTACCTGGTATAGGTAAGACGAGTTTAGCACAAAAAGGGTTGGCATATTGCTTGAAAGATAAAAACAATAAACCGCGACCATTCTCTCTTATTGCATTAGGAGGTTCGTCTAACGGCAGCATATTAGAAGGCCATAACTATACATATGTAGGTTCAACGTGGGGTAAAATAGTAGACATTTTGATGGAGCATAAATGTATGAATCCGATTATTTTTATAGATGAATTGGATAAGGTAAGTAAAACGGAGCACGGTAAAGAGCTAATAGGAATATTAACTCATTTAATAGACAGCACACAAAACACACATTTTCAAGACAAATATTTTAGTAATATAGACTTAGATTTGTCGAAAGTATTATTTATATTTTCATATAACGATGTTGAGTTGCTGGATAAAATATTATTGGATAGAATACATAGAATAAAATTTGATATACTAACATTAGACGATAAGTTAATTATAGCACGTGACTATTTATTACCGGAATTTTACGCAAAATTTCATTTTATTGATGTATTAATAATTGAGGAAGAGGAACTTAGATTTATAATAGAGCATTATACAAATGAGTCAGGGGTAAGAAAGTTAAAAGAAGTATTATTTGAAATCATATCTTCGTTTAATTTGATGCTATTGAAAAATAATAAATGCTATGAGTTGCCGTTTAAAATAAATAACGAGTTTATAGAAACACAATTGAGAGATAGATTTAAAATAAGTTATTTAACAATAATTAGCGAGCCAAAAGTAGGAATAATTAACGGATTATGGGCAAACAGTTATGGAAATAGTGGAATTATACACATTGAAAGCAGTTTTTTTCATAGCTCCAATTTTCTAGAGCTAAAGCTTACAGGATTACAAGGAGATATAATGAAAGAAAGTATGGCTGTGGCGAAAACATTGGCTTACAATTTATTAAGTAGCGCAGAAAAGATTGCAATAGCAAAAGAGCTAGAAGAAAGCAAGATGCAAGGAATTCATATTCACGTGCCTGAAGGTGCGACCCCAAAAGATGGACCATCGGCAGGCGCAGCCATAACCCTCGTATTATATAGTTTATTATCAAAGCGAAAAATAAGAAACAATATAGCAATAACGGGAGAAATATGCTTACAAGGAAACATAACTGCAATAGGAGGATTGGATTTGAAAATACTTGGTGGATTGCGAGCAGGTGTAACGACCTTTTATTATCCAAAAGCTAATGCTAAAGATTACAAATTATTTTATGAAAAGTATGAAAAAAATATGAGCAAAATAAAGTTTGTAGAACTTGAAAATATAGAGCAAGCTATTAGTGAAATAATTATTTAAAATACCAAAACACCAACAAACACTAAAACTATAAACAGCAACAATTTAATATAAATATATTAATATATTAATTAATAATATATTTATATTTTAATTAATAATGTCGAGCGGTCCAATTGCAATTACAATGAGTTTAACAAACATATTTGAATATATATCTTTCACAGCGCCGTTATTGGTTGTTTTTTTTATTACTTTACTATCAATAGCGCAAAATAGTTTAGAAAAAGGAATCGTTTTTAATATGGGAATTGTAATACTTTCCGTAATAGTATTAGTACTAAAAAATGTGATTAAAAATAAACAAAGCGTGTTTGCATCGCCATTTTGTAATATTTTACCATCGCCTTTTACGGTTAAGGATGTA
>Ga0208951_1001500_pt1 | contig 10093 bp, 12 predicted proteins | sample GreLakmeMI27MSRF_FD_187702 | JGI IMG/M metagenome (GOLD analysis project Ga0208951, IMG submission 187702) | Freshwater lentic microbial communities from great Laurentian Lakes, MI, USA - Great Lakes metaG MI27MSRF (SPAdes) | ecosystem: Environmental > Aquatic > Freshwater > Lake | place: Great... | reverse complement strand
ATAAAAGAACAATGGAAACAAGCACAACGCAAAAGGTTAATAGAAAAAAAACTAAATAATAATGGCTGAAAAAAAAGTAATTGAATTAGAAGTAAACGCTAATTTAGGCAATTTAAAACAACAACTTAAACAAGCACAAGTTGAAGTTCAAACATTAGCCGAAAAGTTCGGAGCAACTTCAGCACAAGCAGTTGAAGCAGCAAAGAAAGCGGCTATTTTAAAAGACAAAATAGGCGATGCAAAAGCGTTGACTGATGCGTTTAACCCAGACGCAAAGTTTAAAGCGTTGAGCGGTTCGCTTACAGGTGTTGCAGGTGGTTTTTCAGTTGTTACAGGAGCAATGGGAGCGTTTGGAAAACAAAGCGAAGACGTAGAAAAAGCGTTATTAAAAGTTCAAAGTGCAATGGCGATAGCTTCAGGCGCACAAGCATTAGGTGAAAGCATTGATAGTTTTAAACAACTTGGTGCGGTAGTTACTAATTTTGGTACTTCGGCAGTTTCGTCGTTTAAAGCTATGAGCGCAGCAAACAAAGCGTTTATGGTAACAGGAATAGGAGTATTACTTGTTGCATTAGGAGCGGTTGTTGCATATTGGGAAGACATAAGCAACGCACTTTATAAAAATACAAGAGCAAGAGAATTAAATAATAAAGTACAATCTTCTTCAGTACAACTTATAAGCAAAGAATTAAACGCAGCTGATGTTTTAACAAAACAACTAAAAAGCGAAACATTTACAAGAGAAGAAAAAAGAAAAAAAGTAGCTGCATTTCAAAAAGAATACCCAAGTATTCTTTCAAATATTAACGCAGAAAAAACTTCTTTACAAGACATAAATACAGCGTTGTCCAAAAATATTGGTTTACTAAAATTACAAGCACAAGCAAAAGCAATTCAAGCATTAAGAGAAGAGTCTTATACTGAATTAGTAAAAAAGCAAATGGAGTTGACAACAGGTGCTGCAAAAAAAGATTTTACTTTATTCGGAGCTGATTTTGGTGGAGTTGCTTATGGTGAAGACGCTACAAATGGAATTTTATCTTTTGTAGATGCAAACGAAGGAGCGGCTATTTCTACAAAAATTGCTACTAAAGAATTAGAGAAAAATATTTCTGCTTTAGATAAAATGGATAACGCTTTGCAAAAGCAAATGATTGCATTAGAAAAACAAGGAGCAGTTATTAAACCTTCAGGCGAAAAAATTATAAAAGATAAAAACAAAGTAGAAGTTGACCTTGCGCAAGAAAAAGCAGACAGAATAAAATTAATAAACGACAATTTAGTTAATTATTACGATGCAATAGAAGAAGAACGACAAGCTAAAATTACAAACGCGCAAGAAAAAGAAAAGCAAGAACTTGCAAATAAATATGAAAAGCTTTATGAACTTGCAGACAAAGCAGGGCAATCTACAAAAGATTTACAAGAACAACAAGGCAAGGATAGTCAAGCAATAACAAAAAAATATAACGATTTAGAAAAATTAGCAAAAGACGAAAAAGACAAATTAGAAAAAGAACGTGTTGCAAAAGAAAAAACATATTTAGAAGAACTTACTTTGACTAAATTACAAAAACTAACTTCACAATATGAAGCCGACCAAATATTGTATAAAGACAATAAAGAAATTTTAAAAGCACTTGACGTTAAATATTCAAAGGACAAAGAAGCATTAGAACAAGAAGACGTTGCAAGACAAAAAACCATTAATGAAAAGAAAATACAAATGGCAATGGACGGACTTTCCATAATAAACGATTTGTTTCAAATGAACGCAGGAAAAAGCGAAAAGGATGCACGTAGAGCATTTAAAGCACAAAAAGCGTTTAACCTTGCTTCAGCTTTAACGAATACTTATTTAGCGGTTACTTCAGCACTTGCAACTGCAAAAGAATTATTTCCAGGTCAACGTTTTATTGAAGCAGGTTTAGCAGGTGCAGCAGGAGCAGTTCAAGTTGCTAAAATAGCAAAGACACAATTTACAAGTTCGGCAACTTCAGCAGATACAGGCGGTGGCGGTGGCGGTGCAACAGCTCCAACGATGAGCGCACCACAATTTAACGTTGTAGGACAAAGTGGAGTTAATCAACTTGCAAGTTTAAACCAACAACCAATACAAGCTTATGTAGTTTCAGGACAAGTAACATCACAACAGGCGTTAGATAGAAACAGGTTAGCAAACGCAACACTTGGTGGTTAAAATACAACAAACAAACAATAACTTAATTAATATATTATGCGAATAGTTGAATTAATAATTGACGAAAAAGACGATGAAAGCGGAATTTCGGCAGTATCAGTAGTTGAAAGTCCTGCAATCGAAAGCGACTTTTTAGCACTAAAAAAACACGAAATAGAGTTAAAAGAAGTTGATGCTGAAAAGCGTATTTTAATGGGCGCGGCATTAATACCTAACAAACAAATTTACCGCAAGAACGACAAGAACGAAGAATACTATATTTATTTTAGTGAAGAAACTGTAAGAAAAGCAAGTGAGTTATTTTTTATGAATAGCAACCAGAACAACGCAACGTTAGAACATAAACAAAAGTTAGACGGAATGAGTGTTGTAGAAAGTTGGATTACAGAAGGAAAAAACGACAAAAGCACGAACTATGGTTTTAACTTTCCAAAAGGAACTTGGGTTATTTCTATGAAAGTAAACAACGATGAAATTTGGAACAAAGTAAAATTAGGCGAAGTAAAAGGATTTTCTATCGAAGGTTATTTTGCGGATAAATACGAAATGAGTTTAATTAATGAAGATGAAATTTTAATAGATAAAATAAAACAAATAATAACGGAAAATGAAAACAACTAAAGAATTAATTATTGCAGATATTACTGCAAAGGTAGAAGCAAAATTAGCAAGACACGAAATTAATTTATCTTTAATTGATGAAGCAAAAAATATAATTCAAGAAATAATTTCGCATATTGATAAAGTTGAAAAAGCCGAGTTTTTATATAATTCACTTGTTGATAAATATGATAATTTAAGAAGTGAGTTTAACAAAGCACGTTCTTCAAGTCAAGCAAATTCAAATTTTTTAGACAAAAATATTGTAACTACTAATTCAATTATAGCAAAATTTAAAAAATCGTCTTCTGAATTAGGTATTGATATTTCTAATATTAAAGAATATAAAGATTTAGAATTTTATTTAAAATCTGCTATTGCATACGCAAAAGGTGGTAAAGAAATAAGTTCTGAAATTATAAAATATATGAAATAATTTTAACAAGTGGCGAAGCAAACTAACGTTAAAATCCATCTTAAAAAACCGAAAGTTAAACGTTCAGGAGTACACGCAAAAACACGAAATAGCAAATTGAAGTCAAGTAAAAATTATACAAAAACTTATACACGACAAGGACGTTAAGTATAAAAAACAAGTAAAACACGAAATGCGATTTAATACGGTTTTAATGCGATTTAACGAACTTTAACTTTATATTAAGGTGTAATACCTTTTTTAAGAGAACTGCGTTCTTGAATACAGTCGTGGATTACAGAAGCACTAAAAAAATACGAACAATGAGTAAAAAAATAACAAAACAAGTAGCACAAGCTAAAACAAGTCCAAAAGGCGGTCAACGTGGTTGCCTATGTAAAGACAATAAAACGTACTCAATAAAATGTTGTGACGGTAGTCTACAAGCACAAGGAATAGGCGCAATCTAATTTGAAAATACAACAAAAAATAAACAATTAAATTATACATATATGAACACACTACAAACTATTTACGACAGGTTATCCGATAAAACGGAGTTAGCAAAACACGAAGTTAATTTAAACATTATTGATGACTTTCAAAAAGAAAGGGGTGAATTATTAAGAAAAAATGACGTTGATAATCAAATAGCAAAACTATCTGCTATAACTGATTCAAAAATTGCTTCTTTTACAAGATTATTAGAAAGGCAGACTATTGTTTTAAAGCAAATAACTGATTTAGGATTAACTGATGTTGCTAATGAATTAAAGAAATATATGGCTTTAAATGTTGAAACCCTAAAAATAAGTCAAAGAACCTTATCAATTTTACAAAGCATAAAAAAATAAAATATGAAAACAAGCGTAATTAATCAAATCAAAACACTTTTAGGAATGGAAGTGAAATTGGAAACAATGAAGTTAATGGACGGAATAACAATTTTCGAAGCAGACACATTTGAAACTGACAAAGAAGTTTTTATTGTAACTGAAGACGAACAAAAAATACCAGTTCCAATCGGAGAATATGAATTAGAAGACGGACGTATTTTAGTAGTTGAAGTTGAAGGAATTATTTTAGAAATAAAAGAAGTTGCAACTGAAGAAGAAGTTGTTGAAGAAGCTCCAGCAGTAGAAGAAGAAGTTGAAGCACAATCAACACCAAGCGCAAAAAAGACAATTGAAAGCGTAGTTAAAGAAACGTTCTTTGCAGAAATAGAAAAATTAACACAAGAAAATATAGAGTTAAAAGCACAAATCGAATTACTATCGAAAGTTGAAGAAGTTGCAACTGAAGCAACCGAACTTACCGAAGTAAAACCTATTGCGTTTAACCCTGAAAACACGAATGAAGTTGAACACTTCCAATACGCAAGTAAAAGACCACGTTCAATAATGGATTCAATATTAGAAAAAATAAACAATTAGTATTAACAATTTAAAAACTTAACAAAATGCCATTTGGTTCAAACCCAGTAATTACCACAACTTACGCAGGTGAGTTTGCAGGTAAGTATTTAGCAGCAGCTTTATTGTCTGCACCAACATTAGAGCAAGGCGGAGTATCTATACTTCCAAACGTTGCTTACAAACAAGTTATGCAAAAAGTAGCTACAGGAAACATCGTAGCAAACGCAACTTGTGATTTCACAGCTTCAGGAACGGTAACACTAACTGAAAGAGTATTAACAACAGAAGAATTTCAAGTAAACATCCAACTTTGTAAATTAGACTTGGCACAATCTTGGCAGTCGGCAAGTATGGGTTATTCAGCGTTTAAGACGTTGCCTAAAACTTTTGCAGACTTTTTAATTGCACACGTAGCAGCTAAAGTTGCAGCTAAAATTGAAACTACAATTTGGGCAGGTGCAACAGCAACAGCAGGAGAATTTGACGGATTTAAAACTTTGATGTTAGCAGACGCAGACGTTATTGACGTTTCAGCTCCATTGACAACAACTTTAGACGCAACAACTGTAATTGGCGAAATTGGAAGAACAGTAGATTTAATTCCAGCAGCACTTTACGGAAACGAAGGATTAAGAATTTATGTATCTCAAAAGATTGCTAAATTGTACGTTCGTGCATTAGGTGGTTTTGGTGCTTCAGGTTTAGGAGCAAACGGAACAAACACACAAGGAACACAATGGTACACAAACGGAAGTTTATCGTACGACGGTATTCCAATTTTTATGGCTAACGGACTTGGAGCAAACAATATGATTGCAACAACTGTAGACAACCTTTATTTTGGTTGCGGACTTTTAAATGACAATTCACTTGTAAAAACTATTGATATGTCGGATATTGACGGAAGTGCAAATGTAAGAGTTATTTTACGTTACAACGCGGGTATTCAATACGGTATCGGTTCAGACGTAGTACTTTACGGAGTATAACATTAAATAAAAAGCGTAGGCAACTGCGCTTTATTTTATTCACAATTAAAAACAAAACAAAATGTCAAATTGTTTATTAACGCACGGACGTGCAGAGCAATGCAAAGAGTTCGTTGGCGGTATAAAGTCAATTTACTTTATTAACTACGGTTTAATGGGTGCAATTACTTTTGATAGTTCAACAGACTTTGAAGACCAAATTGACACAGTAGCGGGAGCGTTTACACTTTTTAAATACGATTTGAAAGGTGCAAATTCTTTTGAGCAAACAGTTACAAGTTCAAGGGAAAACGGAACTACATTTGTAGAGCAAACTTTAACTTTTACAATTAAAGGTTTAGACACAGTAACTACAAAACAAATGAAATTATTAGCTTGGGGTCGTCCACACGTTGTAATTAAGACAAACGCTAACAATTTCTTTTTAGCAGGACTTAATAACGGAATGGACGTAACTACAGGTTTAATTTCTAACGGTACTGCAATGGGTGACTTAAACGGTTACACAATGACACTTGTAGGACAAGAAGCAACTCCTGCAAATCACTTGTCGGTTGCTTCAACGTACACAGATGCTTTATTAGTTAGTAGTTGTTTCACAGGAGCAACAGTTGACCCTAACTAAATTTAAAAAAATTATTTTTAAAGCCGTTCTTCATAGTTCGGCTTTTTTTTTGTCTTAAAAAAAGAACAAAAACACGAATTTTTAATTATATAAATATGATAGTCTTAACACCTTCAGCAAGTCCGCAGACGTTTAGTTTTATTCCACGAGATAACACGTTTAATGTTATGGAATTAACAGACGACCAAACAAATATAATGGTAGCGGTTGCAATTACTTCAAGCACAGTTGGAGACTATATAAACACGATTACAGCAACTTTTGGTTTAATAGAAGGACATTTTTACAATTTAGTTTTACGAGTAGGCACAAACATTATTTACAAAGACAGAATATTTTGCACGGCTCAAAGTTTAGTTACATTTTCGGTTAACAATAATCAATATGTTTCTAATTCAACATTAAATGAATTTATAGTATATGAATAATTTACACGTTTTAAATTTAAGCGCATACACAACGCCAACAATTCAAGAAGCAAACCGCGAAAATTGGGTTGAATATGGCGATGACAATAATTTTTATGCTTACCTTATAAACCGATTTACAAATTCAACAACGAACAACGCAATAATAAACAACATTGCAAGGTTGATATACGGAAAAGGTTTAAGTGCGTTAGACGCTTCTAAAAAGCCAAATGAGTACGCACAATTTATGGCGTTACTACATAAAGACGATATAAGAAAAATTGTTTTAGACAGAAAGTTATTAGGGCAATTTGCAGTTCAAGTTCATTATAACGACAAGCACGACAAAATATTAAAAGCGTATCATATTCCTGTTAATCTTTTACGAGCAGAAAAATGCGACAAAGAAGGTAAAATAAACGGTTACTATTACTCTGACGATTGGACTGATGTTAAAAAATATGCGCCCGTTCGTTATTCGTCTTTTGGAAGTAGCAAAGACAAAGTAGAAATATTATTTTCTAAACCTTATGCGGTTGGAATGAAATATTATAGTTATGTTGACTATCAAGGTTGTTTGCCGTATTGCCTATTAGAAGAAGAAATAGGAGACTATTTAATTAACGAAGTACAAAACGGATTTTCTGGAACTAAAGTTGTAAACTTTAACAACGGAGTACCAACAGACGAACAACAAAATATAATTTCAAATAAGGTACTTGACAAATTAACAGGAAGCAGGGGACAAAAAGTTATCGTCGCGTTTAACAACAACGCAGAAAGCAAAACTACGGTTGATGACATACCATTAAACGACGCTCCAGAACATTATACTTATTTAAGCGAAGAATGTTTAAAGAAAATAATGTTAGGGCACAACGTTACAAGTCCGTTATTATTTGGCGTAGCTTCAACAAATGGTTTTAGTTCAAATGCAGACGAGTTAAAAAATTCAAGCATACTTTTTGACAATATGGTTATTCGTCCGTTTCAAGAAGAAATAATAGAAGCTTTTGACAGCATTTTAGCGTTTAACGGAATAAGTTTAAAATTGTTTTTCAAAACGTTACAGCCGTTAGAATTTACAGACTTGGAAAACGCACAAACCGAAGAACAAGTTGCTGAAGAAACAGGAACGGAATTAAGCGCACAAACAAACGCGTTAATTGATTTAGGCGAAGACGTACAAGACAATTGGTTATTAATAGACGAAAAGGAAGTTGACTACGATACGGACGACGAAGAAAACGAATTGTTAAGTAAAGAACCTAAACAAAGTTTATTAAGCAAAATTGTAAACTTGGTTTCAACAGGTTCAGCTTTTCCAAATAGCAATAGTGAACAAGACGAAAACATAGACGGAATTAAATTTTTTACACGTTACAAATATGTTGGAGAATTAACTAAAAACAGACGTGCATTTTGTACACAAATGATTTTAGCAAACAAAATATATAGAAAAGAAGACATAATAAGAATGAGTTCACAAGTTGTAAATGAAGGTTGGGGCCCGAAAGGAGCTGACACGTATTCAATTTGGTTATACAAAGGCGGCGGAAATTGTCATCACCGGTGGAATAAACAAGTTTACGCAAGTTTTTCAGGAACAAACATTGATATTAATAGTCCGAAAGCAAGACAAATTGCAGGTAAAAAAGCTGAACAATACGGCTACAAAATAACGAATGAAAAATTAGTTTCAACACGTCCAATTGATATGCCTAACAAAGGGTTTTTACCTAAAAATAAAAAAGAGAATTAATGGCAGAAGCACTTTTAGTTACCAGACAAGACGTAGTAAAATTCACAGCATTGAACGGAAATGTTGATACGGATAAATTTATTCAATTTGTAAAGATTGCACAAGATACAGACTTGCAAAATTACACGGGTACGAAGCTCTTGGACAAGATAAAAGCGGACATAATAGCAAATACATTGTCGGGTAATTATTTAACGCTTACAACGACTTATTTGAAGCCGATGCTTATTCATTTAGCAATGAAGTATTATTTACCTTTTGCAGCTTACACAATTAGTAATAAAGGAGTATATAAACACAATTCGGAAAATTCAACAAACGTAGAAAAAGACGAAGTAGACTTTTTAATTGAAAAAGAAACACAAATAGCACAACATTACACGGAGCGATTTATTAACTATATTTCTTTTAACAATAATTTGTTTCCAGAATATACCGCAAACACGAACGCTGATATGTTCCCCGATACAAACAATAATTTTACAGGTTGGTATATATGAAAAAGAGTTATAAACCAAAAGAAGTCAATATAATTAAGTTAAAGACTTATTTAAAAAAAATAGAAAATGGCAAATAGTAACGGTTGGGGGCAAGGTGCAAACAATAACGACATAGGTTGGGGACAGGGAGCGTATAACAATACAATTGGTTGGGGTTCTATTTACGCAGATAGTTATTCTGGAGATACTGAAATTTTAGGTAACGAAGGCGGAATAACAACAACTTTTGAAACACGAATAATAGCTGACGGTGGAATTTATGAAGCTGATAGTTGTTTAGTTCAATCATTAAATTTTTAAAATATGAGTTTATTAAATAGTGCAAGTTTAGTAGTAACGCCAAACGGTTATAAAGCGGGTACGTTATATTCAGTTATTCCAAATACAACGTTAGGAGATATGACTGTAGTTCGTGCTACAACAGCTACAAGGGTAAATAGTGCAGGGCTTATTGAGTCGGTGGCTAACAATGTACCACGCTTAGACTACTCAAATGGTACTTGTCCGAGTTTGTTGGTAGAGCCGCAGAGGACTAATATAGTTTTATATAGTGAGCAGTTTAATAATGCAGCTTGGACTGCAACTGCTATAACCGTAACTGCAAATGCAACAACTTCGCCTGATGGGACTACAAACGCTGACACAATAAATTCAATTTCAGCAAGTCCAAATATATTAAGCAATGTTGCTACATTTGGGAATATTACTAATGTCAGTATTTTTGTAAAATATGTAAGCCAACAATGGGTTAAATTAATGAGTGGAGCTGTGACAGGTGATTATGCAAATTTTGACATTCAAAATGGAGTTATTGGCTCGGTTGGTAGTACATCTTCAAACGCACAAATACAAAATTTTGGGAATGGATGGTATAGGATTAGTGTAAATTTTGGCGGGTTTGTTGGAAATACAAATTTGTATTTTGGCTTTTCTCAAAATGGCACAAGTGGTTGGAATGTATTTGACCCAAATTTTAATAAATCAGTTTATGCTTGGGGAGCTCAAATAGAACTCGGCTCCTACCCAACCTCCTACATACCTACAACCTCAGCAGCAGTAACTCGTAATGCTGATGTGATTAGTAAGACAGGGATAAGTAGTTTGATAGGGCAGACTGAGGGGGTTGTTTTCTTTGATGCTATTAATTTATTTACGAGTGGGACAAGAACTTTAGCAC
>Ga0208951_1001495_pt1 | contig 10115 bp, 8 predicted proteins | sample GreLakmeMI27MSRF_FD_187702 | JGI IMG/M metagenome (GOLD analysis project Ga0208951, IMG submission 187702) | Freshwater lentic microbial communities from great Laurentian Lakes, MI, USA - Great Lakes metaG MI27MSRF (SPAdes) | ecosystem: Environmental > Aquatic > Freshwater > Lake | place: Great... | reverse complement strand
CTGCCACAACTACTTCGAGTTCGGCAAGGGCTCGCCGCTGGACAAGCAAGCGTGCGGCAAATGCGAGCATTTTGCAGAGCTGCCGGGCGCACCGGTGACAGACGGCACCGCCACTGCGTGAAAGACCTTAAAGGTTTAGGGTTTAGGGTTTAGGGTTTAGGGAACCTTACAGGAATCTGATTCCTTTAAGGGAGGGATTCCTGTAAGGAAGCTTTCCGAAAGCTCTACTGTAAGGGAATCCCTTACAGTAAAACACCGCATCATGCGGTGTTCTACTAGAAAACGAAAATTGAAGCTTTTTTTCGATTCGATATTTGTTTTCAGAGGGTATATATATGAAGAGAAGGTACATCCCAAATCCGCCTAATTCAGAGGGTGCTTTCCCTTCCCTCATAGCTCAGTTGGTAGAGCGTCAGACTGTTAATCTGAATGTCGATGGTTGCCGTCTCCAACGGCCATGGCGAAACCACCTGAGGGAGCTACACTTTAGCTCCGCGTGACTACCCATTCGAGTGCGCCGCGCCCGTGCCTGCGCGCAGTCAGTGACGGAGGCCAAAAAGTGCGCGCGGGTGCGCGGCAGATGCCATGCGTATACCCGGAGACACCCGTTGGCACCCCATATTTGTTCAGGCGCCCCGCCATCCGCACCCCCAAGCGCACTCGTCGTCGCCTCCTGTTCTGCGCATCCACATATGGCCGCGGCTCAACGCAGAGCAGCACAGCCTCCTCTCCTTGCCCTGCTGCTCGCCCTGCAGTTCTTGGGGCCGCTGGCGCAGCTCGCTGTGCCCGCTCTGCTTCCTCGCTACCCGCTCCTGCTCCTCCTCGCCAACGCGAACGACGCGTTGGCGACACTAGCCAGCCCGCACCTGTCGAGCCTCGGCTTCTATACAGCAGTGCTTGCGCGGCGCACCGCAGAGGACTGCCTGTATTTCGCCGCTGGTCGCCACTATGGACAGCCTGCACTCGCACGCCTGGGCCTGCCGCAGCAGTCCCCGGCAATGTCCTGGCTGGCGCTGGCGCTGTTTCCAGCAGCGCCGTTGCACCTGCTGGCGGGCGCTGCTCGCACCCCTCCCTTACAATTCGCCGTCGTCGCGCTGCTGGGCTCGCTGTTGCGCGCAGCGGCACTGCGCAGGGCCTCCGTCTGGGCGGGCGCGTATTTGCAACACCCGGCGCTACTTATTGCGACGTTGGCTGTTCCGCTGCTGCAGCTGCTCAACATCTTACGTCGCCAGGGCACCAGTAACTTACACACCCAGCTCCGCTGAGCCTCCGATCGCCTGGCCCAGCTGTCGCAGCGCCAGCACCGCCGGGTCGTCCCCGCAGCCGGCGCTGGCGTCCAGGCTCGCCTGCACGCCCCGCCACACCTCCACGTCGCCCGCCCGCTCCAGCCAGGCGGCGTACTTGGCCGGGGTGAGGCCCGCGCGCGCGTGCGGCGAGGCGACGCCCAGCGGCGCGCGCGCGAGGAGGTGGTGCAGCACGTCCGCACACGGGAGGTCCGCCAGCAGCGGCGTGCCGGCAACCGCCTGCGTCTCCAGGAAGAGCAGCGGGCGGAGGGCCCGCAGCGCCCGGTAGGGCGCACCCAGCGCCTCCAGCGGCGCCGCCAGCGGGGCCAGCGCCAGCTCCAGCTCTGCCGTTTCCCCAGCGAGGCGCAGCCTGGCCGCCTCGGGAAGCGGGCGCAGCAGACAGGCGTGGCGCACGAAGAGGGTGAGCACGCGTGAGGCCAGCTGGGCGGCGAGGAGGCGGGAGGGCGGGGCGGGGGCGCGGGGCGGCGGCGGCGGCAGGCGGGCCAAGAACTCGGCGTGGAAGTGGCCCAGCGCCCGGCACAGCTCCCCAGCGCCGCCCTCGCCCCCGACGAGCGCCTCCGCCCGCTCCGTGGCGCCGCGGAAAAGCGGCGCCAGCGCGTCCCCGGCGCCCGCGTGCAGCGCCTCCAGCGCAGCCGCCAGCGCGGGCGCGGCGCCGCCGTCGGGCAGCGCGGGCAGGAGGGGCGCCAGCGCTGCGTGCGCAGCCTCCAGCGTGGCGGCGGCTGCCAGCGTGCGCGCCTGCGCGGGCGAGCAGGCGCCGCCCACGGCGCGCGCCTCGGGCCCCGCCGCGCACGCGTGCTCGCAGCGCTCCGCCAGCAGGCGCAGCGCCTTGGTGCAGCCCTGGGCCACGGCGCAGCACAGCGCCGGCTGCTGCGCGCAGCAGGCGAGCTCCTCCTGCACGCGCGCGCAGAGGCGGGCGGGGTCCAGGGGCTGCTGCTGCTGCGGGGGCACGGCGTCCGTGAGGCGCTGCAGGCTGCGCGCCAGGTAGCCCAGCGCGAAGGGGTCCGCGGTGCGGCGCAGCGCGGACGCTTCCCCTGCGCGCACGCAGGGGGGCACCCCGCGCTCCCGCGACTCGCCCTCGCGCAGCAGCCGCGCGAACAGCGCGTCCAGCGCGCCCAGCAGGCGCGGGTAGCCGGCGGTGAGCTGGTCGCGCGCGGGGCCGGGCGCAGCCTGCGCCCGCGCCAGCTGCTCGCCCAGCGCCGCCAGCAGCTGCGCCCAGAAGCGCTCCGTGAGCTGCGGGCCGCCCTGCGGCTGACAGGCGTCCAGGAAGAGGGCGTGCGAGGAGGGGTCCCGCTTCTTGGCCAGCACGCGGCTCAGGTGCCACGCCGCCAGCGCAGCCGCGTGCACCCGCTCCAGCGCCGCGTCCAGGCGCGCCCACAGGCCAGCCTCGCCGCCTGCTGCGGGAGCGGGGCGCCCCGGCCGTCCCGGCTCCAGTGCCTCCGCCAGCGCGGCGCTCGCCCGGCGCACGCAGAGGACCAGGCTGCGCTCCACAGCCTGGGGCAGCTCCCCCAGGTTGGCCAGAACCTGGAGCGCGGCCGCCGTGTCGGGCTGGGACAGGCTGTCCAGGCCGCGCTGCAGCGCCGCCCCAGCCTCTGCGCGCACCTCTGCACCCGCGCGAGCCACGAACGCCAGCTCAGCCTCCACTGCAGCCACGCCTCCCATATCCACCTCCGCGAACAGCTCCGACAGCTCGCTCAGCGCCTTCGCCGCGCGCGCCAGGTCGCTGCCCAGGCTCTCGCGCACGCGCGCAACCAGCCGCAGTGCGCGGATCACCGCGTGCAGCACCTCCACAGTGCAGCTGAGCGCAGCCAGCTGGCGGGTGCGCGCCGCGATGTGGCGGTGCGGCTCCGCAACCTCCGCACGCACGCGCTGCATCGCAGCCTGCAGCGCCTCCACGCCGCCGCGCAGGCTGGCCAACACCGAAGCTGTGTCGCGCAGGCTGGGCGGGGCGCGGGCGGCGGGTGAGAGAGGCGAGAGAACAGGTTTGGCAGTGCGGGAGCACGACGGAGGAGGACGCGCACAGAGGCGCAGGCGCAGGAGGACGAGCAGGCGCCCGCTGCGCACCCGCTGACTTGCTGTACCAGCTCCGAGTGGCGCGACAGCACCTCCGCCCGCAGCGCGTCCTCCAGCGCCTGCTGCCCCTCGCCTAACTGGTGCGCTGCAGCGGCTGCGGAGGCGCTGCCCAGCACCGCGCTCGTGTACTGCAGTATTGCCGCGTCGTCCAGGCTCTCTTCCGCGAAACGCACCAGCGCGGGCGCCTTGGCCTGCAGCACGGCGCGCGCGGCGCCGCCCATCGTCGTTGTCAAGGGCCAGCCTCGCACTCTTTCCACGCGGCTAGCACGCTCACAGTCCTCGCGAGGTCCGTTCGTCTGCAAAGTGCTGACGTCACCATGTCACGAGGCGGGACTGCCCACCGGCCGGGGGGTAAATGGGGGGTCGACCCGTCGGTCCTCTCCCGTCGCGTGGTGGTGGTGCGTGGTGGTCCACGCGCCGACGCTCCTCCGCTCCGCTCGCGCGCTGCTGGAGTGCTGCTCATACGAGACTCAAGAGCAGGAGGCGGTGCACGGTCTGCCGGAGGTGGTCTGACTTAGGGTTCCTTCGGCAGAAGTCGAGTGACGGCATTGCGCGGGAGGGCGTGGCGCACCATGGACCCGCCGGCAGGCAGCGCAGCGCAGCGTGAACGGCAGCGTATCGGCTTCCGGGCGCGGGCGGTGGACGTGACCACCCGGCTGGCGATCCTCCGCTCCATGGAGGAGTTGGCTGAGGAGGCGACCGTGAGTCGTGTTGCCGCGCATTCCCACGTCCAGCTGGATCGGGAGAACGAGGAGGCGCGTCACAAGCCGGCTGCAGCCGACTGGCCCGCCGCTCGCTGGCGTGCGCGGTCGCGCGCTCGCACCACTCAAACCCTGGCTTCTTCAAAAGCCGGTTTGAGTTTCAAGCCAGGCCCTAACACCTTCGATGCTTCCCTCTCCCCGCGCAGGTGTTGACCGTGAAGGCGCGCGAGCCCAAGCAGGGCAAGGTGGAGGAGATCCCCACCCCGGAAGTGTGGCCTGTGGCCAGCTACGAGACGGACTACCTCCCCGTGTTCACACCGCCCGCTTCCTACCTTCGCTGTGCGTCCCTCCCAGCGCAGCCGGCCGACACTGCTCCCGACTCAGTCTGAGTCACCCCCCTGCGCGCCGCGCAGCCGGCTTCAAGAACGAGTCCGAGTTTGTGGAGTATGACCTCGACGATGAGGACGAGGACTGGCTTCGCACATACAACGGCACCCAGGACAGGCTGCCCGCTGATCGGTGAGCCCCATACGCGCAGCATTGAGCGGTATTGCCGAAGATGCTCACTCCGACGCCGCCTGCCCTGCAGCTTCGAGCATATGCTCTGGAAGCTCGAGCTTGCTTGCGCCGACGCGCAGGCGCAGGTGCGAACACACCCGATGCGCGTATCGCGCAATGCGGGCGATGCAAGGCGTCCTATGCTGACGCCCACCCGCATGTCAGACGCTCTTTGACATGCAGACGCTCGCCACGGAGCGTTCGCTGCCGCCGCCCAGCTACTCCGACAAGGCGCGTGCGCTGCCGCATGCGTCGCAGCCTGTTTGCTGCTGATGCGCCGGCCAGGTGACGCTCGCCGCAAACACCTCCTGTCTTACCCGCGAGGGCGCCTTTGAGGCGCTGGGTAGGGTCTCCAAGCGACCTGCCGCCATTGCAGGTGCGGCGAGGGTAGACGCGGCGCGAGAGCGCATGGCTCACCGTACCCCCCCCGCGCTCTCTCTCGCTCAGCTGTCTACGTCTACTGGCTGGGCAAGCGGAAGCGTTGGGGCAAGCCCGTGCTGCGCCGCCTGCAGCCCCCGCCCGCCGGGTCAGACCAGAACCCGTTCCTGGTCTTTCGCCCCCGCGAAAAGACAAACAGGTGTGCGCAGCAGCTCCCCCCAGCGCCTGCGCCCCCGCTCACACGTGGGCCACCCCTAGACCACAAACGCGTCGGCGGCGCGAGAACGACAGCCCCGCGTTCAACCGCATGCGCAATTTGCGCATGAACTTGGACATGTCGCGCGCCCTTCTCGAGTGGCTGCAGCGCCGCGAGCGCCGCAAGCGCGACATCCTGCAGTGCGACATTGACACGCAACTGCTGCAGCTGAAGCTGCGCCACGACGCGCCGCGAGTGCAGGCGGCACCCGAATCGGCGCCCGCTGGGGAAGCTGAGCTGCGAACCAGGGCGCAGGCGAGCGACCCCGCCGCCTCCGACCTGGCGCCGGCGCAGAGCAACGGGCTGGTGGTGCGCACCATGGGGCCGCCGCCGCAAGATGCCGCCAAGCGCGAGAAGAAGCGGCGGCGAGACGGGCGCGACCGCCGCGCTGCGGGCGGGGCGGAGCTCGCCTTTGTGCCGCCGCCACAGCTGTCGGAGCCGCAGATGCATTTCCTGACACCCAACCTGCGCGTGCCGGGTTTCAACCTGCCGGCGGCGGTGCGGGGCATGCGCGGGCGCACGCGCTTCGGGCGCGGCGGGCGGCTGTTGTTCGACCGGGTCCACCCTATCACGCGCGAGCCCTTCGCACTGCCAGACGTGGTGCTCCCGCCCAGACGAGCCCTGCCCCCGGTGCCGCTGCTCATCGCACCCGCACCTGTTGCGCCCGCACCCGCGGCCACCAAACTCGACGGCCCCGCCGCCGCATCCGCCGAAGTTGCGCCCATGGAAACCTGACGCTCTTATACAATCAGCGATCTCAATAAACAGCGCTGGAAGCCGGCCGGCAACATGCTCCTCTTAGCGCGCGCGTAGGCGTGCCCCACTCAGCTCAGTCTTTCTCTGTTTCTCAGCGTCAGCGTACAGATCTCAGCCTGCCGGACGTTCGCTGCATGCTGGCCTCTAAGTGCAAGTTGATTTCGAAAGTATAGCGCACCGTGCGTGTGTCTGTGACTCCAATTGTGTGCGAGACTGTGTCAGTGCGTTCTGGGAGACGGTCACGACGTCACGTTGAAACGATTGTTTCGCCCCCGCCGAACTCGTCGTCACTCTCGCACCATGGCTCCTCCGGCCGCGCCCAGCGAGGCTCTGCGCATGTTGCAGGAGCTGCGCTTCTGGAACCTGGTCACGGCGTGTGTGTGGCACGCGGCAGCAAGCTCGGGGGTGGTGCGCAGCTTCTCACCTGTCGAGCCTGCAGGTCTAACGGGCACCTGTCTCGCGCACAGGTCTTTAGCCTGCACGTGCTCTATGGCGCTGGCGGCGGTGTGCTATGGGTGAGACGCGCTCGTGAACTCATGTGCCTCTAGCGTTGCCGCCTGACATCTCCCGCAGGCCTCCTTCGTCGCTGCACTCGTGGCGGCTTTGCACGTGCCGCTGCTGTACGCCCAGGTTTGCCACAGTTATCGTGCCCCTCTTTCGCTGGCGCTGAAGCGCCCTGCAGCGCAAGGTGCTGGTGCCGGCCGTGCGCTCTCCAGACTCCTTCGCCGCCTCCCAGCCGCCACCCGGCACCAGGACTGCGAGCGCGTATCCCAACCAGATCTGGGGCGTCGCGCAGGCACGGGGCTGCGTGCGTGTGTCCTACGACTGTTTCTTACCGCCTAACACGCAGAGGGCTCGCGACGCCCTTGACTTTGCGGCGCTGTGCTGCACAGCCTCTGGGGTGGGCGCGGCTGGGGTGGTGGCGTGCACGCGGCTGTCCCTTCACTCGGTGCAGGTAAGCGTTGAGCCTCGCCGCTGGGCGCCGCGCTAGGTCTCTGAGACTCGCACCCTGCGCCCCAGCCGAGCGTCGCAGCCACCTCGGGTGTGGCGCTGGGTCTGCTGCACAGCCTGTGGATGTGCTTCGGTGGCGGTCGCGTGGCGCCCTTCCCAGCACTGCCCCGGCCACGCCTCTTCCGTGTGCGCCAGCTGCTGCCCCTGCTGCTGCGCCAGGCCGCCCAGCTGGCCATGGCCGCCCTGGGCGTCGCCGCCGCCGCGCTGCTGCTGCGCGGGCGCGCGGACGCGCTGCTCAGGCTGGGGCTGCGGGGCGCGCTGGCGCTGGCCGTGTCAGCCCACCTGGTGGCAGCGTCCATGCAGCTCGGCCGCCTCCTGCTGGTGCGCCCGCCGTGCCCCCCGAGAGCGCGCGCGTGCTGACCGGGTGCGGCCGCAGGCGGTGGTTCACACGGAGCGCTTCCGCTTCTGGCCCCTCACGCGACAGCTGGACGCAGCGGCGGACACACAGCCGCTGCATGGAGCGCTGTCCGCAGAGACAGCGGATGACGCGTTTGCAAAGGCGCGAGCTGTGGCGCAACTGAGCAAACGCGAGCGCCGGGCGCTGACGCCCCCCCCGCGCCCCCCCAACGCAGCACCTGGCATACGAGGACCTGTGTTTCGTGGCTGAGAAGGATGAGGCCCGGCGTAACTCTGTGTTTGCGGACGCGGCGGGTCCCTCCTGGTCGGAGCTCTGCAAAGCCGCGCTGCAGCCCCTCGGTGCGCGCTTTACCCCACCCCGTCCCACCCCGCCTCTGCTGGCCCGCACTCACACCCTTCCCGCGCGCCAGACGAGGTTGTGTCCGCCCTCAAGTTTGCCACCCAGAACAACCAGCGCGCAGCAGCCAGCTCCGTGCTCAGGCGCGCAACCCGTGCCCCGTGCGTGTGAGCACCCGCAGCGCGTGACTCCCGCTTGCCGCGCAGGGCGAACCAGCAGCTGACGGCGTGGGGCGTGCGCACGTTGAGCGCACTGGGCGCAGCTTCGCGCTCGCAGGACCGGCTGGGCCTGGCGCAGCGGCGGGAGCCAAAGGTAGGGGACGTGCTGTGCAAGCTGCTGTCTTTGAACCAGGGTGCGCCCTTTGCTCCCTCCCTCTCCCACCCCATTATCTCATGTCTACTCGCTGCCGCAGCGCTGCGCGACTTCCAGGTCACCAGGCCCGCCGCAGCAGACGACAGCTTGCGCATGATAATGCGCCTCGCGCCAGCCATGCCCAGCGGATCGCCAGCCCCAGAGGCTGTGCTGGCCGACGTTGTGCAGACGGCGCTGTTCACATTCCTGGACGCATTCGGCGTCGCGGGCTGCCTGGACGCGTTGCAGACGGCTAGGGCGCCCGACTACGGCTCTGTCGCCGAACACAGTGCCCTCCTCAAGTCCATGGCGGACTCGTGAACGCGGATAGTGAACAGAATAAAACACCCGCGCGCCTTACACCTGCAGTGGGTCTGCGCACAACGGGAGGTGAGTTGTTGCGCCAATGCAGACCAACGCTCGCACCTCTGTTGGTGTCCTTGTTGATGATGTACCTGCGGCGAGAGATCACCGTGGCATGAGCCACCGCTGCAGCTAGGCGCCCATCGTCCCAGGCGCACCTGGAGCGGGTTTTGCCAAGCGCGCCATACCACTGCACCACAAAGGGCGCCATCCAGACTGCGTCGCCAGCCTTGACGGGGTACCTGCGCGTGTTGTGCGGTGCGTGAGCGGGCGCGCCCGATGCGCCGCGCGCAGGGGAGGGGAGTCACCACTTGTCTGCCAGGCGGTAGATGCCCTGGCCCTCCATCAGCAACAGGCCGTGCTGGTTGTAGTGAATCTCCTTGACCATGAGGAATTCGCCGGGCTGGAAGTCCATGACGTGCATGTTGAAGTCGTACTCGGGCGTGGTGGGCAGCAGCTTGCGCAGCTCAAACACCTCCGGAGACACATCCACCAGCGCCTGCGCATCCGTGCGACCCACGACCAGCGTGGGGCGGCTGCCGTTCACTATGGCGGCCATGGCGCCTGCGGGCTCCACGTACCGCTGCTCATACATTAGCACCGTGGCGCCTCCCGCTGACGACAGCCTGTGGGTCGCGGGCTCAGCGCATGCAGGCGCGCCAGTGGCTAGCGGACGCACGTGTGCGTCTGCTCAGCTGGGAAATAGGCGAAGCCATCAGCCTCCACGATGTGCGTCTCCTCGCCCGCTCTCACTTGCAGCGCGCCAGCCAGCACGTAGGCGAATCTAGGGCGTGCGCGTCAGTCCCCGCGTGTGCTGTGCGCGCAGAGAAGCGGCACCTCTCAACCCCGCGCAGCGGCGCAGCAGAGGAGGCGTTTGCGTCTGGGGAGCGTGCGCGTTAGCACGGCCAGCACGAGCTTGCCCGCTGCAACGCACCCATCTCAATTAGGTACATTGTAAAGTGCGCGCCGGTGGCTTTGGGCGACACCAATACTGCCCCGCGGGAGTTGCGCCTGGGCGAGAGGTCAGGCATGCGACGCTGCAGTCTGGCGCTGCAGACGTACCAGCCGAACAGCGGCGCGTAGACTCGGCTCTCGGGCGTGATGAGCGCATGGTCTTGCGCGTATCCGCTGCGTGTGAAGCCCGGCAAGCCTGGGGGCACTGGCGTGAGAGCCCACGCACTGACTCCTCGCTCTCACGCACCCGTCAAGTCAAGCTGCTGCAGCGGCTCCACGCTCGCGGAGACGGCACTCGGTGTCCAGGGACAGCCGCCTGCAGCTGCGCGCGTTGACGGGTCAGCCTCCGAAGACGGGCACACAGTACACCGCCTAAATTCACCGGTGGCAGCGGCGCCAGCATGCAGCAACGCTAGGCAGGCAACACCAAGACGCATGCTGACAGCGTGTGACTAGCAGGCACGAAAATGCATACAGAAGGCGAATGAAGGCGAGGGCAAGTCGAGTGGAGACTCTGCCACGCCACACGGCGTGTCTACCACTGCGTGTGGTGCCGACATCTGATCGATCGGCCGATTGCCGCGTAAACCATTACAGGGTGGGCCCACCTGCAAGAAAGCAGGATTTGGGGAGAGCCTCTCTATTTCTTAGCTCAAGGGGGGCGCGTGGGCCCGGCCGCACTCTATTTCTAAGCGCTAGCAGGGCGGACGACGGCGCGA
>Ga0208951_1001487_pt1 | contig 10132 bp, 11 predicted proteins | sample GreLakmeMI27MSRF_FD_187702 | JGI IMG/M metagenome (GOLD analysis project Ga0208951, IMG submission 187702) | Freshwater lentic microbial communities from great Laurentian Lakes, MI, USA - Great Lakes metaG MI27MSRF (SPAdes) | ecosystem: Environmental > Aquatic > Freshwater > Lake | place: Great... | reverse complement strand
ATGCAAGGTTGTTGATACCTTTGAAACTACCTCAAATCCAACGAAGACAGATAATAAAAAGATTGCAAGTAATGCAATTTCATTGCTCATTAATTCAGAGGCCATTACTTACCCTTCTCTCTTTTTATTCCATTATGCGTCAGAGTTGCAGAATCAATAATCTCATCTGAAAAATCAGGTTCAATTACACCAGTTGGCTTACCGTCCACTGATTTACTCATAAGCAGTAGAAGGTTTACTACATTTCGTGAAAATAACATTGAGGCGTGAAATGCTAATTGGCTTGGTACATCTTTTGCGCCCCAGATCCTTACCCCAGCACTGGTAGTAATAATTTCACCAGCAACTGAGCCTTCCACGTTTCCACCACTTTCTGCAGCTAAATCAACTACAACTGAACCAGGAGCCATATGAGAAATCATCGCAGCTGTTACTAATCGTGGCGCAGTTCGCCCTGGTACAGCAGCAGTTGTAATTAAAACATCAGCTGCTGAAATATAAGGAGTAAGTAATTCCCTTTGTTTATTAGCACGCTCTTCAGTCATCTCTCTGGCGTAACCACCAGCACCTTCCAATGCTTCAAGTTCTAAAGTAATAAATTTTGCACCCATTGATTTAACCTCATCAGCTGAGGCTGGTCTAACATCATAGGCTGATACAACTGCGCCTAATCTTTTAGCAGTAGCAATTGCTTGTAGTCCAGCAACTCCTGCTCCTAATACAACTACTTTTGCTGGAGTAATGGTTCCAGCTGCAGTCATAAGTAGTGGGAAAAACTTTGGTGATAACTCAGCTGCAACTAAAGATGCTTTATAGCCAGCACATAATGCTTGTGAGGTAAGGGCATCCATTGATTGCGCTCTAGAAATTCTTGGCACCATTTCAAGTGAAATCGCAGTAACTCCGGCCGAAATTGCAGCCTCAATTGAATCAGCAGAGCCTGCCGGGGATAAAAAAGAGATTGTAATTGCGCCTTTTTTAAGTGTTTTCATCTGCGCAGGATTTAAGGGCTGAACAGATAGAACTACATCAGCATCTGCAATTACATCAGTTGATTTAACCTGAGCCCCTGCATCACTAAATTGTTTATCTGAATATTGCGCAGCAACTCCTGCGCCAGTTTCAATAACAACTTCAAGGCCTGCTTTTGTGAGTTTAGAAATGATGTCAGGGACTAACGCCACACGTTTTTCACCTGATTTAATTTCTCTTGGTACGGCAATACGCATTCGCTAACTTTACCTAACCTTTACCTTATTTATTACCTTTTAAATCACCTCTGGTTAGATGGTATAGCAGGGCTTGAATAGTTGTTCGGCGATGAAATGCTTGACGCCAAACTACGGATTTTGGCCCATCTATTACATCAGCTGCTACCTCTTCACCACGATGTGCTGGTAGGCAGTGCATAAAGATTGAATCTTTTGTGGTCAATCTCATTAAATCATTTGTGACTGCAAAGGGTGAAAGAGCAGATGTTTTTTCAGCCCGATCTGCCTCTGAATCTCCCATAGACATCCAAACATCGGTATAGATAACACTGGCATCTTGTGCAGCAGCTTTTGGATCAGTTATGACTTCAATTTTACCACCAGATTTTTTGGCAATTTTATTTGCTTGATCAACAACTGAAGATTTTGGCGCCCATTTGCCAGCCGGAGTTGCCACCACGATATGTGCTCCCATTGTGGCACCCATAATTAACCAAGCATTTGCAACATTATTACCATCTCCAATATAAACAAACTTACGTTTTTTTATATCTTTACCAAAATTTTCCCTAATTGTTAGCCAATCGGCGAGTAATTGAGTTGGATGATCATCATCTGTAAGCGCGTTAATTACTGGGATAGTGGCGTATTTACCTAACTCATCAACATCTGATTGCGCAAAAGTTCGCACGATTAAAGCGCTACAAAATCCTGAAATAATTTTTGCAGTATCGGAGATAGTTTCACCTCGACCTATTTGTAGATCATCGCCTCGTAAAAAGATAGGTGATCCACCAAGGTGTGCTACAGCAGTTTCTGAGGCCAATCTGGTTCGAGTTGATGACTTAGTCATATAAATAGCAACTGTTTTTCTAGCTAAGCTTTTTTTAGCCGACAGTGGTTTATCGGCAAACTTACTAGCCGTGCCTAGTAGTACCTCAATATCGGATACAGAAAGATCTGAGGTGTGTAGAAGGTCCTTCAGTGGCTGACTCATTGGTAAATGGTAGGCGATAAAATCTGATTAAGATTTACCCATGGGTTTCCTAGATGATTTACGCGGTAAATCAAGCAAAGGTGGAGTTCTTGAGAAGGAATTGCTCGCAAGCACTGAAGATGGTGATCATGAGCGATTCTCACATTATGTAGATAAGAACAAGATCACTGAGTCTGCTGTTACTGGTAAATCAGTTCGTGCGTTGTGTGGAAAGAAATGGATTCCAAACCGTGATCCGCAGAAGTTTCCAATCTGTCCAACATGTAAAGAGATTTTTGCGCGCTTAAAGTAAATTCTCAGATAAAACCGATACCCTAAAATTCATGGGATCGCGTAAATTATTAATAATTACTACTACGCTTTCTTTTTTGCTCTCAACTCTTTCACCAGCAAATGCTGATAATCCACCAAGAAAGATTCTCTCTGGCTGGCTACCTGATTATTCTTTAGCAAGGAACCTGCCAACTGTTGAGGGTAATTTAGATTTAATTAGAGATATTTCACCATTTTGGTATGGCTTAACTGGTGAGAGTTCTATAAAAGATAAGTACGCCCTGGGTAAGTACACCACGCCAAAAGAGCAGGTAATCGCCAGATTAAAAGCAAATGGAGTATTACTGCTACCAACTATTACTGATGATAATAACAAACTTGTTCTAGCAAATCTTTTAGTAAACCCAACTTCAAGAAGTAATATTGTGCAAACAATTAAGTCACTAGTTCTTAAATATAATTATGATGGTATTGATTTAGATTTTGAAACTTTTTATACCCAAGACGGCAGATCAAGTTGGGCCGCATTAAAACCAAATTGGATCGCATTTATTAAAGAGCTTTCAACTGCTCTACATGAACAAGGAAAACTCTTATCTATAACTACACCACCTGATTTTGCACCTGAAACTAAACGTGCCGGTAATTGGATTTATTCATGGGCAGAAATAGGACCATTAATTGATCGACTCCGAATAATGGCTTATGACTTCTCAACTACATCACCTGGTCCAATTGGGCCGCTGCCATGGACAGAAGATGGCGTTAAGTACGCGATCACTCAAATGCCAGCATCAAAGGTATTTTTAGGAATTCCAGGTTATGGCAGAGATTGGATAACTAAAGTTGAAGGCGTGTGTCCAAAAGATTTCACATCATCAGTTGTAGTTGGCGCTAAAGCTGCAGTTGTAATGAGGGAAGCACTAAATCTTGCGGTGAGTAATAATGCATTACCTACTTATAACACCACACATGCTGAATCAACTTTTACTTATAAAAAAACCTATGTAGATCCAACTAACTCGGCTAGTTTCTGCACAGCTTCTCGAACTGTTTGGTATCCAGATGAGCGAAGTTATGCCGCTAGAACTAATTTAGTTGGAAAATATCGACTAGGTGGAATAGCGGTTTGGACCTTTGGGATGGAAAATACTGCAGCAATTACTGCTATTAGAGATATCGCTAAATCTATTGCACCCGATCAAGTAATTGGAACACTTTCTACAGATCTTGAAGAGATTGGTTATGGCTCAACTTTTAACCTAACTGGCACATTTAAACTGCCAGATAAAACCCCAGTACCAGCCCTTAATGTCAGATTTGAGATAAAAAATAGTAGTGATAATAATTGGCGCACATTATCTGTAGGTGTCACTGACTTAGCTGGTGTGATTGCAGTTCCAGTCATCCTTGGCCAAAAAAGTCAGATCAGATTAGTTTCTGAAGGCAGTTGGGAGCGGACTGAGGGAAAAACTATTGAAAAAGTGATCTCAGTTGTGCCAAATGTTTCCTTATCTCTACCAGCCTCAATCAAAGTCGCCACAAGCTATACCGTTTTTGGCCAAGTCCTGCCTAAGGTTGGTGGCATAAAATTAGTAGTTAAACAAAATAAAAAACCACTTGGGGAATTTACTACCGATGCCGTTGGCGGCTTCTCCTTTGAGATCAAGGCGGCAACCACCGGACTTGCTACATATCAAGTAATGATCTCAGCGGGAGATAAAAATACTGCCGCTATTAGTGATGAGATAACCATTTTAGTTAGATAATTCACCCATGAGCTCCCAGACCCAATTGGATGAAGAGTTAGATTTAAGTAAGTTTTTTGACAATCTCTGGGTAGCTATTGTTTGGGATGATCCAGTTAATCTAATGAATTATGTGACTTATGTTTTTATTAAATTATTTAACTTTTCAAAAGAGAAAGCCCATAAATTAATGATGCAGGTCCACACTGAAGGAAAAGCAGTTGTTGCATCTGGCACCAGAGAAGAGATGGAGCGGACAGTTCAACAACTGCACGAGCATGGGCTCTGGGCAACATTACAAAGAGATGATTATGGGCGAGTTTAAGGGATCCTTTAAGGAAGGTGATTTATCAGTTGCACTTAGCAATGATGAGTTACATATATTAATTAATCTTGTTGAACAATTACTCGAATTATTGGGAGAGCGTAATTTCACTCACCATTACCAATCTGATGATCCATTTGCGCAATTAATGGCTGCATCTATTGGAAATCTTGAATCTAGAATTGAGCAGCCAGAAGATCCTGTTCTTCACAGATTATTGCCAAACGCTTATGCAGATCCAGAAAGTGCTGCGGAGTTTCGTAAATACACGGAGAGTTCCCTTAGGCTAGTAAAACAAACCCATCTAATGTATTTGCGGGAGCAGTTGGTTTTTCCGGTAGATCATGAGTTACCTAAGGCAGATATTGCTGTAACTGATCCAACTCAGTGGTTGATTGCAATTAATGATCTACGCCTTGCCCTTGCGGTTAGGTTAGGTATAAATACAGATAGTTTTGATGAGTATGAAAAGATGAAAGATAATGATCGGCAAAAACCACTTTTTGCAGTCTATTTTTGGTTAGGTTCAATTCAAGAGAGCTTAATTAGCCACTTATAAAGTAAATTAAAGGCATAAAAAAAGCGGGGCCAAGTAATTGGCCCCGCTTTCTAATTAAATCAGAAGACTAGTGGTCTTCCTTCATTCCTTCTGCTACGGATTTCATCCTTGCAATCTTTAGGATTGTTAGACCAAATACGCACTTCGCCAATACGTCGGCAATTGTGTAACCGATCTGGCGATTAACAAATGCGCCTGGATCTGTTGCTGATTGACCAAGAATTGGTAGTAGGTATGAAATTGGGTAAACGCCCCATGTACCAATCAAAAGCAAGCGCAAGCGACCAATAGTTGCTGCAACTCCTGCTGGTTGACGATCTAGAGACTTTGAAAGCTCAACGAACAATACATAAAGGATGTATAGGAAAGGTATTGTTGAAAGAACACCCCATAGAACCTTGGTGTTGTTAACTGTTGAAATCTCACCTGGGTAACCAAGTGCGATCATTGCAGCAGATGCTGGTACTAAGCGGGTGATTAATGAAGAAGCCGCTGCCTTAGCAAGAGCTAATACTGCTACTACCTCAACTAGAAGAAGAGGTACGGTAAGAATCCAGTCAACATAACGATATGCCTCGTTAAAGTCACCTGCTCCTGTTCCAACTTTCACTGCACCATCAACGTATGAATCTTCAAATGAGTTGAAAATTCTAAAGTAGTGGTATGCCGCAATGAATGTAACCATTGATGACATAACTAGAGCAGTACGGTATTTAGGAAGTACACGTGATTGTGAAACTAATGTGTAGATCGTGGTCGCAAGCATGCATACAAGTCCAAATGAAAGGATGTTGTATACGATTCCGAATTGATCTGCAGATAGCATTATCATTGAATTCATCTAAATAAGCCTCCATAGGCATTTAGTTTGCTCACACCCTTTTGGACATAAGCCAGCAAATCTTCGTAACCCCATATGAAAGCGACGACTAATTGCCTGGGTAAATGGTGGCCGTTATTGGGCATTCGAGCAAGCCAATTCCATCCAATTTCACCCTAATTTTTAAGAAATATTTATGTTAAAACGGGGTAAATCGGACATTTATTGGAAATATTAAGGTTTTATAGATATTTCTGCAGGGCATTTACACTTACACAAATGACGCAAAACATGATGAATACAAATAATGCCCCAATTGGAATATTTGATTCAGGCGTTGGCGGTTTAACAGTAGCTCGGGCAATAATTGACCAACTTCCTGGTGAATCAATTCTTTACATTGGCGATACTGCTCGCGGTCCATATGGACCAAAATCTTTAGCTGATGTTAGAAGTTACGCACTTGAGATTATGGATCAATTAGTTAAAGCTGGAGTTAAAGCGATTGTAATTGCCTGCAACACTGCAAGTGCGGCCATGCTTAGAGATGCCAGAGAGCGATATGGGCTCCCAGTTATTGAAGTTATTCAGCCAGCAGTAAGAAGAGCAGTATCGGCAACTCGTTCTGGCAAGGTTGGAGTAATCGGCACTGTTGCTACTATCGAATCTAAAGCCTACCTAGATGCATTTGCAGCTGCCCCACAATTACAAATTACCGCCAAAGCTTGTCCATTATTTGTTGAGTTTGTTGAGTCGGGCAAAACTAGCGGAGATGAAATAACCAAGATTGCTCAGGATTATTTAAAGAGTATGCAGGCGGCAGATATCGATACCTTAGTCTTAGGTTGTACTCATTACCCGTTACTAACTGGAGTAATCTCATATGTCATGGGAAATGATGTGACGCTAGTTTCTAGTGCAGAGGAAACAGCTAAAGACCTTTATCGAACCCTAGTTGAAAATAATCTATTAAATTCTGGCGCAGCTAAAGTCTCACACCGCTTTGTTGCCACAGCAGATACCGATAGATTCACCACCTTAGCTAAAAGATTTTTAGGTCCTGAAGTGCTTTCAGTTACAAATAAAATTTAACTAATACAAAGGGGTGTTATGAGTAGGCTAGATAGCAGATCTAATGATCAATTGCGAGTGATTAAATTTACTCGTAATTGGCTTAATAATGCTGAAGGATCCGTACTAGTTGAGTTTGGTAATACCAGAGTGCTTTGTGTCGCCTCCTTTACACCAGGAGTTCCTAGATGGTTAGTTGGTAAGGGTGAAGGATGGGTAACAAGTGAGTATGCAATGTTGCCAAGAGCTACTCATACGCGATCAGAGCGCGAAAGTGTTAAAGGAAAATTAGGTGGGCGAACACAGGAGATTTCAAGGTTAGTTGGTAGATCACTTCGTGGCATAGTTGATATGAAAGCATTAGGTGAGAATACAATTGTGCTTGATTGTGATGTTTTACAAGCTGATGGTGGAACTCGAACCGCTGCAATAACTGGTGCCTACGTTGCTTTAGTAGATGCTATCTCTTGGGCAAAAGGAAAAGGACATATTTCAGATAGTGCTAAACCCCTTACAAGTTCAGTAGCTGCGGTATCAGTTGGGATAATTAATGGCCAAGTAATTCTTGATCTTTGTTATGAAGAAGATGTGAACGCTCAAACAGATATGAATATTGTTTGTACAGGAGAAGGAAATTTTATTGAGGTGCAAGGAACTGCTGAAGGTGAGCCTTTTGATCGCACTCTTCTAAATCAATTATTAGATTTAGGCGCGGCCGGGTGTAAGCAACTTACAAAACTTCAAGTGGCTGCGTTAGCAAAGTAATTACTTTTGTTCACTAGTATTTAAAATGCGTAAACTAGTTCTTGCTACAAAAAACATTGGCAAAATAGCAGAGTTTGAAAGATTACTTTCAGAGTTCACACCCGATATTAAAGTTTTAGGGTTATCTGATTTTCTAGATATGCCAGAGGTGGTCGAGAGTGGAAAAACATTAAATGAGAACGCCAGGCTTAAAGCAAAGGCAATCTGTGAATTTACTAAATTACCAGCTCTTGCTGATGACAGTGGTTTATTTATTGATGCACTAGGCGGGCAGCCTGGGGTTTATTCAGCCCGGTGGGCAGGGTATGAAGGAGTTGATGCAAAAATGAGAGATCTGGCAAATATAAATAAAGCACTAGAAGAATTAAAAGATGTACCTAAAGGATCGCGGGGTGCACAATTTAGAGCAGTTGTGGCATTTTGTCGGCAAAATTTAGATTCATCTTTTCTAGAAAAAGATGAGCTAGGGGTTTTATCTGGTCAAATTCTTACCCAACCAATTGGTAGCGCAGGGTTTGGCTATGACCCAATATTTTCACCAGATCAATTTGATCAATCATTGGCACAACTACCTCCAAGGGTGAAGGATGAGATTAGCCATCGCGGCATTGCTTTACGGGCGATTACACCTTTTTTGCGTGATTACCTCTGATTTGTTCAACTAAAACTAAGCGTAGATGTTGTATCCTTAATTCACCCCCTGTAGTATTTTAAAACTATCTAGATAATCAGATCAACGATTTTAAGGAGTTATAAGTGGCCGCAAAGAAAAAAGCAGCAAAGCGATCAACTGCTAAGCGCAGTTCAGCTAAGCGTTCTGTTAAGAAGAGTGCTAAGCGCAGTTCAACAAAGCGTTCTGTTAAGAAGAGTTCAAAGCGTTCTAAAAAAGCATCAGTTCGCTACTCAATACCTTCAGTACCAGTAAGTGGTTCATCTCGATCTCCTTTTTCTACAATTTCAACAACACCAAGACCTGCTTCAGGTGGTGGCTATTCAACAAAATCTAGTAGTAACAGCGGTTCTTCTAAAGGAATTGTTGCTGCAGTTGTAGTTGGAATTTTAGTTTTAGCAGTTGCAGTTATCTCAAAGAATTCATCTGATGAGGCAACAACTGTTACTCCAACACCTGTTGCATCCGAAAGTGAAGCACCTACTACTACACCTAGTGCAGAGCCAAGTGGTGCACCACTTGCGAACCATGAAGCACCAGTAGGAATTGTTTCTTTATATAACGCAGAAGGTGCAACTGTAAATTGGAAAGCCCCTGCTGCTTCTGAAGGAATTACTGGATATAACGTTTCACTTCGCGCCAATGGTGCAGGTGAGTGGAAGCTAGTTGCAACTGTTCCAGCAACACAATTTAAGCAACAGATCACTAAGGGTGGGGGTGAGGGCTGGGCACAAGTTCAGGTCTCAACTGTTTACTCAGATGGTGAAGTAGTCGATGGAAAAATTCATGGACTACCAGGTAGCTGGTCTTAAAAGCAATTAAGTAATTTAATTAGCCCCCAAGAAATTGGGGGCTAATTTATTTGTAATTAAATCCTATTGTTTAACTAAAACACTTAAAACTAAATCAACGTAAACATCTGAGCCGGTAGGGCTTAGGTGCACACCATCTGGTGCGAATAATTCAGGTCTATCTTTAGAAATTTGATACCAATCAACTAACTTAACATTTGCATATCTGGATGCAACCTTAGAAATAATTTTATTATTAGAATCTCGCCATGCTCTAGGAACTGCAGTGTTAACGACAATTATTTGAGGTTGGTTTTTAATCACTTCAAATATTTCTGCCACAGTTTGTTCAGATAATGCATTGTTATTACCAAGGTTAAAAATTACCGGTGAGGATGGCACAGAGCTTTGATCTACTCGCATAACTGCTAGTAATTCTGGGGCTTGCCGGCCAACCCTGGCGTTAACTAAAGAGATATGCTCTTTATTCTCTAATTTGCTACGAATTCCTAAAATTACACTGTCCCCAGTTACCCATAACCCAGTAGTGCTACCTAGATCAACCGGTGATTCCTCTTGGTCAGTTAATTCTTCCTTTATTACTTGGGCAATTTGATTGGATTTATTAATTGCGCTAATTGAAATTGATGAGGTAACTGCTAATACTGCAATTATTGATAGCAGCACCGATAGTTGTTGGCGAACTCTTACTTTTGGTGAGCGGTACTTCATTCCCCTAAACCAGGTTTGCACATGACCTTGCCGGAAAGGAATCTCAACCCAACGCAGTGAGATGTCAGCTAAGGCTAAAACTAATAAAACTCGTGCTAAATAGAGCGCCCAAGTTTGACCAGATAAATCAACGGAAGGTCTTGTTACCTGAAAGATTACCCAGTGCCAGA
>Ga0208951_1001485_pt1 | contig 10140 bp, 8 predicted proteins | sample GreLakmeMI27MSRF_FD_187702 | JGI IMG/M metagenome (GOLD analysis project Ga0208951, IMG submission 187702) | Freshwater lentic microbial communities from great Laurentian Lakes, MI, USA - Great Lakes metaG MI27MSRF (SPAdes) | ecosystem: Environmental > Aquatic > Freshwater > Lake | place: Great... | reverse complement strand
TCTGCTTCTCGTCAACCTTGTAGTGCGTGTCGCGCGCAAAGGCGTCAGCAACCTTGGCCGCCGTCACGTAGCGGTCGCTAGGCTTGTCCGACAGGCCGCTGATGATGAGCGGCGTGCGCGCCTCGTCGATGAGGATGCTGTCCACCTCGTCGATGATTGCGTACGCAAAGCCACGCCCAACCAGCTCCTCCTTGCTGCTCGCCAGGTTGTCGCGCAAGTAGTCGAAGCCCAGCTCGCTGTTGGTCACGTAGGTCACGTCCGCCGCATAGGCTGCGCGGCGCTCAGCCTCGCTGAGGCCCTGCTGGATCAGGCCCACGCTCAGGCCCAGGAAACGGTGCACTTGGCCCACCCACTCACAATCGCGGCGGGCCAGGTAGTCGTTCACGGTGACCACGTGCACGCCGCGGGCGGGCAGCGCGTTGAGGTAGGCTGGCAGCACGGCAACGAGCGTCTTGCCTTCACCTGTCCGCATCTCCGCTATCTGACCCTCGTGCAGGATGACACCACCGATGAGCTGCACGTCGAAGGGGCGCAGACCCAGCACACGGTCGGACGCCTCGCGGACAACCTGCGTGGAGGCATCAGAGGAAGAGAGATAGGGCTGCCACACGTGCGGCCCTTGTTGGAGCCTGGCGGCGCCCCGGCGGCGCATCTGGCCTCGCACAGCGCCGCACGCACCGCGAACGCCTCCGGCAGCAGCTGCTCCAGCGTCGCCCCAGCCGCCAGGCGCCCCCGCAGCTCAGCCGTCTTTCCCCGGAGCTCCTGGTCGCTCAACGCGGACATTGCTGGCGCAAACGCGTTCACAGCCGCAACCTGCGAGTTGTACTGGGCGCGCGTACGCTCGCCCGGGTCGCCCTTGAGCATCCGCTCCAGCGCGCCAAACATGGACACCGCACGCAGTGCGCCCCCACGGGCACGGCAGGCTCGACGCAGGGGCGCCGCGGCAGCGCTGCGCATCGCATTGTACAGCGTGCGCACTTTGACGGCGGCTGGCGGCGTGACTGCGGAGGCGGTGGCCGAGCGGCGCCAACGAGGGTTGCCTCGACACGCCGCCAAGGGCGCAGCGGGCGACAGCGCCGCCATGCTCACACACAGAACAGGCTGGCGGAGGGAGCAAGCAGCGAATGACGTGGCAGCGAGAGCCGACGAGGAGAGCAGGAGAGCGAGGGTGCGAGAGAAGACGAGGAGGGCACGCAGCGTCGTACGACAAGGCACGACGCCTGCCCCTGCTCTCTCCGTCTGTGAGCCTGCACCGCGGCGGCATACGCTGTGGTCGTCGCCGAGCCGAGCCGAGCATGGCGCCCTCTGCGCCCGGGCACGCCACAAAGTTGCTCAAGGCTGCCACTAGCGGCGATGCAAGGACCGTGGAGGCTCTTCTGGACGCGGGCGTGGACATCCACACCAAGGACGATGTGCGTGCGCGTGGTGCAGCGGTGGTGGGAGCTGGCACAGGCCCGCACATGCTGCGGCGCCCGCACGGCTGTTCTCACTGGTTGCCTATGGGCTGAGAACGCTAACCCTGCTGCACTGCGCAGGACGGCAACACCGCGCTACACAACGCTGCGAATGAGGGGCGCCTGGAGGTGCTTCGCTTGCTCCTACGCCGCGGCGCAAACCGCGAGGCGCCCAACGACAGTGGCAAGACCCCCCTCTACGAGGCTTGCGCCGGCGGACAAGCGGAGGCCGCTTCCCTGCTGCTTGGCGCGGGCGCCAAGCCCAACGCGCGCGACCTGTTCCTCGAGACGCCCCTCTTCATCGCCTCTGCGGAGGGCGAGACTGCCGTGGTGCGTGTGCTGCTCCGACATGGCGGCGTCGAGGTGGACGCCTTTAACGACGAGCAGCGCACGGCGTTGCACGACGCTGCTTCGTACGGCCACAGCGACGTGGTTGAGCTGTTGCTTGCTGCCGGGGCCAACCCGCACTGCGTGAACGCGGCTGGCAAGACGGCGTACGACTTGACGCAAACGCCGCGGTGCGCCACGATGCTGATGTACGCCATGGATCACACTGCGCCGCCGCGGGAGCAGCCGCCGCCGGCCGAGGCACCGGAGGCTCCCCGCGCCCCACCCGTGCCCAAGCGTCCTCAGCAGCCGCCGCCGCCGCCGCCGCCGCCGCCCAGGCGCGAGGAGGCGCCGCCGCCGCCGCCGCCGCCGCCGCCTCCAAAGCCTGCAGCGAAGCCCGCGGCTGCTGCTCCAGCCGCGGCAGTGGGCGGCGAGGACGCCTTTGAGCGCATCATGCGCAAGGAGATCGACGCACTGGCATGCGCCATCGCCGCGCTGGAGGCTGGGGAGGGGCAGCGCGGCGCGGCGCGCAAGTTGCGCAAGCGGTTCCACCCAGACGCGGCGCGTGACGTCACCTCGCTGCTGCCCCACCGGGCGGGCACCTACCAGCGGCTGAGCCAGCACGCCAATGCGGCGACGGAGCGCTTCCTCAACGGTGACTGAGCGACAGAGCGTTGCGTCATCGGTCTCAGAGCTTGGCTGCCAGGGGCAGCCGTTCCACCACCAGCGCGCTCGCCCCGCCGCCGCCGTTGCAGATGGCCGCACATCCCAGCGTGCCCCCCTGGCGATGCAGCACGCTGAGCAGCGTGACGACGATGCGGGCGCCCGAGCAGCCGATTGGGTGGCCCAGCGCTACCGCCCCTCCCCAAACGTTCACCCGCGCCGGGTCCAGGCCCAGGAGCTTCTCGTTGGCGCGAGCCACAACACTGAAGGCTTCGTTGATCTCGAAGGCGTCGATTTGCGCAAGTGAGACGCCGGCGTTGCGGAGCGCGAGGGGTATAGCGAGCGCGGGAGCCGTCGTGAAGCGCTGCGGCGCCTGCGCCGCCTCGCCCCAGCCGCGGATACGCGCCAGAGGAGTGAGGCCCAGGCGGCGCACGGCGGATGCGGAGGCGAGCACCAGAGCAGCGGCACCGTCTGAGACGCCAGAGCTGTTGCCAGCTGTCACGGTGCCGTTGCCGTCCCTCTGAAACGCAGGCTGTAGCTTCGCCAGCGATGCCGTGTCCCCGCCCTTGCTCAGGCTCTCGTCCGCAGTTACCCGTACGCTGGCGGAGCCTGAGCGAGCTCCGGGCACTTCCACTGCCACTATCTCAGCCGCAAAGTGGCCTGCAGCCACAGCCGCGCGGGCGCGTGCGAAGCTGCTGGCAGCGTGCTCGTCCTGTGCAGCTCGCCCGATGCCGTGCTCTCGGGCGCATAGCTCCGCGCAGAGACCCATGTGCTGATCTGTAGAGACGTCCCACAGTCCGTCTTTGATCACAGAGTCCACCAGCTGCGCGTGGCCCATGCGCAGGCCTTGCCGCGCCTTGGGCAACAAGTATGGCGCTTGGCTCATGGACTCGCAGCCACCTACGAGAGCCACGTCGCAGTTGCCCAGCTGGATGGACTGTGCGGCGAGGATGATAGCCTTGGTGCCCGAGGCGCACACCTTGTTCACGGTGGTGCAGACGGTTGATTGCTTGCAGCCAGCCGCGAGAGCTACCTGTCGCGCCGGTGCTTGACCGATGCCCGCCGACAGCACGCAGCCGAAGTAGCACTCCTGCACCGCCTCGGCGGGCACGTGCGCCCTCCGCAGAGCCTCCTTGGCCGCCACGGAGCCCAGGGCAACAGCGGACAGCGCTGCCAGTGTGCCGTTGAGCGCGCCGACGGGCGTGCGTGCTGCGCCGCAGATGTAAACCTCCTCCATTTGTTCTGCACCGACTCACGAGATGCGTTCAGCGAGGGGCCCAGGCGTGGAGAGGAGGCAGGACGCAGGAGACCTGCTGCTGCTGCAGCAGGTAGCCCCGCCTGCAGCAGCAGAGTACCGTGACGCCCCCGCCGGTCCAATGGAGAAGGTGGCTAAGGCTGTGGCTACCGCCTCGGCGGAACTGGAGGCGGTGCTGCCTGCTGAGCTGAAGGCGCATAGCACCACCATCGTTTACGTGGCGGGCGGCAGCCTGGCGCTGCTGACGCTTCGCGCGTGCACCCGCAAGTTCTACAAGAGCAACCCGTTCAAGTTCGGGCGCACCGGCGCGCTGACCGCGGACGAGATTGGGCGCAGCATCGAGGACTATGAGAAGTTCTTCGACCAGAAGGCTGGGCAGGGCATCCAGGCCAACCAGGTTGCAGGCAAGGCGAAGAGCAACACGCCCGAGTTCGTGGACAAGTTCTACAGGCGCGCAGGCACTCGCAGGCCGCAGCAAGGGCCGCAGCAGAGGCTGCCGGCACACAGTACCTTGCACAGCTGCCGACTCCGCCTGCTCGCCTGCCGGCTCCCGGTGGCGCGCTCTCGCAGCGCGCCGCGGCTCGGCAGCCTCCCCGGGCGCGAGGACGCTTGTGCCCGGTGCTCGCGGGCGCAGTCGGGGGCCTTAGTCTACCAGCCTCCCGATTTGATGATCAGGCCGCACCAAGGCGCCTGGCTGTGCTGCGGCCAGGCACTCGGGCGCGCGTCTCTGTCTGTCGCACGCCGGCGGACGGCGCCCCGGTGGCTCCATTTGCACGGCTCACGAGCCCGCAGTGCGCAGCGTCTGACTCGCGCTTTTTGCCGCCGCGCAGCATGATCACCGACTTCTACGAGTACGGCTGGGGCCAGTCCTTCCACTTCGCACCACGCAACAGGGGGGAGAGCTTCGACGTGCGTGACTGCGTTTGGGAGCACATGCCGTGCAACGCTCACGCTCCACTGGGCTGCACAGGACTCGATCAAGCGCTACGAGGTGAACATCGCAAAGGCGATCGACCTGGCGCCGGGCATGCGTGCCATCGACTGCGGCTGCGGCGTGGGCGGGCCCATGCGCGCTATCGCTAAGGCGAGCGGTGCTCATGTGACGGGCATCACCATCAACGAGTACCAGGCGCGTGTGTGCGCCTTTTGCGTCAGCCACGGCTTTGCTGACTGTGCACTCAGGTGAAGCGTGCGCGCGGGCACAACCAGGCTGCGGGTCTTGAGAAGCAGTGCAGTGTGGTCCAGGGCAACTTCCTGGAGCTGCCTTTCCCCGCGGACAGCTTCGACGCAGCCTACTGCATCGAGGCCGCCTGCCACGCGCCCAAGCTGGTGGAGCTGTACAAGCAGGTGTTCAAGGTGCTGAAGCCCGGCGCTAAGTTTGGAAGCTACGAGTGGCTCAAGACGCCAATGTACGACCCCAAAAACGCGGACCACGTGCGCGTGGTGGACGGCGTGGCGGAGGGCAACGCGCTGCCGGACGTGCGCGACCTGGACGACGTCATCGCCGCCGCCAAGGAAGCTGGCTTCGAGGTTGTCAACTGCAGCGACGCGGCGCTGACCGGCCAAATCCCGTGGCACGCAGCCATGAAGAGCGCGCGCATGGGGAGCTACCTGACGCACGTGCTGACCACGGTGCTCGAGTTTGTGGGCTGGGCGCCAAAGGGCACCGCGGCTGTGCACAAGATGCTCATCAACGCGGCGCTGGACCTGGAGGAGTCGGGCCAGCTGGGCGTCTTCACCCCCATGTTCCTGTGCGTCTTCCAGAAGCCCAAGAAGTGAAGCCCTACGCTCGCAGGCGGTCACCGAGGTCGAACTAGCGAGGGTGCAACGACGCGCGCTGTAACGACATACCCACATTCTGATCTCAGTCCAGCATGACGAAGCCGTCGTCTTCCTCCGCAGCGCCAGCAGCCTTGCCCTTTTTGTTTGCCGCGTGCGCACCTTCCTGCGCCTCGGTGCTGCGCTTGCGCTTGGCGCCAGCAGCCTCCGCGGGCGCCTCGTCCAGCATCTGGAAGGCGTGGTCGTCCTCTGGCGCAGGCGCAGGCTCCGCAGGCTCAGCCGGCCCCGCATCCTGAGCGACGGGCTTGCACACCTCTCCCTGCACCAGGAAGCCCTCGTTATCCGTGTCCGCATCCCACTGCGTGCGCTGCATGAGCTTGAGCTCGAAGCGCAGGCTGGTGGCCTGGTCGCTCACGGCCAGGATGTCTCCGTCCTTGAGCCCGCCGGGCACGTCGCGCAGCAGCTTGGCCCGCAGCGCAGCGTTGGCGGCGAGCTCGTCCTCCTCCATGCCCTCCTCGCCGTGCTCGAAGTAGAAGGCCTGGCCGTGGATGAGGCAGGGCTGGAGGACGCCGAACTTTGGGGCGAGCACCTTCTCGCAGAAAGCGCCCAGCGTCCACGACCCCAGGTCCAGCGACACCTGCATGCGCGCCCGCTCGCACACGTAGCAGCTCGGAGTGGGCGCCTGAGGCGGCTCTGGAAGCAGCAGCCGAGTGCCCTTGCGCTGCACCGACGGGAACTGCCACAGGTACACGTTGCGCGTGGCCGCCAGCTGGCCGCGAAGCACCTTGATGGCCTGCAGCACGATGAGGCCGCTGATGATCGCGTTGGTGGTTGCAATGGCGTGGATGATGTTGCCCGCCATGCCCTTGGCAGCAAACAGGCTCTGCCCCGGGATGCCGTAGTTTTGGCCGCGCAGCAGCGCGGCTGCGGCAACAAACTCGACGGCGAGCGCATCGTCCTTGTCGAAGGTGAGCGGCGCACCTGCGTGGCTCTGCTGCAGCATCGCCAGGCGCGCCAGGGCGAGCAGGAAGACGGCCTGCGCCTCGTCGCGGCTCCACAGCGCGTTCTGGTTGCACAGGCCCAGGCTGGCGCACGCGCCGGAGGAGGCTGCGCTGACTGAGAGCAGCTCGCCCACTCGCGCAGCCACGCCCGCGTCCGCGGCCGGCAACGCCGTGGGCGCCACGCGACCCGGCTTCTCCCACAGGCTGGTGATGCGCAGCAGGCGCTCGATGTCTGCCCCGAAGGCGCGGCTGTAGATGCGCGCCGCAAACGCCGCAGCACCCTCCCCCTCGCGACGTACGAAGAACGCGGCGCGCTCAGCCAGTTGCTGCCGCACGCGCGTCAGTCGTGGCACTCGGCGATACGCGCGGCGCAGCAGTGACGCACCTCAGTTGTCTCTTTGGTGGCATCCTCTTCCTCTGTGGTGACGCCAGCTGGCAGGTCCTCCTCTTCCAGCTCGCTGGCGCCCTTTGGACCGAACAGAGTGGCGAATAGCATGTCCTTGGCCCACACGATGCAGTGGATTGGCTGCGAGAGCGGGAGGAAACTCACCGTGAGGTTGGGCTGTGCGCGAGTCAGCGGCCAAGGCGCGCCTTCTCGGGCGTGTTGCGGATGGTGCACACGGGGAAGGTCTTGGGCACAGCTTTGGGCTCGCACTCGAAGCACTGCGAGACGCCTTTGATGTGTACGGAAACCTGCGCGCGGCCGCAGTGAGGGGCCAGCCCGGCTGTGCTCTGTGCGCTGTGCGCGTCGCGCCTGGCCCAGGTATCCCGCGGTGCCGGACTCGACCAGCGGCACCTCGGCGGCGAGGCAGAGGCGGTTCACGTGGCGGCGCGCGTCCAGGTTGTCCAGTCCGTTGAGCACGACGTCGAAGCGCTTGAAGAAGTCCGGGTCAAACACGCCGCTCTTCACGTTGTCAAAGTGGGCCACGATGCGAGCCTCCGGACGGAAGCGCTGCACCGACTCCAGAGCCACCTGAGCAGAGGGCGAGCTCAGGGCTTGCTAACAGTGCGCGGAGACCCACGCACCTGCGCCTTGCTCGAGCCCACGTGGCGCTTGCGGAACAGGAACTGGCGATTCAGGTTGCTCGTTTCGATCGTGTCCATGTCAATCTGAAGAGCCGGGAGCGTCAGTCAAGGCGGCAAAAGACACTCGCGGCGCATGCATGCGCTTTCAGCGCGCCATCTCGATATCGTCGAACCCAGTCAGCACCAGCGTCTTCAACAGCTCGCAGCCTATGCCGCCCGCACCAACCATCAGGACTGCAGAGGAGCGGTGTCAGAGCAGCGACCGAGAGACCCAACCGCTCAGCGCACCCTTCTTGTGCTTGATATCCTCCATGGCTGCACGCGCGCGGAAAGGGGGCGAGGAGTGCTGATCACATACATACTTGCTCGAGCGCTGCCGCGCGTTCGAGCTTCGATCAACGGAGTGACAGAATTTCTGGGCCCCCTGCGCCGCGGCGTCGACGGTCTCAGCGCGCACAGCTGCAGGCTTTAAGTGCCACTCGTTGCACACTCGTTGCAGTGGTCGCGGCGAGTTTGCAGTGGTATCATCTCAGCGCCATGAGCTTTCTGCCTGTGCTGGACTACGGCGCTCAGGAGGCTGCCGAGGAGGCGGAGCTGGCTGAGGAGGCTGAGGAGGAGGAGGAGGGTTCCGCAGCGCACTCCCAGGCTGCGCCGCCCGCGAGCACCATCGCCGGTGTCTCCACCTCGGTGCTGGACAGCGTGCTGCGCCGTTTCTCAGCCGTCGACCTCAGCGAGCCGACTGCTGGGGCCCCGTCCGCCACGCCCGCCACCGCGCCAGCCTCAGCCACGAGCGGCGCCGGCAGAGTCGGCGTGAAGCCGGCGTTGAAGCGCTGCCCACAGGCCCCCAAGCCCAAGGATGCAGCGGCGCTTGCGGCTGAGGCTGCCGCAGCTGAGAGCGCGCGCGTGGCTGCCGCCGCGCGTCGCGCCTCCGTGGAGGCGTCGCAGCGCGCGCGGCAGGCGCGAGCAAGCGCCGCTCTGAACGCGGTTGAGTGGATGGTGGAGCACACGGCGAGCAGCGAGGCTGAGCTACGCTCAGCGGCGCTGCAGGTGCTCACCGGCTCCGAGTTCCTGGAGGCGCAGCGGGAGCGCGCGCTGACGGGGCTGTGCGGCTCGCCGCTGTGCGCCGCGCCGCTGCCGCGCCCTCCCGACCTTGGTTGCCTGCGCGTCTCGCTCAGCAAGCAGCTAGTGTACCGCTCCGAAGAGCCGCTGTTCTGCTCCGCCGCCTGCGCGATGTGCGCGCACACCATCCAAGCCTCGCTGCCCACAGACCCCGTCCAGCCCCAGCCAGCCGCAGACGCCGCGCAGATGCCGCAAAAGCCCATGCCAACGCCGGGCGCGCGCGGCGGCGCGGGCGTGGTGACCATGACGGGCAGCATCGTGGAGCACAGTCCTGACCCTGACTCGGTGACACCCCCCACGGCCGGGGGCGGAGCAGCATCCGCCGTGGAGGGATTCCTGCCGCGCGCAGCCGCCAAGCCTGTCGAGGCGCCGCGGGCGGCTGAGGCGCACAAGCATGTGCACTGGCAGGACGAGGATGAGGATGCTGCGTTGGAGGAGGAGGAGGAGGAGTGCTTTGAAGAGATGGAGGACGACAGCGATGATGAGCCGCTGTTGATGCCCGTTCGCTCCGCGGCCGCATCTCGCCCTGCGGTGGCACACGTGGACGTGGCTGCTTCGCTTTCGTATGACATGCCGCAGCGTCTGCTTGCCAGCGACTACCAGAGCAGGGTTGACCGCGCGCTGATGGCTGCGGAGGAGCGCGCCAAGGCCGATGCGGCGGCTGCCTGCGCGGCGCCTCCGAGCGCGCCGCCGAAGGTGGAGGAGGCTGTGTTCTACTTCGACACGCTGTCAGAGGGGGCCTTCGGCCCCGGCGGCGTGCGGGGCGACTCTGCCGACGACCCCCAGGGCGAGCGGGGCCTCAGCAACATGGGCAAGTTCAGCTACGGCCGCCTCACCTGCGTGCACGACGTGGCGCACGACGAGCAGGAGGAGCAGGGGGAGGGGGAGGACGGGAGCGACGCAGACACGGACAGCCGCGCGGATGAGCAGGAGCAGCCCGCCTGCATGCTGGACGAGGAGGCGGAGGAGGCGGAGGGGCGCGCGTGGCCAGCAGAGCAGAGCGACAGCGAGTGCGACGACGACGAAGACGAGGCGGAGCCGCAGCTGTCGTGCGGCATGCGCGCGCATCCGCTGTACGCGGCGCCCGGGCGTGGTGCTCAGCCGGCGCTGTCGCCGTTCCTGACGGTGTGGAGCAGCCTGGAGGACTGGGTGAGCCCCGCCACGCTGGAGCACCTGGCGGCGCCAGGCGGGACGCCCGGCACCCCTGGCGTGGCATCCCCGGCAGGGGTGGGGGTGCTGCCCCCCAGGGGTGCAGCCTCCGCGGAGGAGGCGGCCGCGGGGTGTCGGCGCGCCCCCGCGCTGCCCGGCAGCGACGCCCAGGACGTGCTCCGCGCGCTGTGCACCCACCTGGAGGCATCGCTGCCTCGCCTGCGCGCCGCGCTGGGCCTGCGCGTGCAGCCGGGCCAGCTGGACGCGGCGCTGCGGGCGCTGCTGCGCACCTTCTCCTTCAGGAGAGCTGCGCCCTCGCTGGTGCGCCCCGCAGCACGCGCACGCGCACGCGCACGCGCACGCGCTG
>Ga0208951_1001482_pt1 | contig 10145 bp, 10 predicted proteins | sample GreLakmeMI27MSRF_FD_187702 | JGI IMG/M metagenome (GOLD analysis project Ga0208951, IMG submission 187702) | Freshwater lentic microbial communities from great Laurentian Lakes, MI, USA - Great Lakes metaG MI27MSRF (SPAdes) | ecosystem: Environmental > Aquatic > Freshwater > Lake | place: Great... | reverse complement strand
GTAGCCCTCGGTGAGGCCGATATCGGCCGCGAGCATGATGCGGCGGAAGGCGTTCTCGTCCGAGATTTCGATCCGGGCGCCGGCCGGGGCCTGTGGGTCGCCGAGCGTGAGCTCCGTGCCTTCGGGCAGGCGGAGGGAGAGGCGCCCCTTGGAGAGTTTTGCGAGTTCCCCGAGGACGAGGCGACGGGCGAGGGAAGGTTTAGTCATGTCGTCCGGTAAGTTCAGGGGTGGGGTGCCGCAGATTTCGCTGGTCGGGAATGTCGCCCCCTTTTCGGCGAAAGGGAAGTTTCTTCACCAGCCAAAGCCAAGCGGCGTGCAGGTGAATCAGCGTGATGACCTTGAGGATCAGTAGGGGCGACTTGATTGTCAGCCACAGCAGGCGGAGGTCGGTCAGGGGCACTTGCTTGCCAGTCCAGGCGCTAGTCAGCGTTTTCCGTCCGTCTTCATGATGGTCGACCGTGAAGGCCATCTTACTGTCGGGCAGTCGTAACGTGAACTCAAACTCGGTATCGAGCTTCGAGAACGGTGAGACGTAGAAGCGCTTGGGTGTGCGCAGCTGCAGGTAGGTGTCGCCGTCATGGTCGCGCTGCAGGCAGGCCTTACCGAGGAACCAGGCCTTGCGTTCGCCAAAAGTATTATGGACTTCGGCAATGCCACAGGCGAGTTCGCCATCCACGGTCGCCATCATGAACACCACCGGGTTATAAGATTTACCGAACGCCCGGGGCATCGCGATGAGCGTGATCTCGGCGCGGGTTGGTAGCGGTTCTCCTTGAGCTGCCACGAAGGCGCGAAAGCGTCCGTCCAGCGTATCTCCCGGCTGACCGAAATCCTGTGTGACGCCCTCCGGCTGGAAGACCTCGGCCGCCGGCAGGAAGTCTGCGTCCCGGAAACAATAGGGTGAGAACTTGCCGCCGAGCATGCATCGTCCGCCGCGGGTGGCGTTGACCTTCTCTGCTTCGACCGCGCAGGCGAAAGCGGCGTGCGTGAAATCATGGCGCTTCGGCCAGAGCCGGGCGTGCATCACTTCTGCGTCGTACAGTCGGGGCATCTGACCGCAGGGTGAAAGGTTCGGGGGCAGGCGCAAGCGTCCCCTCGCCCAAACCTTGCTAAACCATCCGCCTCGGGCATAACGATGCCCGTGTCCCAAGATGCCCCTGGAGCTGGTCTGATCGCTCTCCTCGCCTCTGGCGGGAGCTTGCTCCTTGCCTTGAACGCTGGCCGTAAGCGTCGCCTGCTTGACGACACGCCGGTCTCAAAAGCCCTCGGAGTCTTCATCGGCGAGGTCGAGGTGGAGGGCGTCTGCGTCCGGCGCGATCCGTTCATGAGCTACTTGGCCGAGAAGCCTTGCGTACTTTATAGTTGGTCCGTCGAGGAACATTGGCGACGTCAGCGGGAGGAGACCTATACGGATGATAAGGGCCGTACCCGCACGCGTACGGTGATCGATATGGGCAGCGATACGGTCGCGGAGGGCGGCAAGTCGGCCGGCTTCTACATCCAGGACGACACCGGTTACGTCTGGGTCAACCCCAAGGGCGCTGATCTCACGACGCTGACGATGTTCGACCGCGACGTCGATGAGGACGATCCTCTCTATTACGAAAAAGGTCCGTCCGATGCGGTCGAAGGCTCAACTGGCGAACGCAGCTTCCACGAGGTTGGCCTGGTCGTGGGCACGCCGCTCTTCGTCCGTGGCCGTGCCAGCGAGCGGCCCGATATCGTCGCCGCCCAGATCAAGCACGAGGACAAGGCGGAGATGTTCATCATCACCCCGGGGAAGTCCCAGGACATCAGCGACAGCAAGGCCTCCGCTTTCGTGGTGTGGCATATGGTCGGAGCTGCCTTCGCCGTTGGGTTCGGCGCTTTTCTTACGGCCGGGGCCCGTCCCGATGTCGCGCCGGTCGGCCTATTTATTGGCCTCGGCCTCTACCTGGTTGCGGCCAGCGCTGGCTGGGTCTGGATGGTCTTCAACAGTATCACGTGCTTGCGCAATCGCGTCCGGCAGGCGCAGTCGCTCATCGACATTCAGCTCAAGCGCCGCGCCGACCTGATTCCTTCGCTGCTCGGATGCGTGCAGGGCTTCCGTGCCCACGAAGCGTCCGTGCAGACGCTGGTCGCCGCGCTCCGCGCACAGGCCGCTGGCGCCCGGACTTCCGCCGTGGCGCCGATGCTGGTCGCCGTGGTCGAACAGTATCCGGATATTCGGGCGCAGGAGTCGTTCGACGAACTGCACAAGAATCTCGTCGAGACCGAGGATCGCATCGCGCTGGCCCGGGCCTATCACAATAATATCGCGACGTTCTATAACACCCGCCTCGAGCGCGTACCGGACCGGTATGTGGCTGATATTGTGAAGATGAACCCGGAGCCTCTCTTCCAGGCCGAAGGCTTTGAGCGTCAGACCCAGAAGATCGCCTACTGATCAGGCCGCCCAGGCGTCGCGGCCGAGGAGCTGCGAGCAGAGTCGGTGGGCCGACCAGAAGCCATCCTCGTGGAAGCCGTAACGCTGCCAAGCTCCAGTGAAATGCACGCGCGCTCCGGTTCGGGCGTTGAGCGCGGGAATCTCGGCCTGAGCCGCGACAGCCTCGAGCGAGAAGAGCGGATGCTCCGTCGGGATGGTGCGGATAACCTTCGCGGGGTCGACTTGTTCGGGGTGGTTGATCGTCACGACGAAGTCGCCTTTATCCGTGAGGCCCTGCAAAGAATTCATCCAATAGTGTGTCGACGTGACGAGGCCGCCGTCCTTGGCCCAGGTGCGGTAGTTCCAGGAGGAGCGCGCCTTCGCCGTCCGCGGCAGAGGCGCCATGTCGGTGTGCACGATGGCGACATTCTGATTGTAGGTGAATGCGCCGAGCAGGCGACGTTCCTCGGTGTCGGCATCGGTCAGTAGCTTGAGCGTTGTGTCCGCATGCGAGGCCATGATCACGCGGTCGAAGCGCTCTTCGCCCTTGGCCGTCGTCACCACGACCTGGTCGCCAGCGCGCCGGACGGCGGTGACGCCTTGGCCGAAACGAAAATCGGCCGGGTAAGCCTTAAGCACCGCCTCGACGTAAGTCCGTGAGCCGCCTTCGAGCGTCAGCCACTGGTGTTGGGTGTCGAGCCCGAGGAAGCCGTGGTTATGGAAGAAGCGCATGAGCGCCGCCGCTGGGAAGCCGAGCATCTTCTCCGCCGGCGTCGACCAAACCGCGGCGGACATGGGGATCAGATAAAGGTTGAGGAAATCCTGGCCGAAGCCCTTGCGGGCGCACCAATCGCGGAGCGAGGTCGTCTCGGCCTCGGCGGATCGCCACTCGGTCTTGGCGAGCTTGTTGAACTTGTTGATTTGGAGTAGGAGTTTCCAGAAACGCAGACTGAAGAGGTTACGCCGTTGGGCGAAGAGGTGATTCAGAGAGCTGCCGCACCATTCGAGCCCGGTCGGGTCGTGTCGGACCGCGAAGGACATCGAGGTAGGTTTGATCTTCACGCCGAGTTCCTTGAAGAGTCGGCAGAGGTGCGGATAGGTCACTTCGTTGAACACCATGAAGCCCGTGTCCATCGGCAGGGCGCGCCCGGTGCCCGGTTCGGTGACGTCAATCGTGTGGGCGTGGCCGCCGGGCCGGGTATCGTGGTCGAAGACCGTGACCTCGTGATGGGCGTGCAGGAAGCGGAGGCAGCCGAGACCGCTCACCCCCGAGCCGACAATGGCTATCCGCTCACGCACGCGAAGAGGAGGCCTCCGCCTTGGTACGTTCCGCCTCCTCGTAGATCGAAGCCGGCACGCCCTTGAGGCCCCAGATTAACCCCGTCCAGGACATCACCTTCAGGCCGTAATACGTCGGATCAAACTCCCACCAGTAGAAGCCCTGCTTCGTCGTGGCTTGGTAGCGGTGGTGGTTATTATGCCAACCTTCACCGAGGGTGATCAGCGTAAGAATGAGCGAATTGCGGGACTCGTCGCCAGTGGTGTTAAAGCGCTTGGTGCCGAAGACGTGGGCCAGGGAATTGATGCAGCCGGTGCCATGGAAGAGCACGACGGTCGAGATGATACCCCACACGAGTAATTGAGGGCCGTTGGTGTCATAGCCAGAGGCGCCGAGTAGGGCGCCGATACCGTAGAGCAGGCCGCCGGCGAGTAATGGGATGAGAACGTCGAAGCGGTTGAGGAAGACGAGCTCGGGGTATTTCGCGAGGTCGGAGATCTTCGAGTAATCGGTCGGGAAGTTCCGTTTCGCGGTGATCCAGCCGATGTGCGACCACCAGAAGCCATCTACGACCGGGGAGTGCTTGTCGTCCTCTTCGTCGGAATGCTTGTGGTGATGCCGGTGCGTGCAGGCCCACCAGAGGGCGCCGCGCTGGACGGCCAAGGCGGCCCAGACGGCCATGACGAACTGGAAAGCGCGCGAGGTGGAGTAGGTCTTGTGCGAGAAGTAGCGGTGCAGGAAGCCGGTGATCGCGAACATCCGGAAGAAGTACATGCCGACGGCAGTCCAGACGGCGATTGGGCTGGCCCCCACCCAGATCACGGCGAAACAGAGCAGGTGGAGGATGATGAAAGGAATCGAGCGGGGCCAATCCACCCTCTTGGGCGTGTTGCGCAAGGCTTCGGCGCCTTCAGGGATGTGGTCCGCATCGAACCATCGGATAAGGGATCGGGCGAAGCCGTCCGCAGGTCGTTCGGTGGAGGGGGTGGACATCTATTCCGTAGGTAGAAGGGGTGGGGGGCTTTCGCAACTGCTTTGACGAGTTTAGGCCCTCTCGGCATCGAGAAAAAGTGCCCAAAAATGTGACATTATGGTGTGCTTCCGGTGCCATCCGAAGAAACGGACCCCCTGCTGCGGGGGCGCGCCTGCGAAGCCCAGCCACGGTATAACGCCGCGCACCTGGGCGGCCTCTTGGTGCGGTTCTTATTTGGGTTCGCCGCCGGGCGGTGGGCCTTTTTTCCCCTTCTTGCCGCCCTTCGCACTCGGGCCGCCTTGGCCCCCGAGGTTGGCGTGCGGATCCATGGCCTGCTTGCTGAACGACGGATCGGGCGAACCGCGGTGCTTGCGCGGGATGAACGGGTATTCCTCGGTCATCACGTAGTAATAGGTGCCCTTCGGGAATTCTGGGGTGACGCCACTGCGCCCGCCGAATTCATCGAGGTCTCCGTGGCCGGCCACATATTCGAAATCAAGTCCGAAGGAGCCATCCGGTTTGCCGGTCGGGGTGGTCTTGCCGTCGCCCCCGCGGTCGGCGGTCTTGAGGCGGTAGCTGCTCTTCATCTTCTTGAGCTCGCTCTTTGGGTCTTCGGATTTGGCGAAGGCGTAGACCGCGTAGACGGGGAAGCCGTCCGCCGCCCAGCCGACGTGGGTCATCTTCTTTTCGCCCCCGGCCAGACGCTCGAGGAGCAGGGTGGGGAGTCCATGATAGTGGTAGGCGCCGTTGGGTTGGACGTGGCCGTGGTTCTGGTCGAGGCCGAGGCCAACCTTGATCTTCGGCGTGGTACCCATCTCGGTGTTGCTCATCAGCGCCTCGTAATGCCAGGGGCTGCTCCGGTCGCCATCGTTGTAGACTTCGGCGGTACCCGGGTCGAAGATGACGCCGTTCAGGGCGACGCCCCAAGCGGACATCATCCGGCCGCCGGCGCCTTCGCGCGCCGCGGGGCGGACCGGCACCTCGAGCCGATACTTCTGTTCGGAGATGGCGTTGGGGTTACCGCGGTTCGGGAAGGTCGCGACCTTATGGTCCGGGATGCCGTTGGACTCGATGACGCGCTTGTCGCCCTTCACGGTAATCGTGACCCTGTTCTGGCCGGGCGGCTTGGCGTCGGCTTCCTTGAGGGGCGGGCCCTTGGGGGCGTCGGCAGCCACCAGTGCGGCGGCGGCGAAGAGTAGGTAGGGGGTCGGGTTCATGGGGGTGTGTGGGGATAGAGGATACCAGATTTTGGCTTAAGTGAAGGTTAAGGCCGACCGAAGGTTGGCTTTTCCGGCGGAAGTGGTTCTCTTCGGCCCCATGGCCTCCACCACCGAACTCCTTTCTCGCTCTGTCGCCGGGCTCAACGGTCTGGCCACCGTCTTCCTGCTGATGGGCTACCTGCGCATCAAGGCCGGAGATAAGATCGGCCATGGTAAGGCGATGGGCGTGGCCGTCCTAATCTCCGCTCTTTTCCTGGCGCTGTATCTCGCCTCCAAGGTCCACCTCTGGGTCGCTCTCGGCCGGACCAATATCCTCTACCGCCCCGAGGTCGGGCTGACGTGGGACAAGCTCCTCTATTACGTCATCCTGTTCCCGCATATCCTCCTGGCAATCGTGGTCACGCCTTTCATCGTCCGCGCCGTCTGGCTGGCCAGGCAGGGCCGCTTTGAAGACCATAAACGTCTTACGCGCTGGGTCTTCCCGGTCTGGGTCTATGTCTCGGTCACCGGGGTGCTGGTCTGGGCCTTCATGGAGTTCAGCGGTTCCTTGGCCGCGGTTGCCGCGACGGTTAAGTAGGCCGATGATTTTCCCCTCGCCCCGTATCTGATTTCCGCTTTCACTCCTGCGGTCGTCATGGAAAGCGAGCCTTCTTCCCGCCACCCGCAGACGGAGAAACTTTTTCTCTGGGGTTCGTTCATCCTGTTTTGCACCGTGCTCGCCTTCACCTGGTCGACCTACGTCGACGAGACCGAACGTCTTGCGGGTATGCGCGCCAGCGAACGGCAGAAGGAGCAGGCTTACGTCTCCCTCGAGCGTAAACGCAGTCAGGCCGAGCGCTACGTCGATCGCGCCAGCCGCGATCTGGAGTTCGTGCGCGACCTAGCCCGCGAAAAAATGGGCGTCGCCGAGCCGGGTGAAATCGTAATCCGGATGGATGGCGCACGTAACATGGTCATGTCGCCGAAGCCCGCACCGGCGCCCGCGGCACCTTCCCAGGCCAGCCGCTGAGCATCCTTGCTTGCCTGTCCGCTTGATTGCGGGCATTCCTTGGTCATGTCCGCACGGAAGAAAGCCCAGGCCACCTGGGGCGGCCGGTTCAGCGCCGGTCCCGCCGAACTGATGCTGCGTTTCGGCGAGTCCGTCTCGTTCGACCATCGCCTCTGGGCCCAAGACATCCGCGGCTCGAAGGCCCACGCCACGATGCTGACTCAGGCCGGCATCCTGACCAAGCGGGAGCGCGACGCGATCCTGCGCGGCCTCGACGCCATCGCCAAGGAGATCGCTGCCGGCAAGTTCCAGTGGCGCCGCGACCTCGAGGACGTGCACATGAACATCGAGAGCGCGCTCACGCAGCGCGTCCCGGCCGCCGCCAAGCTGCACACGGCCCGCTCCCGCAACGACCAGGTCGCCACCGACGTGCGTCTTTGGATCAAGGACCAGTGCGACGCCGCCGACGCGGCCCTCGTCTCTCTGCTCAAGACTTTGGTGAAACTTGCGGCGGCCAACGCCGACGTGATCCTGCCGGGCTACACGCACCTGCAGCGCGCCCAGCCGGTCTCCGCCGCCCATCACCTGCTCGCCTACGCTGAGATGTTCGGTCGCGACCGCACGCGCCTCGCCGCTGCCAAGGCCTCCGCCAACTGGTGCCCACTGGGCTCTGGCGCTATCGCCGGCACGACCCTTCCAATCCGCCGCGAAGTCACGGCGAAGCTGCTCGGCTTCGTCGACGCCAAGGGCCGCCCGCAAGTCACCCGCAATTCCATGGACGCCGTCGCCGACCGCGATCCGGCCACGGAGTTCTGCTTCGCCGCCGCCCTCTGTGGCGTCCACCTCTCGCGCCTGGCCGAGGACATGGTGCTCTGGTCCTCCGCGGAGTTCGGCTTCGCGCGCCTGCCCGACGAATTCTCGACGGGTTCGTCGCTGATGCCGCAGAAGCGTAATCCGGATTCGATGGAGCTCCTCCGGGGCAAGGCCGCGCGCTTCCAAGCCGCGCTCACGCATCTACTCACGCTCACGAAAGGCCTGCCGCTCACGTATAACCGCGACCTGCAGGACGACAAGCCGCCGCTCTTCGACGCCGCCGACCAGCTCATCCTGTCCGTCACCGTCGCCGACGCCACGCTCGCGGGCACGAAGTTCCACAAGGCCCGCTGCCTCGCGGCCGCTTCCGACCCGGCGCTCCTCGCTACCGACCTCGCCGATTGGCTCGTCCGCCAGGGCATGCCTTTCCGCCACGCCCACCACGCGGTCGGCCGTCTCGTCGCGCTTGCCGAGAAGTCCGGTGTGCCGCTCGACAAACTTTCCGACGTCGCCGCGTTGACCGCCGACAAGGCCTTCACGAAGGGCTGGCGCGAGGTTTTCAGCCTCCAGCGTGCCTTCGCCGCGCGCGAGAATACGGGCATGCCCGGCCCCCGGGCCGTCGCCCGCGAGATCGCGCGTTGGAAGCAGTCCCTCCGCTAAGCGCGGATGAACGTCGGGCTGCTCATCGCCTCCTGCCTGACCGCGAGCCTCTCGCCCGGGCCGGCGGCGCTGTCGACGATTGAGACCTCGCTACGCTACGGCCAGCGCCGCACCTTCTGGCATACGCTGGGGCTCGCCGTCGGCGAGACCCCGCACCTCTTCCTGGCGCTTTTCGGTACGCTCTGGCTGGCGCGCACCGTGCCGTTCGCGCTGACGGGTATCGCTGTCTCCGGAATGGCTTATTTCTTCTATCTCAGCGTCGGGCTCCTGCTCCGCCCGCGCTCAAGCCTGCCGGTATCGGCCGGCCACGAGGGCGGCGCGGGGCGGCTTTTCCTGCGCGGAGCTTGGGTCAACTTTTCCAACCCGAAGACAATCCCGTGGATGCTTGTCATCATCCAGGCGGCGAACGTGCCGGCGGACCAGTTCACTTGGTCGACGACCGGCGTGTTCCTGCTCTGTACCTTGGGCTCGGAGGTCTCGGTGATGAGTTTCTACGCCATGGTCGGCGACCGCCTCCGCGTGCGCCTGAAGGACCCGGCGACGATTCGGCTCGTCGACCGCGTGACCGGCGTACTCTGGTTGATGCTTGGGCTGCTGATGGCGTGGCAGGTCTGGCAATCGCTCGAAGGTCAGCATTAACCGATGCCCCGGGGGCTTGTCAGCCGGGTCGCAGGGAATTACTCCTAGGTATGCGCTTACCCCGTCTCGTTCGTCAGGCCGCCTGCGCGGCCGCCTTTGTCACATCCCTCTGCGCCGCCGAGACTCCGAAGAGGGTCGGCATCATCGGCCTGGACACGTCGCACGTGGTGGCCTTCACGACGGTCCTCAATCAGGGGCCGAAGAATCCGGCCGACGTCGCAAAGTTTGCCGGCTTCCGCGTGACGCACGCCTTCGCCCAAGGCAGTAAGGATATCCCGGGGAGCACTTCGCGCGTCCCGGAATACACGGAGAAACTTAAGGGCATGGGCGTCGAGATTGTCGACTCGATCGAGAAGCTGTGCGCACAGGTCGATTTCGTGCTACTGGAATCTAACGACGGCCGCGTGCACCTCGAGCAGATCCTCCCGGTGCTCAAGGCCGGTAAAACGGTCTTCATCGACAAGCCAATTGCGGGCTCGCTCACCGACGTCATCCGGATCCAGGAAGCGGCCAAGAAGGCGGGTGTGGTTCACTTCTGCTCGTCGTCGCTCCGCTTTGCCGCCGGCACGCAGGCCGTCGCCCGAGGTTCAATCGGCAAGGTGAAGACGGCTACCGCGACGAGCCCCGCCAGCCTCGAGCCGCATCACCCAGATCTTTACTGGTATGGCGTCCATGGTTGCGAAAGCCTCTATGCCGTCATGGGCACAGGGTGCGTCTCGCTGAAGCGCGAGATGACTCCGGAAGGCCAGATTCAGGTCACGGGTAACTGGGGCGACGGCCGCGTGGGCATCTTCCGAGAAGCCGATCGCAAGGCGAAGGGCGGTCCCTACGGCGGCAAGGCCGTCGGCGACAAAGGCGAGGCCGACATCGGCAAGTTCGACGGCTATGAAGTCCTGCTCGAAGCGGTCGTAAAGATGTTCCGCACCGGCAAGGCACCGGTGAGCCCCGAAGAGACGCTCGAGCTTTATACCTTCATGGAAGCCGCCGACGAAAGTAAACGCCTGGGCGGCGCCGAAGTGAAACTCGCCGACGTCCTCGCCAAGGCCCGCGCCGAAGTGGCCGGCAAATAGAGGTAGGGATGCGATGACATCGCATCCGCCTGAGATCGGGTAGGGGCGCCACTGCGTGGCGTCCGTGGGCGGACGGAGCTCGCAGGGTCGGATGGCATG
>Ga0208951_1001481_pt1 | contig 10147 bp, 5 predicted proteins | sample GreLakmeMI27MSRF_FD_187702 | JGI IMG/M metagenome (GOLD analysis project Ga0208951, IMG submission 187702) | Freshwater lentic microbial communities from great Laurentian Lakes, MI, USA - Great Lakes metaG MI27MSRF (SPAdes) | ecosystem: Environmental > Aquatic > Freshwater > Lake | place: Great... | reverse complement strand
GGTGGGCGCACAGCGCTCTCGCGCCTTGGCCACGCTCCCACCAACCGCGATTGCCTCGCCCCCGGCAGCCTTGACCTGTGCCACAACCTCCTCCGCGCGCGCGGCGCCGGAGGCATAGTTGACCACAACCTGCGACGCGCGACTCGTGAGCGCGGGGCTCGCGACTCGCGCTCGCGCCGCCGCCGCGCCTTGCAGCCGGCAGCCGCCAGCGCCAGCGCGATGGCCTTGCCAATGCCACGCGAGGCGCCGGTGACGATGGCCACCGGCGCGTCAGCCGCTGCGAGCAGAGGAGAGAGGAGTAAGCTGAGAAAGGCTGGGCATAGTGCCGGTCGGGCTGCTATGTGCGGCAATCATGCAGCGCCGCGGCGCCGGCCGGCAAGAGCGGCGGCGCACCGACGGCCGCCACGCTGGCCGCCGCGGCGGTGGTGACCGTCCGAGAGTCGGAAGAGCTCAGGCTGGGCCTCGGCCTCTGCGCCGAGCCGGCCAGCAATCGCACGGCGCTGGCGGGCTTGGCCGAGCTCACGCGTGCTGCGACTGCGGGGCGCGTCAGGCGGCGCATCCCAAGGGCGGGGCCAGTCTCCGCACTTGCGCGAGATAGACTGCACGCTGCGCGAGTGCTCGTCACGCGCGGACGCGCAGTCTGAGCCAGCAGGCCACATAGCGTCGAGGTCGCCATACTGCACACGACCGGGAAGGCGACGAGAGGCTGGCGCTGACTCAGCAAATCAGATCTGTTGTACGACCGTCGGGCGACGGCGGGCGTGGGGCGTCAGCTTGACACTGCGCTTCCTCCGCACGCTGCCGATAAAACAACATACCGCTCCTGCACTGAAGCTCACGTTGCCGCCTGTTCCCGGTCCGCAATTGCCAACGGTCGCCGCGTGCGCCGCTGTGGGCGCGAGCCCTCGCCGCATGCTTGCGTGCGGCGCCGTCGCCTCGCCGTCTGCACACGCAGTGTGTGAGCGCACGATGCTGCGCCGCGGCGCAGGGTCGTTGCACGCTGCGGCGGCGCGCGTGCATGCAGGGCAGGGCATGCAGGGCAGGGCAGGGCATGCAGGGCGGCTGCGGCTGCAGACAAGGAGCGCTGCTGCCGCGGGCGAGGGCGCCGCCGGCGACTCTGCTCGGCCTGCTCGCTCCGAGGGCGCTTGGGTGAGGCCGCCGAAGGGCCAGGTTGGCGGACTGCCACCTCGCAGGGCCGCAGCCTCGCAGGCGCCCCGCATGCCGCCGGCACGCACCGACAGGCCGGTCGAGAACGCGAAGCTGGCTCCGGCTGCGGAGGGCAACCGGAGGTTGGGCGAGTTCGCTGCGGGGACTGTGAGCCCGGCTGCGGCTGCGCAGCCTCAATCCACGCCGCCTGGCGACGCAGCTGGCTCCAGGCCGCGCGCCCGCCAGCCCGGGTCGCTGCGCGACGCGCTGATGGAGTACAAGATATCGCTGCCCGCCTACTCGCCGGGGCAGCACCGGCTGCAGTGCCCACTGTGCAGAGGCGGAACGGTGCGTCCCCGCGCGTGATGCGCCACGCGCAGCGCTGAGGCTGCGTGCGCATTGTGGCGTCCTCGCAGGACGGAGAGCGCAGCCTGGCCGTGAATGTATGTGACGGCGGCGACACTGCCCAGTGGCTCTGCCACCGCGGCACCTGCGGCTGGTCGGGTGCGTGCGCGCACCTCACCGCGTGCATGGCCGGCTCTGAGCGTCCCGTTCGTGCAGGTGGAGTGCAGGCCGTGTCCCCGGCGCCAGCCGCGCAGCGCGCAGCAGCCCCCTCGACCTCTGCGGATGCGCCTGACGCGCTGCCGCTGCCGCTGTCGCCGCCGCCAGCCGCGGGCAAGGCCAAGGTCTCGGGCGGACTGCCCAGGGAGGAGGACCTGCGCCCCGTGAGCTCCCTCCCGTCAGTGGCAAGCTTCTTCTCAGCGCGCGGCATCTCAGAGGCGATTCTGGAGCGCAACGGCGTGGCCGTCATGAAGACGTATCGCCCCGGCGCCCCGGGGTTGGCTGACGCCATCGTGTTTCCGTACCGTCGCGGGGGCGTGGTGGTGAACTGCAAGTACCGCGCCGCCGAGGCCAAGGTGTTTTGGCAGAGCAAGGGGGGCGACAAGATACTGTATGGCCTGGACGACATCGTGGACAGCGAGCAGGTGATCATCGTTGAGGGGGAGATGGACAAGCTGGCGCTGGAGGCTGCGGGCTTCCTCAACGTCGTCTCTGTGCCCGACGGCGCCCCCGCCCAGGTCAAGGAGGGGCCCACCCCCCCGCCGGAGGAGGACCGCAAGTTCAGCTACCTGTGGAACTGCCGCGCGCACCTGGACCGCGTGAAGAGCTTCGTGCTGGCCACAGACGCAGACGAGCCCGGACAGGCGCTCGCAGAGGAGCTGGCGCGACGCCTGGGCCGCGAGCGCTGCTTCCGCGTGCAGTGGCCGGGCGCACCCGTGGCGGGCGCCCCGCCCGCGCCCCTGGACAGCGTGCGCAAGGACGCCAACGAGGTGCTCATCAAGGACGGTGCAGACGCGCTGGCGCGCCTGGTGGCCGCAGCCGAGCCGGTGCCCATCCGCGGCCTCTTCCAGTTCTCTGACTTTGCGGACGAGATCGACCGCTACTACGGCCTGGAGATGAACGCGGAGCTGCGAGGGCTCAGCACCGGCTGGCCAAACGTGGACGAGCTCTACCGCGTGGTTCCCGGCGAGCTCACCATCGTCACCGGCGTGCCTAACAGCGGCAAGAGCGAGTGGGTGGACGCGCTGATGCTGAACCTGGCGGACAAGCATGGCTGGTCGTTTGCGCTGTGCAGCATGGAGAACAAGGTGCACGAGCACGCGCGCAAGCTCATTGAAAAGTTCGTGGGCAAGCCCTTCTTCGACAGCAGCTACGCCCAGGGCGCGATGCGCATGACGCCGGAGGACCTGGCCAAGGGCAAGGAGTTCCTGGACTCTCGCTTTGTGCTGATCCGCTGCGAAGACGACGAGCTGCCCAGCATGGACTGGGTGCTGGGCCTGGCCAAGGCGGCGGTGATGCGCTACGGCATCCGCGGCCTGATGGTGGACCCGTACAACGAGCTGGACCACCGGCGGCCCAGCAACGTGAGCGAGACTGAGTACGTCAGCCAGATGCTGACCCGCATCAAGCGCTTCGCGGCGCACCACGACGTGCACGTATGGTTCGTGGCGCACCCGCGGCAGCTGAGCATGTGGAAGGGGGAGCCGCCTGGGCTGTACGACATCAGCGGCAGCGCGCACTTTGTCAACAAGTGCGACAACGGCCTGGTGGTGCACCGCAACCGCACCGACCCGGGCAGGGCGGCCGAGGTGCGCGTGCTGCTGGAGAAGGTGCGCAACAAGGTTGCGGGGCGCACGGGGGAGACGACGCTCTTCTACGACCGCAGCAACGGGCGCTACTCCGACGGCGGCCTCGGGGTGCACCTCATCCGCCAGGAGACCGCGCAGCCCGAGAAGAAGTGGTGAATGGAAAAATGCGCTGGCACACACTCACGTCCGCTTCTCCAGCAGTCTGCGCACCAGGTCTGAGACCTCTGAGTCAGGCTGCAGCGCCAGCGGCAGCCCAACCGGGGCAAGGGCGGAGGCCAGCGCCAGCTTGCCACCCAGGCTGCCCAGGCCGAACAAGCCTGAGTAGAGACCGCAGCTGAAGCCCGTGCCTCCCGGGAGGTTGTGTGCCAGCAGCTCTGAGGCTTGTGACAGTACCCGAGGCCCCTCCGCGCTCAGCCCCTCACACCGCCGCAGCTGGCGCGTGGCGCTCGCCTCTATGCGCTCCCAGTGCACCGTCACGAAGCCGCTGCGCGCGTGCTGCTTCAGCAACCAGAGAGAGAAAGAGCACGGCCCGTTAGTGCGACTTACTTTCGTTCTGCAGCGTACACGCCGCCCACGAACAGCCCCGTGGCAGCGACCAGCGCACCCACCACCACCGTGCCTGCGTGACAGGGCTGTCAGCAGAATGAGGGAGGGCGAGCCGCAAAAGAGACGTTCCTAGGCTGCGCACTGCAAAGCCAGTAGCGTACCCTGACAGCGCGCGTCAGCGCGACACGCGTGCGGCACCGTGTGCCTGCTCGCACCCGTCACGGCTCCCACGCCAGCCTGTTGGCTGAACTCACGACCGTGGTGCACCGCATCGTCGACCACCGTCTCCAGGAAGGTCTTTGGCGCACGGGGCATGCCACCAGCGCCAGCGAGAGGAAGGATGGAGACGTCGTGAATTCCAAAATCAGGGCAAGGGATTGAAGGCATTCGCCCTGTATCGCGACCAAACGGCCCCCTTGCTACAGACTCGTCGATATAGCGTACAGTACTCTTTAAATGAGAGTCAATTTACTCTTCTAGCATAGTGGTCAGAACTTAGAGAGAGAGGGGCTGAGCATTACACGTGTGACCTGTCAGAACTTACACTCGCGCCGAATGCGAGCATCTCTAATATTTTACTTGAGTGAGTGAGTGAGTGATGTATTGAACTTTACCGACGCACCCACCCACCCAGGCGGGCCCCGCCGCGTCGCCGGGGCAGCTGCTACGTGCATTTTATGACGTGGCAGCCGAGGCAAAGTTGAGCAAGACAGCCCCAAATCCCCCTGAAGACCAGCCCGGCGCAAAACGTCCCATCTATTGTCGAAGGATAGGCGAAACCACGCCGCCGCTAGCGGAAAATGCGCCGCCGCTAAGCACAGCAGCCCGCCACGCACCCACCCACCCACCCACCCCCCTGGCGCAGGGTGCCCGGAGCTCAGCTCAGCTCAGCTGCCGGAGCTGGGCACGATACACGAGCCTCCGGTATCGTATCGGCTGTATCGTATCTGTATCGGCCAGCGCAGCGTTGCCGCTGCGTACGTTCACCCCCGCATCATCTGACGTGCTGGGTTTTTCCGCACAGAGTTTTTCCCGCTGATGGCGCCCATTTGGGAGTTTGGTTTCCGCTACGTGCTGCTGGACCGGGCCCGCGCCGCGGAGGAGCGAGGCTTCACGCTTCACGGCACCTCAGAGACGACGCCCAAGGGTGACCCGCCCGCCACCGCGTTCACGGAGAACAAGACGGCTGTGCGGCACCGCGGAAGCCGTCGGGCGAGCCAGTAGCATGAATATCATGCAATGAGACGAACGCAATCAGTTGAGTCGCTTACGCCGGCGCTGCGCTGACCCCGGTGCTCCCGAACCCTCCCGCTCCCCGCGTCGTCTCGTCCAGGTCATCCACCTGCGCATGACGTCAGCTCTTGTGGGCATGGCGCACGAGTCGATAGCGCATACCTCCACCACGGGCGGCGTGGCGATCTTCTCCAGGATGAGCTGCGCCACGCGGTCGCCCTTCTTGACTGCGCAAACGGTACTCAGAGGAGCGGCGAGGTGTGTGGGGGCGCGAGGAGGCGCACCCACGAAGTCGACGTCGCTGTGGTTGAAGAGGATCACCCCAACGCTGCCGCGGTAGTCAAAGTCCACTACCTGCGCGGCGCGGTGACTCAGCCTCGGCAGCCGGAGCGGCGGCGGGGCAGCCAGGCGCGCACCCCCGCGCCCGTGTCGATGAAGTTCTTCCAGGCCAGGCCAGAGCGTGGTGCAATTCGCGCGTAGGTGCCCTCCGGGATGGCGATCGACAGGTCCGTCTTCACCAGCTCCTTGCCGCGGGCGGGCACCACGAAGTCGTAGGCGCTGGCGAGGCGAGGAGGGATGGCGGGAAGCAAACAGCGTGAGAGGTTTGCGCTTCTTACGCTCCCAGCCTGCACGTAAAACACCGCCACGCGCCTGGCCAGGTCGTAGCCGGCGGCGCCGGCAGAGCCGCGCACGGGCAGCGTGGCGTGCTCGGTGAGCCTCTTCACTCGCAGCGACTCCATCGGGGTAAACCGAGCCTGCTTCGCTGTTGGCTCGCCGGACATGCAGCGCGTGACCACGCGCGTTCGAAGCGGAAGGCGGAGGGCGCAAAGCATCTCAAGAACGCGCACCTGCGCTGCCTCCGCAGGCGGGGCTGCCCGACGACGTACTGCAGGCCGGCGTACGACGACACTGCCTTCCACTGTTGTTCCCTTGAGATTCCTCATCCTCTGTCTCCATTTAATTCAGCGTCTGCGGCATGCGCTGAGCATCGCAGAGCAGTGACATGTCGAAGCGTGAGCGCGAGGAGGATGTCATAGGTGTGCCACAGCCTGCGCAACGCCTCTCGCCTGCGCGACTGCGAGCTGAGCTGCAGCCGCGCACAGACCTGACGGGCGAGGAGGGGGCGGGTGCGCGTCGCGTGCGGCTGCGTACTCGGGCTGCGCCCACGGCTGGTGCTGCGGCTGGCGAGGCGAGCGGCGAGGATGCGGCTCAGAGCAGCGGCGAGGAGGCGGCTCTGAGCAGCGAGGACGACGGCGACGAGAGCGAGTACGAGGGAGAGGGGGAGGCTGAGGAGGCTGACGTGCTGAAGACCACGCGGGGCACCAAGGCACCCCCTCGCGTCACGAAGCGGGCCAGCAAAGCGCGCGGAGGCGCGTCAGGCGCGTGCCTGCTCACCCGCGGCTGTACCGCACGCGCTGACGCCCCTGGTCAGGCCAGCGAGGGGCTGCGAGGGGCCGTGGTGCGCCCAAGGCGAGCGCCGCGGCGCCCACCGGGCGCGCCAAGAAGTCCCAGTTTGGCGCGGAGGAGCTGCCCGACGACTACGACGACCTGGAGGAAGAGGTGGACGTGCCTGAGGGTGCGTTACCACTGGTGACAGACAGATTCCTCCACCGACGCACTTCCAACCCTACTGCCCGCCCTCCTCTCTCCTCAGTGGACCGAGACACCGGCGCCCTGGGCGGCCACAACTTCTCCAACCTGGTCCTCAAGGCTGACCACGCCAACCGGTACGTGCGGCACCGCCATCCTGAAATGCCAAGCACTCTGCTGATAGCGCTCGCAGCCCGCTCTGGGTGTGCCCCACCGGCCGCATCTTCCTCGAGTCCTTCTCGCCAATCTACAAGGCTGCGTATGACTTCCTGATCGCCATCGCGGAGCCGGTGTGCCGTCCGGACTCTATGCACGAGTATGAGCTGACAGCGCACAGCCTGTACGCGGCTGTCTCTGTGGGTCTTGAGACGCAGACGGTGTTGACGGTGCTGGACCGTCTGTCCAAGACGCATCTGCCTGTGCAGGTTGAGCAGTTTGTGCGCGAGAGCACCCAGAATTACGGCAAGGTAAAGCTGGTGCTGCAGAAGAACAAGTTCTTCATCGAGAGCGCGTACCCCCAGGTGCTGCGCATCCTGCTGGCGGACGAGACCATCGCGCGCGCACGCGTGGTGGACGGCGTCGTGGGCGCGCAGCCCCTGCCCCTCTCCTCAGCTGCTCCTAAGCTGCACGTCGCCATCGCGCCGAGAGACGCCGCCGCGGCGCAGCTGGCCGCCGCGGCGCGCGAGGCGGCTGACGGCGGCGAGCAAGAGGAGGAAGATGCGATAGACCGCGAGCTCCACAGCTTCGAGATCGACGCGGCCCAGGTGGAGCATGTCAAGCAGCGCTGCCTGCCCGGCGAGCTCAACTTCCCGACGCTGGAGGAGTACGACTTCAGAGCGGACAGCGTCAACCCTGATGTACCCGGGCTGGAGCTCAAGCCAGCCACCCAGGTCCGCCCGTACCAGGACAAGTCGCTGAGCAAGATGTTCGGCAACGGACGCGCGCGCAGCGGCATCATCGTGCTTCCCTGCGGCGCGGGCAAGTCGTTGACCGGCATCGCAGCCGCCTCGCGCATCCGCAAGTCGGTCCTCTGCCTTTGCACCTCCTCAGTCTCCGTGGACCAGTGGCGCCAGCAGTTCAAGCTGTGGACGCAGCTGCCCGACCATGCCGTCGTGCGCTTCACAAGCCAGCTGAAAGAGGTGCGTGGAGAGACGCGTCAAGCCTGTCTGCGTCATAGCACACGCCGCTCCTTTCAAGCCTTTCACTCACGCCCCCCCGCCTTGCAGTGCCTGCCTGAGGGCGTAGGTGGCGTGGTGGTCTCCACCTACAACATGATCGCCTTCAACGGCCGTCGCAGCGAGGAGTCTGAGCGCATCCTGGAGAGCATCCGCAGCCGTGAGTGGGGCCTCATGCTGCTGGACGAGGTTCATGTGGTTCCCGCCGCCATGTTCCGCAAGGTGGTGGGCATCACCAAGGCGCACTGCAAGTTGGGCTTGACTGCGACGCTGGTGCGTGAGGATGAGCGCATCGAGCACCTCAACTTCCTCATCGGCCCCAAGCTGTACGAGGCCAACTGGCTAGACCTGCAGCGCGGGGGCTTCATCGCCAACGTGCAGTGCGCAGAGGTGTGGTGCCCCATGACCAAGGAGTTTTACAGGGAGTACCTGAGGCCGGAGAATGCGGCACGCAAGCAGGCGCTGTACGTCATGAACCCCACCAAGTTCCAGACCTGCCAGTACCTGATGGAGTATCACGAGCAGGCTCGCGGCGACAAGATCATCGTCTTTTCCGACAACATCTTCGCGCTGCGCGAGTACGCTGCGCGCCTCAAGCGCCCCTTCATCTACGGCGGCACGGCACACGCGGAGCGCACGCGCGTGCTGGCCGCCTTTAAGCACAGCAGCACGGTGAACACCGTCTTCCTGTCCAAGGTTGGCGACAACAGCATCGACATCCCGGAGGCCAACGTCATCATCCAGATCAGCAGCCACGCGGGCTCGCGGCGCCAAGAGGCGCAGCGCCTGGGCCGCATCTTGCGCCCCAAGGCTCGCCCCAGTGGGACCGCCCCACCCGGCGCGGATGAGTTCAACGCCTTCTTCTACAGCCTGGTGAGCACGGACACGGTAGAGATGTACTACTCCACCAAGCGCCAGCAGTTCCTGGTTGACCAGGGCTACGCCTTCAAGGTGGTCACCAACCTGCTGGCCGGCGCCGCGGAGGGCGCGCAGCAGCTGGGCCTGAGCAGCCTGGAGGAGCAGACCAGTCTTTTGGCCAAGGTGCTGGCGGCGGGGGAGGAGGAGGCCGGCGAGGAGCGCCTGCCGGAGGATGCGGACGCGCTCAAGGCTGTCGAGGGCGCCGCGCGACGCACGGTGCGCGACATGCGCGACCTGACGGGTGCCAGCGGCATGAGCTACGCCGAATACAACCGGACACACGGGGGCGCTGCGCCGCCGCGCCGCGCCGCGCTGGGCCCCCCGCGCGCGCACCACACGCTGCTCAAGGACCGCTACAAGGGCGGACGCAAGTGAGAAGGGGGAGACACAAACAAGCTGTCATCATGTTCGTGCAGCTATGCAACGTCTGATAGGAACGCAGCCAGTCCTAGCGGCGACGCGAGAGCGCCCAGTGCAGCCGCACTGGTCGGCTGCTTGGGCGTCTTGGCTTGTGCTCTCCGGCGGCGCTTGGCAGCAGGCGTGAGGTGCTCAGCGGGGCGCGCGGCGGCGGCTGCTGCGTCTGGTCTCTGCTTGCTGCGAGGGGTGCCCGGCACGGACGCCTGCCACGCGCTGCGAGGTCAGGAGGCGCCAGGCGCCAGGCGCCAGACGCGCGCTGTGTCCCGGTACGCACCGTGTGTTGACAGTGGTGACAGCGCACCAACAAGCGGTTGGTCGTCCGCGTTGCGGCACCCTTGGCGCGCCTGTTTGGCTGGGCAACGCTCCGCACTCGCACGCTGTGACCGGGGCGGCAGTCAGGATGCGTGCCTGGTTGAGCAGACACTCTGAGTGCACGCACCTGCACGTGCTGCCGGGCAGCAGCGCGGCGCCGCAGCTCTCGCAGCCCTCCAGCCGGCTGGGCACCTGCTGCTGCGCGCCCGCGCTCCCCTCAGCCAGCGTGCGGCAGCGAGCGCCCAGGAAGGCTGACACCGCCGGCGAGGCACTCGACAGCGCACGGCTGCACGCGCGCAGCTGCGCGCAAGCCACAGCCTGCGGCTCCGTCTCCGCAACCTTTTCTTTTGCGCTGCGCGCCACCGCGCGGAGAGGCGCAGTCGTGCGCTGGCCGCTAAAGGACATCACGACTGCCGTGCCTTGGCACACAAGAGCGGCTGCCCAGCCAGACTTGGGTGTGACAAGCGGCGAAGAGGGAGGCGAGGCAGCGAGTTTGATGCAAAGCGGCGATTTTTTTCGTCACGAGAGCCCTCAGGCAAGTGGTCACATGGTGTCACATGTGAACGGGGGGCGCCGGGCAGCTTGTTTCGACTTAACGTGCCCACTGAACCCAAAGATGTCTGCGCGTATGATTTACCATAACAGCCGTTTTTCCGCAAG
>Ga0208951_1001477_pt1 | contig 10179 bp, 10 predicted proteins | sample GreLakmeMI27MSRF_FD_187702 | JGI IMG/M metagenome (GOLD analysis project Ga0208951, IMG submission 187702) | Freshwater lentic microbial communities from great Laurentian Lakes, MI, USA - Great Lakes metaG MI27MSRF (SPAdes) | ecosystem: Environmental > Aquatic > Freshwater > Lake | place: Great... | reverse complement strand
TTTTAGAAAAATACTTAAAAAGGAAGTAGGAATAAAAAAAATTACACCTTTACTATCAAGTACACATGGGTATCCATTGGGATGGATACTTTGCTTTCAAAATAAATTTTACGATTTTGGAATTCGGATTCTATCAAATAATGACTTCCTTTAAAAAAAGATTGTTTTACAATAACTTTAAATTTAGAATCTTCAATTTGTTCCAATTGCCAAGGATATTTAAACTGTGTCTTCCCTTCAATCGTTATTTCATTCACATCCCCAAAAAGTGAAGCTATGTAATGATTATTAGAGTTGTTATAAACGTATTCGGGATTAGCTTGCATAATTTTATTTCCATCTTTTAAAACAATCACCTCGTCAGAAAAAGGTAAAACATCAGAACTATCATGAGTAGCAACTATAACACTAATTTTCTTTTCCCTCAAATACGAAAACAGATTACGGCGTAAACTATTTTTTCTTGAATTATCAATATGGCTAAACGGTTCATCTAGTAAAAGTAATTCGGGTTCCGAGGCTAAAACCCTTGCTAAAGCAACTCTTTGCATTTGTCCACCACTCAAATACTGAGCTTTTACGGTAGAAAAATCAGCCATTTCAACCAAGGTTAACAATTCAGCAATTCTTGCCTTCTTTTTTTTACTATTGGTGTTTGAAAGATATTTACCTACGTTTTCAGCTACCGATATAAATGGCATTAAATCGAAATCTTGGGCTAAATATTTCATGTATTCCATACCCGGAATCAAATGAAATTTGGGTCCTAAAACCAGTTCATTATTCCAAAAAATTTCGCCTGAATCTAAATCATAAAGCCCATAAATAAGCTTGAGCAAGGTGCTTTTCCCGCAACCACTCTCGCCAATAACAGCTAAGTTTTTTCCGCTCTGTAATTCGAAAGAAACTTCATTTATTGTTTTTTGTTCGTTATAAGAAAAAGAGATGTTTTGAACTTTTAGCATAGTAAAATAAAAACTGTAAAATTATAAACTATGTTCCATTTTATTACAAAAAACTAGTTGTGTTTGAAACAAAATAAAAATTTAGAGGATTTATATTACTGTTGTAATGTACTTAGAATAAGATTTTGTATCCACTGTGGCTTTTAAATCGTGTAGTAAATTATATAAGCCAAAAAAGGTTCTATTAATAAAGAGAATTTTTATTAAAAAATAAATACAAGGCTATTACATACTTTACATTAACACAACAAAAAAACATGATACTATATTTTTAGTCACGTTCATTTGCTATAAACAGCTAAATTCAATGGTTTTAGAGGTGGCTGGAAATTATATCTTATGTATGGTTAATGTATGTCAAACTTAAGTTATAGTTTAACAATAATAAATTACTTTTATATTCTAGTAAAATTAACTCTACATCAATGAAAAAATTAGTCTCAGTAGTTGCATTTTTGTTTCTTATTCCAACAATTGAAACAAAAGCCCAAGTAGGCATAGGAACTACAAATCCGACAGGGGCACTTGATATAACATCAACCGATAATGGATTATTAATCCCAAGAGTAGCGTTGACAAACACAACAACAGTACTGCCTGTTCTAACCGGCACAACCTCAGAACTTGTATACAATACTGCCACTATAAGCGACGTCACACCAGGATTTTATTATTTGAGTACTACTACTGGACCTTGGGTACGATTAGCCACAGCAGCAGCCAATCCTTGGTTGATAACAGGAAATAGCGGAACAAATCCTACTAATAATTTTATTGGTACAACAGATGCTCAAGATCTTCGTTTTAGAAGAGCAAATCAATGGGCTGGAACTATAGCTTCTAGTGTTACTAGCTTTGGCGCACAAGCTGGGAGAACTAATACATCAACCAACAATGTTTTTTTTGGCTCTAATGCTGGGGAGCTGTCTAGTAATGCTGCTTCTAGTAATATGGTTGCAATTGGTCATCAAGCTATGGGAGCTGCAGGTGCACAAAATGTTTCTCAAAGCGTAGCAATAGGTTCTTTTGCAATGCAGTCTCCAACTGCAACTGCAACTAGTAATGTAGTGATTGGTCATCAAGCGGGACCTACTCTTTCAACATCTAACAATGTAATTATCGGTCAAGGGGCTAGTAGTGGATTTGCTAGTTGTATCGTTATTGGGCAGGGCGCAGCTTCTACAGCTAATAATCATATAAGGATTGGAAACAGTCAAACTCTAGCTACAACTCCAGTTTCATGGACTGTAATTTCAGATAGAAGAGCTAAATCGGATATTAAAGACTCCCCTTTAGGATTGGATTTTATAAAAAAATTAAGACCTGTTTCCTATTTCAAAAAAATGATGAAAATAAAAAAACAGAATATGGTTTCATTGCACAAGAAGTAGAAGCGTCTTTGAAAAAGGTAGGAGATAATAATAATGGTGTCATTTATAAAGATCCTGAGGGTAATTACGTTATGAGGTACAATGATATCATTCCAATAACTGTAAAAGCAATCCAAGAACAACAAGCACTCATAGAAAAATTAATAAAAGATAATGAACTTTTAATGAAGCGTTTGGAACTTATAGAAAACAGCAAAAAAAAGGAATAATAAAAAACCAATAACTATTTTGTTGCTTTCAACTAGTAAATCTGGCTTCAAAATAGTTTGAAGTGAAAAAATAATAATTTTAAATTAATGGAAGGCATGTATTTTTCCTTAACCAAATAAAACTACGTCAATTTGTCATAGCGCCTGCCTTTGGTACCAGTTTTGAATAGAATGATTTTTTAAATTATTTAACCCACCTGTCGGCTGACAGGCCTAAAATTATAAATATGACAACTGGGAAAATCAACGTATCCGTAGAAAACATCTTTCCGTTAATTAAAAAGTTTTTATACAATGACCATGAAATTTTCTTACGCGAATTAGTCTCTAACGCAACAGATGCAACATTAAAACTAAAACATTTAACAAGTATTGGAGAGGCCAAAATAGAATATGGCAATCCAATTCTAGAAATCAAAATTGATAAAGAAGGAAAAAAAATACACCTTATCGATCAAGGAATTGGAATGACCGCTGAGGAAGTTGAAAAATACATCAATCAAATTGCATTTTCAGGAGCAGAAGAATTTTTAGAAAAGTATAAAGATGCTGCCAAAGATTCAGGTATTATAGGTCATTTTGGACTGGGTTTCTACTCGGCTTTTATGGTAGCTTCAAAAGTTGAAATCATCACAAAATCATATAAAAACGAACCCGCTGCACATTGGGCCTGTGATGGAAGTCCAGAGTTTACCCTAGTAGCATCAGAAAAGACTGAAAGAGGGACAGAAATTATTCTACATATTGCTGAAGATTCATTAGAGTTTTTAGAAGAATTCAAAATTCGAGAACTGCTAACCAAATACAATAAGTTCATGCCTATTCCAATTAAATTTGGAACCAAGCAAGAAGCATTACCAAAACCTGAAGATGCTGCAGATGATTATAAAACTGAATACATAGATGTAGACAATTTTATCAATAATCCAAATCCGGCTTGGACAAAACAACCTGTTGATTTATCAGATGAAGATTATAAAACATTCTATCATGAATTGTATCCAATGCAATTTGAAGAGCCCTTATTTCATATTCATTTAAACGTAGATTATCCATTTAATCTGACAGGAATTTTATATTTCCCTAAAATGTCTACTGATTTGCAAATGCAAAAGGACAAAATCCAAATGTACCAAAACCAGGTGTTTGTTACTGATAATGTAGAAGGAATTGTTCCTGAATTTTTAGGAATGCTAAAAGGCGTAATTGATTCACCAGACATTCCTTTAAATGTATCCCGATCAGGTCTACAAGCAGACAGTAACGTAAAGAAAATATCAAATTATATTACGCGAAAAGTAGCCGATAAATTGAAATCACTATTTACAGAAAATCGGGAAGATTTTGAACAAAAATGGAATGACATAAAAATTGTACTTGAATACGGAATGCTATCGGAGCCCAAATTTTATGAAAAGGCTGGTGATTTTATTTTGTATCCGTCTGTAGATGACAAATATTATACTTTGGCTGAATTAAAGGAATCTATTACAGCAAACCAAACCGATAAAAATGGAAAATTAGTTGCTTTATATGCATCTAATAAAGATGCTCAGCATGGTTACATTGAAATCGCTAAAGAAAAAGGATATGAGGTCTTATTATTGGATTCGCCAATTGTTTCACACTTGATTCAAAAACTTGAATCTGATAATGAAAACCTAACCTTCGTTCGCGTAGATTCTGACCATATTGACAAATTAATTCTAAAAGACGAAAATCATATTTCTAAATTATCGGAAGATGAAACAACCCAATTGAAAACGGTTTTAGAAGAAATTGTACCCAAATCAAGTTACTCAGTTCAGTTGGAAGCAATGGATAGCAATGCTGCACCCTTTATCATTACGCAACCAGAATTCATGAGAAGAATGAAAGAAATGAGTCAAAATGGCGGTGGCGGAATGTTTGGAATGAATAATTTTCCTGAAATGTATAATTTAGTTGTGAATAGCAATTCAAATTTGGCAACAACTATATTAAACACATCAGACAAAACAGCTCAAGAGAGCCTTGTGAAACAAGCATTAGATTTAGCCAAAATTTCTCAAGGACTATTGAAAGGCGAAGATTTAACTGCTTTTGTAAAAAGAAGTTTTGATTTGATAAAATAATCAAAAAAATGTTGACCCCCTAAAAAACCTGCAGCTTAAAATCTGCAGGTTTTTTTATTGAATTAAAAAAGCGAGATTTGTAAAATTAATAATAATAAAAATCACAAGCCATGACTTTAGAAATAGAAACACCAGCACTACTTTTTTCAGCAACTTCACTTATTTTATTGGCATATACGAATCGCTTTTTGACTATAGCCCAAATCGTTCGCAGCTTAAAAAAACATTATGACGAAGTAAATACCAAAAGCATTTTACTACAAATAAAAAATCTAAACTTACGGCTTTCGTTGATTCGCTATATGCAACTTTTTGGTGTGTTGAGCTTATTTCTATCTGTATTTTCAATGTTATCTATGTTTATAGAACTACAAATCCTAGGCATTTACCTTTTTGGCGGAAGTCTTTTAACTTTACTTATTTCACTTGGAATTTCATTTTGGGAAATAAGTATTTCAGTAACAGCACTTCGCTTACATTTGAGTGATTTGGCGGAAGAAAAGAAAAAAAAATAAGATAGAAAACAGTTCCATTTATCTTATTGAAGTAAAAATAGTCAACTTATCAAAAACATTAAGTGTTTTAAAAATAATAATTTTGAAATAGTGCCTTTAAGATTGTGTTGAATCTAAAAAATTTGAAAGAATTTCAAAATAAGATATTTTTAACGTTTGTTTCAATATGAATTTGTTTTAAATGTATCGACCTTTGTAAATATTAAAAATAAAAAAAATAAAAAATTGAATGTAGCTATAATTGGTTCAGGTATAGGCGGTATGGCACTTTCTATTAGATTAGCTAGGAAAGGTTACAAGGTGACTTTATTTGAAAAAAATGCTTATCCAGGTGGAAAATTAAGTGAATTATGCCTCGATGGATTTCGATTTGATAAAGGACCCTCGCTATTAACAATGCCTTCTTTAATTGTCGAACTTACAGATATTGCTGGCTCTAATCGGAAATTCAATTATAAAAAACTTGAAACCATTACAAATTATTTTTATCCAGACGGCACGCAACTAAAGGCTTCTGCTAATTTAAATGAATTTTCAAACGAAGTACAATCAAAATTGAATGAAAAGAAAGATACCGTTTTAAATTACCTAAAACGAAATGCATTTTATTTTAATACAACCGAGGATTTGTTTTTGAAACAATCATTGCATGAAATCAAAAATTTTATCAATTTTAAAACTTTAAAAGGTGTTTTTCTATCACCTTTCTTAGGTTTATTTAAAAGCATGAACAAACAAAACGAAGCCACATTTACCAATCCAAAAACAGTACAGCTTTTCAATAGATATGCTACTTATAATGGCTCAAACCCATATAAAGCTCCGGCTTTGATGAATATGATATCCCATCTCGAATTTAATTTAGGTGCCTACATACCCTATGAAGGAATGCATCAAATTACGACTCATTTAGTTAATTTATTAACTGATTTGGGTGTAACAATAAAATACAATCAAAACGTAGAAAAAATACTAGTATCAAATACCAACCAAACTGAGGGCTTATTAAGCAATGGGATTAGTCATAATTTTGACGTAGTAGTAAGTGACATCGACATTCATGTAGTATACAATAAAATGCTAGAAGAAAAATTCAAACCCAAAAAATTACTGTCACAAGAGAAATCTTCAAGTGCATATGTTTTTTATTGGGGTATTAAAAAAGAATTTGAACAACTTGGGCTACATAATATTTTGTTTAGCAATGATTACAAAACAGAATTTGAAAAATTATTTAATGACCAATCGCCCTGCGATGACCCCACAATTTACATAAATATCACCTCAAAACATTGTCCAAAAGACGCGCCCAAAGGTTGTGAAAACTGGTTTGTAATGGTGAATGTTCCACATAACACAAATACATCTATCAATTATTCCGTTGAAATTAGAAAAAATGTGGTTGCCAAAATCAATTCCATTTTAAAAACCAACATTGAAGAATATATTGTAGCAGAGAATACATTGACTCCTTTTGATATCGAAAAACAAACATCATCCATTGGTGGTTCACTTTATGGAAACTCCAGTAATAACAAATTTGCAGCTTTTTTACGCCATTCAAATTATTCATCTAAAATCAAAGGCTTATATTTTGTTGGAGGCAGCGTGCACCCTGGCGGTGGAATACCCCTTTGTTTGTGGAGTGCAAAAATTGCAAGTGAATTAATTTTTAAAAAAAGTAAAAATGATTCCATTTAAAAAAATCTATTTTTTATATTTCTTACTATTGGTCTATTTATCAGGATCTATTGGATTTGTTGTTAATCCTACCTTTTTTAGTCCATTTACGCCCTATACCTTATTATTTACTTGTTTTGTTTTTTTATTATATCAACCTCTAAAAAATTATTCTTTTATTAAATCATTTATTATTATCGCTTTTTTGGGCTATATAATTGAGGTTATTGGTGTTAAAACTGGATTAATTTTTGGCAACTACGAATATGGAAATAGCCTAGGCATTAAATTTTTGGAAGTGCCTTTAATTATTTCATGTAATTGGGCTTTATTAATTACGGCAGGAATTATCACCGTTAACCGATTTTTTAGTAATAAATTTCTTGTTCTAGGAATAGCGGCAATTTTAGTAACAACCATCGATTTAATTATTGAACAAGTAGCTTTTAAATTAGACTTTTGGAAATTTGAACAAAACCTCGCTGGAGTACATAATTATATAGGCTGGTTTTGTGTGGCCGCCTTGTCACCCTATTTTTTTTATGATAATATTATTAAAGGAGATCGGTCAGTCGCTATGATTGTATTAATTTTGCAAATAGTATTTTTTTCAACATTATTAATTTTTATATAATATGGAATTACTTATAAATTTGAGTATTGTTTTAGTCACCTTTGTGCTCACAGAATTCTCTGCATGGGCAAATCACAAATATATCATGCACGGTTTTATGTGGTATTTTCATGCAGATCATCACAAAAAAGACCACAAAAATTGGTTTGAACGAAATGATTTATTTTTTATTATTTATGCTGTTCCAAGTTGGTTGCTTATTATGTTTGGAATGATGAATAATTATGCTTGGTACACCTGGGTAGGTTTCGGAATTTTATCCTATGGTATTGCCTATTTTTTTGTACATGATATCATTATTCATCAACGATTTAAAATCATGTCCAAATCAAAAAACGTATATGTTTTAGCATTAAGACGTGCTCATAAAATGCATCATAAAAATACAGGGAAAGAAGGTGGAGAGAGTTTTGGTATGCTAATCATCAAGAATAAGTATATAAAAGATGCGTTGAAAAAACATAGATCAGCAACAGCTTAGAAATTTAACTACTATTTTTACAAAAATGAATATGGATGAATAAAAAGAATAGTTTTACTTGTCCAGTATGCCATACAACTGACAATAGTTTTTATATAAAGACAAACGCCTTAATGCACGAAGAAAACAAAGAAATATATAATTTCAATCTTTGTAATTTGTGTGAAACTGTCTTTTTAACTAATCCTGTATCAATCTCTACCTTATCTAGTTATTACACAGATAACTACTTGCCATATAAAGGAGCTCTCGCATGGGGAAAATACAGTTTATTTGTAGAGAAAAGCCAACGAAATCTGGATTTATCTCGCCTCAAAATCATTAAAAAAATATTATCCAAAACAGGTCCGGAAAGCAGTATTTTGGATGTTGCCTGTGGCAATCCAAGTTTTTTAGAAATTGTGAAACAAAAACTAAATGTAAATACAACAGGAATTGATTTTTCAGACCTGGGATGGCAAAACAAGAACTTTAGCGCTCTGAAACTAATAAAAGTAGCCATTGAAGATTTTCAGACTGATGAACTATTTGATGTTATTACACTCTGGCATTATTTAGAACATGATTATAATCCTCAAAAAACTATTGAAAAATTACACCAATTATTGAAATCGGGTGGCAAAATCGTTATTGAAGTACCAGATTATAAAAGTATAACGGCAAGAAATCAAAAAGAATATTGGCAGGGTTGGCATAGCCCAAGACACATATCATTATTTTCTAAAAAAAGTTTTGATGTGCTATTTGATTCCGAAAAATGGAAGATTGTGGAACACAAACGACATGGTACACTTGATGCTTTTACATTGTGGTGGTTAGGTAAAATGGAACAACAAAACATCAATTGGTCTCAAAATATGGAAACTCATTTTTTCAAACTTGTTTTCCTTAAAATAGTTACATTCCCTTTTTTCGTGCTAAAAAGTTTCTTTCCACTTGGCATTCAAATTTTAATTGTTGAAAAAAAATAAATACAAATTATTAGAGTAAAACATATATAAATGAGTCAAATAACAACATGTACTTTTTTTAAAATTGAGGGTTTTGCTCATAAATTTTGGGCATTCACACAAATGCAACTGGGACAAAAACATCTAAAAAGCATAGAAGGCTTGGTCTTTAGTAAATTATTAGGATCGGGTGCTGAAAACGGGTTTAGTTCAAAACCAAATCTAGGAACATATGGTCTTTTATGTGTTTGGACTTCAGAAGAAATGGCGAACGATTTTTTTTCAACAAACCAATTCTTCCAGCGGTATAAATCGAAATGCAATGAAATACTTACTATATATGCAAATTCTGCAGAAGCACATGGAAAATGGGATGGAATTCAACCATTTGAAAAGAATGCTGAACTTCACTTAAACAAGCCTGTTATGGTTTTAACACGAGCTAGCATTCGGATTTCAAAATTAATTTCTTTTTGGAGAAGAGTCGGCAAAGTTAGTAAAAGCCTAGAAAACTATAAAGGATTAGTATTTTCAATTGGTGTTGGCGAATGGCCATTAATTCAGCAAGCAACCATAAGTATATGGAGCACGCAAGCAGAAATGATAGATTATGCTTATAAAAATGAAAAACACAAAGAAGTAGTTTTATTAACTAGAAAATTAAAATGGTATAAAGAAGAAATGTTTGCCCGATTTTTACCCTACAAATTTCAAGGCACTTGGAATGGTAAAAATTTAGAATATGTCCTAAATGAAAATTAATCGGCAATTATATATCCATTATTAAAATCATATTAAAGATAAAAGACTATTTAGGCACTTTAAATAAAGATGGGTGACACTAATTTGAAAATTTATTTACTCAAATACATCTTTCTTCTTGAATATAATTCGTAAAACTGATCATCTTTCAAATCGTCTATAAATAAGATACTTTCTCCCGTAGATTTCATTTCAGGGCCTAAAGCTTTGTTCACATTTTTAAACTTACTAAATGAAAAAACGGGCTGTTTTATTGCAAAACCTTTAGAGATAGGATTAAACTTAAAATCTGTTACTTTATTCACCCCTAACATTACTTTTGTTGCATAATTCACATAGGGTTCCCCATAGGCTTTGGCTATGAACGGAACAGTTCGTGAAGCTCTTGGATTGGCTTCAATTATATACACCATATCCTCTTTGATTGCAAACTGAATGTTTATTAAACCAACTGTTCGGAGGGCTAAAGCAATTTTTT
>Ga0208951_1001474_pt1 | contig 10196 bp, 9 predicted proteins | sample GreLakmeMI27MSRF_FD_187702 | JGI IMG/M metagenome (GOLD analysis project Ga0208951, IMG submission 187702) | Freshwater lentic microbial communities from great Laurentian Lakes, MI, USA - Great Lakes metaG MI27MSRF (SPAdes) | ecosystem: Environmental > Aquatic > Freshwater > Lake | place: Great... | reverse complement strand
CCAAAGATTGTTTGAGTTTAATAAAAATCAGTTTAAACAAGCACTTGAAAATGTGCCTTTGCGCTCTTCAAACCAAGCGGGAATTTTGGTGCAGCTCCCAAATAGTAAGGGAGTACTAGAAAAATTGTAATAGAATAATATGCCGGGGTTTTCTTTAACCAAATAAATTATTTACTCAAACTTAATTAATCTAAAAGATTTGGTTAAATTTGAGGTCTTAAAAATTATTAAATACACAACAAATGAAATTAAAATTACTTTTTGTATTCCTTGTTTTCCAACTTACGTATGCACAGCAAAGAACTTGTGGAACACAAGTATTAATGGAACAAATAATGAGTAATCCTATTCAAAGGCAGGCCTATCTTGAGCAACAAGAAAAGTTTGAAATAGAATTGCAAAAATTTGAAACTAGTAGAAATTCATTATCTACTAATGCCTTAATTCGAATTCCAGTGGCTGTTCATTATCCTACTGCTGGTACTGTTACTGAAGCTATAAAGACATGTTTGCGTCGTTTGGCTCAGAAACAAATTGATATTTTGAATGCAGATTACAATATGGTTAACACAGATATTTCTATATGGAATGATAATGATAGCCCACTTTTCCCTGGGATATCAACCGGAAATCTAAATGTGCAATTTGTAATTGCTACAGAAAATCATCCTGCAGAGTCAGGTTTAAATGATGGAGAATTAGCGGTTACCTTTGGAACAGACTTTTTAGGTACTGCAGATACTGATACTACCTGGGCAGGTTATTGTAATTTAGTAGTTAGAAATACTTCTGGCGGCATATTAGGATACTCGCCATTAGGCGGTTCACCTTCTCAAGGGATGACCGTAGTAATTGACAATAATGCGTTCGGAGCTACTTTATCTCCAAGCCCAACTTCTTGCTCTAATTTTGTGCCAGTCTCGCCTTATAATAAAGGAAGAACGTTAACCCACGAATTAGGACATTTCTTTAATTTAAATCACACTTTCCAATCCTGCGACGGCGCAAATTGTCTTACTTCGGGGGATAGAGTTTGTGATACACCCTCAGCAAATACTCCGGCTTATGGCTGTCCAGCTCTAGGCACTGTATCTGGCTGTGTAGACACTCAATTAACAATGAATTACATGGACTATACCGACGATGCTTGCATGTATATGTTTACTGCAGGGCAAGCAACAAGAATGTTGGCTTGGTATAATTCGATAAAAAATCAACTTTCTACAACTGCTTTATCCAATGAGACCTTTTTAGAGAATCAGTTTAGTATTTATCCAAATCCGAATAAAGGAAGTTTTACTATAGAGTTTAAAGAGCTTGTAAATAGTTTTTCTGTTGAAATATTTGATATTACTGGAAAGACTATCTATGAAAACAATTACGATCAATCTTCAAATTTATTACAATTAATAAATTTAGACAATGTAACGAGCGGGGTATATTTTATAAATGTAAAAAGCGATAAGGGATTAGTGACTAAAAAGTTAGTAATTCAATAATACAAATGGTAAGCTTGTAAATAAAAAATCATTTCTCTACATCAGAGAAATGATTTTTTATTTACCATTAAATTGGTTCATCGTTTCATTTAATCCAGCCAAGGCAAACGACTCTACAATTTTTTTTGCTATTTCAAACCGTTCGGGTAATTTTTCGTTTTCGCTCTCATTCCATTGCCCAAGAACGTAATCAACTTGTTGCCCTTTTTTGAACTCGTCACTAATTCCAAAACGAAATCTGGGATAATCGTTCGTGTTTAAAAGCAGTTGGATGTTTTTTAATCCGTTGTGTCCACCATCACTGCCTTTTGCTTTTATACGAATTATACCAAAAGCTAGATTTAAATCGTCGGTAATGACCAAAATATTTTCTTTGGCAATGTTTTCTTTTTGCATCCAATACTGAACTGCTTTACCACTCAAGTTCATATAGGTGTTTGGCTTAAGCAGTATTATTTTTCTTCCTTTAATACTTATTTCTGCTTTAGCACCAAGCTTTACCGTTTCAAATGCAGTTTCATATTTTGAGGCAATATAATCGGCTATTTTAAAGCCAATATTATGGCGTGTGTTGATATATTCGTCTCCAATATTGCCAAGACCAACGACAAGGAATTTTTTACTCATTTCTTCTGTTTTTACAGTTATTGCATTTTGACTAAACAGATTTTTAATCCAATTCATTTTGCAAAAGTAAGCTAATTTGATTGTATAAAAAAAGCACCAGTTTGAACTGATGCTTTTCCATAATTGAAAAATAAATTACTTATTTTTTCTTTTTTGCCCCACCTTTTTCTGCTTTTGCTGCTTCTTGCGCTGCTTTCATAGCCGCACGAGAAATCTTAACTTGAGCTACAACCGTATTGTCTGGGTGCATTAATTTAAAATTAGGAGAAGGTAATTTTGTTACATACAATTTATTACCCATTTCCAATTCAGAAATGTTGGCTTCAACAAAATCAGGAAGATTTTTTGGCAAAGCTTTCACTTTCAATCTACGCTGATTTAAATTTAAAACGCCTCCTAAAAGCACCCCTGGTGATGTTCCAGTTACTTTTACAGGCACTTCCATAATGATTTCTTTGGTTTCATCCAATTGGAAAAAATCAATGTGATTGATTCTGTCTGATACTGGGTGAAACTGAATGTCTTGCAAAATGGCATTGGTTGTTTTTCCATCCAAATCAATCACAACTGTATGTGCGTTTGGAGTGTAAACCAAGCTTTTGAATGCTTTTTCTTCTGCTGCAAAATGTACTGGTTGACTTCCTCCGTAAATAACGCAAGGAACCATTCCAGCATTACGTAAGGCTTTAGTCGCAACTTTGCCCACGCTTTCTCTTTGTGATCCTTTAATCGTAATCGATTTCATTGTAAAATATATTAATTAATAAAAAAATTCTTTTTTTCTGGGCGTTGCCCTAGTTCCTCGTGCCGGGCTATCGGCTGCACGCGGTGCTTGCCTCTATCCCTAACGCTTTACAGTCTAAAGTCACAAGTCCAAGGTCTGAAAGAACTCACTTCTTTTAACTTTTGACTCACATTAGGAATTTACCACTGATGGAATTGTTGTGCTGCACCATATTCATTACTTCTGCAAAAAGAGGCGCACAACTAACCACTTTTATTTTTTTGGATTCTTTCTTTAACGGAATCGAGTCGGTAACGATTAATTCCAATAATTTTGAGTTCTCTATTTTTTCATAAGCATCACCCGATAGTATGGCATGTGTACAAATAGCTCTAACGCTTAAGGCCCCTTTTTCAATCATTAAATTTGCAGCTTTGGCCAATGTTCCTCCTGTGTCAATCATATCATCAACCAAAATCACATGTCGATCTTTTACCTCTCCAATTAATTCCATCGTGTCAATAACGTTTGCAGCTTTTCTTTGTTTGTAACAAATGACCACATCCGATTCTAAAAATTTTGAATAGGCATAGGCTCTTTTTGAACCTCCCATATCAGGAGAAGCAATAGTAAGATTATCCAATTTCAGACTCTCAACATAAGGCAAAAAGATGGTTGAAGCAAACAAATGATCTACTGGTTTTTCAAAGAAACCTTGAATCTGATCGGCATGTAAGTCCATTGTCATGATTCGGGTTGCTCCGGCTGTTTCTAATAATTTTGCTATTAGTTTTGCTCCAATTGGAACCCTTGGTTTGTCTTTTCTGTCTTGTCTTGCATAACCAAAATAGGGAATTACGGGAGTAATGTGTCTTGCTGATGCTCTTTTTGCTGCATCAATCATTAACAAAAGTTCCATTAAATTGTCGGCATTTGGAAATGTAGAGCAAACAATAAAAACGCGTAATCCTCTAATTGATTCTTCAAAAGAAGGTTGAAATTCGCCATCACTAAATCTTGAGAACGTAACTTTACCAAGCGGAACTCCATAGTTTTTGGCTATTTGTTCAGCGAGGGCGACGCTTTGTGAACAGGCAAAAATCTTTGCTTCAGGTTCTAATTGCGACATTATAATTTATTGTTGTGTAGTTAGTTAGTTGTTGTTCGTTTTAACGAGGTGCAAATTTAGAAATTTATTCGAACTCTGTATTATATTTTAGAGTATTTTTTTTTAGAATTTGATGTTTTATTTTTTACATTTGCTTCGTGTTTAAAGATAGGCAGCATTTTTGTTGTTTATTTTTCGCGATAAGCCAACTGTTGTTGGTTTTGTCTGTCAAGCCCGGATGGCGGAATTGGTAGACGCGCTGGTCTCAAACACCTGTGGGAAACCGTGCCGGTTCGACTCCGGCTCCGGGTACTTAAAACGACTGATTTATCAGTCGTTTTTCTTTTAGGAGCGAGTCAAAATTTTTAAGGTTGATTTGCTCCCGGCCGACCTGCCGGCAGGCCGCTAAAAAAGCTCCTCTTTTCAGTGGAGCTTTTTAATTTTAATTTTTTTTAGTAATTTTGATATATGAAAATCAGACTCTTTTTTTATGCTTTTCTATTCCTTTTTTTAACATCATGTTCAAGTGAAACTTCATTAAATGAGAGTTCACAGGAAGTGTTTATTAAAGGTGCTGACATGTCATTTTTACCTCTAATTGAAAGTGAGGGAACGCAATACTACAATGCTAACAATCAATTGGAAGATGCATTAATTACTTTAAAAAAAGCGGGATGCAACACCATTCGAATTCGAATTTGGAAAAACTCTCCGGAAAATCTTTCGAATCTAAATGAAGTTAAAGCATTAGCACAGCGGGTAAAAAATGAGGGTATGAAAGTATGGCTTTGCATACACTACTCCGATACGTGGGCCGATCCGGGAACGCAAACGATTCCAGCAGCATGGGCTAATTTATCGTTTAGCGATTTAAAAGTTGCTTTTGCTAGTTATACATCAATGTTAGTGACCGAAATTAAACCTGATATTATTCAAATTGGGAATGAAATAAACAATGGTTTTATGTGGCCGAAGGCGGATTTAACAACCCATGAAAGTGAATTTTTAGAATTATTATCAATTGCAAGTAACACCATTAGAACCCAAGCGCCAAAAACAAAAATCATGCTTCACCATGCCGGTATTGGTGCTGATGCAAGTTGGTTTTACAATAAAATGACTACTATAAATTATGATTATATTGGATTGTCGTATTACCCCATTTGGCATGGAAAGAATCTTGAAGAAGTGAAATCTACCATCATTACTTTAGGTCAAACGTATAACAAAAAAGTGATTATCGCTGAAACTTCTTATCCTTTTACGTTAGGTTTTAATGACTTTACCAATAATGTTTTGGGGACAACCGATCAGATTATTCCTTTGTATAACGCTACGCCTTTAGGGCAAAAATCCTATCTGCTTGCGTTAAAAGAAAAGATTAAAGAAACGCAACACGGATTTGGGTTTTGTTATTGGGGAACAGAATGGGTGGCTTTTAGAGGAAATCAATCTACAAATGGATCGCCTTGGGAAAATCAATCGCTATGGGAATTTAACAACAAAGCAATGCCTGCCATGGAAGTTTTTGGAGAGTAATGAAAAACAAAACGTCCTTTATAGCCCCGATGGGAATGGCATCCTTTTTCTTTGCAAAAGAAAAAGATATAATGAACAGCGGGAAGTTACGTTTAAAGAAAGGAAGTGTTTCTGCTCTTAAATTAAAATCCAAGGATCATTTTTGCAATCGAAAAGTAGATTAAAATTCCGCAAATATCGTTACTCGTAGTAATAAACGGACCTGTGGCCAAAGCGGGGTCAATTCCTAATTTATCTAATAAAAGTGGAATAAATGTACCTATAAGTGAAGCAATAATAATTACAGATACCAAAGCAATGGTTACGATCATTCCAATTTTGGGTTCTACTCCAAGTAAAAAATGACATCCTACTAATAGTATAGACGCTAGAATAATTCCGTTTAATAAGCTTAATGATATTTCTTTTAATAATCGGTTAAAAATAGAGCCGCTAATTGAGTGATTGGCCAAACCTTGAACGATTATTGCAGAGGATTGAACCCCTACATTACCTGCCATTGCCGCAATTAAGGGTGTAAAGAAAAACAGTTCGCCGTGTTCTTTCATCGCTGGCTCAAAAAGACCTAACATTTTTACACTCACAAATCCTCCTAAAAGCGCCAAAACCAACCAAGGCAAACGTGCTTTTGTCAGTTCTAGAATGCTATCATCAGCCTCAACATCTTGAGAGATACCGGCCGCCAATTGATAATCTTTGTCTGCTTCATCTTTGATAACGTCAACAATATCATCAATGGTAACTCTTCCGACTAATCGTCCCATTTCATCTACAACCGGAATCGCTTCAAGATCATATTTTTGCATGATTCTAGCAATTTCGGTATTGGGCGTATTTACCTTTACGTAATCTACTTTTTTGATATAAACTTCGCCAATTGGGGTTTTTGTAGAGGTAGTTAATAAATCTTTAAGCGACAATCGTCCTTTTAGTCTATTTTCGTCATCAACGACATAAATAGAATGAACGCGTGTTACATTTTCTGCCTGAATTCGCATTTCTTTGACACAGGTAAGCACGGTCCAATTTTCATTTACTTTTACTAACTCCTTTCCCATCAAACCACCGGCAGTGTCTTCGTCATATCGCAATAAATCAACAATATCTTTGGCATGTTCAACATCTTCCAACTCGGAAATTACTTCTTCCTTTTTGCTTTGTGAAAGTTCGGCGATAATATCGGCGGCATCATCGGTGTCTAGTTCGTCAAGCTCTTCGGCAATTTCTTTGGCAGAAAGACCATGGAGTATTTTTTCACGAACGTCTTCTTCCAGTTCGGGAAGAATCTCGGCGGTGATTTCGCTATCAAGAATTTTAAAAATATAGGTAGCTTCTTCAATATCAAGTTCATCAAAAATTTCAGCAATATCGGCATGGTGCAGGTCATTCAACAAAGCAATCAGTTCCTGATCGTTTTTGCTGTGAATGAGCTGCTCAATTTGCTCTAAGAGTTCTTTGCTGATTTTAAACTGCATTGGCTTCTATTTTTTGAGTGAGTTCTATGAATTGTTCAACGCTTAATTGCTCTGGGCGGAGATCAAAGATAGTATCTTCTTTTAAATTATCCGAAAGTTGGAAAGATTTTAAACTATTTCGTAATGTTTTGCGTCGTTGTTGGAACCCGGTTTTAACAACCGAAAAGTACAACTTTTCATTACACGGCAATGTGAAATTCTCTTTTCTGCGCAAGCGCAACACGCCAGAGTTTACTTTTGGTGGGGGATTAAACACATCTGGGCTTACAGTAAATAAATATTCTGCCTCGTAAAAAGCTTGCACCAAAACGGAAAGAATGCCATAAGCTTTACTACCTTTCTTTTCACAAATTCGCTCCGCAACTTCTTTTTGAAACATTCCCGAAAACTCAGGAACTTGATGCCGCAATTCTAAACATTTAAAAACGATTTGAGTAGAAATATTATAGGGAAAATTACCTATAATGGCAAAAGGTTTTCCTTCCAAAACTTCGTTGATATTGTATTTTAAAAAGTCTTTCGAAATGATTTTACCATGCAGTTTTGGATAATGTTCCTCCAGATATTGCACTGAATCCCTGTCGATTTCAATAACATGCGTTTCGGTTGGTTTTTCCAAAAGGTATTTGGTCAAAACGCCCATCCCGGGACCAATTTCCAAAGTAATATCATAGCCTTCAAAGTTAAGCGTGTCGGCAATTCTTTCAGCTATAGATTCGTCTGTTAGGAAGTGTTGTCCGAGATGTTTTTTTGCTCTTACGTTGTCCATACTCTTTTGTTATTTCCGCGCAGGCGGAAATCTATGTTTATGTTTTTTGGATTCCCGCCTTCGCGGGAAAGACAATCATTTATTAACTTTATTCTAATTTGCTATTTGTTTCGGATTCCCGCCTTCGCGGGACACAAGCGTCAGCGAACAGGAGAGGCAATGACAATAGACTAATGTTCCGAAATCAATTCCAGTTCCGTTCGGAAGGCCAGCATTTTGTCTCCAAATAATTTTAATCCTTCTTCGCGTAACCTAGGAGCATCTTCATCATAATAACGTTGTAACGTTGCTTTGCTATCAGTTGTATATTGAATAGAATAGGTTGTTCCTCCCATATCTTCGGCTACTAGTACCTTAACCATGCGAGCTCCCGAAAATTTCCCTGTTGCTAAAACGTCTTGAATATGTTTTTCTTGCATCCATTTCATCCATTGGTTGTGAACACTTTCGTCAATATTTATCGTAACGTTATAAAAAATCATACCTTAGTTTTTTATGATTGGAGATTTACAAATTGGTATCACCTCGAAGTTTTCGGAATTTATTTCTCGAGTCGACATAAAAAATACTATCCTCGTGTTTGGTTAGCATTTCTTCATAAAGCAGCTTAGCTTTTTCTGTGTCTTTAAGTTGAAAATTCAGAATTTCAGCAGAATAATAAAGGGCTTCGTCTATATAAATAGAATCTTTAAAATTTGTAATTATAGCCTCAAAATGGGTCAGGGCATTTAAATAATCTCCCATTTTTTCATAAGTTTTCCCTATTCGCAATAATGTAACGGGTTCAATATCTTCATTTTTATGCTCTTTCAAAATCAACTGGAACGCTAAAAGTGCTTCTTTCTTTTTGTTTTGGTATAAGAGAAAATCAGCACGGGCAAATTTCTTTAATGCTACTTGCAAAGAATCTTCTACCGTATTATCACTTATTAGTAAATACAAATCTAATGCATCATTTGCAATGAGCTGGGAAGTAGCCGATTTGAGCACTTTAAGTTGATGAGTGGCCCATTCAAAATCGGATTTAAAATAACTGGTTTTAGCAGTTTTTAAACTGGCTTCTTGGCCAATGACATCGCCGCCCATATTTTCGTCTATTTGGGAATAATAAATTAAAGCTTGATTGAATTTTTCCTCAAATAAAAAGATATCTCCCAAGGCCATTTTAATATTTGCCAATTGGGAATTACTTATCGGCATTTCTAAAGTATTTTTTAACATTAACTTCGCCTTTTCAGGGTTATTGAGATAAAAAGCTTCAAAATTGGCTTGCACTGTAATTAACGAAAGCGTGTAAGGGCTTACGCCAAATTCCTTTATTAAGGCGTCTAATTTTGCTGTGATTAGCGGAAAATCTTTTTCAACAGCATGATTAATTTTCATTTGAATTAAGTAGGTGTTGGCTTGAATTAATAAATCTAAATCTTTAGTATTTTCTAATACAAATGTCAAAATTTCTTGAGCTGAATCTTGGTCATTATCTTCTATCGCCATTTGACCTAAGCTAACGATATTGAAAAAGGACTCGGGATTTCTTTTATAAATTGCTTTTTGTTGAATAAATGCTTTTCCATATTCCTTTTGTTGAATAAAAAACCAACTTAGAAAATCATTCCAAAAAAGATCTTGCGTTTTTTGGGCTCTAACTAGCAATGCTCTTTTTAGCGTGTCATTAAAAGATAACTCCCCTTGTTCAATCATAAAACGGGATAATTGATTTTGAATTAACGGCAAGTTTTGTTGGTTTTGAAACGATTCTTGCAAGAATGTTTCTATCATTAGTTCTGTATTTCCTTGTTGTCCATATAACATGGCCATTTGAAAATTGAAACTTAGTTTAGGATCTAATTCTAATGCGGTTTTGTAGGATAAAAGGGCATAATCTATAAGAGATTTTTTTTCAAAAACGTAGGCTATTCCATATACTTCGTTAGCATTTTTTTTGATTTTAACTATTGCTTGATCGTAATATTTATTGGCTTTTTCTTGATTTTTTTGCAACTGATAATTAAATCCAATTTCAACTAAAAGATTACTTTGTTTGTATTTGTTAATTCGGTTTTCAAGTGCTTTTTGTGCTTTTTCAAATTGTTGTAATTGCTGGTAGCACTCTACAGTTCTTTGAAAATAGTTAAAATTTCCCTCTTGTGATTTTAGCAGCTCTTCATAGCTCACTAATGCTTTTTCAAACTCCCCTCGATCAAAATAATTATTCGCCAGTTGCTCATTTTGGGCAAATCCAAAAAAGCAAAAGAAAAATAGTAATGTCGAGAGTATTTTTTTCATGAGCTTAAAGATATGAAATTGTATTAACCTAGGTTGTAGAAACAAATTTGCATGTTTTGATTCCGTTAAAGGGGGTTCTTACATAATTTTGTCCCTAATTTATAATATCGAAACCAGTATATTTTTGTAGCACTTCAGGAATTACAATTCCTTCTGGGGTTTGATAGTT
>Ga0208951_1001471_pt1 | contig 10199 bp, 8 predicted proteins | sample GreLakmeMI27MSRF_FD_187702 | JGI IMG/M metagenome (GOLD analysis project Ga0208951, IMG submission 187702) | Freshwater lentic microbial communities from great Laurentian Lakes, MI, USA - Great Lakes metaG MI27MSRF (SPAdes) | ecosystem: Environmental > Aquatic > Freshwater > Lake | place: Great... | reverse complement strand
ATGAAAACGGATGGAGTAATTCACTTAATAGACAGTTGTAACTATCTGAACGAACTCCTATCACAATTCTATCTGGTTTTTCAAATGACTCTATAGATTTTCCCAATCTTAAATTCTCAGGTATACTTACGAAATTATGATTTGGATATTTTATTTCCAGTTTTAAACAAGTTCCAACTGGTAACTGAGACGATATTATCACTAATGTATTCGGTATACACTTCAATACCCCATCTATGTTTTTTAATACAGATTCAACATCCGATTCATCATTTTCATCCACGTCTGTATCATATGTTATCCATAAAACATCTACATTTTTTATATCGGATACGTTTGAAGTAAACGCAAGAGTTTTATTTTTCAATCCAGATAATATTAATTCATTTAAATTTGGTTCAAATAATGGGGCCAACCCTTTATTTAAATTGTTAACAATACCATCGTCAAAATCCACACCCAATACATTATAATATTGTGAACAACATGCAGAAGTTACACTTCCTAAGTGCCATAATCCGAGGACAACTATATTCAGTTTATCATTTAACATTGTAAACCCATTCATTTTGTTGTAACCACTTTAATGTAGAAATAATACCTTCTTCTATACTAAGTTTTGGATTCCAACCTGTTTGACATATTTTGCGTGTATCCAAAAATATAAACGGATTATCCCCAACCCACCCCTTATTTCCACCTGAATAATTTATCGTCGGAGTCAAATTTAAATAATTTGTTATAATTTTAATTGAATCATTAACTTGAACGAATTCATTAGTGCCTAGATTGTATATATTAACATTATTACATTGGTTAAAATTGAGTATATGTGAGATAGCGTTTACACAGTCTTGAACATACAAATAACTCTTTCGTTGTTTTCCATCTCCCAATACATTTAAATAGTTTGGATGGTCTATAAGTTGTTTATAGAAATCAAATATATGTCCATGCGTATACCGTTCGCCTAAAATAGAGACAAATCTAAAAATGTATCCTTTAAAACCATACCCCTCACAATACGCAGATATCAATCCCTCACATGCTAATTTAGACGAGCCGTATAATGATGTCTGTATAGGAAATTCTCCATCTTCCGTCGTGGGTATTTTTTTGGATTCGCCATATACGCTTCCTGTAGAACTGAATATAATAGTTTTTATATTATTCCTACGCATGGCTTCTAAAACATTAAAAGTAGCAATGGTATTTTGTTGTAGATCTTTATCGGGGTGACACAGTCCAAATCTTACATCGGCGTTAGCTGCAAAGTGATATACTACATCACATCCGCCCATTGAGGTTGTCAGTAATCCCAAATCCAAATTGTTTCCATTTATAAATTTAAATTTAGAATTTTTATTAGCCAATTCTAAGAACTTTAATTGACCGGTTGCCAAGTTATCCCATCCAATAACATCTTTTCCTTCAGATAACAATCTATCAACCATGTTGCTTCCGATAAAACCAGCCGCTCCTGTAATAAAAACTTTATCCATTTAATATCGTCTATTGTAACTTAGAAAACAATAATGTCAAATAATATTTTTAGAATAATATTTTACATATTGACTTTGATATTTAAATCTGTAACATATGAAGATAAATTTCAAGCAGGTTTAAATGAGAACAATATAAAATATGAAGTTATTTATAAGTCACTTCCCAACTGAGAATTTTTCGTCATGTTTAAAAGACGTATCACACGTTGATTTTAGTCTTTTTGTTGATCAAAGGCCAAAAACACAAGAAGATTTATCGCCGATTAATTTTTTCTTGTTACAAGAGCCGAATGAATATTTCGGACACCATGACTGGGTTATACAAAATAAAAATTTATTTTCTTGTATTTTTACATGGAGTGATAGAGTTTTAGTAAATTGTGAAAATTCGATGTTCCTTCAATTTGGAAGTTCGTGGATTACAGATGAGATCGCCAACGAACCTCGTGAGAAGATATTTTCAGTGGGACATTTATGTGGGGAACTATTATTGACTTACGGACATCAGATTAGACATGAAATTTTAAGACGAGAAGTTGAAATCAAAATACCAAAAAAATTCTTGTTTAAGGGGGACCGTAAGTTACCGGCCGCTATTGTGGAAAAGTCATCTATTTTTGGTCAACCTATGTTCGCTGCGGTTATTGAAAATACGTGTTATAATGGTTATTTTACAGAAAAAATTACAGATTGTATGATGTTAAAAACCGTCCCCATCTACTGGGGATGTTCTGACATTTACAAGTTTTACAATAAAGACGGAATTATTACTTTTAAAAGTGCGGACGATTTCATTAGAATATGCAATAATTTAACACCAGATGACTATTTCAGTCGATTGGCTGCGATAGAAGAAAATTTTAAAAGAGTAGACAATCATCAGAATTACGAAAAAAGAGTAAGTGATGAAATCGTTAAAATTTTAAAATATAATAATATTTAATTATGTGCATAATGTCTATGTGTGACCATAATATCATAGTGAATTCTTCATTTAGTTGGTGGGCAGCATACATAATAAATCACAGAATAATGAAGTTATTTGTCCGTATAATTATTTAAATGATTCATCTCTAAATGAGTTAATCAACGGCAAATATTTTCCAGTGGAATGAAAATCTATAAATGTCATATAATGAATAATAACTTGACCGTTGGAGATTCATAGTATAAAGTAACACATATTTATGTTGGAAATTTTACAAAATGTAGAAAAATTTATAAAGGAAAAGCATCAATCTAAAAAATGGACAGCGGGCGTAGATTGGGTACAGTATGCTGGCCCATTTTTTGATGACAAAGAATACACAGCAGCTATAAAATCACTATTAAATGAATGGTTAGTATTGGGTCAAGATGCCATAAGTTTCGAAAACTTATTTCCTAAACTTGTTGAAAAGGAATATGGAATTATTACTAATAGCGGAAGCAGTTCAAATCTTATAATGATGTCCGCGTTGTCATCTAAGCGATTGTTTAATTTGAAGAAGGGGACGAAGGTCATCACTCCAATCGCTGGGTTTCCGACTACAATGAACCCCATTTTTCAATTGGGGTTTGAACCTGTATTTGTGGATATTGATTTAGATACGTTGAATTTAAATCTTGATCAAGTTGAAATTGCGGCTAAACGGGGCGCAAGGATTATTACATTTGCACATGTATTGGGGAATCCCCCTAACATGGATAGACTTATGCAGATTGTAAAACAATATGATTTGTTGTTATTAGAAGATTGTTGTGATGCATTGGGTTCGACTTACGGTGGAAAGCCACTCGGAAGTTTCGGTATATTTTCTAGTTATAGTTTTTATCCAGCACATCACATGACGATGGGTGAGGGGGGATTTGTGGTATGTTCTACAAAAATGCAAGAAGTAGTTGCTCGTAGTTTCCGAGAATGGGGTCGTGGGTGTTATTGTGTTGGTAAGAAAGCGAATTTATTGAAGAACGGAACTTGTAATAACAGATTCTCTAATTGGTTACCTGGATTACCAGATGAAACCTTCGACCATAAGTATGTTTATGATGAAATTGGATATAATTTAAAACCAATTGAATTGCAGGCTTCTATTGGGTTGGAACAAATAAAGAAGTTGCCTGATATTCACCGCCGCAGAAAATCAAACTATGCTAGACTTATTGAAATATTCAAGCCCTATGAAGATTTTTTCATTTTACCAAGACCGACGTTGAACTCTGATCCAAGTTGGTTTGCATTTGCACTAACTATTAAGGATAATACTAAGTTTAAACGAAAACATATTGTGGAATTTTTGGAAAGTAAAAAAATACAAACTAGACCATATTTCGCAGGAAATATCATGTTACAACCAGCGTATTCTGATATGATTGATATATCGACTGTACTTCTGGAGTATCCAAATGCTCGAAAAGTGACAACCGATACTTTCTTTTTGGGGACTAGTCCTGTAATAACTATCAATCAATTGGATTATATTGAACAGTCGGTAAATTCGTTTTTTAAAACATATGTCTAAAATAGTTTATATAACAGGATGTTTTGGGTTTATAGGGTCGTATGTAACTCGGATGGCTCTAAAAAGAGGTTGGTATGTCAAAGGTATAGATAAGATGACATATGCATCTAATACAAACTTACGGTTAGAATTCAGTGAATATAAAAATTTTTCATTTGAGAAAAATGATATAAATGATCTTAAATTTTTATATGATTGTGATTACATTATTAATACCGCTGCTGAGACTCATGTGGATAATTCCATATCATCTAGTGACGTTTTCTTGCATTCAAATATTAACGGTGTACATAAATTATTGGAATTAATAAAAAGTAATCGTAATTCAAAACCTATATTGATTCATTTTAGCACGGATGAGGTTTACGGTGATATTATAAGTGGTTCTCACACCGAATTTGATATTTTAAAACCAAGTAATCCGTATTCTGCTACAAAGGCAGCTGCTGATATGTTGGTGAAAGCATGGGGCCGCACATATAACATACCTTATATAATTGTCAGGCCTACTAACAATTATGGAATGGGTCAATATGTTGAAAAATTGATTCCTAAAACTTGTAAATTTATCAAAATTGGTAGAAAAGTTCCAATTCATAATAATGGAACTCCTATTAGAGTTTGGTTACATGCAAGCGACACAGCTGCCGCGATAATTAAAATAATAGAAAAGGGTGAAATTAACGAAATATACAATATATCAGGTAATTATGAAGATAATAACTTATCAGTTGTTAAAAAGATTATAAAATTGATGTTAAATACTGATGAATGTGATGGGCATATTGATTATACTCTTAAACGTATGGGACAGGACTTAAGATACAGCATTGATGACAGTAAATTAAGAAAATTGGGATGGGTAAATGAATGTATATTTGATGACGAACTTCCTAAAATAGTAAATTATTACGAAGAAAATTTCATTTGGTAAATATATTGACAAACCATATGTTGGCTGATAACATCAAATATGAAAAAAATTAGTGACATATTAGCCGACTTCTTTAAATTTAATAATATAGAATGCGTATTCGGAATCATCGGATCCGCTAATTCACATATTTTCGATTCAATTAATAATTTGGGATATACTAAAATTATATATGTCCATCATGAACAAGCAGCGGTGATGTCAATGGGGGCATATTTTAGAGCATCTGGGAAATTATCTGCAGCATTAGTAACAGCCGGAGCAGGTTCCTCAAATGCTATAACAGGGGTTATAAGTAATTGGGCAGATTCAATTCCGGGATTTATAATCTCCGGACAAGAACAATATAAGTATGTATCCGCTTATGTGAATTTAAGAATGTATGGTATTCAAGGATATGATTCACCTGAGATGGTTAGGAAAGTAACTAAATACGCTAATACATTGAGTGACGAGTTGGATATTCAATCTGAACTGGAAAAGTGTTTGGAAATTAGCATAAACGGAAGACCTGGACCAGTTTGGTTGGATATTCCATTTGACATTCAAGGTAGAAAGATAGTTTCTCGGAAGTGGAACGTGGTAGAAGTAAATAACGTGTGTGATATTGATTCTGTCGATCAGAATGTGGATTATATCATAAAAAAGATAACAAGTAGTAAACGGCCCGTCATTCTAGCTGGACATGGTATACGCATTTCTAATTCAAAAAGTCAATTCAAGAAATTGGTTGAAAAACTAAAAATTCCAATCATATTGTCGTGGTCAGCGATTGATTTATTGCCGGAAAATAATCCATATAACTTCGGACGATCTGGTATAATGGGCGAGAGATCTGCAAACTTTATCATACAAAATTCGGATTTATTAATAACTTTGGGAAGTAGACTATCATTGTTACAAACGGGGTATGATTTGAATGATTTTGCAAATAAAGCCGAACTTATAGTTAATGATATTGATTCAGTTGAAGCATCTAAACATAAATCTAAATGTTCAAAGATTATTGAGTCAGATACAAAAGAAATTATCAATGGGATGTTAAACGATGGGTCAAAAATTGAGTCGAAATGTGAATGGATCTCATATTGTAATAATATTCGGAATAAATATCCTAAATTATTGCCGGAACACGATCACCCACATTATATTAATTCATACAAATTCATTGACAAATTGAGTGACAAACTAAACAATAATGATATTATAGTCACTGATATGGGTACTGGTTTGTTAAGTGGACATTATAGTATTAAACTGAAGGAAGAACAGATTATGTTTACATCTCTCGGGCTTGGAGAAATGGGATATGGATTGCCAGGCGCTATTGGCGCATCCTTCACGGATCTTACGAAAAATGTAATATGTTTGAATTGTGACGGAGGCATTATGATGAATTTACAAGAGTTACAGACAATTAAACATCACAATTTACCAATAAAAATTATCATATTTAATAACGATGGTTATTTGATGATAAAACATACACAGAAAATGTTGTTCGGCGGCAAATACAATGGTGTCAGCACCGCTACCGGTTTATCTTTGCCAAATTATGAAAAATTATCAAATTCATTTGGATTTCCATATTTCAGTATAAAGACTTGGGGCGATTATGATAATAATATTGAGTTGTTCTTAAACGCGGTAGGACCATCTGTCTGTGAAATATTTATGGATCCCGATCAAGAATTTATACCAAAAGTAAAAGGTATTAGAAATATAGACGGGAGTATTTTTGCTCCTCCAATTGAAGAAATGTCTCCGTTATTGCCTTATAATGAAATCGTGGAAAACATGATTTCAGGTGTAAGCGAGAAATCTAAATTAATATCAAGATGAAAGTTAAAGTTGGAATTATAGGAACCGGTAATATTGGAACCGATTTGTTGATTAAAAGCATTAGGTCAGATATAGTAGAACCTGTTATATTTGTAGGACGGAGGTTTGATTCGGATGGAATAAGAATTGCAAAAAATTTAGGTATAAATACTTCCCATGAAGGATTGGATTTCTTTAAGATGAACCGTAATTATTGTGATGTTGTCTTTGATTGTACCGATGCATTCTCCGCAATTAATAACTACAAAACATTCAAGACGCAACGTATAAAAACAGTTGATCTTACACCTGCTAAACTTGGAGAATTGTGTGTTCCTTTAATCAACGACGATATCATTATATCAAATGATAATGTAAATATGATTACATGTGGCGGACAGGCTTCAATTCCACTACTTCATCTGGTATCTCAACACTGTGATGGGTTAGAATATATAGAAATAGTATCTCAAATAGCTTCTAAAAGTGCAGGTATGGCTACCCGAATTAATATTGACGAATATATTCAAACGACTGAGATGGCTATCCAGAAATTTACAAATGTAGATACTTGCAAAGTAATTTTAAATTTAAATCCAGCCGAACCATGTGTTGATATGCAAACGACGATGTTTCTAAAATATAATAATATTGATATGAAGAATCTATTGAGTGAAATAGATATTAAGATTAAAAATATAAAAACTTACGTTCCACTTTATGAAATGTTGACTTTGCCAAGTATAAGTGATGAAGGTGTTTTGATATTGACTATAAAGGTAAGGGGTAATGGAGACTATTTACCATCATATGCTGGTAATTTGGATATAATAAATTGCGCAGCTCTGAAAATTATAGAAAGGTTGATATAAATGGATACAATTATTATAAGCGATCATACACTTAGAGATGGTAATCATGCAGTTTCTCATAAAATATCTTTGGAACAAATCGAGAAATATTGTTCATTTGCGGAATCCGCTGGGATTCCAATTGTAGAAGTTGGACATGGAAATGGTTTGGGCGCATCATCAATTCTTATAGGTAAATCCACACATACCGATGAAGACATGATTCGTTCCGCTCGAAAACATCTTAATAATACCAAACTATGCGTTCATAGTATTCCTGGAATTTCAACTATTAAACGAAATATTACTCCTGCAATAGAATTGGGCGTGGATATTTTCCGAATTGCGTCACATTGTACCGAAGCAACCGTAACAAAGACTCATATTGAATATCTGAAGAATAAGAATAAAACAGTTCATGGGGTGTTAATGATGTCTGCGTTAACAGATGTCAATACACTTGTAAATGAAGCCAAGAAGATGGAAAGTTATGGAGCCGATGCGATTATAATAATGGATTCAACGGGAACATATTTTCCTGAGGATGTCAGAGATAGAATAAAATCTTTAAAGGATAATACCAATTTACAAGTTGGATTTCACGGTCACAATAATTTAAGTTTGGCCATCATTAATTCGATTGTAGCAGTTCAATCCGGAGCCACAATTATAGACGCTTGCATTCGTGGCTTCGGCGCCGGTGCGGGAAATACTCAATTAGAAATTATAGTTCCATTATTGTATAAATATGGATATAATCTTAATGTAGATTTTAACAAAGTAATTCATGAGTCGGATAAAGTCACTGAATATCTTATTAAAAACGTATCCGTTATTTCTCCGATCAATATATTAACTGGATTAAACAAAATTTTCTCTGGTTTCGAAAAACCAATTATAAAAGCTTCCAAATTACATGGAATCGAATATAGTTCATTGATATTTGAATTGGGGAATAGAAAGTTAGTCGCTGGTCAAGAGGATTTGATTTCTCAGATTGCTGAGAATATTAAATATAAAAAATGAATATATTAGTTACAGGTGCAAATGGATTTATAGGGTCTAGTATAATAAATTCGTTATCAAATTCATCAGATTTTACATTTTTCAAAGGAACACGAGAATTGATCGATTTATATTCACATGAATCCGTGAAACGTTATGTAGAAGAAAATGAGATAAATTCGGTGATTCATTGTGCAATAGAAGGCGGCCGGCGGAACATAACGGATTCCGCTGAAGTATTTTATAGAAATCTATTAATGTTTGAAAACCTTATAAGTCAGAGGGTTAAATTTGATCGATTTATAAACTTTTCAAGTGGGGTTGAATATGATAGTAAATCCTCTATTATTTCAAGTTCAACAGACCCAATCGGAACAAACGTTCCAACGGGCTATTATGCATTATCAAAATATATAATTTCACAACGTATTCTAAATAAACAAAATCCACTATTTGTTAATTTAAGAATTTTTGGTTGTTTTGGTATTACGGAACGTGAAGATAGATTTATCAAGACGAATATTAACAACTACATTCAATGTAATCCAATTATAATCCATCAAGATAGATATATGGATTTTATTTACATAAATGATATTATAAATATTGTTAAATTTTACTTGACTAAATCAGTTGAATTATATACTATTAAGTTACGTGATGTAAATTTGACATATGTCCTTAAATTGAAATTGTCGGATATAGCCACAATGATAAATAATTTGGATGAACAAAAAGTGGAGATAATAATTCAAAATCAAAATTTAGAAAAAAGTTATACCGGAAAATCGGATTTATGTTTATACAATAACCAAATTGAATTTACTGGTTTGGAAGGTGGGATACGTGACTGTTATAATAAATTATTATGAATATTAAACTTTTAATACATTTCATGCCATGGGAAATTGATCATGCACTGTTGTTTGCAGACAAATTAAAACAAAGTATATATAATGTAAAATCCGACGATGTCATCTATATCGACTCTGCATTAAATTTATCGTCATTTAATATAAATTGGAACGAATCTAAAATATCTAAAGAATATTTTATAGAGAAATATAAATTATTTGATACAATGGTCAACGATAAATTTGTTCACAAACCATTTATTTATGAGGGTGACTCTTTATATGGTCACTTAGATTTACATAAAATTTCTGCCCAAACTAATATAGATTATTATATAATCGTTTGTCCTGACATAGACTTCTCCACATCTTTATTATATTATTTAATAGAATCTGCTAAATCTATAAAAAATGAATACTTTATTATTACTCCCCAAATATTTAGATGTTGGGATAATACGTGGGATATATTGGTTAATGATCTATTTTTAAAATATGATTATAAACAATGTACTGATATAAATATACACGATATTAGACATCAACTTCAATCATCTAATTGTAATGACGTAGAGGTTTCTTCGATAAATACATTTAAATACGCGGGTTGGTTCGATTTATATAATAAGAATTTTTTTGAGAAATTAGCACCTCCATTGGATGAGTGGCGTGGATATGGTCCTTGGGATTTTTATTCTATGAATATATGTGATTTAGCAAAGTCTTTA
>Ga0208951_1001468_pt1 | contig 10213 bp, 9 predicted proteins | sample GreLakmeMI27MSRF_FD_187702 | JGI IMG/M metagenome (GOLD analysis project Ga0208951, IMG submission 187702) | Freshwater lentic microbial communities from great Laurentian Lakes, MI, USA - Great Lakes metaG MI27MSRF (SPAdes) | ecosystem: Environmental > Aquatic > Freshwater > Lake | place: Great... | reverse complement strand
ACGCCGAGGTCCGAACCGGTGCCACCGATGGCGGCGTTGATCTCCGTGAAGGTCGACTGCGGATAGGCCTTCTGGAAATGGGCAAGGGTCTGCACGCGCCAGCCCTTCTGCGCAGTGATCGAGCCACCGAGGTAGCCAATCTTCACTTCGGCGCCCGTCGTCTGCGCCTTCTGGAAGAAGTTCGGCAGGCCGCCACGAGTACGGACCTCTTGGGCGTCGGCGAGCGGGTACTCCTTGTCGGCAGCCTGACCGAGGATAGCGGCGCACAGCGCCAAGGCGGAGAAAAGCAGTCTCATGGGGTATCAGATTAGACGGAGAGAACCCCTCGGGGTTCCAGTCTATTGGCGGCTTCGGGCGAAAAAATGAAAGTCCGCCTTCCTTCCGCGACCGAGGCTCGTAAGTTCAGCGCATGGATAATGTCACGCACGCCGCCCTCGGCATCGCCGCTGGTATCGCCGTCCGCCGTGCCGGCGCCTCCCTGCCCGCCGCCGCCCTCGCGGGCCTGCTCGCCGGCGAAGGGCCCGATCTGGACCTTCTTATCCGCTCCGCCGGCGACCCGCTCGTCTCCTTCCGCTGGCATCGCCACTTCACGCACAGCTTCGCCTTCGCGCCTGTCTGGGGTCTCCTCGCAGCTCTGGTCTCGGCTTGGTTCTTCCGCCGCCGACCGGACGCACATTGGCGGGACCTACTGCTGCCAGGTTTCGCGGGCGCGCTGGCGCACGTGCTCTGCGATGCGTGCACGAGCTACGGCACGATGCTACTGTGGCCTTTCGACACCGGACGCTACGCTTGGGATTGTATGCCGATTATTGACCTGTTCGCCACGCTACCCGTGTTGGTGCTCGCTATCCTTGCCTGGAAGAAGGCCGCTCCCCGACTCGCCATCTACGGCCTAGTCTGGTTTACATCGTATGCGTTGTTCGGCGTCTGGCAGCACGCGCGCGCGGAGACTGCGCTGCGCCAATGGTTCACCACACAGCAGGTCAACCACCGCGTTGAACGCGTCGCGGTCAAACCGACCGCCCTCAACCTCGTCGTCTGGCGCTGCGTGTGGCTCGAAGGCGGCAAGTGGCAGACGGCCGCCGTGCGCGTCATCCCTTTCGCGAACCCGCAGATGATTGTCGGCGAAACGCGCGCGGCCTTGACTCCAAACAGTCCCGGCCTGCCCGCGGCCGACTCAGCCGCGGCGGTCATCATCGCCGACTTCTCCCACTTCACGCAGGACTGGAACAGCTTCACGGTCGATGGTTCCGCGGTGCTCATTGGCGACATCCGCTTCGGCATGCTGCCGACGAGTGCGCGCCCGCTCTGGTCCGTCCGCTACGAACCGAACATGCCGACCACCGTCGTCATTGACCGCTCTCTCAAACCGGGCGACTGGGGTCGCTTCGGCCAGATGATCATCGGCACCCATCCCGATTTCGTCACCCTGAGATAAGGCTGTTCGCCTCTCTGTGTAATTCAGCGCAGCTCGAAGCGATAGCTCGCGACGGCTTCCGACTCAACCAGCGTCCGGTTTCGGGAAGCGGGTGCGAACGTCGACGCACGCGCAGCCGTCAACGCAGCTTCGTCGAGCAGGCGGCTGCCGGAACTCTGCGTCAGCTCGACTTGCCGAACGGAACCATCGGGAGCGAGCGCGATGCGCACACCGACGACGCCTTCGACACCGGCCCGACGCGCGCGTTCGGGATAGGCCGGCTCCTGACGGGAAAGAAAGGATGGCGGAACAAATACTTCGGCGACCGGGGCTGGCGCAGCGGCGAGCACTTCGCCCTTGGTCGCGACGGCGGCCCCGGAAGTCGGCGACGACGAGGCGACGGGCTCGACGACGAGCAGCGCGGCGGGAGGAACAGCGACCGGGACGTTCAACGCGGCAGGGATGGGCAGACCGGCGCCGAGCGCCACGCCACCTTTGGCTTCGCCCGGCACAGCGACTGGTTCGGCCACCAAGGTCACCATGATCAGGCCGCCTTCACGGGAGGCTTCGCTGACGCCGAGGGCGCCGCCCATCCAGACCGCCGCGATGGCCGCAAGGTGCCCGCCGGCCACGGCGCTCCAGATTAGAAAATGTCGGCGGCTTTCAGGCACGTTGGCAGGGTCGGGGCGGGCCTGCGTTCCGTCAAGAACGGGCCGTGTCATTTCGCGAGGTCCGGCGGAATCATCCACAGGAGGCTCCATGAACCATACGGACGGAGGCGCGTCGGCTTGGCCGTGCGCTCCAAGGCCAGCAGGCCAGATTTGCGGAAACGAACCGCCGCACCGCCATCGGCCAGTCCCAAGAGCAAGGCCGTCAACTCGGCCAGATGCGGATTATGCCCGACCAATAGGCGGCTGCGGCGCGACTTGGCGAGCAGCTCCGCCGTCTTACGCGGATCGTCCTCGGGCTCCAACCCGCCCAGGACCTTGAGCGGCAAGGGCGAACCCGTCGCGAGCTGGAGCAACTGGGCCGTACGCACCGCACGGACGAGCGGGCTGTGCTCGATCGCGTCAACTTCCTCAAGCGGGACCTGGCCCGCGCCCTTGGCGAGCATAGCGACTTGCCGCTGCCCGTGCGCCGTGAGGTCGCGCGAGGCGTCTGGCGTCCCAGGGACGGCTTCGGCATGTCGGAGCAGGTAGGCGCGCATGTCGATAAGTTGGTCAGTTAATAATATTAACGCAAATCGGTCTTGCTCACGAGCGCGGTCCGTTAACCAATCGCGCGTGCGCTTCGCCGCCATCGCCGCCCTCCTCTTGTGCGCCGCGCTCGCCGCGCCGATAGCCGCCCAGACTCGCTACTCGACCCAAGGGATGACGGTGGCGAGCCAGATCTGCGTCGACGCCGCCACCGGCACCGTGCTGTCGCAGAAGCTGGCGGACATCCCGGCGGATCCGGCCAGCGTGACCAAGCTGATGACCTTCCTCCTCGTCCTCGAGGATATCCGCGACGGCAAGACGACGCTACTCAACCGGGCGGGGGTCACCAAGGAAGCGGCCAATACTGGCGGGTCCCAGATCTGGCTGGCCGTGGGCGAGGCCTTCACGATCGAAGACCTACTCTTCGCGCTGATGCTCCAGTCCGCCAACGACGCCGCGGTGGCTTTGGCGATCGACCGTGAAGGCAGCACGCCGGCCTTCGTCGCCCGCATGAACCGCCGGGCCGCCGAACTCGGCATGACCCGCACCCGCTACGTCTCACCCAACGGGCTGACCGAAGGCCGCGGCCCGCATGACAGCTCGACCGCCCGCGACGTGGCCAAGCTCTCCGTCGTGCTCTGCGGCATGCCGGAGGCCTTGCGCTTCTCTTCGGCCAAGCGCCACATCCTCCGCCGGCCGCTCCGGCCGATGGAGATGCTCAACCACAACCCTCTGCTGGCCTCGTTCCCCGGCTGCGACGGACTCAAGACCGGCTACACCTCGAGCGCGCAGGCCTCCATCGCGACGACGGCCAAGGCCGGCCCCCATCGCGTGATCGCAGTCGTGCTCGGTTGCCGTAGCCCCCAAAGCGGGAAAGCATCCCAGCGTCTAAGGGATGATGTCGCCGCAGGACTCATGCGGGAAGGCCTCGCCAAACTCCAAGCCCAGGCCGCCGCCCGAGCCCGACTACCGGCGCCCAAACCGACCCCCAAGCCTGGCTCAAAGCCCAAGGAAGAGCCCGGTTTCTGGGATTGGCTGGTGGATTTGTTTAGCTTCTAACCCCCACCCAAAGGGGGGTATAAAGAAGTAGTGAACATTTGTTCATTTTGCTTGCAAGGCGTCCCGCCCTCGGCACCTTCCCTTACGCATACCAACGTTATGTCCGCCAAACCCGAAACCACCGCTAAGGAAAAATCTGCCAACCAGGCAGCCGAGAAGAAGACCCTCGATCTGGCTCTCTCCGCCATCAACAAGCAGTATGGCGATGGCACCCTGATGCGCATGGGAGACGCGACCAAGATGCAGGTCTCGTCCGTCTCCACTGGCTCGGTCGCCATCGACCTTGCCTTGGGCGTCGGCGGACTCCCCCGCGGCCGTATCGTCGAGATCTTCGGCCCGGAATCCTCCGGCAAGACGACCCTCTGTCTCTCCATCATCGCCGAGATCCAGCGCCAAGGCGGCAACGCCGTCTTCGTCGACGTCGAACACGCCCTCGACCCCCGCTACTCCAAGGTGGTCGGCGTCGACCTCGATAACCTCCTGGTCTCCCAACCCGAATCGGGCGAAGACGCCCTCAATATCGTCGAAACCCTCATCCGCTCCGGTGCCGTCGACGTGGTCGTCATCGACTCCGTCGCCGCCCTCGTCTCGAAGCAGGAACTCGACGGCCAGATGGGCGACGCGACCGTCGGTGTCCAGGCCCGCATGATGAGCCAAGCCATGCGCCGCCTCACGGCCGCCATCAGCCGCACTAATTGCATCTGTATCTTCACGAATCAGATTCGTGAAAAGATCGGCGTGATGTTCGGTAGCCCCGAAACCACCCCGGGTGGCCGCGCCCTGAAGTTCTTCTCCTCCGTCCGCATCGACATCCGTCGCATCGGCCAGATCAAGGAGCCTTCCGGTAAGGTCATCGGCAATCGCACCAAGGTGAAGGTCGTGAAGAACAAGGTCGCCCCTCCCTTCACGGAGTGCGAGTTCGACATCATGTACACCGAAGGCATCTCCCGCTCTGGCTCCGTCCTCGACCTCGGTATCGAACACAAAATTCTCGAGAAGAAGGGCGCCTGGATCGCCTATAACGGCCAGCTCATCGGCCAAGGCCGCGAAGCCGCCAAGGACTACCTCATCAAGAACCCGAAGGTCCTGGAGGAAATCCAGAAGATCATCATGGAGAAGGTCCAGGTCGTCGGCGGCATGACCCTCGGCGTCGGCGTCGCCGAGAACGTCACGGCCGAATAATCAATCGTTGTTGGCTAGCCATAGCCCGGGCCGCACGAAAGTGCGGCCCGTTTCATTAGTGGAGGCCGCTCAGTTCGATACTCCTCTGCTTGCTTTTCAGAGATAATTTCGTCATGTTAACCGTCCCCTGCAGTGTTCGACACCCGCGGCAGCCTCCCTTCCCTACGAACATAATATACGGGAGGTGCGACCCGACCGGCCTCGTCCGAGCCGTGGCAACGTACCGCCCACCTAAATCCAGGAAAAAGTGGAGCTCCAATCGGAATCGGCACAGGCGGGGACCCTTTAAAGAGAAGATGACAGAGGTAAGATGACGGATGACAGATAATAACTAGGGTGGGATGCGATGACATCGCACCCGCCTGTCTCGAGGTAGGGACAGCACCACGTGCTGTCCTAGGCTGCTCTGGGTAGGGTCGTGCGTAAGCCCCTTTAATTCGCGAGTAAGTTCCTCTAAATCAAACCAGCCTCCCCGAAACTAAACCACCCTTTTCCCGCCGGATCGGACTCCGGGCGACCGATGACGACATGGTCCAATAATTCGACGCCCACGACCCTGCCAGCATCCACCAACTGCCGGGTTACGGCCCGGTCCGCCGGACTCGGCGTCGGATCTCCGCTGGGATGGTTATGCGCCACGATCGCCGCGGAAGCAGCGTGCTTCAATGCCTGCCGGAAAACCTCGCGCGGGTGTAGGAGTGAGCTGGTGGCCGTCCCCGAACTCACCTCATGCAAGGCAAGTAACCGGTTCCGGCGATTCAGGCATAACACCCAGCACTTCTCGACCGAGAGACCCGCGGCGAAAGGCTCGAGCCGCGCCCACACCTTGGCCGGGGCGTCGAGCTTCTCACCAGGGTCATGTGCCCGCTCGCGGATTCTCCGCGCGAGCTCCATCGCGGCCGCCAGTTCCGCGGCCTTCGCCGGACCAAACCCATGCACGCGGGCGAAGTCGTGCGTGTCCCATGTGGCCAACGCCGCCAGCGACCCCGACTCCGCGAGTAATGCCGCCGCAACGGCCGGTGCGGGCGCACCTTTCGTGCCAGTACCAATGAGCAGCTCGATGAGCTCGGCATCAAGTAAGGCGCGCGGGCCAAGGCGAACCAGCCGCTCGCGCGGACGATCTTGAGAAATCATCCTGCCACGCTGACGCCGCGACGGGCTCGCTCAAGCGGACCTACTACCCAGCGGTTCCACCCAGCCGCCGGTAGCGGGCGAGGACCTTACCGTAAGCGGGCGTCAACGCCTCGAGCGACGCGACGTTCAGGCCGAGATCCTTGATCAGGCCGTCGCTCAGTCCGTAGATCCAGGCATGGACCTCGACCTTCTGTCCGCGGGCCCACGCATCCTGTATGACGGTGGATTGGCAGACGTTGGCCGCCTGTTCGATGACGTTAAGTTCGCAGAGCGTGTCCAGCTTCGCGGGTCCGAGCACAGACTCGACGGCAATGGCATGCTTATGATGCACGTCGCGTACATGGCGTAGCCAATTGTCGACGAGGCCTACTTTGCGGCGCTCGAGCGAGGCCTGGACCCCGCCGCAACCGTAGTGGCCGCAGACGATGACATGCTCGACCTTAAGGACGTCTACCGCGTATTGCAGGACGGAGAGGCAGTTGAGGTCGGTGTGCACGACGACGTTGGCGACGTTGCGGTGCACGAAGAGCTCACCCGGCAAGAGGCCGACGATCTCGTTGGCGGGTACGCGGCTGTCCGAGCACCCAATCCAAAGATAACGCGGTGATTGCTGTTTCGACAGCTTCTCAAAGAAAGTAGGGTCGCGGCGTCGGACGCCCTCGGACCACTCACGATTCTGACCGAACAGGTTTTCGACGGAGGACATCGAAGGGAGTCAGATTGTGGAAAGACCTGCGCAGGCAAGCGAATACGGGGCGATTTGTCCAAGTTCGCCATGGCCAACAGAACCCAACTTGCCGACGCCAGTCTACCACAGGCCTGGGGAAATGGGGCTGCTTATGGGCTTTTAAGCATCCCCGGTGCCAGTTTCTTCCCCTTCCCGGCTGACAGGAGTTGAAACTCCCGCCGCCGCGTGGTGTATTATGCATAACATGAAGACCAGTCTCCTCGCTCTAATCGCCGCCGCCGCGCTCGCCTCGGCCGCCACCACCACGACCACCACGAAGGGAACCAATAAGAAGACCTCGACCACGGATGGTACCGCCGCCGAAAAAACTAAGGATACATCGGACAAGAAGCCGAAGAAGGAAGTGGCCGCCCCGCTTGCCGACCCGGTCTCGCTGGTCGCCGACTCGGTTGATGCCGCCACGCAGATCGCGATGGAAGCCGCCAAGGCCGCCCTGGCCGAAGCCGAGAAGCTCGCCGCCATCGGCACCGACAAGGCCGCCTCCCCCTCCAATGCCAAGCTCGCCGAAGCCGCCGTCGTCGGCGCCGCCACTGCCGCCAAGGAACTGAAGAAGGCCCAAAAGGAAAACGCTGCCGAGAAGGGTGAGAAGCCGGAGGCAAAGAAGACCGAGGACGAAGCTCCGAAGCCGGCCACCAAGCCGACCGCCAAGAAGGCCACCAAGGAAGCTGCCACCCAGTAAGCGAGGTCGTCCTAAACGAAGAAGCCCCGGATGACGGGGCTTTTTCATGCCTAGCGAAGCCCTTGAAACTTCCCCCGGCTTTCGCTGTATCATCCCTATCCCCATGAAGCTTTCCATCCTCATTCTTCTGCTGGCCTCCGCCCTCGCCGTGGCCGCCGAGCCGGCCAAGGAAACCCCGACCACACCAGCAAAGGCGGAGCCTAAGCCATTCTTCGACCCAGCGGCACCCGCCCCAACGGTCGACCCGACTCTGCCGACCCCAGAGCCCTCTCTCCCGGCACCAGAAAAGAAGAAGCCTGTCGTCCCTGAGCGGAAAAAGAAGAAGGAGAAGAAGTAGGAGGGCTGGAGGGCTGGAGGGCTGGAGGGCCCGAGTAAATTTTGCCCGTTCAGCCTTCGGCCGCCGGCTCCAGGTTCTTGCGGCTGAGACGATCTCACCAACCGCCATCCGCTAACCGCTTACACCTTACGTGGGTAGGGTCAGCGCCCTCGCTCAAACGTGTATCGAGGTAGGGACAGCACCACGTGCTGTCCTAAGCCACCGCAAGGCGACAGACGTTAGGACGCGATAGTGATCACGTCCCTACCTCAAGACAGCTGACGGACTCAAAGGGGAGACCGGAAACCAGATAATTGGCTGGGGATGCATCCCCAACCGCCAACCGCTAACCGCCAATACCTTACATTTGCACCTTTGCACAGGCCGTAGGTCGATTTGCACTTTTGCACGGCCGCTCGATACCTCCCTTGCCATCCAGCCCACTGATCAACCGGTCAACTAACGCTGCCTCGCGCCCCCGCGCCCTCGTGCCCTCAGGTCCTCCAACCCTCGTATCCTCGCGCTCAATCCACCAGAATCTCGCGCGGGCTGGAGCCGTTCTCCGGACCGACGTATCCCTTGTCGTGAAGGACGTCCATGATGCGGGCGGCGCGGTTGTAGCCGAGCTTCAGGCGACGCTGGAGCATCGAAACCGAAGCACGCCGGGTCTCCTTGATGATGGCCCAGCTCTGAGCGACCAGCGGGTCTTCGCCTTCTTCGCCCTCTTCGCCTTCCACGCCGCCTGCGGCGCCTTCCTTGATGGCCTTGATGACGTCTTGGGCAAACTCGGGCTTACCGTTCTTCTCCGCCAAGAATTCTACGATTGCGGCGACTTCTTGTTCGCCGACGAACGCACCTTGCACGCGGTTGAGCGTAGCGCTACCCGGAGGCACGAAGAGCATGTCGCCCCGGCCGACGAGCGTTTCAGCACCGCCACGGTCCAGGATGGTGCGGGAGTCGATTTGCGAAGGCACCTTGAAGCCGATACGCGTGGGTAGGTTGGCCTTGATGAGGCCGGTAATGACGTCTGTCGACGGACGCTGCGTGGCGAGCACGAGATGGATACCAGCGGCGCGGGCGAGCTGGGCGATGCGCGCAACCGAGGTCTCGATATCTTTGGCCGCGACCATCATGAGGTCGGCCATCTCGTCGATGATGCAGACAATGTAGGGCAGTTTTTCGGTCGGCACGTTGACGCCGTCGTCGATGACCGCTGCCTCTGCTTCCGCCGCCGCGGCCTGCTCCTCCGGGCTGAGCGCGAGCTCCTCTTGCTTAGGGAGACCCGCCTCCTTGGTAATCTTGGCGTTGAAGCCGGTGATATTCTTCACGCCGCACTTGGCGAAGATCTTGTAGCGCTGCGACATCTCCGCGATGAGCCATTTGAGGGCGGCGGGCACGCGCGTGGGGTCGGTCTCGACCGGGATCAGCAGGTGCGGGAGATTGTTGTAGATCTGCAGCTCGACGACCTTGGGGTCGACCATGATGAAGCGCAGGTCCTGCGGCGTGCAGCGGTAGAGGAGCGAGACGATGATGGCATTGATGCAGACGGACTTGCCCTGGCCAGTGGCGCCGGCGATGAGGCAGTGTGGCATCTTAGCAAGGTCCTGAATGACGGGCTTGTTGGTGACGCTGTCCACGCCGAGCACGACGGGGAGCTCCATCGCCGCCTCGGCCCAGGCCTTGGACTCGATGATTTCGCGCAGGAGTACGTCCTTGCGGTTCTTGTTTGGGATCTCGATGCCGACGGTACCCTTACCTGGCACTGGCGCCAAAATACGGACCGCGACAGCCTCGAGGTTCATCGCGATATTATTCGAAAGGTTAGCAATTTTCTCCACGCGCACACCGGGAGCGGGCTTGATTTCGTAGCGGGTAATCGACGGGCCCTGCTGGATGCCAACGTCCACGCCGTTGACGGGATCGACCGGCACGCAGTCGACCTTGAACTGCTTGAGGGTCTCGATGAGGTCGGAGGCCCGCTTCCGGAAATCCTCGGGCTCGGCCTTGGAATTGGTAGCCGGCTCGTTGAGCATTTTGATCTCGGGGAACACGTAGTCCCCACGCTTCTTGATAACCTGGCTGGCGCGGGCTTTCTCGATTTTATCCGGCTGGACGACGAGTACCTTGCCAGCGTCGGGGCCGAGCGGCGAAGGCGTCTTGCGCACGGGCTTAACATCGACCTCTTCTTCGTCTTCTTCCTTTGCAATCGGCCTTGGCTTCTCAGGCTTCTTATCCTTGGTCGTGGGGTCGGTGGAAATGGAGACGTTGTCGGGCTGGACGAGGTCAGGTCCGGCTTCCTCGTCTTCCTTCGGGCCTTCGTGCGGAGGGTCGACTTCGACTAGCACAGACTTGGAAACCGCCTTCGGGGTCTCCTTGGGCTGAGGCACCGCAATGGCGGCACCGACGACTTCCTGCTGCTTACGGCGAAGTTCCGCGGCGGCGGCGGCGCGGCGGCGCATCTCTTCCGCAACCGTGGCCGCAG
>Ga0208951_1001467_pt1 | contig 10214 bp, 16 predicted proteins | sample GreLakmeMI27MSRF_FD_187702 | JGI IMG/M metagenome (GOLD analysis project Ga0208951, IMG submission 187702) | Freshwater lentic microbial communities from great Laurentian Lakes, MI, USA - Great Lakes metaG MI27MSRF (SPAdes) | ecosystem: Environmental > Aquatic > Freshwater > Lake | place: Great... | reverse complement strand
TGCAAAATATAAAAATATATTTTAACCAGTCCTGTTCCATTTGTAACAGAGAAATTAATTATTATAAAACCAAGATTAAAAACCCTCTTATTCAGTGGGTGAATATTAATGACAATATTTCAGCCTATATCGAAACAAAAAAAACTAAAGATCAGTTAATGCGCAGAATGCATGCAATGGTGAATGGCGAATTAATTGCTGGCGCTAAAGTTTTTTTAATTATTTGGAATGAAATTGATAGGTTTAAAACCCTTGCAAAAATTCTAAAGCAGCCAATATTATTTCAAGTATTCTTTATAATTTATGAAGCAATTGCACTGCCATTATATTTGAAAAACAAAATTTTTAATTAAAATCTTCCTCGCATAAAATTCCATACAATAATAAACAATACGATTAATAAGATAATGAGTTGGATCAGTTCCGGCTGTGTTAGTGACATAACAAACTTCTATTAATGAACTATTATAACATAATCATCTTACATTTGCCAAAATGGTATTTTATAATGAATCTAATTGATGGATAAAAAAGCAAAAATACTTGCAACTCTAGGCCCTTCGATATTTAAAAAAAATATTATTAATCAGTTAATCCGTTCAGGCGTTGATGGCTTTAGAATTAATTTTAGTCACAACTTAAGTGGGATTGAAAAGATTGTAAAAATTATTAGAGACTGCGAAAAATTAAATGAAAAGCCCATTGCCATCGTTGCAGATCTTCAAGGGATAAAACTTAGAATCGGTAAAATTTTAGAAAATCAAGTCTCGCTTAAAAGAGGCGATATTTTTAATTTTGATTTAAATAAAAAAATAGGCAGTCAAAGTCGAGTGTATCTACCCTACCCTGAGATTTTCAAAAAAATAAAAAAGAGTAATAAAATTTTAATCGATGATGGAAAATTTGTATTTAAAATTACAAAATTTTCAAAAAACTCTATTCAAACTATTTGTCAAAACGATTGTATTATCAAAAACTTTAAAAGCATTCATATTCCAGGACTTGAAGTTGATTTTGATGATCTAACTGCAAAAGATAAAAAAGACATTAGTATTGCAAAAAAATTAGGTTGTAATTGGATTGCGCTTTCTTACGTGAAGAATTCAAAAATTATTAAACAAACAAGAAAACTTATTCCACAAGATACGGGCATTATTGCAAAAGTTGAAAACAAAAGCGCCATTAAAAATATTAAAGATATTATTCAATCCTCAGATGCAATCATGGTTGCGCGAGGCGATCTTGCCGTTGAAATTGGAGCTAATGAAGTACCACATGTTCAATTAGATATTGTTAAAAAATGTTCTGAACTTGGCAAACCCGTTATCATTGCAACGCAAATGCTTGAGAGCATGATTGAAAATAATAAACCAACACGAGCTGAAATTAACGATATTGGCACAGCGGTGTTTCAAGGAACGGATGTGGTGATGTTGTCTGCTGAAACGGCAGTTGGAAAATATCCAATTCAAGCCGTGCAAGCGATGAGGAAAACCATTGTCTCGACAGAAAAATATAAAAAAGAACACATCAGTTTATTTAAAAGTAAGACTAAAATTAATAATGAACCGGTTAAAGCAATCGCACTTGCAATCAAAGACATCGCTTACAATATAAAAGTTGAAGCTATCATTGGATTTTCGGTAACTGGTAATACCGCACGATTAATCTCAGCAATAAGACCTTCTGCAAAAATTATAACTATCTCTCCAAATATAAATATCTCAAGACAATTATCGTTACTATGGGGTGTCACTTCTATTACTAATAGTGATGCTAAAAACTGGGTACAGATGATGAAGATTTCAAAACAAATTATTAAATCTAAAAAATTAACTAAAGTGGGTGGTTATGCCATTATCACTGCAGGTTTACCCTTTGGTAAGTCTAAAATGACGAACATGATCAGACTTTATCAATTAGGTAAAAACTAATGCAAAAAGCATTAATCATCATTGGAATTTTAATATTAATTGTTGGATTGTTTTGGCCACTTGCTAAAGAAATTCCACTTGGCAGATTGCCTGGTGACATTAGTGTAAAGAGCGATAAATATTCTTTTTATTTTCCAATTGTAACTTGCATCGTTATTTCAATTATTGTCTCTTTATTCTTTAAATTTTTTAAATAAAATATATAATTAATTTATGAAAAAAATTTTATTAAGTATTTCAATTATATTATTCACAATTACGTTGCCACTATCAGCCATGCATCATGATAGTCATAAAAACCATGGCAACATGCCTCTTCCAAAAGCTATGGATAACATGCCTTTTCAAAAGGCTATGGATAAAATGCATAAAGATATGATGATTAAGCCTTCAGGAAGTATTGATATTGATTTTTTAAAAGCAATGATCCCACACCATCAAGGGGTAGTTGATATGTCTGAAGAATTAATTAAAAAATCAAAAGATGCCGAACTTAAAGCTTTTGCACAAAAAATGATCGATGATCAAAAAGCTGAGATAAAAATGATGCAAGATTGGTTAAAAAAGAGAGAGAAAAAGTAACTATTTAGACCTCAAAATCGTCAAGCCAATCTCTAAATTCTTTTATAAAAATTTCAGAAGGTGTGACTAATTTTTTTCTATGATCATCAGTATCTCCTGTTTTGATTAAAACATTTCTTTTAACCGCAATATCAATAAGTGAAAATAAACTTAATCGTGAACTAATGGAAATTGGAACATAACGAATTAATTCTTCAACATGGATAGCTTTATCATTAAAATAATTTTCAAAAATTTTTAACATAATAAGATAGCCGCCTGGCGTTCTTCGAAAATGCGCGAGAGTTTTATATTTCTTATTATTAGTAAGAAATTCATTAAAAAGATAACTGCACTGCTTTGCTAGCGCTTCTTTACTTTTCATAAATGCCTCTTAAAGGTGATAATAAGAGTACAGTAATTAGGTACAAATAATAGATGTATTTTTTGTAATTTCTTTAGGTAGTTCCTATATAAATTCCAAGGGCAAATTCGGTATCTATAAGTCCATCGTTTTGATCAACTACTTTATAAGTATTGATGGCTTCATCAATTGTAATATCAATCCCAGCACGTGGAAACGAAACCTGTCACAATATTTTTATTATCAATTGTAAATTTTCTCTGACAGTTAAATAGAGTGCCCTTTACTTCATAAACATGAACGGCCAAATTACCCTCAGACGAGACTTGAGTAGGCTTACCAAGTGTTGAATTTAGATTTGCTGAAGATTTGTTTAAGAATGTAGAAAGATAAGCATTTTCTTTATCAGCTTTTTGCGCAGCTTTTTCTGAAATAACAGTGCACGAATAAACTGAGAATATTAAAGTTAAAAATATTAAATATTTTTTGATCATATTTAAAATAGATATAAAATTTTGACAATAATCAAGACATATATACAGCAATACCTTCAATATTAATTTTCATATACAGGGTATTGGGGCAGGTATAGCCTCTATTCAAATCCTAACTTAACAAAGTATAAAAATGTACCCAATGATGAATATGATGTTCTCAAATGAAGGCGCAATTATAATTATACTAACAGTTGCTATGCACCTTTTAATAGCTGCAGCTGCAATAAAATATTTATTCTTTAGTAAAAGATAATTCAGCTTCGGAGGAGACCTAGGTCTGTAAATTTGGCTTGATAATAAAGACATTTTTTAAAATGACTTTTTTTTGAACCTGTAGTACATCAAGCCACTAACTTAATAATTAATAAAATGAAAAAAACACTTGTACTATTAGTAAGTATGTTTTTAGTAACTTCAACTGCTTATGCAAAAATGTGTCCAAAATTATGGGCGCAATTTGATGCTGATCTAAAAACTACAAAAGCTGCAGCAGCAGATGTTACAAAAGCTAAAGCGTTAAGAGTTGAAGGTGAAAAACTTCATAAAGACGGAACTCATGATAAGTCTGAAAAAGCGTTAAAAGATGCTTTAAAACTTATCGGCTCTAAAGTTTAATTAAATAATTATCTTTATTATTTCTAAAGCGGGCAAACAATTTTGTCCGCTTTGAAATTCTTTCAAATCACACTAATCTCCTAAATAATGAATTTACTCTCTAATAGAGTTGATAAAATTCTTATAGTTTTTATCGCCTGTTTATTTATTTTTGCATCCATTGCTGATGCTAAAAAAAGACAACCGGTAACTGCAACTAGTTGGTTGGTTGCAGATGGGAACGGTAAAATTATAAAAAGCATTAATCACAACGATCTTCATAGTATTGCAAGTATTACAAAGTTAATGACTGCTATGGTTGTACTAGATGCTAATCAAAATTTAGATGAGAAAATAAACAACATTTCGAGGCGGCAACATTTAAGATTAGCGCTTATTAGATCTAATAATCATTCCTCAGATTTGCTATGCGAAAATTACCCAGGTGGTTATGAAGCTTGTGTGGATGCTATGAATGCAAAGGCAAGATCTTTAAAAATGAGAGACACTTCATTTGTTGATGCTTCTGGACTTGATGATGATAACGTTTCAACATCAAGTAGCTTAATTAAACTTGTTCTTGCAGCACAAGCATATCCTCTAATCGTAAAATCATCTCAGACGCCACATATGCGAATTAAATTAGATGAGGGTTACTTTTCATATAAAAATACAAACCCATTAGTTAATAAAAAATTTATAGTAAGCAAAACGGGTTACATTAGAGCAGCAGGCGGTTGCATTGCTTTGTTGATGGATACGAACAAAGGTAGAAGAGTTGTAGTTATTTTAGGCAGCAAAAATACTCACACTCGAATACCAGAGGTTAAACATTTAGTTAGAAATTATTAGTCTTTTGACTAATGATGATGGTCTAAGTCTTTTTTAACATCATCATGATCACCAACTACAATGTGATGCTTAGATTTAACCACATACTTTTCAAGGAACGGTATAAGCACAAGCGGAGTTAAGCCGCCAAGAAAAATTCCAAGAGTTGCTGGGCGAATATCTGGATCAACTAGAGATGCGATTAAATCTGCAATAACGTGTGCAAAAATTGCACCAAAAATTCCAGCGATATATCCATTAGATGCTATTTTAAGAAAACGGTTAATACTCCAGCCTGTGTAATAACCAATAACAATTAAACCTGCGTGAATTACACCAAACACATATCCACGAAGTAAAATTTTATCTTGTAGAAACGTAATATTATCTAATAAGTGCTCCATGTACAAAACTTATACTACTTAGAATCTTTAATTTAAATTGATTTATGTAATATATTTGCAATAACTTTTTGATAATAGTTGATTAAATGATTAACGTTCTATTTCTTTGTACTCACAACTCTGCAAGATCCGTTGTTGCAGAAGTATTATTAAACACATTAGCTAAAGGAAAATTTACAGGTTTTAGCGCAGGCTCTTCCCCTAAAACAGATATTAATCCAATCGCAAGAGAGATTGCGGAGGAGATGCGTTATGACACTAAAAAACTTTACTCTAAAAGTTGGGATGAATTTGCAAAACCCAATGCTCCAAAAATGCATATAGTTATTACGGTTTGCGATAGTGCTGCAAAAGAGATGTGCCCTATTTGGCCAGGTCACCCTTTGCAAGTTCACTGGGGATTTAAAGATCCATCAGCTGCAGGTGGCGATAAAGTTGAAAAACGTAAAGCATTTGATGAATTAATTAAAACTTTAAAGCCTAAAATTGAAAAACTTATAAGATTACCTGTTGAAACAATGGACACCGTTAATTTAAAATTTAAACTTAGAGAAATTTATAACAATGAATAAAAATAAATATTTAGCTGAATTTATTGGTACCGCCTTATTGCTAGCGGTGGTTACTGGCTCTGGAATTATGGGCGATGTCCTTGCAGGAAATAATAATGCGGTTGCTTTACTTGGCAACAGTATTGCAACAGGTGCTGCTCTATATGTTTTAATTTCATCATTAATGCCAATTTCAGGAGCTCATTTTAATCCAGTGGTGAGTTTAGTGGACTGGGCTAATAAAAAATTAAAAACGGGTGAACTTATTATATATTTTATCTGCCAATTTTTAGGTGCAATTTTTGGAGTAATGCTTTGTCATTTTATTTTTGCACTACCTATATTACAAGAATCTACAAATCCAAGATCTGGAATTAATTTTTATTTTAGTGAATTTATCTCAACTTTGATTTTATTAAGTGTAATTTATTTTGGAATTAAGAATGATAAAAAACAAATTCCAATGTTAGTTGCATTGACAGTAACAGCTGGTTACTGGTTTACTTCTTCAACTTTTTTTGCAAATCCAGCAGTTACTATTGCTAGAAGTTTAACGGATACCTTTGTTGGAATTCAAAGTGCTGATGTAATTCCCTTTATTATTGCACAATTTATTGCTGCTTTTATTTTTATAGTAATTACAAAATCTAAATCAAAAAAATAATCTTAAAATTGTAATTAACTAAATAATTTCTTTAGTTAAAACTAACTGAACCATTTATTGAATATTTTAAGTTTAGGCATGCCTATAGCCTAGTCAGAAAAAGGGATCTTTTGAGATGTTGAGCTATAGGATTTTCATTTAACTAGCTTTCGCTAGGCAAACAAAACTCTAAATTTCGGACTTTACTCTTTGAATATGGCCAACCACTTTGCCGGCGTTTACACCGTTTTTAATTCTGTAACCCGTTGTACCATTTCCGTAGGTATCAACTGATTTCATATTACGGTTTAAATTTTCAATACTTTTTTCCTTTTGCTTGTTTTCAAAATTTTTAGCTATTAAGCCTTTTGATCCTTCTAGCATTTTAACTCCTTGTTTTATGTTAACTTACCTAATTTGCGAATCGTGCATATCAGATATGCGTTTTTCACATAGATATGCATATAAGTCAATGCTTCAATTTAACTAATATTATCGGCTTCATTTGATTGTTTTATTAGTCCTGTCTTAGATCGTCTTTAGTTCTGCCTTGAAATACTTTTAATTTATCAGTTTAAATAAGACTTCATTTCTTTTTAAAAACCAAAGTGTCCAGGGCGCGTTATAGCCTGCATAAATTGCTGGCTCTTCAATCTTAAGTCCTTTTTCTTTTATATAATTTCTAATCTTTGTTTCATTCTCTTTAATATTAGCGTCACTAAATAAACCTGAAAAAGTGATGACGATCACTTGTAAGTTTGGGTTGTTTATAATTTTTACACTTTGATTATCGGGTTGTGGAACATTTTGCAGATTAAATTTTTTAGGAACTACAAATGAGACATTCCATTTATTTGCTCCAATACTTTTTTGCATCACTGGTACAGTCATTGAAATGCTTTCTTTGTTTTTATTTTCGCCACTTATATATTTAAATAAAATTCTAAAACCTTTACCAATTGCATCATCACGCTCACCTTCAGTTTCAACAGTTGCGGTTAAAAAATTTGTATACTGACGTATTTCAAATTCATTATCTTTTTTTATAACAGTATAATCAGGTTGTTCGTTCGCCATAACATTAAAACTAAATGTAAAAAGTATAATAAATACTGTCTTTATAAAAAAATTAGAAAAGTAAATGTATGTCATCCCAAATTAAATCACCTGCAACCCAAAGTATCGATAATAAACCAAGCCAACCTACCCATTTATGGTTTTTTAAATAAATAGAAATTGCGTTTGCAATAGTTGTCATTAAAACGATTGCAAGTATAAGACCAAATATTAATAACGTATAATTAGCTTTTGCAGCGCCTGCAACTGCAATGACATTATCTAAACTTAAAGTTACATCTGCAACAACTACAGTTATTAAAGCTGATCTAAAATTTCCACGCTCAGCTTCTTTTACCTTATACTTACCAATATCTTTGTTGTCTTTATTTTTTAAAATATCAACGTAAAGTTTATAAGTAACCCACAACAGTAAAATTCCCCCGATTAATTTAATTCCATTAAACTGCATTAGGTAAGCTGTCATCAAAGAGAAGATTATTCTAAAAACTATTGCAAGACCGGTGCCAATAATTAGAACTTTTCGTCTTATGTCTGGCTTAAATTGTGATGCCGCCATTCCAATAATCACGGCATTATCAGCTGATAACACTAGATCGATTAAAATAATTTGGATGGTAATCCTGATTTCTTCTGAGAAAAATTCTGTCAATTTCGATGTCTATATAAAGTAATTATGGCTATTTTTCAAATGCGCAACGAAAGCCAACATAAATGGCGTAAAAATCTGCAGCCTTAAATTGTGCTCCACTCTTAGTTGTGTTGCTTGAGCTATACCACCAAGAAGAACCTGCCGTTAAAGCAGAATTATCTTTTCTATCCTTTGTCCACTCCCAAACATTTCCCCCCATAGCAACCAAACCATTAATCCCCTCTGGCAATTTTAAAACATCATAATGTTTTCTGTAGGCAAGAAGATCAGTTGAGTTCATTTTCTCAGCTCTATCACCGCTTGGATAAACATAAGTTTTATTTTTTTCAAATACTTTTGAGTCTAAAACTTGAGTATAAGCTGCAGTTGACCATTCTTCAAAACTTGGCAGTTTTCCATTAATAAATTTACAATATTGTTCAGCTTCAAAATAACTAACGTGAACCACAGGTTCTGTTAAGCTTTCAGGATTTTTACCGTAAGGAGTTTTATAGTTCCAATTTTTTCTCTTCTCCCAGCCTACTCCATATTCATAACTAAATCCTTGCTTTTCAGCTTCGGTTTTAAAATTTGTTTTATTTGCAAAATTTGAAAACTCACTAATAGTAACTTCGTATTTTTGAATAAAAAAATTATTTATTTTTATTTTAGGATTTTCAAAAGCTTGGGATTTAAAACAAATTAAAAATAAAAATAAAATTATTTTTAAATAAATTGTCATTACGTCTCTATATTAATTTTACCACCATCTACATGAATGACCTGGCCTGTAATCCAGCTACTATTTGGTAAAAGTAAAAATTTTGCAGTCTCAGCTAAGTCCTCGGGTCTGCCCACTCTTTTCATTGCATGTTTAGTTGGAATTTGTTCTGCAATTCTAGCATTGTCTAAAATTGGTTTTGCCATTTTTGATTGTGTAATACTTGGGGCGATACAATTTACTCTAATTTTAGGTGCAAACTCAGCTGCAAGAGATGTAGTTAAACCTTGGATAGCTCCTTTTGCAGTTGAAATAACAGAGTGCATATTAAATCCTCGATCCACTGCAACTGTTGAAAATAAAACAATTGATCCATTATTTTCTGCAAGCTGTCTTTGTAATTTTTTTATAAAAAGAATGGCGCCGGTTACATTTAGATTGAATGTGTTTATAAAATCATCTGATTTTGTAGTTTGAAAAGATTTAAGGACAATTGAACCAACGCAGTATGCAAAGCCTAAAATTTTATCATTTGCAATTGAACTTAAGCTTTCGTTAACACTTTGTTCATCACTAACGTTGCTACAAATTGAAAAAGATTGCCCTGTTTCGTTTGCTAATTTTTGAAGCTCTGACTCATTTCTGCCTATTAAATGGCAGTCGATATTTTCTTTTTTTAACAATTTGGCTAAGGAAGAACCAGTGTAGCCTGTGGCGCCTACAATAATTATTTTTCCTTCCATAAAATCAGTGTATATAGAAAATCAAAAATGTTTAAAGTTTTTACTAAATGGATGCACGAAACTGCGACAGTTTTGTTTGATGATACAAAGAATGATCTTAGGGCTCTACCTAAGACTGTTCGTTTACAAATATTAATTGTTTTAAGTGCGCTTTGGTCTACCGCTTTCAGTGTTTGGGTATTTACGGTTCCTATGTTTGTCTATGGTTGGTTGGGGATGTTCTTGGGTCACTTAGTTGTAATTTTTGTTGCCTACTATACCTTTCAACAATTTAAGGATATTCGAAAATTTAGGACAGATCCTAACTACCACACACAAACTCGTTCAAGACAAAATTTGTGGATTAATGGCAAAAAAACGCAATTACCAAAAGATGATCCTGGTGGAGAACACGAATAAATTAGATTTTTTAATTCGTATTTTTTTTAATAAAATTGTCAGCCGCCGAGTAAATCTTTTTCTTTTTATCTTTATCCATTTTTTCTAAAATTTTAACCATCATCGCCATTCTATAATTTTTACCAAAGAAAATTTTATTTTTTTCAATAAACTGCCAATACAATCCATCTAATGTATCGCACCAATCACCACGTTTAAAATCACTCATCTTTAGCAAATAACTAGAGGCACAAATGTAAGGTTTAGTTGCAAAAATTCCGCCAT
>Ga0208951_1001465_pt1 | contig 10216 bp, 4 predicted proteins | sample GreLakmeMI27MSRF_FD_187702 | JGI IMG/M metagenome (GOLD analysis project Ga0208951, IMG submission 187702) | Freshwater lentic microbial communities from great Laurentian Lakes, MI, USA - Great Lakes metaG MI27MSRF (SPAdes) | ecosystem: Environmental > Aquatic > Freshwater > Lake | place: Great... | reverse complement strand
GGCGGCACATACGGCGTCGCTGCGGCGCTGGTGGCCCTGGGCTGTGGCTGTGGCTTAGCACTGGGCGGCGCGGTGGCACGTGCGTGCCCTCTGTCGCTCCACACGCGGTGGCGGCGCGTGGCGGCGCGTGGCGGCGGGGCTGTCGTAAACCCTCCTCACTTTCGACAGCCGTGCTGACGCGCCACCGCAGCCAAGAGCACCGCCGTGCGCCTCGTCGGCGGCGCGCTCGTGGGCGCAGGCGCCGCCGCGGGCGCGGCCACGCTGGTCAAGCAGCGCCAGGGCTGTGCGGCAAAGGAGCTGTTCAACTCGCTCGTCGGAGAGACTCACCCCACGCAGCTCCTGCCGGAGAAGGTGCGTCTACGCACCACGCCACACCACGTGGCCGCGCCGGCTCACGCGCCGTGGCGCAATGTTTGCCAGATGGCCGCCGTCTCTGCAAAATACGGCGTCGACTCGCTGCCAGCCTCCTTCTCCGCCCAGCTCTGCGAGATGTACGACCTCTATCTCACCAGCTGCCTGCCCACCGGTGACACGCCCCTCGAGTGCGCCCCCGCCGCAGGCGTGCCTCAGGTGCCCCGCCCACCCACTCACACGGCGCGTCACTTTCTCCAGGGGCTGGGAGGTTGCCGCCGTACGGGAGTTCAAGAACGCGCTGGGTTTGGAGGACCAGGACGCGGCTGCGGTGCACCTGGAGGTGGGTCGTCGCATCTTCCGGCAGCGCATGGAGCAGGGCGACAAGTCTGCGGAGACGGAGGCCCGCAAGGAGTTCCAGAAGCTCGTGTTCCTGTCCCAGCTGGTGTTTGGCGCTGCCAAGGCTGGATTCCTGTTGCCCTGGAAGGTGCGCGCCAAACGGGTTTCTGCGCTTGGTCGCCGCCGCTTCCCCGCACGCGCTCACGCCCAGCCTCTCCAGCGCGTGTTCGCGGTGACGGACAGCCAGGTGGCCGTTGCCATCCGCGACAGCGCCACAAAGCTGTACAAGGACCAGCTGCAGGCGCTACTGCCGGCGATGGAGCCGGACCGTCAGGCGCTGGAGGCGCTGGAGCTGCGCCGCTTGGAGCTGGCGTTCGACGCGGAGCCCGCCGGGGAGGTGCTTGCCGGCGCGGCGCGTGTGCGAGTGGAGGCGTGCGCGCAGCGGGCTCACGAGGGCCTCAAGGCGCGCACCCGCGCGCGCGACGTGAGCAGCGCCATGTCTGAGCTGGAGGGCGTGGTGGAGTACAACCGCGCGCTCAAGGCGCTCGCTGCGGAGGCCGCCGCCGGAGCGCCGCTGCCTCCGGGCCTGGCCCCGGTGTCGCTCTTCGGCGGCGCGTACGAGCAGGACGCCAAGATGGGCGAGCTGCGGGACCTGTTCCGCATGTACGTGGCGGAGCGCATCAAGGACGGCCAGTTCAGCGACGACGCGCTGACGCGAGCGGGCGAGCTGCGCCTCGCCTTCGGCATGGGCGTCAAGGAGGCTGACGCCATCGTCGCAGAGGTGAGCACCAAGGTGTACCGCCTGGTGTTGAAGCGCGCCCTGGGCGACGGCAGCCTCGCCGCAGCGCCCAGCCCCGCGCGCGCGCTGCAGGGCATCTGCGACGCGCTGCGCTTCCCGCCGCCCGCCGCGGAGGCTGTGAACCTGGAGTTCTACCGCGCACGGCTGGAGGAGGCGCTGGCGGCGGGCGCGCTGTCCGAGGAAAACGACGCAGCCGTAGCCTCCTTCTGCAAGCTGCTCTGCGTGCCCAAGGCCACCGACCGCGCCGCACGCAAGGAGCTCTGCGGAGACGTGTGGAAGAAGACGCTGGTGCTGGCGCTGGGCGCCGGTGCGGACGGCTTCTCGTCGGACCTGCGCGACAAGGTTGCCTCTTCGCGCGCAGCCGTGCGCCTGGGCGATGACGTGGCCATCGAGATCTTGGGCGACATGGCCAAGAAGGTCTGGCTCAACAGCGTGCGCGAGTCGCGCAACAAGCCCAGCCGGCTGGATGCTGCAAAGGAGCTCAAGAACATGGTGCTCTTCAACAGCGCCGTGATCACGCCGCTCGTCTCATCCATCCGAGGCTCCAAGCTCCAGGAGGCGGCCAGGGAGATTGGCGAGATTCTCAAGGAGGCGCAAGCGATGGCCGCCGCTGAGGATGCAGCCAAGGCTGCTGCTGCTGCTGCAGCCGTGCCCGCCTCGGACGCGGTCATCGACGTCGCGGCCGTGGACGCGGACGCAGCGGCCCAGAAGGCCTCCGATGCGGAGGAGGTGTCCAGCCTCAACAAGGTTGCTGCTGCTGCGAGCGCGGAGGAGAAGCTGCAGAAGGAGATCACGTTGCGTGACGACCTGCCGCTGGTGCAGCGCCAGGAGCTATACCGCACCTTTCTGTTGTTCTGCATGACCGGGGATCAAGTGTATGCGCCCATGGGGAGTACCATCACGATTGAGCGCGACCAGTCAGAGTTTGCACGCCTGTCGCAGTTGGGCGACCTGCTGGGCCTCAACCCCTTCGAGGTTTCCGAGGTGCACCGCGGCCTGGCTGAGCAGGCGTTCAAGGCTAACGCGCAGCAGCTGTTGGGCGCGGATGCCATTCTGACGCGCGACAAGACGGAGCAGCTGAAGCAGCTGCAGACACAGCTGGGCCTGCCGGACGAGGCGGCCAACAAGGTCATCACCGCAATCACATCAGGCAAGCAGACGGCCAATCTGCAGGCGCTGGTGGCCACCGGCAAGCTGACGCTGGAGGATGTAGAGGCTATGGCCGCCTCTGGAGTGGACGTGTCCAATGCGCTCAGCGCAGACATGCGCCTCGCGCTGCTGCGCAAGGAGGTTGAAAAGGCGCTCACCAGCGGCATGGGCGTGTGGGATGCTGCCCGCTGGGAGAGCGCCGCACCCGTGGCGCTGGGTTTGGAGGCTGGCAAGGTATCCGTCGAGATTCGCAAGATCGCCACCGACAAGCGTCGCACCCAGCTGGTGCAGGCGGTGGCGCTGCTTCGCCAGAAGGACACGGGCGCGGTGCTGAAGAGCCTGGCCAACCTGCGAGCCTCCAGCGAGGCTCTGCCTGGGTGCGCGCCGCTGGACTGGCCGGTCAAGGACGAGCTGATGGACCTGTACAGCGTCGCCTGTGCGGCGCATGCGCCGCGCGAGGAGCTGGACGCGCTGGCGGCCAGCCTGGCGTTGGACCAGGCAACCACGGAGAGCCTGCGGGCGGTGGTGGCCTCCGGCCAGTTTGTGCTGGAGAAGGAGGACGCCTCCAACGCGCTGTACTAGAGCGCGCGAGGCGCCACCGCGGGCTCAACACAGCACAGCACACGCGCGTGTTTCGTGTCAGCTTCTAGTAGAAACCGGCCGGCTTGTCCGCTGTGCTCGAGCACGCGTCACGCGCCGCACTTGCCCACGTCCGCAGCGTCCGACACCGCCTTTGGGTGGCCCGTCCAGGCGTACGGCACCTTCCACACGTTGACGCCAGGGTCCACCAGCCCATCCGGGTGCTCCTTCAGACAGCACCACGAGCCCAGCACGTTGCTCAGGCTGTCGTCGAAGGAGGCTGCGTCCGCCGGGTTGGCAAAGCCGCCCCAGAGCTGCGCGACGCCGGTGAGGTGCAGCACGCGCGCCGCCGCTTGGGGCGCCAGAGACGCGCGCAGCTGCTCGTCGCTGGAGTTGCGGGGCAGCACCAGGGGCCCCGGCAGCAGGCCGCCCCCCTCCCCGCCGCCGCAGCCCTGCTCGTGACGCTCGCAGGCGCGCGCGCGCGCCGTGGCGGCGACCACAGACTGCGGCATGCGCGGGTTGTCCAGGAACCCGGGCTCCCGGTGCGCCTGCTGCAGGCGGCCCGGGCGCAGCCAATGGTCGGTGGGGCATACGTGGGGTAGGCGCACCCGGTGGCCCTCGATGACGCAGTTCTTGCCCGGGTAGAAGAAGCACTCGCAGGTGCACGCCATGCGGGGCAGCACCAGCACCCTGCCCAGCGCCCGCGCCACCGCCAGCGCAGCGCGCAGCTGGCCCAGCTGGTGTTGCACCAGCGCCCAGTGGTTGCGCCAGGTGTAGTGTCCGTCCGGCGCGTCCACGTCACTCCCGTTGTGGAAGAAGCGAGGGGGGAGGTCCACCTCGTAGGACAGGTACAGCGTCGCACCGTCGTCATAGTACGCTGGCGGGTCGTGGAAGACACCCTCCTCTCGCAGCTTCAGCACCTTGTCGCCAGAGTAGGTTGCGTGGAAGGCGTAGGGCACCACCCGGTGCTGCTCGTGCGCCCGGGAGGCTGTGTACATGAAGCCGTTGGCGAACTGCACCAGCGACAGGATGCCCAGACACGCGGTGCCCCCCGCCACGCCGTTGAGCAGCCGGTCGCCGCCGCACGCGCCCGCGGAAAGGGCGCTCCACTGCTGCCCGCCGGTTGCGCACAGCGCGCTCCCGTTTTTGGCAACCTGGTTGAAGGGCAGCTGGTCGTCCGCGGTTGGGTTGGCGCTCACCTTGTCCAGCACTGCACGCCACCGCGCCGCCAGCGCAGCGGCCCTGGGGGTGCTGCGCCAGTACATCATGCCGCTGTTGAACTGGTGGGGGTTGCAGTTGCCCGGGTTGTCGAGGCCCACGTCGAAGCGCCCGGAGGCGAGCGCGTCCAGAAACTCGTCTACTCCCTGCTCCAGACCCCTGAGCTCCGCCCGGCGCACGTACCCCGTCGGAAACTGCAGCTCCGGAAACGAGGCGCTCCAGCGGGGAGTCACAGGCTGGGCTGAGTCTGAAGCCAGCCGGGACACCGGGGTCAGCGACAGAAACGTCTGCCCGTCCACGCTCGTCACGCCCCCAGCAACGCCGCCATCGCCGCCGCCGCCGCCGCCGCCGCCGCCGCCGTGGTGCGTGTACACGCCGTTGTTGCTGTCGGAGCTGGTGAGCACGTCCAGCAGTGGGTGCCCCGCCATGAGGGCTGAAAAGTACGGCAGCGGGTCTCGGAACAGAACGATGTCCGGGTCTGAGCTGAACACGTCGAAGCCCAAGGCCATGAACTCGCTGGCGTAATACCAGCGGCCCACGCGCGGGTTGGTGACGCACTCGGGGCGGGGTGCGTGGAAAAGCGCGCACCCTCCGGGCACGATCAGCGTGGCCAAGTCGGACACCAGCGGCGCGGTGGCCTCGCAGATGCCCACCAGGCAGGACAGGGCGCGCTGCGCGAGGGTGTTTACCCAGTTTGCAGTGAGGAGCGCTTGCGTTTTCTGCGAGGCGGAGCCGCTCGGCTTCCAGTCGGTGAAGGAGGCGATGAGGACGCGCTTTCCAGGGGAAGGGTCGTCCGTGCCGTCCGGAGGGGGCAGCGGGGCGCTGTACGCGTCCAGCAGCTGGCGAGAGAGGGGAGGCAGACGGGCGTCTCCCCCCGTGCTCGCGTTCACGTTGCAGCCCAGCCGCCCGGCAGCCGCAGGCGCGAGCGGCGACGCCGGGAGCGGCGGCTGGGAGGGAGGCGGCGCGCCTGCGGCGAGAGACGCGGCGGCGGCAGCGGCAGCGGCCTGAGCGAGCGCAACGCTGTCCACCTGGGCAGCCTTGCGGGGCGACGGGGGCGGCACCCGCGACCCGCGGCTGCTCGTGTCCAGCACCGCCACGCTGCGCGGCGCGGGCTCCAGGCCCGGGCCCGGCTCGCCTGGCACGCCCTCTGCCACTGTTCCCTGCCCGACCGCGTTGGCCATGAAGCTTCCACTGTCGCCCAAAAGCAGCAGTAACACAGCCACCAGCGCCAGCGCAGAAACAGCACGAAAGCGCCCCCCTCCGGAGGCGCCCCCAGAGGAGACGGAGGCGCTGGCGCGCGCTGCAAGCGCATTGCAAATCGCGCCGATGCGGCTGGCAAAGCTCTTTCGCGGCGCCGTGTCCTCGCTCACGACGGCACCCTTGGAGCGGAGCAGCATGCTGACGCGCCCTCTCCCGCGGGGCCGGGATGGCGCGCCCTCCATTGCCGCTGACAAGGCCTAGCGAGAGGAGCGACAGAAGAAGCTTCGCAGTCGCGACGCCCGACGCCTGGCGCACACAGTCCTGACGGGGGAGCACGCCTGACAAGCGGGTCGTACGCTGTACGGGTGGTCAGAGTGTTCCCGCACGCTCAGGCAACCCACGGGGCACGGCCATCGTGCCCTCTGTCCGCGTCTCAACGCGTCAGCTCCAGCATCGTGGCTTGGAAAGGCAGCCCCAGCGCGTCCGCGTACTGCCTGAGCAGGCTCTCATACCGCCCCAGCACCTCCCCTTGTCTGTGCGCCTTGAGCTTGAGTGCCTCAATCTCGTCGAAGAAGGAGGGATCAAGCGCCCCCAGCTCCGCACGCAAGTCCACGTTCTCCTCCTCCAGCCGCGCGCACTCCGCCAGGCTGTGTTGTAGCGAAGCCTCCAGGGCTGCCATCCTGCAACGGAGGTCTGCCAATGCGCCCAGATCGGGGCTGGCGGGCACTACAGGCGGCGGCGGCGGTGGCATCGGGGCGGGGGGTGCAGCGACCGCGCGAGCTGCTACGGTAGACGCAGCAGATGCAGCCACAGTCGCTTCCGCAGCAGCCAGCGCAGCCTCTAAGGCGTCGCAGCGTGCGGTGGCCTCCGCCGCTGCAGCCAGCAGGTCCGCCGTGCGCGCGCGATGCGCGTCGCCGTCGGCTGCGCGCTGCAGCTGCGCCTCCGCCGCTGCGGCGCGCTCGAGGGCGGCGGTGAGCGCGGCGTCGCTTTTCTGGGCAGCCTTGAGCATCGCCGCGTTCTCTCTGCGCAGCCGCTCCGCAGCCTTCTTGGCCGCCTCCAGCGCCGCCGCGTCGCGCGCCTCGCGCGCGCGAGCCGCACGCGTCGCCTCGTCGGAGGAGCCGCCCCCGGCGCCGCCCTCGCGACGCACGCCGCGGAGCGGCGCAGCAGCAGCAGCAGCAGCCCCGGCTGACACTCCAAACAGCGCGTCCAGTCGGGCGGACAGACGCGCGGAGCGCGCGCCAGACGCCTCCAGGGCGCTGCGCAGCTGCGCGAGGTTCTCGTCTCTCGCCGCCAGCGCCGCGCCGGACTCCGGGGAGGGCGCTGCCGCGGGCGTGGAAGACGTGCGTGCGTCGTCGCGGTGCGCCGGCGGCGCAAACGCGCCGACGGAGGCTCGGCGAGGCCGCTCAGGGGAGGCTGCTGAGGGTGAAGGGGTGTCCAGAGCAACCACGGCCGCCTCGGTGCGCGCGAACGAGGCTGACGCCTCCAGCCCAGCCAGGCGCGCCTGGGCGGCGTGCAGCGCGCGCTCGGCGCGTGCGAGCTGGGCGCGCAGGGCTGTCGCGTCCGCCGCGGCGGCGTCCGCGCGCGCGTGCGCCGCCTCGCACTCCTCGTGCAGCGTGCGCAGCATGGCGAGCGGCTGCGCCTGCGGCTGGGACGGCGGCGCCGATGCGGTGGATGCGGCGTCGACGCGCGAGCGAGCGGAGTGGTTGTCCAGCTGCTTGGCGGTGGCCGCGGCAAGCGCAGCCTCGGCGGCGCTCAGCTTCTCTCGCAGCGCATCCGCGCGGCGCCGCTGCCGCGCCCCTTCCTCCACCGCGGCGGCGACAGCGTCCTGGTGCTGCGGCTGCGCAGCTGGCGGGCGGGGCGGCCTGCGCGCAGCCGCCGCCTGCGCCTGCGCCTCCGCCTCCAACGTCGCTCTGGCGCCCTGCGCCGCGCCCAGCTGCGCGCTCAGCTTGGCCACGCGCGCCGCCAGCGCGTCCGCGCGCTTGCGCTGCCTGAGCGCCTCCTCCTGCGCGCTCGCGGCAGCGGCGGCTGCGGCTGCGGCTGCCGCGTCCCTCTCGCTCACCCACGCCGCCGGCACGCACACCCGCTGTGCCCCCTCCGCGCTCTGCGCCGCCAGCGCCTGCTCCAGCTGCTCCTGCAGCTGAGCCAGCGAGGAGCGCAGGTGCTGCACGCGGGCCTCCTTGTCTTGCAGCTGCCCTCGCAGTCGCTCCAGCGCCCCCTCAGCCACCGCCACGGAGGTCAGGGAGCGCAGCTCCCCTAGCTCCACGCGCAGGCGCGCGTGCTCGCGCCGCGCCGCCGCCGCGCAGTCTGCGGCGGCGGCGGCTGCGTCTGCGCCGGAGCGCCGCAGCAGCGCCACCTGCGCCTCCCGCTCCACCAGCAGCGCGCGAAGCTCGTCGGCGCCCTTGAAAGAGTGCCGCCCCGAAGACGCGGCCGACGAAGGGGGTGCGGGTGCGGGTGCCCACGCGGCAAGCGGCACCCCCGGCCCGGCCCCGCCTGCGTGAGCTGCCCCGCCGCCGCCGCTGTGCTCCAGCGCGCGCTTGAACCCCGTGATGCTCGCATCGTTGGCCGCCATTAGCGCGTCCGACAGACGCTCGACCTCCGCCCGCGCTGCGGCCGCTGCTGCGGCGGAGTCCGCGCGCTGCTGCGCAGACGCAGCTGCGCTGCGCGCCAGCAGCGCGTCCTTCTCGTTGCACGCGCGCTGCAGCCTGGAGATGGTGGCATGTGCCGCGGCGGTGACTCGCGCGATGGCCTCCTCCTCGGACTCTTGCGCGCTGTGCTGCGCAGACGAGCCGCCGCAATCGGCCATGAGCTGCTGCAGGCGCGCCAGCGCTGCGTCGCGCTCTGCACAGGCGGACGCGCCCTCCGCTGTGGCCTCGGCCAGAGCCTCAGCCTTGCGCGAGAGGCGCGCCTCAAGCTCCTCGTGGGCAAGCCGCAGGCGTCGGATCTCGTCGATGTGAGCCAGCGCGCGCGACTGCGAAGCGTCCGGCTGCGCGCCCTGCTCCGCCAGCTGGCGACGCAGGGCGGCCTCGGTGTCCGCGGCAACGTCCAGCTGTCTCACCAGCCGAGCCTCACGCACCAGGAGCAGCGTGCACTTTGCGTGCGCGGATGACGCGTCGGCAACGAGGTCTGAGTCCCGCCCGGCGGCGCCGGCGGCGGCGCGCATGCATGCGAGCTCGTCTGCCAGGCCAGCCGCCTCTGCACGGGAGGCTGCCAGGGCGTTGCGTGCAGAGGAGAGCTCCTGCTGCGCGGGCGCGGCGCGTGCGGACTCAGCCTGGCGCTCAGCCTCCTCCGCACGCGACTGCCAGCTCAGCAGCTGCTGCTCCAGCGCCTCGGTACGAGCAGAGGCCTGCGCCCGCACAGCCGCGAGCTCTGCCACCGCCGCGCTCGCCTGCTCCGCAGCAGCAGACGCCTCAGACCGAGCGCACCGCAGAGCCGACTCGAGCGCTTCGCCGTCGCGCAGGCTGGCCGCCAGCGCCGCGTTGGCAGTCGTGGCAGCCTCTTCGCCGCTGCTTGACGCCGCCAGCCGCTCGGCAGCCTCCGCTCGCGCCTCGGCGCCCTCGCGCGCCATCCGCTCGGACAGCAACTCGTGCCTCAGCGCGGCGGTGCCCAGGTTGGTCTGCGCGCGGGCGCGTGAGCGGTCCTTTTCAAACCCAGTCAATGCACACGGCGCGGCCCAGCCTGCTGCTGCTGCGCCCCGCGATGCGTAGGCTACACCGTGTCGCGTAGGCTACACGCACCCTCTGCAGCTGTGCCAGCTGCGTTTTGACCTCCTCGAGCTGCTCATACGCCTCTTCCACGTCCCTTTGTGAGACGCTGTCCTGCCACTGCGCCGCCAGCTGCAGCAGCTGCGCGACGCGCAGGAAGCGCTGCGCGTTGGCTCCCTCGTCCAGCCGCGGGTCAGCCTCGAGGCGCGTGTATCTCAGCACTGCCGCGCAGTGCGTCAGCTGAGACAGCTGCACCTCGCTCACACCGCCGGGTGTCAGCAGCGCCTCCGGGTCCACCCCCAGAGACTCGCCGCTGCGCCAGTCAAGCACGCCGCGGGGCTGCGTGAACGCAAACACCGACTCGGAGGAGGCCGTTGTTGGAGCCATTTACGCCTCCAAAACAACAACAACTGATGGCTGCGTCACGCGCACGCGCAGTGCATGGCGTGGAGCCCAGACGGGTCGCAGGGTGCGCGGAGGCCGCTCACGTGCTGGATTTTGTCGATTGTCGTACCATGCACCTGGTGGCCCTTCGCCGGTCTCTTACGTTCTCCGTGAACTCTTGCACCTCTTGCGCCTCTTGTGCTGCGCGACAGTTGGCCCCTGCGCATGAGGCGGCGGTGAAACAGATGTCAGACTTGCGCCCCATCAAGTGGAAGCGCCGCTTCGGCGCTGAGGCTGGCAAACCAGTCGAGACGCTGCGCCAGCTCCGCGGTCGCTCGCTGCGCGGCGTACTGGCGCACGGCTGCGCGTACGTCGCCGTAGACGGCAAAACTGCTTCGCTGCTGGACCGTGTGTGCCTGGGCCGCGCGGCGCGGGGCGTGGCCGCCTCAGGGGTGGCCGACGCGTGGCTCCAGGAGCTGGCGCAGCGGTTGCTGAG
>Ga0208951_1001463_pt1 | contig 10218 bp, 7 predicted proteins | sample GreLakmeMI27MSRF_FD_187702 | JGI IMG/M metagenome (GOLD analysis project Ga0208951, IMG submission 187702) | Freshwater lentic microbial communities from great Laurentian Lakes, MI, USA - Great Lakes metaG MI27MSRF (SPAdes) | ecosystem: Environmental > Aquatic > Freshwater > Lake | place: Great... | reverse complement strand
GGATGGATTGCTAATCCATTGGGCATTGCCCGCATGAGTTCGAACCTCATCGGTGTCGCATATTTTTATTTAGTTAATATTTACTAAATGAAAATACCCATTTTTTTATTTATTTTTGTTTTTTTTGTTTATTTTTGTTTTTATCTTATAAATAGTTAGTTTGTTTGTTCTTTTTCTTGAGATTTTATATCGCCTTTTTTTTGATACTTTATTTAATCTTTTTCTTGTATATTTTCCTCGTGCTATTGCTGGTTCTACTCTTGCTGCTTCAGCTTCTATGTCGTTTATATCTAAATGACCGCCTTCTGGAAAAATTTCTGCTGGTAAAATATCAACATCTTTTAAATTTATACCTTGTCTCGCTATTTCAACTAAAATGGAACGGTCCATGCCCATTTCATCTATAATAAACTTATCTCTCTTTTTCTTTATTTCTGAATCTTTAGTCGCTATTGTTTGTTTATATAATTCGTCAAGGTTTTTAATAGTTTTCTTACAATCGGCATCTGCTCCAACTACGGCCATTGGAACTAGTATAGCGGCTGTAATTGGGGCTAAGGTTTCCTGAAATCTTTGTATATTAGCTAAATACCTTTGTTTTTTAACAAGTTTTATTTGTTTTGGTAATTCTTTTTGTAATTCAGTAATTATTGGGACACGAGTATTTTGACGAAAATTATCATTGTGTTCTTGTTCTTTTATTGGCTTTTGAGAATCAATGGCTAATTCTTGTAAATATGTATTTAGTGTATCAGTTACTATTCTTCCTACATATATAACTTCTGATGTTTCGGTAGCATCTCCGGGATAGACAGGTATTACTTGAATACAATGAGGCAATCCAACAAACCCGTCAATGGGTGGCGAATCTGTATCTTCTTTAAATATATATGGTCGCATATTTGCTTTATAAATATTAGTATTTCCTCTAAGATGAAGTGAACCACTTGAATACCTATTGATGTTTCGAGAAGGAAGGTCCGAGCCCACTGCTACATCACCTGGATCTAAATGTGCCGTAAAATGAAAATTATTCCTTGGTTGGTGTTCTGAAGCAAGTCTTATTGCTTCGGCTTCATCACTATTAGAGTAAAAAAACCATGCAACTCCTGTCACGGCCAACTGTTTACTTTTAACAATAATATGCTCGCCTCTTATTCTTGGGGAGTTTTCGAGCGCTGTATTTAATCTGTCTGTAAGTATATCAGACTTTATTTTTTCAAATTCCTCTTTGTATTCAATATAATCTGTTAAATATGCAGAACCTTTGTATCCTTTTGAAAACAACTCTTTTTCTAATTCTATCATTCTTGTTGTATTTTTTAACCATACATCTAATATATTACGCCCTGAATCTTTTGTTATAGTATTATTTTGCACCAATAAATAAACTCTATCACAATCTGCGTCTGTGATAATAAATTGATTATCACATATGAGGTCAATGCGAATAAATTCACGAATACCTATTGGCGCAATCACTCGTGGTAATCCTTGTATTTGAGCTTTATAACGATTTACTACGGTTATTGAAGTATCTAAATTACGTACTAAATCTTGATATTGTGGCAATCCTTGTCTCGCAATTTTATAGTCTGATAATCTTCTATTGTAATTTATTTTATTTATATCATCTAATTTTGTTGTAATACTTCTTATTATACTACCAGTCATAGGTTCAAATAATAAATCTATAGCACTGATTTGTTGAATAAATCTATTTTTCTCGACTTCTATTTGCTGTAAAAGATCATTAATCTCATCATATTCCGCTCGGTGTCTTTCTAAACATCTAGTGCTCATAGCTACTTCCGCCTCAACTATACGAACGTGTGCCATAGCTTCTTCTTGTTGTCTTCTTGTTTCTGCTTGTTCTAGAGCAGCGGCCTCTATAGTGTCGCTTAGTTCTTGTTTTCTTTTCTCAAGTTCTTTAAGGGTTATTACATCTTTACCAACGTTTTCTTCATATTGTCGTTGTTTTAATTTTTTTTGTTTTGCCTTATCCTGTAGTGTTCCTTTGGTTTTTGCACTTGCTACTAGTGCTTCTGCCGCTGCTGTTGCTGCTTCTGCTTCTGCGTCTTTTGCTTTTTTTTTATAATTATCTCTACTAGATTCTGTAGTACCTATTTTTTTATCTATTGCCTGAAGTTCTTTTTCTAATCTGACTATTCTATCTGCATTTGTTTCATGCCTATTCCTAATCATACCCCCAATTGTTTTTCCTCTATCAATAGTGTCTTTGCTACCTGTAGACTTAATATAAGGCAATGTTAATACACCGTAAAAAGCGATTGTTTTTAATTGTGATAATTCATCACAAATCATTTGTATTTTTTCATCGGCGCTTATATTTTTTTGTGTTATATTTGAGATTATTGACTCAATAGTGCTTTCTGTAGCACTTTTACTTTCTGTTTTATTACTTCGTTTTGGTAATAAAAATGATTTTATAGACTTTTTTTTTCTTTGTTTCCTAGCAGTTTGTTGTTGTGATTTTATAGACTTTTTTTTTCTTTGTTTCCTAGCAGTTTGTTGTTGTGATTTTATAGACTTTTTTTTTCTTTGCTTTCTAGTAAATTTGCTAAAATACATAATTTGGTCTATATATATATAATATTAAAAATACTTGATAAAAAACTATTTGATTAAAAATTACTTGATTAAAAAACTATTTGAATAAAATTACTTGTTGGTAATATAATCAATATTTCCATAGTATATTTTATTATGTTATGTCATAATAAAATAATATTTTAGCATTATGCATCTTTAATATATGTTTTAGAGCATATATTTTTGATTACTTTATCATCAAAACTATCGCATTTTTTTCCTAACGAACGCGTGGTTTGTATAAAGTAGTGTTGCTTATTTTCATCATCCATATAATTAGGGTTGTTGTCTAACCATTCTTTTAATGTATAATATGGTTTATGACATAATTCTTTGATTGCCTTTTTTATACTTTCCTTCGTTTTATCTTTCTCCCATATATCATCGTGTTTTATGTATAATGTTTCTCTCTTAATATCAGTACAATGAATGGGGCGCTTATATAAACTAAGTTTGCTAATATTTTCTAATATAGCGTTTGTTAAACCTTCTGCTAGTCCTTTGCTTTGTATTAAATCTAATTGTTGTAAGCTAATTTTTATAGATTCAATAAAATCTTTCATATTTATAGCATCTTTACATTGTTCGTTTAAAAATATTTGAATATTGAATTTATTATTTGTTACACTACTATTTGTTACACTACTATTTGTTACACTACTATTTGTTACACTACTATTTGTTATAGTATTATTATACATTCCTACTTTTGGAATTAATTCACTGATTTGTGATCGCAATTCTTGATTTTCTTTTAGCAACATATTTTTAATTTCGTTATTTTCTGTCATCATTTTACATACTAATTCTTTAAAATCAATATTATAATCTTCAATATTGCTATTTTCAACACTTTGTTCGCACAGTTTTGCACTAGGCACACATACTTTTTTATGCGCATACAAACTTTGCTTATGCTTATATTTTTTACCACATAAACACGCGTATAATGATGTGGCATTTTTGGCAAGATTTTGGTAAGTATTGGTAAGTATTTTATGTTTTCGAGTGTCTAAATGTTTCAAATAATTAAATTTGTTGCTCGTATTAAATGCGCATTTTTCACAGCAAAATATTTTGGCATTTTTTGGCAAGATTTCGTAAGTCATTAGTAAGTATAAAATACTTACCGAAAAAATGCCTAAACTAGTTTATTAGAGTATTTATTTTTATGGTAAGGAGTTTTTTATATGCAAATTTAAAAAATTGAGATGCTAAAGGTATGATTTTATTTAAAAAGTGCAAATTTGCAAAAATTCTATAAAGTATTTTTAAAATAGAAAATAGGACATTTATTTTTGTCCTTTTTTCAAAAAAATTTTACTTTATAGAAAAATAAAAAAACAACATATTATAAATTAATATAAAAGAACCTCTAACGAGGATTATCACATATATCACAAGCTTTATGCGTAGCACTATTAATAAATGTGCAATGCTTACAAGACCAGTCTCTACAATTAAAACATACTGGTGCTTTAGCTCCTTTATAATTTGACATTTTCATAGTTTTATTACATTTAGAACAATTAGAAATATTTTCTTGAGAACTGTTTCTTGTAGTTGTAGCAGATTCGATAAGTGCCCTATTTGGAACAAGTTCCAAAGCACTAATAACATTTCTTGTTATAGGAGACGTATTGGTAGATTTAAGCCATTCTAATATTGCTGATTTTTCATATGTATTGCCTTCGCGGTCTATAACAGGTTCTTTCATAACATCCTGTGTAATTGGACAAATAGGAATAGGCATATTATATTACTTTAATTAATATAAAAATATAAAAATATAAAAAGTTACTTCAATTTTTTATATTTATAATTAATAATTTTACTATAATTTTATAATGTTTGTTTTTCCAACAATGACAACCTCTCCAATTTTTTGTGTTTTTTTGATATTCTTGAGAGAAGTATAGCATATTTTTAAATTATTATAATTTTTAAACTTACTATTATTTTTACAAAGTTGGGCGCCATAAGTTAAAAAATCATTACTACTATTGTCTCTCAAATCTTCTAATATACAATGCATAACGACATAACATGAAGGAAAACTATTTAAATGAAACCAAATATAATTGCTGTTTATTTTTTCTAGTTGCTCTAATATATTCCAATTGTCTTGGGCATTTTGTCCAATAGTAAATAGTATGTTATTGTAGACAATAGTTTTCATAGTTCATAATATAAGATAATGTATTTTTAAATTATTATAAAATTTAGTATATGCTTTTGTGAAATAACAATATGTAAATTATAATCTAATATTTCCATTATTGAACGCTCCATCATATTCATATCTTCTAAACTAACTCCGCATAATATTGCCCAATACCAATTAGAATGTGGGTACTCTTCAATAATTTTGCTTGACAACATTATTAACGTTGAAATTATTCTGTGGCATGAATAATTATTCAAATATATTCCCTTTGTTTTTAAATAATGAATTAAATTTATAGTATGTAAAATAATAGCGTCATAATTTTCCTCATCAATTAATTCGCTTTTAAAAATTCGCTTAATGTAGTCATTAATAGTTATTGATGGTTTGTGGCTACATATTAAACTACCAACTTTAAGATTATTTTCGGTTATTATAATTTTTTCATTACCTATAATATTAGTAATAGTGTTAATAAATTTAACAACACTTGAATATGACATATTAATAATTATAACTTTTATTATATAAATTATGGTGTGTTAACAAATAAACTATAAATTCAATTTTATTATATAATTATATATATAATGGATGATACTAAAACTGATATTAATACGGATCTTGATGCTATAAGTGTTGGCAAATTTTTTTCAGGAGAGTTATTTGATTTAACAGCAACAAGTTTCAATAATGAACACGGAGAAGCTCATAACAAAGCAGTTATGACATATGGTATTAGTTTGCCATTAAGAAAGTTTAAAGAGGAGTTAAATAAAATAGCAGCAACTACTAGTGATGATAAATCAGATAAAAGAGCAATCCGTCTTTCTTTTTTAACTTCTTGTGAAGGATGTAATGAAGTTGAAATACTTTTTACTCTGTATTGTAATTTTTTAAATGGTGGTGGAACAGGTTCATCAAAAGAATTCTGGGCTAATCAACAATATACAAATTTAATGGTAATTACTGCTGCCGGAGGCAATATCATAATACTTTTTGCGCAATTAATTGTTAATATGATAGATTTATTTATTAGAATGGTTAATGCACGAGGAAGTGGCGATGATGATCCCGATTGGAAGTGGAATATAAAATCTACAGATCCACCTTATAAACCGAGTTATTTACCAGAACCAGGTGAATCAGGAGAACTAGGTTATTTAGCATACGCAAATTCAATGTTTTCTATACCTGACCCCAGTGATTTGCGTGGCAATGTTGAATACATTGATATACTATTAAAAACATTTTCATTATTAACTCCGACAAATCAATTATTGTTAAAGGAATTAGCTAAAAATACAGGTACTACTAAAGAAGTATTGTGTTTTACAATAGTAAAACATTTCATTCAAGCAAATGTAAATAACCCGGAAATATTAGAAAATTTGAATGCTGTGGCTACAAGTAAAATTAGTGATTTTGATTTTAAACTATCACCAAATATTCATCCATCTTCGAGAGAAGATGGTTCGCTAGATTCTGTAATGGCTTCTGTAATGGCTACGCTTACAGGATTGGGATTAAATAAAGAAGACCCTACATATACAATAGACCCCGGACACGCAGGATTTTTATTATTAAGAGTAAAAACATTAATAGATAGTGGTGCCGATTTTATTCCAATGTATAGTGCGTCACAATTAAAACAATTTCAAGCAGATTGTGCGTCAAAAATAGGATCAAGGGCTTGGCGCTTATTTCCACAAATAATTCAAGAATCTGATTTAGCAGATGTTCCACTTGATAGTGATTGTTACTTATATCTTGATTATCTTTTGAAAAAGAAAAAGGCAATTATTAAAGCAACAGAACAAAATATTGATGAAACATTGAAGTTTTATATGGCAGGAAAATTTAAGCAAGCTTCTAAAGAAGGTACTATGTATGCGGAGGTTCCTCCTGCTGAGAATTCAACCGAAGCAATAATTAACTATATAGAAAATACTACATATTTTTTGAATATATATATAGGTGCTTGGGAAACAATTATTGCGACTACTGATGATTCAGGTAAAGTCGAATATGAATATAAATTTGGTCCTAGTGGAGCACCAGCATTAAATCACCAAGCATACCAAGGTTCGCTGCCAAATTTTTCATATGACTCGGTGTGTAGTAATTTTAAATCACTCAATACAATATTATATGGGGACAACTGTTTAGTAACACGATTGGGATCTGATATAATAAATTATTTTCTAAATAGTCCATATTTTAATACAGAAAACGTATTGGATTTGTTAATTGAAAGTTTCAAAGAAATAAAAAGGCAGTTAACAGGTAAAGAATCTAATGCTAAAATGAACCCTTCGAGTTTAATTCTAGCACCAACACATAGGGATTTTAATGTTTCATTAAATAGTATTAAAGAGGTTTTTAAAGATTCGCAACATGCGGCATTAGGTTATCCTGATGGAATACGTATTACTATAAACGCAATAAAAAGTGATACTGGAACAGCAGAAACTCAATTAGATAAAGCAGAAAATACGGCATTAGAAGCAAGTAGTGCTGCAAACATAGATACTGCTATTGTTCATTTAGAGAAGAATTCGGAACTAGTTGGTGGTATAGTTAAAAACTCAAGATTTGCAAAAATGGGAGTTCAAACATTGAGAGTTAAGAAGGCCAAGAAAACTAAGAAAACTAAGAAAACTAAGAAAGCTAAGAAAGCCAATAAAGTTAAGGGAGCTAATAAAGTTAAGATAAGTAGGAAAGTTAAGATAAGTAGGAAAGTTAATAAAGCTAATACAGTTAAGATAAGTAGAAAAGCTAATAAAGTTAAAAAATCTAAGGAAGCTAAAAAAAATAAGTAGACATTTATTAAAAATTAAAAATATTGATTTATCTTCTTTTGATATGCTTGTTTTTTCTTGTTTTTGTTTTTGTTTTTGTTTTTGTTTTTGTTTTACCTTTACCAGAAACTTTTGGTCGCTTTCCTCTTTTTTTTTCAGACTCCGCCTCCTCAACTACGGGTTGCTGCCGCAGGGCACGCAGCTGCATGGCAGCGAGGTGGGCATCAGATGAGGAGGCAGGCATGAAACGATACCTTTCTGCATACGAGTGTCCGGGAACAGCTTTAATACTGCGTCTAGCTTGTTGCTCCCAAAATTCATATAGTTCATAATCACTATATGTTTTATATATGTGGTGACAGAATTGTTTAAACATATCAATTGGTATTGGTTGATCATCATGGTTAATATTTAAATATTGAAAAACAAACAAAACCATAATATTTTTATATAAAAAATAATCATATTTATTGCGTGTTATTAATCTTGCATAACGCGTAACATATTCCAATAAATTACTCCAGTGTATAGAATCATCCGTTATATTACCAAGTTCAGTAAATTTTTTAATAAAGCTATTTAATATATTTTCTATATCATCATATGTCAGTTGGTCAAAACTTATACCCTTAGAAAGTCGGTCAGTATCCATTATAGTAAAAATAAATGTTTCTACCATTCCTAGTAAGTATTCTGGCGATATATTAGCTTGCCCTAACTCCAATAATGCTGGAACCGAAACTAATAACCTTGATATTTCTAACATTTTCTGAATCTCTTTATTTTTAAACTCTGTCACAGTTTTATATGTCCTTGTTATTTGAGCGGCTGATTTTAGCATTTCAGGAAGAGTTTTAATACCCTTTAATATTGATCTTACTATATTATTTACATAGTAACTGTTTCTTATATTCCGGTTGTTCCCTGTTAAATATTTTTCTTCATCTAAATCTTCTTGTCTATCTTCTTGTCTATCTTCTTGTCTATCTTCTTTTCTAAACATATAAACTGGTCTAGGATCTTCATGTATCTTAGAAATAAACTTTTGCACACGCATATTTGACTTTCTTAAATTACATTCATAACAAGTCATAGTTAGTTGTTCGCATAATCCGTCATTCTTATAAGTAATAAACGCATGTTTAACGTGATCAACATGATCAACCGACACTCTAACGCATGGCTGTTTAGCAAATCTGCCTTTTTCATCTTCAGAACCTATTTTTTCTGTACAAGCAGGACATAAATAGTTTTCGTCATTATCGCGAGGCAACCAAGGAGTATTATTGTTGCCACATGTTTCAATAGTTTTAGGTTGTTTTGTAGTATCCATAAAAGCGTGACCATCGCTGAATAGTTGTCTCCATGGACCTGTATGTATATGTAATATGAGATCTATATCATCGGTAAATATATGATATATTGCTTCTTTATTTCCTTTCTTTTTCTCATTTTTATTTTCAACATATGCCTCGAACTTCTCCCATATACTTTTTTCTTCATCATCAAGATTTCCAAGATCAACTTTGGACATGGATTTCATGTCATAATAAAATGGGGTTGTTAAATGTTTATATTTTTCTGCCATAATTATTCCGTTAGGTACTAGTGCATTTAGTTTTTGTACTATACTAGCTTGTTTAGATATACAATTTTCCATATAATACTGTTTCATTTCTTCAAGGCTCTGTGATACTGTATGTGTTCTCCAATCATTCAAGGATTTAAGGTGTAATGTTATTTCTTTCTCAAGTTCTTCCTTAAGTTCTTCCTTAACTTTATCCTCAATAGGCTCGTGAGAAATAAAATGGTGAAATATTTTAAGAATAAAAAATTTTTTATTTTCTTTGTTTTCTTTATCTCTTAAATAGTCAATTTGCTCCTCAAGGTATTTATCGTAATCCATTTCTGCATCTTCATCTTCTTGTAGATACTCTATTGCCTTATTTAAACGATATTTGTCTTGTTCATTCATATCTATATCATTAATTTTTCTCTCTCTATATTCATAAAGTTCACGTAGATACTTGTCTTGCTCCGATTCCGATTTTTTTTTTCTTGTGTTGTTGTTCTTTTTTTGGATAGCCTTTTTAGAATTTTTTTGTGTATCATTTTTACTTTGTGTATCATTTTTACTTAGCGCTTCTTCCACAACATCAGAGAGTAGAAGCGGAGCTCTCCTTTGTCGTAGATTATGAACTTGTTCCGGTGATTTAGTATCTCCTTGAAGTCCTCGAAATTTAACTCTTACCGCTTTAAGCTCTGGATTTCTTTGAAGTTTAACTCTTACAGCTTCATAATATGGATCTCCCTCCATAAAAGCTAAGTCTCTAAGCAGACCTTTAGTCTTGTCTCCAGGCATTATCTATATATATATATATATATATATAAATTATAGAAAAATAATTTAATATAACTTATATTAATTATTTTTTTATATAATTAATATATTACTAATATATAAAAAAATAAATTACGAACTTAATTTATGAAAGTTATTTAAAGTTATGATTTTATATTAAATAGAGTTATGTTGCAAATTACAAATAATAAAATTCTCTCGTTTTTTGAGCAACGACCTGAAATGGATGTAGAAACAACATTATTAAAATTTATAGATATAATGGAAACGCTTCA
>Ga0208951_1001461_pt1 | contig 10230 bp, 8 predicted proteins | sample GreLakmeMI27MSRF_FD_187702 | JGI IMG/M metagenome (GOLD analysis project Ga0208951, IMG submission 187702) | Freshwater lentic microbial communities from great Laurentian Lakes, MI, USA - Great Lakes metaG MI27MSRF (SPAdes) | ecosystem: Environmental > Aquatic > Freshwater > Lake | place: Great... | reverse complement strand
TTCGCCCCGCGTTCTACCGCGTTAGTAGACCTCTAAATATAAGGCAACTTATAGCCGCCAAGCCGCAAAAACGCTTATAATAAGCTTATAATTGTCACGGATCCCATATTTGCCATCCCAGCAAAACTATACTTATGAATTTTCGCGCAGAGCTTCCAGATCGCTGGTGTGTTTCTGTACTCGTTTCTGGCAACCCCGCTCTTCACATCAGCACCAACAACCCATGTCACTGAACTGAGCTGGGCTGACCTTGCAGCAGTTGCCGCTTGGAGCTCGTTCGTCAACGCCTCGCTGAAATTCGGAATTTCTTAAATTCGGGTCGATCCTGTACAGGGGTGCGACTCGCTCGACTCGCTCGTCGGCGAATCAGGCTACTTCTTCCCGCTCCTTGTCTTCGCTTTCGCTCTGTCGTCTGAACGCTCTCACTGCAGCCTCGTACACACCAAGCCTGGCCACCATGCTCCTCCCCTGCCCTACAGCCGTGCTCCCGCGTCCGCCTTTCAGCCGCGCCCGTCTGAGCCGCGCTTCCTCCGTCCGAGCGCCGCCGAACGCGCTGGTGCGCCCGCAGCCTCGCGCCGCTCGCGCCATCCTGACACGACCCGCAGCCTTCGTGCACCTCTCTTCTCGCGCCGTCGGTTCTTGGAGGCAACGCTGGAAGCCGAGGCACGCTCGTGACACGAGCCTCGCTTGCCTGCGCAGCGACGGTGCGTTGCGCGCAGAAACCCTTGGACAGTGTCCCTCTCACGACGCCTCCAGGAGGAGCCTGGCGCACTCTGCACGGTGTGGGTGAAGCGCATGGACGCGCAGAGCGCGCGTTACGTGGCGGTGAAGGGTGTGGACGCCCAGCAGTCGGTTGACGACTTCACGGCGCGCTGGGTGGCCCAGGCAAAGCTGGACGTGGACCCGTCGCTCGTCACGCTGCGCCTGGTCAACGCCTCTGCCGAAGAGCCAACGGAGGCGGAGGAGGCGGCGGCTGGTGTGCTGCGGCCTCGCCTCACACTGGCGGCCGCGGGCGTCACCGACGGCTGCTCGCTGCTGGCCTTTGTCGAGTCAAATGCGTTCCCTCACGCACGAAGTTTTGCCTTTGCCTGAGCGCCAGTGCCCAGGTTCACCCCTCTCTTCGGCCTCGGCCGCCGCGCGCTCGCTCGCGCTCCGCGACTTAGACGTCGCCGTGCGGCAGAAGCTCGACTACGACGCAGCACTCGCCGCAGCATTTGACCCAACGCAGGCTGCGCCGTGCTATGTGACTTTGCCGCAGCACCCATCCTTGCGGTTCTCTACACGCCGCCGCTTTCCTCTTGAAGGCGACAACTTTACGTTCATGTGCCGAACACAAAGCCGCGAGATTGCCGATATGTTGCTGGATCAGCTGAAAAAGAAGGAGTTTGCCACGTACATCCAGGGCCCGCAGGGGGTCGGCAAATCGCACATGTTGTACGAGGCTGCGCTGCTGCTCAGCACTTCGCCTGGCTGCCGCGTGGTGTACGAGCACGACTGCGCGAGCTGGGCCAGCTTGGATGGACTTCCTTTGAAAGGCACGCTGTACTTTGTGCGCCTTGTTGCTATGGCTTTTGCAGGCGATCGCGAGGTGTTGGAGCTGTGCAAGGAGTTCACTTCGATAATTGCTGTCATGTCAAGTTCAACAGAAGCTCAAGACGCATTATGCTCCCTGTTTCTGCCGCAGTTGGGCGACTTGTGCAAGCGACTTGGTCTGAAGTTTTTTTCCATTTTTGACCAGCACAACAGCCTCACTCCAAAGATGCGCTCCAGCTTTCCCTTCTCACTGCCGGAGTCTGGCTTGCTCCGCGTGTCACAGCTGCCAGGAGTTGCGATGGTGGTCATCTCTGCGTCTGCCAACAACGAGTACCAACTAGAGGTTATCAGCCATACCATACAGCCGCCTCAAGGAAAATGGCAGAACAGCCGGTCGGGCCGCAGCTCCAGCCAAGCTCTCTTCTGCTGTTTTCACTAACTGCACGCCACCGCGCACCAGCAGCCCGCGAGGCCGTGCTTGTGTAGTCACCTCGCACACTTTGTGGTGCGTTGTCGTACTCACGCAGGCAGTGGGGCGTGGCCAGAACGTTTCTCGCAGCAAAAAACTTGTCCGCGAGCGCGAGAAGGGGCGCTGAGACACCTTCCAGCGTTTGCGCCACTGGGCCGGCGCCGCTGTCTCTCTTGCGCAGCAGCGCCAGCAGCGCCTTGAAGGTCTCTGGGGCCTCGTCCAGGAACACGTTGCCCGCCGTGTCGCGCGTCAGCCCAGACTCCCAGCGCCCGCTGAACATGGACGCGAGCAGCGAGCAGTCGCCGTCGCCCACCAGCGTCTGCCGGCGAGTGTGGAAGAGCGTGCCGCCCACGTTCAGACAAAGCAGGTCGCCGTTAGACACCTCCTCCATCGCGTCCATCGTCGAAAAGCTCGCGTAGTGGGCGCGGTGCGTTCTGGGGGCGCGCACAGCATGACGGAGGAGGACGCGACCGACAGGCAGTCCCTCCTGCGCTGGTGGGGCGCGGGCGGGGCCCGCCTGCCTGCCGAACGCGCACCTCGCCACCTCCGCCAGTTGCGTATCCTCAACCGTATCCAGCGTCCCCGAGCATGGCGGCCCCTGCGCCGAGCGTGCAAGAGGCGCGTGCGTCAGGCTGTTCGCGTTGCCCCCCCCCTCACTGTCCGCGCTGCGCTCAGGTCGCCGCAGCGGTGACGACGCTGCTGTCCACCCACGACGCGGCGCAGCAGCGGGGCGCGGACGCGTGGTTGAGCTCGTTCAGCAGCACAGCTGGCGCCTGGGAGACGTGCCTGCAGCTGCTCTTGTGGCGGCAGCCAGAGGTGGCTTACTTCGCCGCCAACCTGCTGCTCACCAAAGTGCGGCGCGAGTGGTCCTCCACAGAGGCTGCTCTGCGCGCTGGTGTCGCTGGAGGCTGCTCGGCGGCGCTGGTGGCTGCGGCGCGCGAGGCGCCCAGCGCCGCCCCCTCCCTCGTGGCGCGCCGCCTGTGCCTGGTGCTGGCCGCCGCGGGCGCGCGCTCCCAGCCCCTAGAGGCGGCCCAGTTCGTGCGGCAGGCGCTGGAGCTGGGGGCGCAGCCGGGGGGCGCCCCGCTGGCGCTCTCGCTGCTCCGCGCGCTGGCCGAGGAGGCGGACGAGGCGCCCCGGGGACGCAGGACCGCGCTGGTGGGCGCCGTCTGCACAGCCTGCCCGCCGGTGCTGGCGCTGGCCGAGGGCGCCGCTGAGGGCGGCGCGCCCACTGAAGCGCTACGCTGCTCGCTCGCCTGGCTGCGCCTGGACCCGGCGGCGTCCGTGCTCCCCGGCGGCCCCTCCGCCGGCGGGCGCCTGCTGCTCTCGCCCGGGGCCCTGGCCTCGACAGCGCCGCGCCTGCATGCCTGCGCGCTGCGCAGCCTCGCCGCACAGCAGGACGAGCTGCTGGAGGCCGCCGCGGACTTCTTGGCGGAGCTGCACTCGGTGGTGAACCCGCGCGAGGACCCTGGAAGCGAGGCGCGACACGTGGAGGCCACCGTCGGCGCGCTCGTGGCACTGCAGCACGCCGCCGAGGCACCAGATGGAGAAGCCACTGCGCGGTGCGTGCGCCATGCGCGTGACTCCTCGATGCCCCAGACCGTGTTTCTGACTGCCCGCATGCGCGATGTGCAGCGCCATCGCTCGCGTGGCCACCTCTCTTGCTGAGCGTCACATGGAGGAGCTGGCGGGCGGCTCCGGCGCATGGCTGGCGCTGGTGACGCTGGTGCTGAACAGCGTGTGCGCGCGCCCCGAGCGGGCGTGTCTGTGCTCAGCCTCCGACTTTCTGTTGACCATCAACAGCGTGCCCGTGGAGCGGCGCCACCCGCTGCTGCGTGAGCCCCTCTTCGCGGCCCTGGGCGCGCGATGTCTGGCCCACGCGGCGCTGCCGGAGCGCTGGCGCGGATGGGCGGACGCGGGCGCCAGCGGCGCTGCGGACGACGAGGAGGACGCGGACGAGGTGCAGCGCTTCCGGGAGCAAACGTTGGGTGACCTCCTGGAGTGTTGCTACGCCCAGCTGCGCACCCCTTGGCTGGCGCAAGCTCTGGGCGGGCCGCTGGGGCTCAGCGGCGGCGGGGGCGGGGGCGGGGGCGGGGCTGCGCGGTGGCCGCCCGTGGAGGCTGCTCTCTTCGCGCTGCGCACCGTGGTGCTGCCGCTGCGCGAGTGCGCGCTGGGCGAGCGCGCCGCGGACGCCCTGGGCCCCGGCGGCGCGGAGGAACGCGCGGCGGCCAACTCGCTGCTGGCTTCGCTGTTCGGCCGGCTGGCGTGTGAGGACGCCGCCGCGGTGGCAACCTTCGCGTCGCACCCGATGGTGGCCGAGTCCGCGTGCCGGCTCATCGGCGCGTACGCGGCGTGGCTGGGCAGGTCGCCAGCGGGGCGCCCGCACGTGTGCGGCGTCACAGCCTACCTCCTCCGAGCGCTCTCCCTGCCCGCTGCGCTGCCCCACGCCGCGGAGGCGCTGCGCAGCGTGTGCGCGCGCTGCGGCGACGCGCTGTGCGAGCCGCGGGTGTTTGCGCAGCTGGTGGCAACTGCGCACGCCTGCCTTCCCGAGCCCCCGCCGGCGCCGCCGCCGGACACGGACGCGCCGCCCGACCACCGCGCCGCCGTGGTGGAGGGCCTGGCGCGCCTGGTGGCTCGCATGGCGCCGCCAGACGCCCCCGCCGCCGCTCTGGCCCTGACGCTGCCCATGCTGCAGCGCGCCTCTGCGCGGCTGACCCAGGGCGACGCCTCGCCCGTGGCCGCACACGCGCTGTCGTGCGACCTGCGGCTGCTGGCCTCGGCGCTGCGGTTCCTGGAGTGCGGGGGCGAGGGGGGTGCGTGTGCCGCGGGGAGGGGGTCGCCCGCGCTGAGCGTGCTCCGCGCCGCCTGGCCGCTGCTGGGCGCGCTGGGCGAAAGCGCGGCGTGGCGCGCCTCGCCGCCGGTGGTGGGCGCGCTGTGCGAGGTGTATTCTCGCGCATTCACAGCCGCCCGGGCGGACGCACAGCCGCTGCTGCCCCCGGCGCTGGCCGTGCTGCTGGCCGCCTACGAGGCGCACGGCCACGCAGGCTGCCTGGACGCGCTGGCCACGGCGCTGGAGGTGTTCTCGCCGCCTGTGGGGGCGGCGGGCAGCCCAGACGGTGCCGCCGTGGGCGCCGCCCTGGCCGAGGCGCTGCTGCGCGCTGCGGACGCCACGCAGCGCGCCCTGGCCCAGCGCACAGCCTCTCCGGACGCGCTGCGCGCGCTGCTGGAGCTGGCGCAGCGCGCGGCTCTCTTCGCCCCGCAGGCGCTGCTGGCGGCGGCCACGCTGGAGCCGCTGCTGTGCGTGGCCACTCACGCCCTGGGCCTCTCGGAGAGGGACCCCTGCGCCGCCGCCGCCAAGCTGCTGCACGCGCTGCTGTGCCCGGCGCGTCAGATGGCCGCCTGGGGGTCCACCTGGCGGCGCGCGCGCCCCGCGCTTGACGCGGCCCTGGCGCGCCACGGGCAGCCCCTCAGCTGCGCGCTGATGCGCGCCGCCGCGCACACCGCGCCGCGTGGCAGCGTGGCGTCACTGGGCGCGGTGGAGCACGCGCTGCTGGCGTGCTACGGGGGGGCCGCACAGGGCTGGCTCACGCAGGCTGTGCTGGAGGGCGGCGCCCTGGCCGGCGCCGCGGGCGGGCCCGCAGCCGTGGGCGACCAAGAGAAGAGGCTTTTCCTGCAGCTGTGCACGCAGCCACAGCCGCTATCTCCGCAGCGCTTTGAGGCGCTTTTCGCAGACTGGGCCAAGATCTGCAGAAGGGAGGAGAGCCCCGAAGCGCTGCTCGCATACCAGATGTAAACGGACTGACTCTCGTTCGTTCACTCGCGCGCGTTGACCTCAGTCGGGGTTGGTTAGCCTTCGGGTTGGCCACTCCGGCATGGTGGCCCTGGTTCCATGGCACCGTTCACTACGAGTGTCGTACGCTTCTGGCGTCATTTTTCCTCAGTTGACTCGATCCCCTCGCGCATCTATTGTTCTGTTCCCGCTGGAGCTGCTCGCCCATGGGTGCGTCGCTGCGCGGCGCGGGGCTGCCACCGGGCGTGGTGCTTGCGTTGGTACAGGGCCTCCTACAGGTGTTGCCGGCGGAGGCGACTGGCAGCGAGTCGTGGTGGGATCAGCGTCGCGCCCTGGAGCGCCTCAACTCAGCGGCGCACGCAGAGGGCGAGGGCGTGGTGGGCGCCGCGCTTGCGCTGTGCCCCGAGGCACTGGACGCGCTGGTGCGCACGCTGCTTGCGGCTGAGGCGTGGCGCGAGCGCGTGGCGGACCGCCTAGGTGCGTCCCTCCCGCAGAGCCCGCTGCGCACCCGGCGCCTGAGAGGCGCACCACCGGGCAGCTCCGGAGGGGGACGCGCCCCGCCTCTGCCTCTACCTGGCGCGCTACCACGAGGCCGTGGCTGCCAACCTGCTGGAGGCGGCGCTGCTGTGCGACCCGGTGTGCGAGGCGGCCAGCGAGGAGGCGCTGTTCGAGGCTGCGGACTACGGCGTGCGCTCGGTGCGCGCCGCGCGGCCTGGTCGGGGCCGTGCCGGTCAACGCACACACCCCCGGGCGGCGCGCGCTGACCCCGCCCTCGCGCCCGCGCCCGCAGCTGCTGTACCTGGCCAGCCTGCCCTCCACAGCGGACTCGCCAGACGCGTGCGTGCCGTCAGCACCGCTGTGCGTGGTGCCCCAGCTCGGCCCAGCCTCACGCGCGCGCTCGCAGGCGCACTCCGGACGCGTCGCTCCCCTGCGCGCGCGAAGATGCGGCCCAAGAGGATGCGCTGCTGAGCTGTGCGCTGAGCGGGCTCACCTGCGTGCGTGTGCTGGCCCAGCGCTGCGACGCGCTGTCTCCGTCGCTGCGCGCGCGCCTCCTGCGCGCCGCGGACGCGCCCGCCGCCCTGACGGCCGTCATCGCCGCGCGGCCGTGGGCGCGCGTGCGCCCAGGCCGCGGCGGGTCGCCCCAACAGCAGGTCTACCAGGCTGGTGCCTGGCAGGACGCCCGCCCCGCCGCCGCAGCCGCCCTGCACCCGTCCGAGGCGCAGGCGTGGCTGGCTCTGCTGGCGCTTGTGGCTCACGGCTGCGGCGGCGGGTGCAGCAGCTACGCGCGGGGCGCGCTGGCTCGCACGCTGGCGGCTGCCCGCAAGCTGCTCACCCCCCGCCTCACGGCCGCGCTGCCCGCGCTGGCCTGGATGGCGCGCGCCGCGGAGGAGGCTGCGCAGGGGTGCGGCCAGGGCGACGGGGACGGGCAGCGGGCGGGGCTGGTGCTCACGCTGCTCCCGCCCTGGCGGGGGGGGCTGCTCAGGGACACCCCCTGGGACGTCGCCCTCCAGAAAGCGCAGGAGGGCTGTTTCGGGGACACCCAGGCGGCCCGCCTGCGCGCGCAGGCGGAGGCGACGGCCACCGCTGCGCTGTGGGAGGAAAGCCTGGTGTGTGGCCACGCCGGCGACGCCGCACAGCACGGGGGCGCGCACACAGCCGCGCCCGCGCCCTGCGCCCCGCATGCGCCCGCGGGTGTGCGCGTGGACGTGCACCCGTGCAGCCGCGCAGCCCCGGCGGGGTGGCACTTTGAATTGACTCCCGACCACACGCGCCCCGGGGAGCCGGTGACCGTGCATCCGCCCGCTGGCGCCGCCCAGGTTGCGCTGCAGGGCGTGCGCTGGCGCCTGCTGCTGCCCGCGTGCCTGCGCAGGCTGGTGCCGGACGCCCTGCTGCGCTGCCGCTGCGGCGGCGCGGAGGCGGCCGCGCTGCTCGCCCTCCCCGCGCCCCGCGCCGGCGAGTGCGACGCCCACAACGCCTGGCAGGCGGCCCCGCACACTGTGTGGGTCACACTCGGCGCCCTACAGACTGAAGGCTTCGCGCTCCAGCTGCGCTGCGCACGGGTCAACACGCCACAGGATGTGGGTCTGGACGCGCGGGGGATGATGCTGATGTACCGCCCCGCGGGAGGGGCAATCACGTGGGCCACACACGCACCATTACCGTGAGTCCGTGACGCGGGTGCGCTTTCTGCCGCTGTGGAAACGAGAGACTGCCCGACACGATGTCTTGTCGTCGTGTCACGCCCCCAGCCCAGGTCAACATTGGGTCAACACATTGATGTAGGGACACCTACATCGACAGGTGCTGGAGAATTACGAAGTGGGAGAACAGTCCGACAGAGCGACAGTTCGACACCAGCCTCCCTCCCTCCGCCGGCCCTGTGTGCCTCCGTCACGGGCTGCTCTGAGTGGCATACGCCGCGCCTGAGTGCGCGCGTCTGGTCTGGCGTCTAGGTTGTGAGCCCCTAAGGGCTCCCTGAGCCCGTGGTCCCAGCTCGGCCCCTCCAGCCTTGGCAGCCCCATGGCAGCGCCTGCAGAGACGGGTCCGCAGAGAAGGGTCTCTGCCAAGAAGGTCTCTGGCGAAGCGAAGGTACGTGGGCCGTTTTGCCGCTCGCTGCTTTGGATTGACGCCTCCCCAGGTGTGTGCGCTCTGCGACGCCTTCGCTACCGACGACCCCGCCGAGCTACGCGCACACACCGAGGTCTGTTTCGCGCGCGCCTCCCGCGTTACCGTGGAGGAGACCACGGTGGCGGAGGAAACTGCGTACCAGCATTGGCTTGCGGTGCAAGCTCTCCCCATCGTGCAAACCAGCGCCGTCCTCATGACGCTCAACAGCCTCGGCAGCGCCGTGCGCGTTGGCCTGGTGCTGCTGGGCCCCCGCTTTGCCCGAGTGAAGAGCTCCCTTTCCGCCCTTCCACTTCTCTATGCGCTCCCCTCCACTGGCCTGCCCCCAATCCTGCCCAGCGACGTGCTGGAGGATGCGCTGCGCTCCATGGCTGCGCTCGTGCTGCCGGCCATGGTCCTGGTGCGCCTTCCTTACCACCTGGCGTTCTTCTACGTCACCACCACGCCATCCTGGCGAGACTGGTACGCCCCTTCCATTGGGCTGTGGTGTCCGACGCTATTCCTTATTCCTCACTCCTCCACAGGTACCTCGCCCGCCACGAGCGACTGTGGACCGCTGCCATCCTGGTTGAGACCCTGGTCGGGTTGTACCTGGAGGCCGTCATCTGGATGCAGCTGCAGCGCATAGTCGTCTGGCCTGCCGCGCCTCTACTCACAGCGCTGCTCGGCGACTTCTTTGCCTTCGGGATCGGGGTACGTGCGTGTTCTGTGTGTGGGCAGCGAGGTGCTGACGCGCAGTGGCAGACTCTACGCCTCCATTACTACCTCGGTCTGATGGGCACGCGCTTAGTGTATCTCAACTGGGTCCTCCTCGCCCTCCGTTTCAACAAGGCGACCATGTGGCACTACAGTGTTCAGCTGGCGATGCAGATCTTCTTCCTGTTGGGCGCGCCAGTGAAAGACCGCATCTTCAGAGCGCAGGCCCGCCAAGCGCACCATCGCCCACCTCCATTGAGATGAGAGCATGAGAACAACACACCTATGTATACCTTTCCATACAGACACAGCTTTCAAGCTAGCGCGCACAGAAAGCGCGGGCGACGTTCGCACGGCACGGTGCGTTGGGAGAAGGTGTCATCAGGCGTATCAGCCGCAGCAGCAGCAACGGTCATCATGACGAACGCCGCCACGTGCTTATTGCCGTCTCCTTTCTTCACCCGAGCTCCCTCCGGGTGAGCTGTCCTCCCCCTGTGACTTAAGGGCCACTGCGAGTGAGCCTTGCGGAGCCTCAAGGCGCTCAAGGCGGTGCGTTCGAGTGGACGAGTGGTAAGGGTTGAGAGCTCCTTGCGCTCGACGCGCGCCGCAACTGCCGCCGGCATCGGGCCCGGCGAGCCCCTCCCAACCTCTCACGGTAGTCGAGTCACGCGTTCCCATCGCGTGGCGCCCAGAGAGCCTCCCGAGTCGCCGGAGATGGATGCGCCTCCGTCCGGTGGAGCTCCGCCGTCTCCCGCAGCCGGCGCCCCGGCGCACGAGGCACCCCTCTTCGCGTCAGTGCCTGGAGCTGGTGCGACTGCCCTTGCCGGCCCTGATGGAGCACCGCGCTGCCGCGATTGACAGTGCACGCCTCTCCCCTTGCCCTCTGCCCTCACAGTCACGGGCCCTGCGCCCCTCGAGGAGGCGGACACTGGCGCAGGGTTGCAGAGCGCCCCAACGGGCGCGCAGAGCGAGGCAGCCGAGGCCGGTGCAGCAGGCGCAGCGTCTTTGCTTCAAACGACTGAGACCGCTGCGGAGGCTGCCCCGGAGGCGGCGCCGGCGCGTGTCACCGGCAAGCGCAGCGCAGCCCGCGTGCCGGTCCGCGGGCGTGGCACTCGCGGCG
>Ga0208951_1001460_pt1 | contig 10234 bp, 10 predicted proteins | sample GreLakmeMI27MSRF_FD_187702 | JGI IMG/M metagenome (GOLD analysis project Ga0208951, IMG submission 187702) | Freshwater lentic microbial communities from great Laurentian Lakes, MI, USA - Great Lakes metaG MI27MSRF (SPAdes) | ecosystem: Environmental > Aquatic > Freshwater > Lake | place: Great... | reverse complement strand
ATTGTAGTTGTTATGAAAATTTTTTATAAACTTGATAAGATTATAAACTTGATAAGATTATAAACTTGATAAGATTATAAACTTGATAAGATTATAAACTTGATAAGATTATAAACTTGATAAAAATATATAGTAAAGTTATTCCTAAAACATATAGCAAATATAAAGAGTTTTTTTTATATATTATAACAATTAATAATCCTACTAATAATAATATAAATAAAAAATCAATTAATTTTGAAATATAATTATTTATATTGCCTTCTATATTTGATTTAGATATATTATCGGTTGTACTATTGTTTACAGTATTAATATCAATAGTGTTCGAATTATTTTTTTCTTTAGTGCAATCTTCTTTAATAGTGCTGCAACTATTATTAATACATCCTAAATAGTCTTTAGAGTCAACTATTGTATTATATGAATTTTCATTTATTTCATTTATTTCTTCTTTTTCACTATTTTCTAAAATGATTTTTTTGGAATTTAATAATTTATTATTTTGATAAATATCTTCATTTAATTCTTCAGAATAAAATATGATTTTATTTTCATTTGCCATAATATTAAATATTCTTAATATTATAATATATTTTATTTGATTATAATATTAAGAATATTATAATCAACCGAATTTTGCTTAAACAACCTTCTTATTTTTAGTAAAAAAAAATATAGCACTAATAATAAGTAATAATAATATACTATTTTCTACTATTTTGAATTGAGTTAATAAAGTTGTATCATCTAATCTTCCGTTATTTCCGCCACCAGAAGTGAATAAGTTATTTAATTCGTTTGATTTATAAGCGATGTTTAAATTTATTGATTTTATTGTCTCATCATCAAAACTATTTAAATGACTAATCGACGATAAATCACTAATTATTTTATCTAAACAATCATATAGGTTGTCATAATTTGTATTTAATATAACTAATTGCGCATCTAATAAATCTTCATTTGTTATAATAGGATTACATATATAAGTTTTAAAAGTAGAAGGTAAAGAACCACTATTTTCAAAATTATTAATGTTAATTCTAAGTAATTCTTCATATAATTTTAAATTTAATCTTGTTATTTCGTCTCTATAATATTGTGGAGTATCAAGAGTAGTCATAAGTTGAATATTTGTTTCATTTATTATAGGTTTTTTGTAATATGCATATTTATTGATTGGTGTATATACTTGATCGTCAACATCATATCTAAAACATTTCTTATTTTCAGGGAGCTCATTTTGATTATACATTAAAGTATTACATATATCCATACCGACTTGTTTATTATAAGGGAAAAACATTTTATCAAATAATTGCTTTGACATAGCAATTACCGAGTCATTTCCAAAAAAAGAAGTATTTGTATTATTTATTTTTGGAATATAGCAATTTGTATTAGTATTATTTAATGTATTAAATATATCATTTACTAAAAAAAAACTGCTATTATTTCTTAAAGATTGAATTTCACATTCCTTAACGCTTGAAACATTCGATTTATAAAAATCATTATTTAAATAAGTTCGAAAACTTATGTCAGTAACTGATGTTGGTTTTTGATAACATCCTTCATACTCAAAATAATTATCAACATTCATTATAAACTATTATATTACTATATAATTTATAAAATAATTTATATAATTTTAATATAATTTATAAATTCTATAATTTACAAATTCTATAATAATCGGCTTGAATTGATGTGCGACTATTTCGTTCAATTTTTACAACATCATCTGGTCTAATTCCCATTACAATTGATACTGGACTAAAATATGAAATATCAGGAATTTGTGATTTGTCAAAAATATTATATTTTTTCATAAATAAATCTTTTTCGCTATGCGTTAAAATTGTATGTTTAGGAACCAATACATGTTTTAAAATATTAAATTGTAATCTTTTAATATTTATTAAGCTTATATAAATATTTTCTGATACCCAAATATCTTTGATATTTTCTAACATTGTATCATTTGGTTCATCTTTTATAATTACCATTAAATCATCCTTTTTTTCTAAAATAGATTCTAAATGAAATAAGTCTTCAACAATGTCATAAATATTTTGAGGCTTTATAACTTTAGTAATATAATACTTTACATAAATTTTTTTTTTTGTCGCTTCATTTTCCAATAACATATCTAATTGATTATTTTCTATTAAAATTCCAATTTCTGTAATACCAAAATATGAATATTTCTCAATATTAAATCCTCGCTCATTTAAAATTTCTAATAAATTTCTACGTGAATTATAAATACTAATAATAAAACTATTACTATTAGTCATAATTAAGTTATAATAATATAATAGTTTTATTATTTTTAATTTATATCAATTATAAAATAAATTATAATAAATTATTATTTATTGCTGATCTATTTTAATAGTTTTCTTTTGTATACTATTACTTGAATTAGATTCTTCTTTAATGTCTTCGCCATCTGAAGTGATTGTTGATAATTTTAGTAAAGATATTTCTTTACTTTCATCTTTACTTTCATCTTTACTTTCATCTTTACTTACATCTTTTCTTACATCTTTACTTTCATCTTCAATTGGTAATTCTTGTATTTCTAAAATGTCTTCATTTTTTGATTCGTTTATTTTTACACTTTTTGGACTGCTTTCATTTGGTTTATCAACTTCACTTTTTTGACTAGTTAAATTTTCAATTCCTAATTCATCATTATTTACCTCATCACCAATACTAATAGATGATTTTTCTTCACTGTCAAAATCATCAAGATCTTGATATTTTTCAAATTCTTCTTCGGCACGTTTAATAGAATCAATTGTTACTTGACTAAGTCCTTCGTCGTCGCTTTCTTCACCTTGTTCTTTGGTTTCTGCTTCGTCTGCTTTTATAATTTGCTCTGTTGTTTTATCTTGTATTTCTACATTTATTAACTGTTTATCATATTTCTTAGAAAATTCTAGCTGTTCTTTTTCTGATAATTTTGTTAATTTAAAATTTTCTATTGTTTTAGCATAATTCATAGAAGTTAATTGTTCTATATTATCTTCTGTAATAATACGCATTTGAATATTCATAACTTGTAGTTCTTGTATTAATAATTTAAAACAATAAGGAACACGAACTATACTAAATGATTTTCCATATTTTGAAATAACTTCTAAGTTCATAGAATTTTCAAAATTTTCACTAAATTTAAGAGGTCCATCAGCAAAAGGACTAATAAAAATATTCTTGGATTCATTATAAATAGCTATAGTTCCTGTAGTATTACATATTGCCACATAATAATCATCGCCTCTTATTAACATAGATTCTTTTAAAAATGCTGTTGCTCCATGAGAAATAATGCTATCACGCTCCATTTCACCTATACGTAGTCCACCATCATTTGCACGACCTTGAACTGTTTGTCGTGTTAGTGCTGTTCTTGGACCTTGTGCGCGATAATTTATTTTATCTTTAACCATGTGTTTAAGACGCAAATAGTAACAAGGTCCAATAAAAAATTCCATTCCTATTTGTTCCCCTGATTCTCCACTATACATTATTTCATTTCCTGTAGAACTATATCCTATATTTCTTAATAATGTTCCAAATAATGTATGTTTTGGACCTTTATTTACAAATGCTGTGCAATCTCCAAATCCACCATAATGTGCGCATGCTTTCCCCATTAATGTTTCTACCAATTGACCAATAGTCATACGACTTGGAAGTGCATGAGGATTTATTATTAAATCGGGTCTTATTCCTTCAGCAGTAAATGGCATATTTTCTTCCGGAATTATTAGTCCAACCGTTCCTTTCTGACCGCATCTACTACAAAATTTATCACCTTGTGCAGGTGTTCTTTCTTCTCTTATTCTGACTTTAGCAATTCTAAATCCTTCTTCGCCTTCAGTAACAAATGCTTTATCTACATAACCCAATTGTCCTTTTTTGGGGGTTATGGAGGCATCTATAAATGTATCTGGATTGCTTATATTATTTGTAACTTTTCCAATTACTACTTTTTTATCATCCAATGGCGTATTTTCTCTAATCAATCCATGGTCATCTAAATAAGAATAATCATACCCAGGTTTTTTACCAAATACTGTTTTAGATTCAATATTCATAAATTTAGAATCTACATTTGTTCCAGCCACTTTTGTGCTTTCTTCGCGTGCTTCATACATATTAAAATAAGTAGTGTTAAACATTCCGCGCCTAATAGATGCTTCATTAAATAATATAGAATCTTCAACATTATATCCACCATATGATCCAATAGCAACAATAGCATTTATTCCATAAGTATGTTCTTCATTGTAAATATATTTTAAATAGCGACTTTTTACAAGAGGTATTTGTCCATTATTTAATACGACTCCCATTTTATCAATGCGATTTTGGTAATTTGTATGATATAAACTGACGCCTTGCTTGCTTTGTCCGCAAGAAAAAAGATCTCTCGGTAGTTGATTATTTTCTGGAAATACAATTTGATTACCCATAACACCTAATAATAATGATGGATGAATTTCACAATGACTAGTAAATTTAGTTATTTGTTCACTATATGTTGCTATTAATGATGATTCTGTTTCTGATGTATCTAAATAATCTATTATTCCGCCTTTTTCCATTAGTTCATCTATCGCATTTACTTGATCCATAGATTCAGATTTGTCATATAACTCACTAACATTGAAAAAAACTTTATTTGATTTAATAAATGAATTTAAATCTACTGAAACTTCTTTTTTTTCTGAAGTTAAAAGTTTAAACTTATTAAATCCAATTAATAATTCTCCATATTGAAAATCTTGCGAAATCATTTTATTATAAATAAATTCATTTTCATAACATAATTTATTATCTTGTAAATAAAGAACGGGTCTTGTTAATCTACCTGAATCACTATAAATATAAATAATGTCTTCTTTTATTGTCCAATTAATACTTGTATATATTGGTATTAAACCAAGTCGTCTATATTTTTTTAATAAGTCAATTACTTCAACTGGTTTAGTAACAATTCCAACCCATGCTCCATTTACAAAAACTTTGGTACAATGAGCAATATACTCAATGGTGCATTCACTTAATAATTCCATAAAAAAAACAGTGCGTAATAATTCAATAAGTGGTTTTCCAGAATAGCCACTTGTTATTAAACATCCAAGCGACATATGTTTGTGCAAACCAACATTTCCACCATCTGGAGTGTCAACCGGATCAATAATACCCCACTGAGACGAATGTAATAGTCGTGGTCCTATAACTTTAGCACTCGAATCTAAAGGTAAATTTAATTTACGTAAATGAGATAAAAAAGAGTTATATGATAAACGATTTAGATCTTGAACTATTTCAGGTCGTTTTGTATGTTCTTCTGCTCCCCAATTACCTTTAAATGCTTTTTTAAACCCATTTTCTAAAATACGTTCTTTGAAAAATTCTAAATAGTTATTTTCTATTAAACTAATAAAATCATTTTGGTAAATTCCTTTTTTATAATAATATTCTTTATCTATTTTTTGAAAAATATGCTTTTGTTGCAAAGTGTAATATTCTTTAAATAAATCATATATAAGTGTTCCTGCTAATTCAACTCTTTTAAATTTAAAACTATCACGGTCTGTTGATTTTTTATCATTTTTATAAACTTGTAATAATTCTTTTACCATATGTCCTAAAAAGAATGCTTTTTCAATGAATTTATTTTCTCCTATATGTGGTAAGAAATAATCCATTAATATTTCTAAAATGTGTGATAATGTTTTGCCTTTTGTTAATGTTGCCATATATTTTAGTGCTACTTCTTGATTAAAAATATTACCTGCATCATGAATAGATGGAATAAATAATGATATATAGTTCTCGTATTTTTCTAAATCTAATAAACATGTTTTAATAATTTCTTTATCACTTAATATACCGAGTGCTCTCATTAATATAAAAAGTGGCACCGGTTTGCGAATATTTGGAACATTTACTAAAATTTGATTATTACTATATTTAGTATCTGGGCGCAATATTCTAATACTTAGAGTTCTAATTGGTTTAGAAGCATCTTCTGAAACAGATCGTATTTCTGCTGAGTGACTATATAATTCATTGAAATCAGATTTAACATAAAGCATGTTATCAGCAAATTTCTCTTGACATATAAGAACTTTTTCTTTTCCATCAACAATAAAATATCCGCCGCGATCATTTCTACATTCTCCCATATTGAATTTTACAATTGTATCTAGATTGTTTAAAATACATAAATCTGAATTTAACATTATTGGAAATTTTCCTAAATAAATTTTCTCTAATATTGATTTGGTTTCAGTATATTTTCCCTCACTATTCATAATTTTATAAACTACTTCTACATCAACATGAAGTGTTATTGCATAAGTCATATTTCTTAAGCGCGCTTCATTAGGAAACATATAGTGTTCGCGATTTGTATCATATATTATTGGTTTTCCAAAATAAAGTTGTTTTCCATCAACACCTCCAATATATATTTCTGCTCTATAATTATATTCTTTTGTTGTTTCGTCTTGTTCTTTTATTATTAATATTGGATTCTTCTCTCTAAAAATATTATAAATTTTGTTATTAAAAAAATCATTAAACGATTCTAAATGGTGTTTAACTAATATATTTGGATCATGACCAAAATATTTATCTATAATTAACCAAGCTAATTCTTCATGATTTATAGAACTAGAAACAGTTTCTTCTATTAATATATCTGGTGATTGTATCTTACTTTTACTAGTCATTGTAAATATTAGTATTAATTAATACTAATATTTTATATGTTAATAATTATTACATTATATATTAAATCATTAACGGAGATACAGAATATGTTATAATAATTAAACCTAAAATAACAAATAATAATAATAATGGTAATACTACTAAAAACCACGAAATTTCTTTATATCCTGCTTTACATAATGAATTTAATATAAAAGTCCAAAATAATATATATATTGCTTTAAATACAAACATTAAAAATGTATTTGGAATTTCACATTCGAATGCTCCTAAACAATATTTTGTTGTATTGCCAAAATTTTGTATGGCAATAATAATAAATACTAGTACCGATAAAAATAAATAAACAAAAGCAGGGGAGCATAAATTTTTGAAATCTACTATATATTTATTAATATATGCCATATTATAATTTATACATATAAAAATATATAAAAATAATTAAAAATAATTAAAAATAATTAAAAATAATTAAAAATAATTAAAAATAATTAAAAATAATTAAAAATAATTAAAAATAATTAAAAATAATTAAAAATAATTAAAAATACTAATTATTACGTAGGAGATGGAGTCGGTTCGTTTGTAGTTCCATTATAACTGGATATAAATGTAGCACCTGTATGTGATATATTATTTATAGCATCTGTAATAGATTGGAATGGCGATATTCCGCCTCCTTTCATATTTTTTTTTCTAGAGCAACCTATTTGGACTCTTTTTCTATATTTATTACGTAGTGCTACATTTTTTTTTAAACTTCTATTTGTTTTGTTGGACATTTTTCTATACTTATTTTTTAACATATGGTATATTTTTAAAGTTTTACGTGTTTTATTTTTTCGACTAGCTATTTTTCTATATTTATTCATTATATATAGAAAAATATAAAAAAATATGGCAAAATTATTAATATTAATAATAGTATTATTCAATATCAACGTGAGTAATCATATGTCTCCTACAGCAACTTTTTTTCATTTGTAAAATATCTAACACTTCTCCTTCTGGTGTTTTATCCATAAACTCTTTGGTTAAATATACTACTTTATTAACTTCCATTGATTTATCTATTTTTCGTTTTTGAACTTCGCGCTGATAATACCTATATTTATTTGCTAATACTTTGCCGCAAGTAAAACATTTTACAGGAATAATCATATTATATTATATTATATAATTATATACATTTTAAATTCAATTTTAAAAATAATTGTTTTTAAATATCTTCAAATATCTTCAAATATCTTCAAATATCTTCAAATATCTTCAAATATCTTCAAATATCTTCAAATATCTTCAAATATTACTGCTCTATTTAGTTTTAAATTATCATATTTTGTAATGTTTACATTCATATTAATTTGATAATAATTTAATAATAATATGCTTACTATTATTGTTATTAATATAAAAATAATGCTAAATATTAAATTTTTCTGCATTTATATATCTGTTATTTTTATAATTTAAATAAAAATTGAAAAAACTTATTTTATATTTAATTTTTAAATAATTATCATATTATTTGAATAATATGGAACATCAAGATTGGAATTCTATTAAACTTAATACACAAGCAGTTAAAAATAAAGAAAAAGATACAACAAAAAACACACATATTAGTGCAAACAAAGTAGATAAAGTAGAAAAAATAATTATGAAAGAACCTCTTGGAAAAATTATTGCCCAAGCAAGAGTAATTAATGGAAAAAATCAAAAAGAATTAGCATCTACAATCGGAATATCTCAACAAATTTTATCTCGTTGGGAAGCAAATAAAGATTTACCTACTAATTCTCAAATCGCATTACTTGAGAAAACTCTTAAAGTAAAACTTCCAAGATGTCATAAAGTATATGTTGACGAAAATTAAAATTGAATAATTAAAATTGAAATGATTTTTTTATAAATTATAAATTATAAATTATAAATTATAAAAAATGAGTTCTACTAATGTCAATGCCAATGCCAATGTCAATGCCAATGCCAATGTCAATGCCAATGTCAATGCCAATACTAATGCCAATGCCAATACTAATGCCAATACTAGTGCTAATACTAGTACAAGTGCTAATACTAGTACAAGTGCTAATGCCAATACTAATGCCAATACTACTACTGCAAGTGCTAATACCAATCCTACTAACTTTCAACAAGTAAGCATGTTTGACCGTTGGGCAGAGCCCCTTTAATATATTTAAATTATAATTAGTTATTGTTTATTAGTTTGAATGTTTATTTTTTTTTCTTCGTTTTTTTGTGTGTTTTAATTTTGCTATTTTATTATGCTTCAATTTATTTGTAGCATATTTTTTTGACTTTTTGTATTTTTTACGTAATGTTTTAATACCTTGTCCTAATTTTTTTTCTTTTTCAAGTTTTATTAACTCTTCTAATTGTTTAAATATTACATCAGTTAAATCAAATGGACTGCCATCACTTGTTTTTGTAATATTAAATGGCATTGCTAAGTTAATTTCAACAATTCCAGGCAAAAAATCCGTCTCGTTTTTATCTGAATATAAATCATCATCGTCAGTAAATTTATCTAAAGCATCTATTAGATGCTTTTCTAAATTGTTTTGAGATAATGTTCTATGTTTTTTTTGTAATTCATCAATTTTACTACTATCTCTCTCATAAAATTTTGTATATGCGTCCTTAAAAGTTTTTATTTTAAATATTTTATTATTATATGTATATGTATAATGACTGAATGTAGATGTTGTTAATATAATACCTTTAAACTCATCCAAACTAGAAACAACATTTTGATAGTCAATTTTAGAACTTGTATTATGATTTATACAATCATTATAATAATCATAATCTATATTATTTTGTTCAAGTGAAATTTCTTTTTTTTTAGTAACTGCGTTAGCTAAAGTTTCGGCCAAAGAAGCAACTTCATCTTCAGCAGTAAAATAATTACCATCAATTAGTAATGGTTCTCGTTGTTTTTCTCCTTCATAACCATCATTATAGATGACTAAAGGTTTTTCTTTGATGCTCAATGTTGGTTCATGAGCTTTTTTTTTATGCCATCTTGTTAAAAATGAACTTCTATAATGCTTACGCGCATTTACTAAATTACCTTCCCCTAAGCACGAACTTATATAAATTTTAATAGCACAATTGGGTCCATAGTATTTTATATTGTGCCTTTGAATTAATACTAATGCTTCGCTCAACAAAATAGGGCCGCATTTATTAATTGCTATTTTTGGTTCTGCTAATTGTGTTTTATTATAATCTTTATCACATAATTGTGCTTTATAATAGTCACTATAATTTTTAGTGCAATCATAAGATTCAGATTTACTCATAGGCACTATTGAACTGCATTCACAATTTTTTGTGCTTCTTGCATCAATACTATAAATAACCTCTTTTGCTCTTAAACTATTTTTATTTGGAATACAATGAATTAATCCACTATAAAATTGTGCCTTTTCGTTATGGTCTGGTG
>Ga0208951_1001459_pt1 | contig 10236 bp, 7 predicted proteins | sample GreLakmeMI27MSRF_FD_187702 | JGI IMG/M metagenome (GOLD analysis project Ga0208951, IMG submission 187702) | Freshwater lentic microbial communities from great Laurentian Lakes, MI, USA - Great Lakes metaG MI27MSRF (SPAdes) | ecosystem: Environmental > Aquatic > Freshwater > Lake | place: Great... | reverse complement strand
CGCGCTGGGCCTGCGCGTGCAGCCGGGCCAGCTGGACGCGGCGCTGCGGGCGCTGCTGCGCACCTTCTCCTTCAGGAGAGCTGCGCCCTCGCTGGTGCGCCCCGCAGCACGCGCACGCGCACGCGCTGACTGGCGCTCTCCCGCGCAGACGCCCGCGCGGTGGGCGCTAATGCTGCTGCTGCTGGTGGAGCCTTTGGGAAGCGCGAGGCTGCCCGCGCTGCGAGCCGACTTTGCCACTGAGCAGGCACACCGGGGCGTGCGCGCGCTGGTGCACGAGGCGGGCTTCACGACAGAGCAATACAGCACGCTGAGAGAGCTGCTGGACTGCGGCGCACAGTGACAACCGAGGACGCATCCTTGCATCGCACTGACAGGATTGCCCTGTGTTCACTCCTTTTCCTCGCTCCGCTCGCTCGTGGCCGCTCTTTCGTTCCATGCGGACCATGGCGACTGCTCTCCCGCGTGTCGCAGCGCTGCTGCTGCCATTCCTCCTGCTGACTGCGACGTCGAGACCCGTGCTGAGCCAGCGCGGGCTCACCGTCTTTACCTCGCAGCGCTCGCAGTTCGTGGTGCCCACGCGCAACGCGGCCGTCGGTATCGAGTTCCTCAACCACGAAATCTACGGCGGGCTGTATGCGCAGATGGTGTTCGGCGAGAGCTTCGAGGAGGCTGCGCTGTCGGACGAGCCCCGCCTGCGCTACGCTCCGCCGCCCTCTGACGTAGGGATTGAGTCCTGCGCCGCGCGACTCTCGCCGCCTTACCCGGAGGTTTCCAAGATGTGGTTGCCAATCACCGACCCTGGGGCTTTCGCGCACTTCTCGCTGGACACCGTCGGCGACGATGCCGCACACGGCGAGCAGTTCCAGTCTGTGACGCACATCGCGGGCAAAGGAGCTGTGGGTGTAGCCAACTACGGATTGAACTGCCAGCACGGCATGACCATCCAGGAGGGCAAGCCATACGACGGATTCAGCTTCGTTCGCTCTTCTTCTGCGCTCCTCTTGTCCATCTCTCTGCACGACTGGGTGGAGGATGTGACCTTGGCTTCGATCTCCGTCGAGCTGCAGCCCGCGAGCAACTGGACGCGCGTGCCACTGCGGTTCGTGGCCAATCGAAGCACCACTTGTGGAGCGATGACAGCCTCGACAGCCTGGGGCATCCGCAGCGATCTCGCCTCCTGCTCTGGCCGCCTGACGATCACGCACGACACGCCCGGCGCAACGCTAGACATCGACCTGACGTTTCTGGCGCCGGGAGCGTGGGGCCTGGAGCCGGCGCCGTGGGCGGGCACGCTCGGGCTGCCCGCGCGCCGCGATGTGGCAGATGCGCTCAAGCGCCAGCACCTGGGCGTCCTACGCATGGGCGGCACAATGTGCAACGTGGAGGGCTACCGGTGGAAGTTCTTCCGGGGGCCGCGTGAAGAGCGACAGCCATATAGCGGTTACTGGTACGAGGAAAAGGGCATGACGCAGACGCGCGGGTTCGGCATGTTCGAGGTGGTTGACCTCTGCACCGCTATTCGCTGCGTGCCAATCATCACTCTGAATGCGCTGGAGTCGCCGGAGGACATGGCTGACTTTGTGGAGTACTCGTGGGGCAACAGTTCAACCAAATGGGGTGCGCTCCGCATCGCAGACGGCCACCCGCAGCCGTACCGCGTGCACACGGTGGAGATCGGCAACGAAGTGGACCGCCTGGGTGATCTCTGCCCTTCGCTTCTGGTGCCCATCGTGCACGCCATGGACCAGCGGTCCATCGAGATTGGCGCACCACTCTTCGAGTTTGTCATCGGCTACAACGTCTGGCCAGAGGATGTTGCTGAGAGCACCGCGCGTCGCGTGGCCCTGGATTCGTGCATCGAGTCGACCCGCTTTCTAGGAGAGCGCATCTTCATGGACTTCCACACAGAGGCTTTCGCAGAGGCAGCGGCCGGCTGGGGCGGCGTGTTGGACTCGTTTGGCGCGGTGGTGGAGATGCACAACTCCACCATGCGTGTCATGGTGCTGGAGACCAACGCATGGCCGGCATCGCCCTTTGATCACGGGCTTGCGCGCGGCATCGGACACGGCGCGTTTAGCAACATGGCGCAACGCTGCGCCGCGCTGGTGACCGTGCTGGGCTATGCGAATGCGCTGCAGCACTGGCAGGGCATGGACGTGGAGCAGCAATTCCCACAGGGTCAGCTGTTTGTGCTGGGAAACACAACCTTCGGGCAGGCTGCCTATCACGCCATCACCATGATCTCCGAAAGCTGGCAGCCGCGCGTTCTCGCCACCAACGAGCGATGGCAGGGCACAGATGGCGTGGACGCGCTTGCGGTGGGCTCTGAGGACGGGCGCACTGTGGTGGTGCGCCTCGCAAACTGGAACACGGCGATGAACATCACCTTGGATTTGGACCCGCCGCCGGATGGAGACCACGCCGTGCACCTGCGCGTGCTGCGCGGCCGCACCGAGGAGCCGGGCGAGGAGAACACGCCTGCGGAGCCAAACCGCGTGACCACGCACGATGCTGACGTACCGGCATACTCGCCCGGGATGGTCATCCAGCTGCCCCAGCTCTCGTTCGCCGTGATCACGATCGCTCCTCCGTCGCCGCTCTTTCGAGATGCTGATGATACAGAGCTCGGCGCAGCAGAATTTGCGTGAGCTCAGACGAGCGCGAACGTTCGAACAAATCACAAATCCTGTCCTCCCGTTCCCTGTCACCTGGCTCGCCTCGTGAAGTCTCAGCAGCGCCACACGTGTGATTGACACGCTCACTTTCCGCACGGTGCAATGTCGTTTGGGCAGCTCGTGCTCGGCCCCGCGGGCTCGGGCAAGACCACCTACTGCAACGGCATGCTTCACTATTTGACGCTGAGCGGTGCGTGGTGCAGGGCGCAGAGGCGTCGCATGACTCTCAGCTCGTCCGCGCGGCAGGCCGCAAAGCTGCGGTGGTGAACTTGGACCCGGCCAACGACCTGTTACCATATGAGGTGCGCGCAGGCGCAGCCGTGTGTAGCTCAAGGCTTACACGGCCTGAGACTGAGCCCGGCGGCCGTGCGTGTTGCTCGCAGTGCGCGGTGAACGTGTCGGAGCTGGTCACGCTCCAGGCGGTGCAGCGCGACCTGGACCTGGGTCCCAACGGCGGGCTGGTGTATTGCATGGAGTATTTGGCGGCCAACACAGACTGGCTCGCTGAGCGTCTGCGACCGCTGCTCGAAGCCAACACCTACCTCCTCTTCGACTGCCCTGGCCAGGTGGAGCTCTTCAACGTCCACGACGCGCTGCAGAAGGTGGTCGCCTTCCTCACGGGCAGCGCGCTACACATCAGGCATGCATCCTTCCTCCCCGCTCTCCGTTCTCCGCCTGGACTCACCCAGCTCACCTGCGCAGGCTCACCTCCGTACACCTGGTGGACAGCCACCTGTGCGCAGACCCGGCGAAATATCTGGCGGCGGTGCTGGTGTCGCTGACCACGATGCTGCACCTGGGCCTGCCGCACGTCAATGTGCTCTCCAAGGTTGACCTCATCGACTCGTACGGCCCCCTGACGTTCGGTCTAAACTTCTACACGGGCGATGGAGATCTGAGCCGCCTGGCAGACGCCATCTGCGCGCAGCCGGGTCTGCAGCGCTACGCCAAGCTGACGCGCAACCTGTGCGAGCTGGTGCAGGACTACGGGCTGGTTTCGTTCAGCACGCTGGACGTGCAGAACGAAAAGTCCATGCGCAGGCTGGTGGCCGCTGTCGACAAGACCAACGGATACGTCTTTGCCGGCCTGGAGCGCGAGGCTGCGTCCAAAGGCGGCCTTGCCATGCCACACATGTGCGGGCGGGCGCACCAGAGCGCTGCTCACCTCTTTCCGCTGACCTGTGCGGCGCAGGTACACTGCCACACAGCCAGAGTGGGCGTCGGAAGTGCTCATGGAGGTTCAGGAGAAGTACATGCGCGAGTTGGAGGAGGAGGAACGGGTAGATGAGGATGCGCAGCATGCGTGACAGCTGAGGTGGGACCTTGCTCCAACAAGACCCTCGCCGACGCAACCCTCGGACAACCCTCCCCAAGGTCTCACACGCCGCTCCCGCCGATGCCGCCCATCCTGCGCACCGGGTCCTCACGATGGTGGCGCATCGTCGTGGTCGCCTTGTTCGCCGGCGCGGTGGGATTTGTTGCGCTGAGCTCCGTTAAGGATGCTGGCCTGTTGAGCTCACAGCCTCGGCTGCCCTTCTCGCAGCGCGGCGTGGTGGTGCGCGAGGAGGCTACAGCTGCAGCGGAGGCTGCACCGGAGCTCAAGTTGGCCACCGAGGCTGCCCCGGCGCTCACCTCGGTCATTGCCGCGGCGAACACCAGTACCAACAGTACCGAAGCCTTCTCTGAAGTTGCGCTGCCGCTGCAGCCGCTAGAGGAGGCTGCTGATACGTTGCTGGAGGCTGCAACTGCGCCTGCACCGGTGAGCGATGCCAGTTTAGCGCCCATTCCGACGGCCGAGCTTGCCCCTAACGGCCCTCCCGCTGTCGCCTTTCTCTTCTTCACCATCGACGGCAGTGTCTCCTTCCCGGAGGTCTGGGCCGAGTTCTTTGCGGGCGCCTCGGACGAGCTGCAGTACAGCGTCATCGTGCACCGCTCCGACAACAGCACGGGGTCCACGCCTGCTTCCGACGCCTTCATGCTCGCCTGCCGCGGCCGCGCGCGGCTGGCCGCGTACGCGGAGGGCACTGCGTGGGGGCAGCTGATTGCGGCGTCCCGCAGCCTGGCGGCTGCGGCGCTGGACGACCCGAACAGCCAGTCATTTGTCTACGTCAGCGCCACCACGCTGCCCGTAAAGTCGTTCACCCGGGTGTACCAGTCGCTGATGGCCGTCAGCCAGAGCAGCAGCTTCTGCCTCAGCAACCCTCGCGCGTGGGTGCGCAGCCACGCGGATCCAAGCGCGGTCTTCCCAAAGCACGCGCAATGGTTCATCTTGGCACGCCAGCACGCGCAGCGCTTCGCGGACCTGTCACAGGGCAACGCGGTGGCTGCGGTGGACCAAATGTGCGGCGGGTCGTGGCGTCAATGCTATCCTGCGACGAGCGAGGAGTTAGTGATGGCCGCCATCGTTGGGAAGGTGAGTGCAACCGCGATGGGCTCTGATTGGCTGGAAGCGCACCCATCCGCGGCGGGCGGCCCCGATGAGGCGCACCAGGCCGCGCTGCAAGAGGAGGAGGCTGCTGGCGAGGAGTTCTTCGGTGGGCCGGTGCAGGAAACCCTGGCCACGCCGGGCGTCAACGGCGGCGCCGTGAGCGTGCGCGACGAGGACCAGACCAACCGGGGCGTGTGCACGACGTGGCATTGGTGGGACGATTACCCCAACGACGCGCAGCGCGAGCCCTCCTTTCGGCCGCTGCAGCTCTTTGCCGAGCGCCGCAGCGTCTCTGAGCCCAGCGAGGTTGAGGCGCTGCTTGAGCAGCATGTGGACCGCTTCTGGGCCCCTTTGTATCACCCCCAGGAGCTGGGCCCGCAGGCGATGACGGAGGAGCTGCTGCTGGAGGGCCTCTGTGCCAGCGAGTTCCTCTTCGCGCGCAAGTTTGGCGCAGCCTTCTCGCTCCGCCCAGCCCATTACGAACGCGATGCAAGCGGCGCAGACTACTGGGCCTGCTCGGACAGCTCGCCTTGGCGTCAGGGGGAGCGCAAGAAGCTGGGCCCACGCACGTGCGGCGGCATGCGCCCGTCGCCCATCCTGGGGCTGGAGCCCACGGAGTGCAAGCAGCTGTGCTGCGCCATGGGGCCCGACACGTGCACCGCCTGGCAGTACCGTGGCCACTCGCACCGGCTGGAATACTGTTGGTTGGGGCACGCGCAGCGCTGCACGGACAGTGAGGACCACGCGTCCAGCACCTGGCACGGTGAGCGGCTGGTGTTGGCTGCGGAGCCGCCTGTGCCTGACGTTGCGCAGACGCGCGGTCGCGTGCTGGACGCCTTCCGCAAGTGCTTCCAGCTGCAGGGCGGAGACCAGTCGCTCCAGGAGGAGACGGACGCGGGCACTGTGGAGCAGGAGCCGCCGCCGGAAGAGGCTCCAGCCGAGGTTGAGGACGTGCGGCCGCTGCCTGCCGAGCTGCCCGATGCCGAGCTGCCTGACGAGGCTGAGGAGGCGGCGGCCACGGAGGCCGTCGATGATGAGGCGGCTCCAGAGCCAGAGACGCAGCCTGTTGTAGATGCGCCCGCCGTAGAGCAGGAGATTCAGGAGGAGGTGGTGCCTGGCGAGCCGTGACGAGTCTTAATCACACAGCTGACTCTATGGAAGCACATCATCTCGTGTGATAGCACGGTCACCGCAGCTCTGTATCTGCGGGCGGAGTTCTCCAGTTGACGAATGTGGACATGAAGACGCAGTCACCCACGTTGAGAGTCGCATGCCACCAGTCCGCTGGGAAGTACAATGCGCTGCCGGGCTCGATGGTGCAATCCAGCGGCGCGCCGTGCGCCAGAAGCGCCGGCTCGCCCGCCTGCCATGCTCGAAACCAGGAGAGCGAGGAGGCGTTTGGATTGAAGGGCGGTCTCCGATGCGGTGCAAAGAGGAGCCATCGCTTGCGGCCATGCACCACCTCGGAGAAGCCGGCGCCGTGAATGTGAAAGGGCACGCCAGAGCCAGGAGCGCCGATGCCCCAGGACAGACTCACCTCGTCGGTCTCTCTTGAAACAAAGGGCGGTAAGGCGTAGGCGGAGAGCAGGTCGTCCCAGCTGCCGGCGTGGTCTCCAAACATGTAGAGTGTGTGCAGGCCAAGAGCGTCCTCCTCCTGCGGCGTCAGCGCCTCCACATACTGGCGCAGCGTCGAGCGCCGTCGGCCATAGCTGTATGTGTTTGCCGTTGCCAGCGTCACGTTGTGCGCTCCCCAGTCAGCAAGCAGGCGCTCCCGTTGTGTGAGCCGCTCGAACACCGCGTTGGCAGGCAGCTCGGTGAGCAGCACTGGCAGCTTGTCCTGATACCGTACATGGAAATCTGAAGCGGACAGCGTGTGCCACGGCCGAGTTTCCACGTCGCAGGGGCCTGCGAGCGTCTCATCGCCCCTCTGCCAGTCTCTGCCAGTCTCTGCTGCTGCTGCTGAGCACAGCAGCGCGAGCTGCAACCAGCAGCGCATCACTCGAGCACCGACGGCAGCTTGTTTGCTCTCGCCAGTTTATGGGTTACGCCTGCCGAACTTGGGAGGCTTTCATTCAATCCGCTGCGTGGCCAAGGGTAGCGCGGTGGTGCGTGTGTGTGCGTGCGAAGGGTGCTGCCGCTCTGCTCAGCTCAGGCGGTCGACGTTGGCTATCTCTCCTTCTAACGGCACAGGCTGAACCCCGTGCTCCGCCGCGGCAGCTAGACGGCAGGGCGGCTCCATCTGGCGTTGGGAGAATTCTTTTTTTCCCTCATTTGCCATGCCACGTCATCATCGCTTCGCCCTCCTCGCCTCCCGGTTGCGTGTATCGATCCTGCAACACAGATGGCTGCTCGCCCCGCGCCAGCGGTGCAGGTAGTTCCCTCGGGGCATGCCCTCTCGGTCGCGCGCTCCTGGCTGCCCGCGCCCGCGGACGAGGACGACGACGACGACGCGCTGCTTGAGTGGGGGCTGCCAGAGCAAGAGGCGCCCATGCGGCCCGACAGGCGCGCACAGCTGCATCTTGAGCCCACTGCGTGTCTGACGGCGGACCGCAGGCTGGGGCTGGGCGCCAAGTTCCTGTCGCACGCGCGCGCCAGGGCGCTGATGGACCCGCTGGAGCGCAGGATGCAGCGCCAGCTGGGCGCGGCTCTGGCGAACAGGCTGGAGGGAAGCGCAGATGAGACGGCTGCGCCTGCACGCGGCGGAGCCTACCGGTTCCGAGGAGGCGTTCCTGCGCAGGGCAGGGGGTCAGGCGGCGTGCGAGGAGCAGGTGCAGGTGGTGCGCAAGCCCGGCAGGTGCGTGGGTCGCCCCGGAGCGTGCGTCCTGAGCTGACGTCTCTCTGCAGGAAGAGGAGGAGGAGGAAGAGGAGGATAGGCGCTCCGCAGCCTTTAACAAGAAGCGCCCCGCGCCTGCTGTGGCGCCCGCGAAGCTCTCTCGGAAAGAGAAGAAGAGAAGGGCATCAGCCGCAGCTTGAGCCACGCAACACAACAACACGCACGCACAACAACGCCGCCAACACAATTTCACACAACCACGCCGCCCTCGCCGCTCCATCGCAGCGTCTCAACAGATGCACAATCGCTAAAGAGATACGCCGCGCAAGCGGTGCCTGGTCTCATCGCCTCACTGGTGCTCCAGCGAGCGAGGCCCTCCTTTGCTGCTGCCAGCAGCGCACGCCCAGCGCTGACGCTGCGCGCTACGCGTTGCGCGTTCGCGCAAGAGCTCGTCAGATGAGTTCAAGCGACGGCGTGGATGTCGCGGGCTCTCGCTCCCTCCTCGCCTCTCTGGCCACCGCGCTGGCGCTGTGTGCCGCCATGCTGGTGCCCTCCGAGCTGGTGCGCTGCCTGAGCGACCGCACGGTGCGTCGACGCGTGTTCGAGCCGCGGCTGGCGCGGCGTGGTGCCTGGACGGGCACCTGCCGCGAGTGCAGCGCCGTGCCCTTCTCCTGGGTGGTCGTCGCCTGGCTCATCGACGACACGGAGCAGGAGGTGGTGGACGAGCTGGGCTTAGACGGTGCGCCTGGCACTCTGCAGCTGAACCGTCCCCTCTCAGGCCGTTCACGCCTGCTCCCTGCGCCAGCCGCCGTCTACATCGGCACCTGCCGCCTCGGGCTGCGCATCATCCTGGCCACCGCCTGGTGCGCCCCTGCTGTGGCGTGAGCGGGCTGTAGAACTGAGTGGGCACGCAGGTTCGACTTGGGCGTGGTTCTTCCGGTGAACATGCAGGGCAGCTATGTGGAGGACTCCGAGAAGGCTGTCTCTGACCTGGACCGCTTCACCATGGCGCACGTGCCGCCGCGCAGCCAGTTGCTGTGGGTGCACGCGTGCAGCTGCATTTTGAAGACGATGGTGACACTTGCGCTGCTTGACCGCTTCTCGGTCTGGGTACTGGCGCAGCAGCTGCGGGCGCACAGGTCGGCTCCCTCATCAGATCCGGCGCAGCGCACCGTGCTGGTGACGCACGTGCCTCGCGGAGGCAACGTGGCAGCAACGTTTGGGGAGTGGTACGGCGAGGAGGCTGTGGAGCGAGTCACTATGGTGGTGCAGTCGCAGGCGTTGGCACCGCTGGTGGCTGAGAAGGCTGCGCTCAGCGGCGGGCTGCGGGAGGCGAGCGCGGCGGTGGCTGCTTCGCCTGGGGGTGAGCGCCCCACTCGCCGCGTGCCACCTTTCAGCCCCTGCGCGGACCGCGTGGACACGGTGGACTTCTGCACAGAGCTGCTGCTGGAGTGCGACGCGCGGCTGGCGGCGGCGCGACGCGCGGTGCTCGCCTCGCCACCTGGAACCGCCGAGGCGGCTGGCCTGCTGCGCCGAGCAGCCTTCGTCACCTTCAAGCGCGCGCGCACAGCCTCCGTTGCCGCGCAGGTGGTGCACGCCTGCGATGCCTCAACCTGGCGCGTCGCCGCGGCTCCGGAGCCCGGAAATGTGCTGTGGGATAACGTGGGCCGATACACAGCCTCGCAAGCCCTGGCGTTCCAGATCGCATCCTGGGGTGCCACCTGCGCCTTCTGCGCCCTCTATCTCATCCCCGCGGCGGCCATCCAGTCACTGACGTTCAGCGAGAACCTTGTCAAGTTCTTCCCTCCCATCAAGTCGCTGCTGACCAACGACACCGCCCAGTCGCTGGTGGAGGGCGTGCTGCCCTCCGTACTCCTCTTCGTGCTCGCCTGGATTTGGCCGCTCTTCCTGCGGCTCTTCACGGTGTGGCAGGGGGCGATCACGTACGCCGACGTGGACCGTGGCATGACCGCAAAGTCCTTCCTCTTCAACGTCCTCATCGCATTTGTCTCCACAGTGCTCTCAGGCGCCGTCGCCTCGGGGCTGCGCGAGTTTGTGAACAACCCGGCCAACATCCCAAAGCTGCTGGCCGTCAAGGTGCCAGCCACCAGTCGCTTCTTCATGTCCTACGTCATCATCCAGGTGCGTTGCGTTGTGCGCCGAATGAGCAGCTACGCACGCTGTGACTGTCTCGCTCAGGGGGTGGGCGCCGCGGGCGGCATGGTGGCGCGCTGGTGGCAGGCGCTGCAGTACGGGATGCGCTCCCGCACGGCGCGCACCGAGGACGACAAGTGGCCACCCTTCCACCAGCCCTTTGGGCGATTCTACCCGCGCGTGCTGCTGCAAATCCAAATCCTGGT
>Ga0208951_1001452_pt1 | contig 10292 bp, 13 predicted proteins | sample GreLakmeMI27MSRF_FD_187702 | JGI IMG/M metagenome (GOLD analysis project Ga0208951, IMG submission 187702) | Freshwater lentic microbial communities from great Laurentian Lakes, MI, USA - Great Lakes metaG MI27MSRF (SPAdes) | ecosystem: Environmental > Aquatic > Freshwater > Lake | place: Great... | reverse complement strand
GCGCTAGGCAGCAGCAGCCACGCCGCAAGGCCACGCGCTGAAACAAGAAGTTGAGCCCCCCGGCGCGCAGCGCCGGAGCAAAATTTTAGAAGTTGAGACCCCTCTAACGGCCCGCGGAGGGCTGGAACTAAGAAGTTGAGACGCTTTCCCCAAATCCTGCATTCTTAAGGGTGGGCCCCCTGTACTTCAACAGTCCAAGGCCACGTCATAGCAGCTCCCTCCAGCCTCCCCTGTTCTCCATCTCTCCACAATGGCGCTGATGATCCCTCGCCTGGACAGCGGCATGCTGCTGGACGACATGTTCGGTGGGATGGGCATGGGCATGAACCCGTGGCTGAATCCTTCGCGCAGCCTGGCAACCACCGGGCCTCTCTCCATGAGCACGCGCCCGCTGTACGTGGACGTGAGCGAGCAGGCGGACAAGTACGTCATGCGGGTGGATGTGCCAGGCGTGAGCAAGGAGAACATCCAGGCACGCCGAAGGCTCCAAGGCGGACCTCGCACGTGGACCTCACGCTGCTCACGCGTGCCCACGTGCCCACACAGCTCGAGGCGGAGGGCAACATCCTGCGCATCAGGCGCGTGCGCCCGCCGCGCAGCAGGCGCTCGCAGCGGCGGCTGCCTCGTCGAGCCCTTGGACAGCAGCAACTCACGCACGGCACCTCTGCGCAGCGTGTCGGAGAAGCAGGAGGACGAGCGCGACTGGAACGAGGCGGGCACCACCTGGCACCGCGTGGAGCGCAGCAGCAACTTTTCAAGCCGCGCGCTGCGCTTTCCCGACGCTGCTGACCTTTCCAAGGTTGAGGCCAGCTGCGAGGGCGGCGTGCTCAAGGTGAACATCATGAAGCGCCCGGAGTCGCCGGAGGGCAAGAAGCAGACCATCAGCGTCTCCTGAAGTGCACAGAGGCTTGCGAGAGGACGCATCCAACGAAAGACGCCCGTCGGCGAACATGTGATGCCACAGCACAGACAGCCGTTCAGCAGCACACGCGCGGCCCGCCCGGCTCCACGGAGAATCCGTAGAGCGCAAACGCCACTGCGAGTCGCGCAGTGAGGAGCTCCCTTTGAGGCGCCGTGTCAAGCTTCTGCAGCGCCTGCGTTGCAACCTGCGCGAACGCCTTCTCCGCGCGGCGCAGGGGCGTCCATCCCTTCGGCAGCGCGCGCGTGAGCGCTTGCAGCGCCATGATCAGACTGGCGTCGTGCGCCCAGCCAGCTTCGCAGTGTGGTGTCTCGCCCCGCAGCGCCGAGGGTAGACTGGCCGCCGCCACCCGCGCGCACCAGGGCGTGAGCTCCTGTTCGCCCTGGCATGCGACGATGGCGGCAACGAGCGCGCCGGCCCAGGGTGAGAGTCCGCCAGATGGTAGAGTGTCGTCCCACCAACAAAGGGGCAGTTCAGGAAACAGAGTGCAGGACACAGCCAGTCGGCGTCCCTCCAGCGCCAGCTCCTCGCGCCCGGTAGCGTGCGCGTAGAGCAGCAGCGGCAGCACCAGCCATGCGCCCGGTGGACTGCCTGCAGCGCATCCGGGGCGCCCCAGCGCGGCTGCGCGTGCGGGGCGTGCGTGGGTGAGTCTCGGGAGTCTCGGGAGTTTGCTACACGCGGCCGGGGGGCGAGCTGCGCGCCGTACCGGTGAGGTCTGCGACGGCTGCCTTCGCGAGCGTCTCGCGCTCGCTGTCGCCCAGCAGCAGCTCGCTGGCGGCGGCCAGCAACAGCGCGGCAGCCTCAGTGGCGCTGAGGGGCCGTGCCTGCGCTCGGCGCAGCGCCTCCTGTTCGCCGAGCCAGCTCCAGGCGGCGTCGCGGGACACCTCGTAGAGCTCAACCTCTGCAGTCGCTGTGCTTCCCGGCCGATACTGGCTGCTCCGCGTGGCGGCTCCCCAGGCCCACACCGCGCCGCAGGTGAGCTCGAAACTGGGCGAGCCACCGGGGCAGAGCGCAGAGTCGTCAGCGCACACGCCGCCAAACCATGACCCGCTCTCGCCGCCCAGCTGATGCTCACGCAACGCCACCGCCAGCTGGCTGAGACGCAGTGCCGCAGCTATGGGGCTGTGCACGCTCTCAGCCACGGTAGGCGGCACAGCCTCGACGGTGTCTGCTCCAGGCTCCATCGCAGGGAGCACGCCGCGCCACTGCACAGACTGCGCGCGCTGCGGGTGACACGCGGCCAGCGGGGGCGAGTGACGGTGCGTCTATTGTGTGCCATTGTGCGTCGTTTTTGTGTCATCAGCCTGAGTGAGCGAGCGTCCAGGCGCTGGCGTAGTGGGGCCAGTAGTGCTCTGTTGCGGCACCTAGTGCGTGCGTGCGAGCGTGCGTGGCGAGAGCGTGCGTGCGGGCTTGGGCCACCCACCTCAGGTGTAGGCCATGCCGTCGTCTTCCCGCCCAGCTTCGTACTGGCCCAACATGCCCGGGATGGCGGCTCGCCGCGCGCGGTCCGCCGCCTGCTGCTCCTCCGTGTAGAGCTCCCGGTTGTCTGCGGTGGAGAAGGACTTGGTTTGCACCAGGAAGTCACGCAGGTGGTTCTTGAAGGCAGTGAACTCCTTCTTCGTCTCAAACATGCCCTGCACCGCGGAGCTCACGTCGCCCACAGCCATGTTGGGGAAGCTGGTGCTCAGCAGGCGAGTGACGTGCTCACGCACGAACGCAGCGTTGCTGGGGTATGCCCCCGCGCCCAGCGTTGCCACGTCCCACAAAGGAACGGTGACGCTCCCCGGCCCATCGTCAACCACCGAGAACAGGTGCTGCAGGATGAGCGCGTGCATCTTGAAGCCCGGCTTGTGAAACGAGTCGGTCATCACCGCAAACACCTCTTGAGTCAGGCTCACATAGTAGCTGCTGAAGAAGGCGTTGCAATGCTCGCTGGCGCTGAAGCTGTGCAGCAGGTCCATCAGCAGCGCAAGGCCAGTCTCAGCCACGTTGCGCTCTGTGTGGCGGAAGGCCCACACGATGCTGTCCATCACCAGCTGAAGGTGCGCAGGAGGCAGCGCGAAGAGCGCGCGGAAGCAGCGCGTGGCAACTGCGCGCAAGAAGCCGAAGAAGCGCAAGCGGTGCTCTGGGTAGTCCTCGAAGTTGCGGGTGATCATCTGAAGAGTGCACTCAAAGACGGCTTCAAAGATGCGCGGAATCTCGTCCATCAGCGACCCGCCAACCTTGCTCACGATGGCTGCAAACAGCGACAGCACCTCTGCGTCGCGCGCGTCGGGCACGTTGCGCGCGTAATCCCCCAAGATTGGGTCTAGCATCGCCGGTACCAGCTGCGTGGCAACCAGCTGGTTATCCTCGCACTTGTCCACAAACGTCTCGATGAGCCGCAGCGTCTCCAGTTTGACTGATCGCAGGAGCTTGACCTGGCTGGTTCTGGAAGCGTAGGGGCCGCCTTCGGCGATGAGCTTGGACATGAACTCGCTGTAAAGCCGGTACACGTGCAGCATGTCCGTGTAGATGAGCCCAACCTGGGTGCTGAACGGCTGGCCGATGCTGGTGCATGCGCTGACGTTGGTCTGCAGGATGTTGGCCACGTTGCGTACCACTTCAGGCGACTTGAGCACCTCCGGATTGACGCGAGCCTGCGCGATGAGCTGCCGCCAGGTTGCGTTGGGCAGCTCCATGAGGCGGATCAGGTTATCCTCGCGGCGCTGGGGGTCCGTCTCGGCGCTGATCATGTGGCCCACCGACTCGTAGAAGCTGTGGATCTGGTGCGGCTCCAGCAGCTTGATGGTCTCCCCGAGGCCGTGCAGCAGCTCGGCCACAAAGGGCTCCGTCTCGCCAACCTGGAGGATGACGAACTTGCGCTTGCACTTTGTGGCGATCTTCAGGAACGTGTCGCACGCCATGTCCTGCACGCCCGGGTGCGTCTCGTGCATAAACTCGAACAGCTTGTTGACCACCGTCTTGAGGAACTTCCAGTGGGCGCGCAGGAAGCGCGGGTACTGGCCGACCACGTACATGATGTTGGAGGCGATGACGGCTTTGTGGTCCTTGCCGCGCGTTATCTCACACAGGTTGAGCAGGTCTCGGATGACTGTGACGAGAAACTTGTTCTCCTGGTCCTCAGCCATGCTGCCGCTGATGCTGCCCACCGCCCAGCACAGCGTGTTGAGCGTCTGCCACCCGTACTCCCGCCCGTTCAACTGGTTGGCCAGCCTCTCCAGCATCTGGTTCTCCGTGTCCTCGTGGTCCAGGTGCGCCAGGTAGATGAGCGTCTCGCGCATCAGCTTGTACTGGGCCAGCACGTCGTTGTCCTTCATCGTCTCGCGCACAATGTTGCCGTTTTCGTCCTCAACCACAATCACCTCCTCCGGCTTGGCCATGCGGCTCACCATGAGCAGCCGCAGCTTGCTCATGGGCGCTGCGAAGAGCGCCTTGCGCGGCGCGCCCGTCTGCGGGGGCGTGGGCGGCGCGGTGCCAAAGGCGAAGTTGAAGCCCGGCTGCGCAGCGCCGGCGGCTGGCTCCAGCGCGCACTCGGACTGGAAAAGGTCGCAAACCAGGATGTTCCAGTAGTCCAGGCACACCTTGAAGACCTCGATGTCCTCCACGTAGGACACGCCCAGCAGGTACTCCAGTCCCACCAGCAACGCCTGCTGCCCCTCTGGAGTAGCCTCCAGCAAGCCCACGTGGGCCTTGAAGTATGAAGTGAAGAACAAAGCCAGGTTAGCCACAAACGACTGCTCGTCGTCGCTGCCGTTGGCGTACGCCAGAGGGATGTTGGAGCCTGGGGGGAGCACCTGTGCGGGCGAGAGGAGAGGGGTGGAGGAGACGAGTGAGCGACAGACACGCAGCTTGGCCGTCGCAACCCAAGCGGCTGCGTCGCGTGCGCGTGCCGTTTGCAGCTGCTGGATGAAGGTTGCGTAGAGCTTCACGAACTGCATGTCGTAAAAGTTGCCCACGGAGAGGGATCCAATCTGCGGGCGACACGCCGCAAACGTCGTGTCAGTATCGTCGTGTGCGCCGCATCCACGCGCGCGCGCGCGCCTCAGTCATGCACTGCAGCGCTACGTTGCGGTAGGCTGGCGATGGGAAGAGTTTCAGGAGGATGTCCACCAGAGCCGACTCGAAGATGAAGCCCAGAGGCACCCAGGACAGGTAGGCGTGCAGGGTGGTGAGCGTGGCGCGGATGAGGTCCGGCTTGGCGCTGTTCTCCAAAGCAAACATGCAGAGCTCGTGGATGGATGCAAACTCGCTGGTGGAGGGAAGAAAGGGTGAGTAGTCAGAAGGAGAGCGTCCTCAGCGACGGTGTGCGCAGTGCTGAGATGGGTGCGCGCACGTGTTGAGCGACTGCTTCAGCTCCTTGGTCTTGGCTTGCGTGAGCTCCCCTCTGGAGAAGTCAAACACCTCCTCGCTGAGCAGCTGCGCAGAGGGGGGGCATGTCAGCGCTCCATAGGCGGCGGCGCAGGCTGCGCGCGCGCCTTCAGGATGTGCATGCAGTTCTCGCACAGCGTCTCGGAGCTCTTGGCCGCAGCCACCAGGTCCGGCACAAAGGTTGGCCACCGTTGCGGCCACTCTTGCTTCAGCACGCCAACCAGAATGGTGTTCAGCTTGTTGATGTAGGACCGGTCTCTGCGAAACGTAGCCTCGTCGCCTGACATCTGCGGCGCGCAGGGAGGAGAGAGCTGTTAGAGGGTAACTGCCGAGGAGGTGCGTTGCATTGAGACGCACCTTGATGACCACCGTGGCGATGTAGTTCTTTATTCCCTCGCGCTGTTCAGCGGGCAGGGCGAGCCATCGGAACTTGATCACGCTCTCCAGAACCTGGGGGAGTGGGGAGAGGTGCGCGCGTGAGCTTTTAGGTCTGCTTGCGAGACTGCTTGGACGAGGCCGGGCTGCGCCTGCGCGACGCGCATGGCGCGCGCCGCGACCGCAACGGGCGTGGCCAGGGGGAGGCGCGTGCGGAGCTGCCGTGGAGGCAGGCAGGCAGAGAGCGCAAACGGCGTGCCCAGACTGCCCAGCGCGCCCTCTCGCCAGCCTGTATCGCAACCAGCCGTGACACAGCCGCCGCTTCCACGCCGCTTGACGCGCAAGCTGGCCAGGCAGAGTGCACGTGCCTGGAGCGCAAAGAACTTGGAGTTTGCGTTGCTGCTCGTCTCCAGAATCGCGTCCACACGCGTCCACATCTCCGGATGCTCCTGCAGCTGCCGCATCACCCGCTCCGCCGCCGTGCGCTGTGCAGCGCGGGGTATGGGCCGTGCGTCAGCGCCGGCGACCGGAGCGTCCTTCGAGCGACGTTTCTGCAGCCTCCGCGCGCCGCGTGCGCGCGGCGTAGCTGTCAGCGCCCAGCGCACCTCCTCGGTGCTGGCGCTGGTGTAGAAGACGTTCACGGTGGCGTCGAGCAGTGCCACGTCAAACGGCGAGCTGAAGTCCAGCAACTTCTCGGCAGAGCCCGCCATCGGAAGAGCCAGGCTCCGCGGTCACCGCGCGGGCGGGCCAGCAGCTGTCTTTCGCCGCGGCTGCGAGAGTCCGAAACGCGCAGCACCGGAGGCGGGCTGTGCTGCACTCTCGGTTGTTAGGCCTTTCTCTGCGTCAGCACGCAGCGCGGCTCTGGCAGGCTGGTGGCTGTGGCTGCGGTCACGCCTGGTGTGGAGCGGGCGGAGGGAGCGAGCTTGCGCAAGACCAAAACTTGCACGCAAAAGGCAAACTCGTCGTCGCGACAATGCAGCGGTACACTCCTCAAGCACCACTTTGAAGTGGTGAAGCCGCCTGACCCCGCTCGTTGGCCGCGCCCGCATGGATATTGCACGCAGTTATCCTTGGCTCAATGCCCCTCAGACTTGGAACACTCTAAAACTGTCAACCATCTTCCCAAACTGCTCCCGCTGAGCCGCCAGCTCATCTTCGGCGCACTGCAGGCGCATGCTGTAGAGTCGCCCGTTAGCCACGCCTAAGGTGGTGACCAGTCGGCGGTCCCATTCCTTTACCAGCGGACCCCGTTGTTCCGGCGATACCCCATATTGCTGCTCAACGCTAAAGGACTGCACGTTCACCTCCACGTCCAGGTACCGCTGTCCGTCTGCGCCGTCACGGTAGGCGGCCGCCAGCAGCTGGGCGTCCCGTTTGACGCCGATGCGGGTGCTGGTGAACTCAACCAGGTATTGAGAGAGCAACTTGGCGCCAGCCGCCTGGGGCAAGCCCAGGTCCTCCACGGAGGAGAAGCGAGTGGAGGAAGGGGAGGAAGCCTGCGGGAGGTGGGGCGGGAGGGGTGAGATGAAAGGGAGCGGAGCGGAGCGTGTGGAGGGGTGTGCGCGCCTCCACGAATACGTTTTGGTCCACTTTGAGAGGCGCGCGGAAGAAGACGTCTGCGCCCGCGGACTAGAGGGAGGGGAGGGAGGGGGGGTGAGGCAAACGGGGGCGGAGGGGGGTGCGGGAGAAGCAGCGCAGGGCGCACCCGGACTTGCACCCAGTCGGAGGGAACAAAGAAGGAGTACCCGTCCAGCTGGTCCTTCACCAGCTCGTAGCCTGGGGAGGGGGTAAACGGGTGATGGAAAAGAAGTCTCGCAGGCGGCTCCACGCAAAACACACGAGCACAGACCGCAGCATGTGACGAGACGCACCAGCAGGTGGGCGCGTGAAGGCGTGCGCGGGCGACTGCAGTGCGGCAGCGCAGCACAGCGCGGCGGCGGCGAGCACGGCGCGCCGGGACGCGCAGGCGGGACTCCCGGACAGCTCCACCGCCGCCGCCTCAGCCTCCGCAGAGCACGCCAGCCCGACCACACAGCTGCGCAAGCCGGGGCGCGCGGAGGGGGGGCATGGCGCCAACCGACGAGCGTGCACCCGACGGCGACTGGTGACGCACAACGACGGGGAGGACGACAGTGCCTGTGTGCACGACATTGAGCGCACAGGGTTGGGATGTTGTCAAATTTTGGTGCGGTGGAGCTCCGACCGACACACGACGACGCGCAGTCTTTTGGTGGAGTCGCTGTCTCCGCTCTTGACCCTTTGCGTGAGCTGTGCAGTCTCCTCAACCGGCGGAGCAAGTGTAGCCGCCCGCAGTGGCGGCCATGCAGCGCGCTTTGGCACCCTCCTTTGGTGCGGCGGCGGCCTGCGCACAGCAGTCTTCCCGGCGTCGTCGCTGCTACCCGCCCGCGGCGCAAGCGCGCCCGGAGTCTTGCGCGGCGGTGTGGCCGAGCCGTCGAGGCGCGCTGGCGCTGCTCTTGAGCGCCGGTTGGGCGGGCGCGAGCCGCGCGGATAGCTTCGATTCAGCGCTTGACCCGCCTCCCGCGCGGGAGGCACCGCTTATGGACAACACCAGCGCGGTCGCTGTAGAGCCCTTTGATCGGCCGGACGCCGTTGAGCTGCCGCAGCAGCCGCCTGCGGCCGCACCGTCACCCTCTGGCACCGTGCGCCTTTTGAGCGAAGAGGAGCGGCTTCTGTTGGACCAAAACCAGCGTATCAAGTCACTCAACCGCGCGCCAGACGACTTTCCAGCCTTCATCCGCAAAGGCGAGTGTGCACACACTTCGCCCGACCTTCGCTGAGCGCTCTCCCCTCTCTGCACTCACTCGTCCTGGCCCCGCAGGCTATGAGGTGCGTGTTCTGGCTGACGCGTACACGTACGAGGACAACGGGTTGATATACAAGGACTACACGGCTGGCAGTGGGTCCTCGCCGGTTGACGGGCAGCAGATTGTGTTTCACTACATTGCGTACAACGAGAGCGGGGGGCTCATCGACAGCACATACCGCCAGGGTCGCCCCGCCGAGACGCGTCTGGGCATCCAGGGCATGATCCCTGGGTTTGAAGCGGGCGTCAAAAGCATGCGTGTGGGCGGCAAGCGTCGGATCATCGTGCCCCCGGACTTGGGACCGCCGGTGGGACCCAGTACCTTCTTTTCGGCCAAGCAGTTCGAAGTGTTCGACGTGGAGCTGCTGGCTGTCAAGGACTGCACGCGCACGCAGAGCGGCATGTTCTCAACCGTCAGCTGTCAATGAGCACAAGCACACGCGAAAGTATCACAGGCGCTATTCATTGCAGGTATGCGTCCAGACTGGTGTCCCCCGAGAGCACGACATAGAGCGCCGCTAGCGCAGCGCTGCCGATAATCACGTCCAGCCACACAGGCACCTCCTGGTTGAAGAGCAGCGAGGCCACCTTATAGGCCAGCAGCGGAGAGGCGAGATCCACTGAAAGCGAGACAGGAGAGAAGGCGTGAGAGGTGTTATGGTGTGTAGTGCTTCTACACGCCACGCACCCGCGACGTCTCTGGTGGTGTACACGTACGTGTCATCGCCTCCGGAGGCGCCCTCGAGCCCGCCTATAGCGAAACCGTCTGCTGCGAGGGCAGCATGTGCTGGGAGAGAGCAGAGTGCAAGCACAGCAGCAACACGGAGCGCCTTGTGCACCGGTGTCCCAACAAAGTATGTACAGCGCGCGGCCTTGCTCTGCTGCGGCTGGCTGTGCGGTTTGTGCGACAGCGCAGCAACCACGGGGCGCGAGGAGCGGCACGCAGGAGCGGCAGTGCGTGTGAGTCGCGACTGCGTGGCCAGCATTGCGTTCCGTCCTGCGCACACTCGCTTCCTGGGGACCTCCGCTCAAGCAAAAGCAGCACGGAGCGGATAGAGTCGTTTTCGTACGACAAACAAAAACTGGCCTAAACCCATTCCCCTCGTCCCGCCAAAAAGTGCGCAAAGCTGCGTGCGGCTTTCCTACAGGCTGCAGTGCATTGCAAAGGCGCGCGGCATGCGCAGGACAGCGTCTTGTTCAGCTTGCCCCACGACGGCAGCCAACAGCGGTCTCAACTCCTCCTTGATAGGTAGTTGCCGCAATCTTCTCCTCCGTCGCCTTCTGGTGGGCCGCCAACTTCTCTAGAGCTTGAGCTTGCGGCGCGCGGCGAGCACGTGGGCCGCCGATGGCAACGTGTACACGTCCTCAAGGACAGCTCCAAACGCTGCCGCATCGATGTCGCGCGCCAGGGGGTCGTACGCGCGCCGCAGCAGCAGGTTCTTCGCATTCATGGACTCCAGCTTTGCGGCGCCACCCGCGCCGAGCACAGCAACTAGCTCCACAACCGGGACGGCTGCATGTGGTGAGCTCGCGATCGCCTGCAGCATAGTGCGGCAGTCCTCCGTGCTCCAGGCAGCACCATTCCACGTCTCTGGAAGAAGGCCTTTAGAGATGTCCGTCATCGCAGTTTGCACGATGGCGTTGCAGCCTGTGGACGAGTGCAACACACCTCAGTGCAACTGCACTCCTGCGTTGCCGCGCACCATCGCCTGTCCGCCAGTGCCACCGCTCCTGTCGGGGTTGGTTAGCCTTCGGGTTGGCCACCCCGGCATGGTGGCCCTGGTTCCATGGCACCGTTCACTA
>Ga0208951_1001451_pt1 | contig 10296 bp, 7 predicted proteins | sample GreLakmeMI27MSRF_FD_187702 | JGI IMG/M metagenome (GOLD analysis project Ga0208951, IMG submission 187702) | Freshwater lentic microbial communities from great Laurentian Lakes, MI, USA - Great Lakes metaG MI27MSRF (SPAdes) | ecosystem: Environmental > Aquatic > Freshwater > Lake | place: Great... | reverse complement strand
CGGGTGGAGAGACGCGGCGGTGCTGTGGCTCCCCTGCGCCGGCCGGGAGGGCGTCAACCTGGAGCAACGGGTTGAAGCGCCTCACCCGCTGGCCGCGTGGTGGATCGGCGGGCACTGCGTGCTCTCAGCAGCGCTGGCACAGCCCCGCTCCGCCGCCTCGTCGCACTCCGGGCCGCTGCGCCTGCCCGTCTGGGAGCTGCTGGCCGCCGACGCGGCCGGCGCGAGGGGCAGCGCCCATGTGCTGGGCGGATGCGCGTTCGGCGGGCGGCTAGAGAGCGGCGCCATCCGCCCGGGCATGCATGTCTGCCTCTCGCCCTCCGGACAGCTGGCCACCGTCAAGGCGCTGCAGGTTGGCGGCGAGAGCGTCTCCGTTGCGCGATGCGGCGATGCGGTTGAGGTTGGCCTCACCGGACTGACTGACCCTCACACTGCGCTGCTGCCCGGCTCGTGCCTCTGCCCGGCCGCGCACCCCGCGCCCGCCGCGCACCGCCTGTCGCTGCGCGTGTCCGTGCTGGCGCCCCGCGTGCCGCTGCTTCGGGGCAGCACGGTGACGCTGCACTTGGGGGCTGCGCGCGAGCCCGCCACCGTTGTCGCGCTCGGCGCTCAACTGGAGCCCCGCACGGGAGAGCTCATCCGAGCGCGCCCGCGCTGCTTGGCCAAGGGCACCAGCGGTCTCATCGACGTGGTGCTGAGCCGCCCCGTGGCGGCAGAGTGCTACGACCACTGTAGGGGACTGGGCCGCGTGGCCCTCAGAGAAGGCGGCGCAACGCTGGCGCTGGGCGTGGTGACGCGCGTGTGGACGCGAGAGGAGGCGGACGCGGATGAAAGCCTCGCAAAACAACTCACAAGTGTCTGACTGAGATGAGATGAGAAGTTGAGAACTGCTCGCAAAGCTTTCGTTGGCGCTCAACGACCGTTTCGTTTCATTGCAAGCAGCGCTTTCGGTGTCCCTCTAACCTCTTCCCAGCAGAGCCGCCAGCGCGCGCCCGGGGGCGGCCAGAATGTCCTTCAACATCACCCGTCTCTCCACGCCCTCAAGCGCCTTCTCGGCCGCAGCGAACTCGGCTTTCAGCACGCTCTCCTCCCGGTCGATGAATGCGCGCGCGGTCGCTTCGGCCGCCTGCTCGGTGCCCTTGAGCACGGTGAAGCCTCGTGAAAAGGACTGCAGGCTGTTCTCCAGCCCCGCCTCGGCCTCGCTCTCCAGCACGCGCACGTCGTCTGCCAGCACGTCCAGGTCAGCCACCGGCGCCAGCTGCAGCACGGGCGGCGGCGGGCAGCTGTTGTCTGTGAGCTCAAAGTCGGACCAAGACAGACCCAGCTTGGCGGCGGCGGCGGACAGCTCCGGCACGTACTCAGCCTTAAGGCTCGGCTCGCGGGTGTATACCACAGCTCCTCCGTAGCCATCCCAGGCGTCATTTCGGCCCCGGTAGTACACCAGAAAGTACTCATCTTTGCTCATGGCTGCTATGTACCAATCGTCCTGGTAATGCAGCGTCTCGTTGTCGTGGTTGAACAGAGCTGCAGGAGTGTTGGCGTCTTGCACGAAGCGCTGTAGGTCGGAGCGCTCGTAGAACTGGCCGTTGGGGCGCGCCACTCGCCAGTTCACCTTGATGAACAGCTTGCCCGGCTCGGGGCTGGTGAAGTAGTGCACCTGGCATGGGAAGGTGTCGAACAGCTTGTTCAAACCAGCGGAGATGTACCAGCGGCCCTCCAGTTCAGCCACGTCCAAAGCCTCCACTAGCGCGTCCGGTGCAGGCAGCGGGTACGCGCCCGCAGTGACGCGCTGCGGCACGCACTTGCGCGTGGAGACGGCGCACTTGTTGAAGGCTTTCACGGCGCTGTCGGCATAGAGGTCGCCGCACCGAATCTGAAGCGACAAGCGACAAGAGGCCTCTCAGCAGCCTGCGCGCCCGCAGGCAGCAGGCGACGCACGCACCTGGCAGGCGGCCTCGTCCTTGGTGCCGTTGCAGCGGTTGAGGCAGACGAGGCTCTCCGCGCACTTTTCGTCAGCGATGCAGGCCGCCAGCTGCGACTGGCAGTTCTCCAGCAGACAGCTGCCCACCTTGGCCGTGTCCAGCGCGCTCGCCTCCAGCGGGCTCAGCAGCGAAGACCAGGCAACAACGGCGCTGGCCAGCAACGCGACGGCGCGCTTCGGCAGCGTGTCGCCGATCGCCTCCGCGCCTCCGCCGGCGCTGCACTCTGCTGAGCGGGTGGGAGGCAGGCTGGCAAGAGCGGGCAGCGGGCGGCGGCAGCAGCTGGGTCATGAGGGAGAGCTCAGAATCCGTGAGCGGTGGGTGCTGAGTGGTCGCACTCGGCCACGGAGCTGCTGCGCGGCACGCACCTTCGGCCTGCGCGGCGAGCGGGCAGCGAGCGCGGCGAGCGAGCGTGCGAGAGCGACTGGCGCGGGGGCGCTGTAGCGCTGCTCCCGTGCGCCTGCACCGCCCGTTGTGACATCGAGGCGCTGCAGACAACCAGAGGGCGACGGGCCGTCGACGTTCTGGCTGAGCCGTACCGGTGGTGGCGGCTTGACCCGGGAGGCCCTCCTGCTCCTGCCTTCGCCCGACAAAGATGGGGCGGGCGCTGCGGTGCTCAGTCTGGCGACAGTAGCCATTCCAGTGCTGCATACTTTGGACTCACGCTAGGCGGTCTATGAGAGGAGCTGAAACAAAGGAGCTGACTATGACAATGATTGTGCAGGCGGGAACGATGGACGTCCGTCGGAGCTTAGGCGCCCGAGTCATGGATGAAGAGCGGGCCAAATACCATGCCGCTGAGGGTGATGCCGTTGGCCAGGCGCAGCACTACGGTGCTGCGATAGGACCAGGGCAGAGACGGAAGAGCCCAATCTAGCCCAGCGGCCCAGCGCATTTGAGGGAGGGTTGGCTTGCGGATACAGAAGGCGAACCCCGGCCGCGGACGCGCCTGGGCCCAGTAGAGCCGCCGCCTGCGCCTCAGACTGCTGCAGGAAGGTGCGCACGTTGCCCACCTCGCTCGCTGGGTCTTGACCTGGGCGGGCGACATCGAAAAGAAGGCCGAGCGAGCTGGCCGGAAGGCTGACTGCTTCTTCAGCGTTCTGAACGTGCTGAAGTACGAGCCCAGCTCCGCGACGATGGTGGGGTTTGCCTGGATGTGGATTTGGAGCGACTGCATCTCCTCTGGGTGGGGTGGGGTCAGCGTGTCGGGCGGCTCCAGCAGATGCTTGTGGGAGAGATAGGTGAGCGCTTCAACAAAGCTGCGGAGGGCGTGGTAGTTGCGCGCGAGCGCCTCCTCGTCCGTCTCTGGCATATCCTCGGCGTCCGGAGCACCGGAGGGTGGAACTGAGGGGCGTCGTCCTCCTCCTCTCCCCAGCTCTCCCTCCTCCTCCTCCTCGTCCGTCGCTGGCATCTCCTCGGTCCAGCTCCTGCTTCAGCCGCTCCACCTCCACAACCGCTTGTTACTACGCGACGAGTTCTGGCCATCGCCCGACAAAAAATACTTGACGGTTACGTATAGATACAAGGGCTTACGCTATTCAAGGTTTAAGGGCGCTTATTTTTGAGCTATTTCCGAGAGGTTTAAGCGCTCGCGGCGAATATTTTCGCGCGCCTTGACGGGTGCCCCTCCGGTGCGTGCCAGCCTGCTGGATCTCAGCTGATTGGCGTTGCGCCGCCCGCTTCTGCCCCTCCTGCCGCCCCGTCCGCCTCGGCGTCCTCCTCGGCACCGCGGCGCGCCATGAGGGAGCGAAAGCAATTTCAGGCCGGCCCTACCCGCGGCAGGTGGTGCCTCCCGCTGCCTATGTATGCGACTAGTCCAGTTGATTTCCTATACCTTTCCTATATATACTTACACATTGAAAACGTTTAAGGGCCATACTGTATCGATTATCAGTTTTCAAGCTTGAATAGAGTTTCCCCTTGTACTACGGCGCTCGCAATATGCATCTCGCGGCGTCGTTGCCGCAGACAAGCGGCCGAGTGCCGTGTGCGGCCGGGAGTGCGCCCGTGGCACGTCATGCGACGCGTTCCGGGACAGTTGCTCCTTGGACAGCCACCGCGTCGTCCCGTGCCTTCCCGGCCCGCCGCAGCCGCGCGTCCGTGCGCCCCTCAGCCGTGGCGGACTCCCACGTGACCGCCGAGGGCGCCGCTGCGAGCGACGAGAACGCCGTCCGGCCGCTGCGCCTGCTGGTTGCGGGCGGTGGCATCGGCGGTCTGGTGCTCGCCAAAGGTGCGCCCCGCCGCAGCAGCCACCACACACAGTGTCGCTGACCTGTCCTGCGGCTCGCAGCGGCGCTGGCCAAGGGGATGCACGTGACTGTCTTTGAGCGCGACGCGAGCGCCATCCGCGGTGAAGGAAAATATCGGGGTCCCATCCAGATCCAGAGCAACGCGCTGGCGGCGCTGCAGGCTGTGGACACGGCGCTGGCAACAGCCGTCATGTCCACTGGCTGTGTGACGGGCGACCGTATCAACGGACTGGTGGACGGCGTCACTGGCAACTGGTACTGCAAGTTCGACACCTTCCACCCGGCTGTGGACAACGGCCTGCCCGTGACGCGGGTGATCAGCCGCGTGGAGCTGCAGGGCATCCTGGCTCAGGCTCTGCCAGAAGGACTAATCCGCAACAACCAGTGTGTGGAGTCGTTCGAGGAGAAGCTCGGCGGCGTGGAGGTTGTTCTGGACAACGGAGAGCGGGTGTGGGGCGACGTGTTGGTCGGCTGTGACGGCATTCGGTCTCGCGTGCGCACGCAGCTGCTGGGGCCCTCGCAGCCAGCCTACAGCAGCTACACCTGCTACACGGGCATCGCGGACTTCACTCCTCCGGATGTGGACACCGTCGGCTACCGCGTCTTCCTGGGAAACAAGCAGTACTTCGTCTCCTCTGACGTTGGCCATGGTAAGCAGCAGTGGTACGCATTCCACTGCGAGCCTGCGGGCGGCGAGGACGCGGAGGGCACGCGCAAGACTCGGCTGCTCAGCATCTTTGGGCACTGGTGCGACGACGTCACTGACCTCATCAAGAACACGCCCGAAGAGGACGTGCTTCGCCGCGACATCTACGACCGCCCGCCAATTATGACGTGGAGCAAGGGGCGGGTCACGCTGTTGGGCGACAGCGCGCACGCGATGCAGCCAAACTTGGGGCAAGGTGGGGGCATGGCGATTGAGGACGCCTACACCCTGGCCTGCGAGCTGTCCACCGCGATTGACGAGGCGGATGGGAAGCCCGGACGGGCCTTCCTGCAGTCCGCACTGGGCAGGTACGAGAACAAGCGGCGCTTGCGAGTGGGCGCCATCCATGGCATGGCACGTGCTGCGGCGGAGATGGCCAGCACTTACAAGGCGTATTTGGGCGAGGGCCTGGGCCCTCTGTCGTTCATCGAGAAGCTGCGCATCCCTCACCCGGGCAGCCTGTCCGGCAAGTTCGTGATGCAGTTTGCAATGCCCTTTATGCTGGACTGGATATTGGGCGGCAACTCGGACATCCGGAGCGCGCCTGAGCGCGCCATCCACCTGGGCAGCGAGAAGCCGAAGCTGGCTGGCGGCATGACGGAGGAGTCGTTCCAAACGTACTTGGCGGATGATGACGCGATGCTGCGTGCCGCTGACGCAGATTGGCTCCTCGTGCCCATCTGCGACGGCGGCGTGGCGTGCGCGGTGGAGCCGATGGAGCTGCCCACTGCGGAGCGGGTCGCGCCGGTGCTGCTTGGGCGCGGAGTGCACCCGTCGTGCAGCAACGAGCTGGTCAGCGGGCAACATGCCAGCGTCGTGCTTGAGGCGTCCACGGGCAACTACGTGCTGACTGACCTGAACAGCACCAACGGCACGTGGCTCAACCGCGGGCGCATGCGCACTGGTGGCAAGGCGCGAATCGTGCCTGGAGACGACATCTCGCTGGGCGATTACAACAGCGGCGTGCGCTTCAGAGTCAAGCTGCGCAAGCGCGGCACCGCGCCCGTGGCTGCGGGGCGGGCGGCTGACCAGGTTCCCGCCGCGCGGTAAGCGACGGGGCGCCCCTTCTAAAGACGTTCTCTCTCATTCTTTTCTGGCGTGTTGCACACAGTTTGTAGGCTTGCGGGGAGTCCGTGCTTTGAGGAAGCAGCATGCGCTGATAGAGTCCGTGCGTGCTAGAGCTCTAGAGCCAGCCTCTCGTGCTTTGTCTCTCTCAGGTGCATGCGTCCTTGGCCGCCTCGCAGCCGGGGCAGTTGTGCAGCTGTTCGTGGACGAACGCGTCGCAGTGGAAGCAGAACGCCTTTGAGCAGCGCGGGCAGCTGAGGCGCACGCCTCCCCCGTCGCCGACGGTGAATGCGTCGCCGCAGCCGTAGCAGGCGCCCTGCCCCGCTCCCCCCTCCAGCAGCGCCTCCTCGAAGGGCGGCACCGGAAACAAGTGGTGGTAGGAGCGCGCCAAGTGCGGGCTGCTGACCAGCGTGAGGCTGCACACCGGGCAGCTTCCCGGCAGCTCCTCCACGCGCGCCTTGCACTGCGGGCACACGAAGTCTCCGCCCTGGCCGGCGCAATAGTAGGCTTTGGCCTCGACGCGCAGGCGCACGGGGAAGCCCATGCGCACCAGGCTGGCAGCCGTCGCTTCGGCCAGCGCCGGCGGCGGCGGCGCGTGGGCAGACAGCAGCTCGTCCAGGTGGGCCTCGCTCTGCGCGACGGCGTAGACGCCGCCGGTGAGCTGGCAGAGGCGGTTGGCCACGTGCGTCTCAGCAGCGAGGCCAACGACGGAGACGCGCACCCGCTGCGCCTGCGCTTGCGCGGCGGCGGCGTGGATGTTGCCCGGGTCGCAGGTTGCGAGGGCGCTCTGTATGAGCAGCAGCTCGCGGGAGCCGTAGGGCGGGATGGAGGCGAGCGACGAGGTTGCCAGCTCTAGCACGTTCTGCAGCGACAAAGAGCCGCCCGTGGCGTCCGGCGCCTTCAGCGCAGCCTGCAGCGCAACCACGTGTGCCTCTGGCGAGCCGGAGAGCTCGGTGACGCGCTCCACGAGGCCGTTGCGGGCCACGAGCAGTCCGAGCTGCGACAGCGGGTTCGCCGCGAAGAACGAACGCACGAACGCAGGCAGCAGCGTGCTGAGCAGCGCCAGGCGCGAGGGGCGCAGGTCCGAGTCGTTCACGCTGGCAGACAGGTCCACGGCGAGGAGACAGTAGCGGATCATCCCTCGGCGGATGCGCGCACTCGCAGCAGCCTCTAAACAACGCTGCCGCTTCGCGCGCTGCTGCTGCTTGGGGTCCGCAGCCTTGAGGCGCCCGAACTCATCCTCCTCCAGTTCCTCCCAGCTCCTGCGACGCAGAGTTGAGCCATGCACGAGGCACAGCCGCACTCGCTCGCAGACGCGGCGCACCGCTCAGCCTCGTAGGCACGCTCCCAGGCGCTCAGCTGGCGCCCAGTCGCTGTGGCATCTTCATCGCTGTCCTCCATGGCAGCCAGCGGCACGAGGGGCGCCAATGACAACCAGAAGCGTGCTCAGCGCGCTCTCACTCCAGCTGCAGGCATCGCGGGAGTGCAGCCAGGCGGAGTGCGAGCGGCGTTCAGTGTTGGACAGGCGGGGCGTTGGTCCGTCCCTCCTGCGGTTCTTCCCAGATCACTTCACGTCCCTCGCAGTCCACGTGCAACGCATCAGCATGGCGGCGCAGTCCCTCTCCGCGCGGCTGCTTCTCCTGGTGGAGCGCGGCGACGCGGAGTCGCTGCGGTCCGCGCTGGCAGCCAGCGGCAGTCCTTCCATGCATGCAAACACGGTGTTCACCGCTGAACGCGTGAGCCTCCTCCACGTGGCGTGTGCGCGCGGCATGTCCGCCGTGGCTGCGATCCTGCTTGCTGCGGGCGCGCAGGTGCGCGCCAAAGACACTGGAGGCGTGACGCCGCTGCACCGCGCGGCTTGCGAGGGGCATGCGGGAGTGGTCGAGCTCCTGCTGTCTTCCGGCGCGCAGCACGGCGAGCGGGACCTGACGGGCGCGGTGGCGCTCCACGACGCCGCCTTTCACGGCCACGCGGACGCGGCTGTGGCACTGCTGCGCGCAGGGTGCGACGCACGCACGTGCAGCGACGACGGAGCGTCGGCGCTGCACTACGCCTGCGTCTGCGGCTCCCTCCAGGTCGCGCAGGCGCTGCTGGAGCACGGCGCTGTGGCGGACGCCAGAGCGGTGGAGCTGGCCACGCAGCACGGGCACGAGCAGCTGGCGGCATTGCTCGCCGCCCCCGCGACTACCAAGCCCGCACCCGCGCCCACACCCGCGCCTGCGCCCGCGGTGGCGCCCGCGGCCGTGCTGCAGCCGCGCGCGGCGTCAGAGGAAGGCGCGCGCGAGCTTGCTGCGCTGAAGACCGCTCTGGCGGGCGCTCAAGAGGAGGCTCGCCTCGCAAAGGCCCAGACGGCTGCTGCGCACACGGCGCTGGCGCTGGCCGCGGCGTCACAGAACCAGCCCCCGGCTGCGGGCGAGGCGGTGGGCGGGCTAAGCCCCGGCGACTGTGCCGCCATCGCAGAGGCGATGCGCACGGCGTGTGAGCAAGCATCCACGGTGTGGCGAGCGGCGGCGCTGGCGGCGGTGCGCGCGCGCCGCGGCGAGGAGGGGGGCGCCACAGCGCGAGAGGTAGCGCTTCTGGAGCGACTCAGCGAAGTGTCAGAGGCTGAGGCGCGGGCGCAGCGAGCGCTCAGCGACGCGCAGTTTGCGGCCGAGACTGCGCGCTCACAGCTGGCCCTTCGAAGGGAGGCTGAGGGGGCGCTGATGGAGCGCGAGGAGGCACTCACTGCTCGCCTGGCGGGGATCACGGTAGACCGGGATGCCCTCCGAGTTAAGCTGGACAGGGCCACGGTCGAGCTCGCAGCCGCTCAGGCGCACCACGCGCGCGAGATTGCAAGTGCGCGAGATGAAGCGAGCCATCATGCCGCCTCTGCCGCCGCATCCGCAGCTGATGCGGCCGCGCGGAGCGTGGCGCAGGAGCATGCGGCGCATGCGGCGCGGGCCGCTGCAGCCGCTGCGTCCACCGCCGCCGCCACCACGCAGGCCGTGCGCGACGCAGAGACCGCGCAGGCGCTCGCGGACGCGCAGCGTCGCGCGGAGCAACTGGCGCAGATTGAGCGGGACCGAGACCGGGAGCAGGAGCGGGAGCGGGAGCGCAACATGATGGTCGAGGAGGAGGGTGCCCCAGTTTCGCTTGAGCAGACAGTTGCCCACGACTCTGACGTGGCGTACGCGACACGGCGGCATCCGCAGGCGGGCTCACCTGATTCGGGTGCCGCGCCGGCGGCATCCGCTTTCCTGGCGCCCCTGAAGCCACGCAAGGCTGGGTCTCCGCGCCCGCACCCGCTGGCTGCCTCGCCCGCCGGCGCTGCTGCGCCTGAGCGCGCCTCCTCTCCGGCGGCGTCCACGGGCGTGCCCAGCCCCGCCAGCGGCGCTCGGCGGGGTCGCTCCGGCGGCGGCGGGTCGCCCGGCGCGAGCGCGGGGCCCACGCCCGCAAACACCCCCGAGCACTCGCGCGCCCCGTCGCCCGTGCCCGCGCATCCGCCGCCGCTGCATCCGCCGCCGCTGCACCAGCCGCCGCACGGCGCGCCGCTGCCTGCGCTGCAGGGCGGTTCGCCCGCCGGGGCTGCTGCTGCTGCGGCGGCTGCGCAGGCGCGTTCCCTGGAAGCTTCCTCCGCCGCCGCGGCGGGGCGCCTCGCGTCCAAGCTGGCCGCCTGGGATTTGGCCAAGACGCGCGTGCAGCGCAGCCGCAGCGTGAGCCGCGAACGCAGTCGCAGCAGCAGCCGCGAGTCGCGACCCGACGCCGGCGACTCGGACCCGGTGGACGCCTTCCTGCAGCAGGCTGGCGCCGCGGGGCTGGAGTAATACTGAGAGAAAGCGGCTTTTGGTTTGTGAGCCTGCATGTAGTCTATTTAAAACGGGTTGGGGCCTCGTCACGAGAGTCTAGACGTTTTGCCAGGCGCTGCGCAAACACAGTGCGTCCATGCGTCTCTTGCGTCCATTTGCGTCGCTCCCAGCACCATCCTCTTCCTATTCGCTCACTCGCTCACCTCAGGAGGGCGGGCTCGCACCGAGCGGCTCTGTAGCGCAACAGCAAGAGAAGTCGATTGCGGCCTCGCCGCAAAAGTAACCGGACTTCACTTGCCCTATGCAATCGATATGTTTTAGCGGCCTCAGCCAGGTTAACGAAGCATTGCAGCGGCTGCCTGCCGGCGCACCCGTTTTGCAATCAAAGTTGTTCAGGTCATCCGTGCAGACCATCCCGCCGCCTCGATTCCTCAAGGCGCGCCGGCCAGCCTGGCGGCACGTGAGGCTGCAATCGTTTGGGCAGCCCGGTTCGCCGATCGGGCCGTCGGGGTCTGGGC